>Ga0065721_10004963_pt1 | contig 19741 bp, 21 predicted proteins | sample Mesricmetagenome_FD_59108 | JGI IMG/M metagenome (GOLD analysis project Ga0065721, IMG submission 59108) | Mesophilic microbial community from rice straw/compost enrichment Sample: eDNA_1 v2 (version 2) | ecosystem: Engineered > Solid waste > Grass > Composting > Bioreactor | place: USA: Davis... | reverse complement strand
TCGGCGGGGATCCCCTCGTCCGCCAAATTTATGGCGCCCTCCGGATTTTCATCCGGCAGGTTTTTTCCGCCTGTCAACAAATCGACAAGCGCCTTAAGGGACAGGGGTTGCCCCTCCAAAGACGCGTCTACTTCCGGCAAATTCGCGGCGGCATTCTGCAGCACCGCAGCAAATGCATCCTGGATTTCCGGCGTCAGCTCCAAGTCCTCAACCAGGATTTGCAGAAGCTCCTGATCTTCCCGCGTTAACACTTCGCCGTTAGCCAACTTATTCAGGATATTGATTGGTGAACTGCCCGCTTCAGGAGCGATTGCCGCGCTGGCAGTCCCGTCCGCCGTCTGCCCGTTCGTCATCTGGCCCTTTGTCATCTGGGAAAGGGCCTGGCGAAAATCCCCGCCTCCCGACGTGGTGCGGGAATTGGTGGCAAGGCCGGTCCCAGCGGCAAAAGGAGAAGAACTGGCGGGTGCAGCGGTAGTAATCAAAAACGACGGCAACGACATGAACGACTTCCATAGAATGCGGTTAATCCGCACGGATTTTTAGTTGGGGGCTTTCTATGGAGGTAAAGGAGCAAGCCTTATGCCATTCGCGGGCGAGGCTGTATTTATGCGGGTTTAAGTATCAGTAGGTTTTAAGCTCGGCACAGACAGCGGCAAATTCCTGCTCGACAGCGGCAAACAGTGTCGGCATGCCCGCGCTTTTGTGCTCTTTGCCGAGCTGCTCGAGTTCGCCACACAAATCTCCGAGGGTGTTGGCGCCAATATTTCGGCTGCTGCCTTTGAGTCCGTGAGCCTCCGCGTGCACAATGCCAAAATCCTGTGTCGCCACGGCGCCGCGCAACAATTCGATGCGGCGTTCGCCGTCCTCGATAAACCGCATCACCAGTTCGCCGAAACGCTCACCGAGCAGTTCCTGTAACTGCGCCATCATGGCGGCGTCGATTCTCGGGTTTGCAGTAGTCGCCATGTTTATTCCTCCCATACCTCGCTATTCCTCACCTCTCATTCCTCATAGCTCCAGGGAAACTGAACCTGCACACGATTGCCCGGCGGCAATATCTGCAGGGATTGGCAGATGGACGCCACTAAGGTCAGGCCGCGGCCGTAATACTGCACCGCCGCTTTTTCCGGGGTGTCGGGCGCCGGCGTTTCCTTAGGAACAAAACCTTTGCCGCTATCCACGACGGTGACCGTGAGCATACCGCCGTTTTCGCGGGTTTCATGGCGGAATTCAAACCGCACACAAGCATCCGTCAACGCTTCGAGGCCCTCTTTGCGCAGGCGATAATATTCGGCAAAACCGGCGGGAGAACTCTTGATGCTCGACTCCAGCCCCAACACGCCGTGCTCCAACGCGTTGTTGAACAATTCCGACAGCACCGTATAAAGCACACTGCTGTTCTGGCGCAGACCGGGCACTTCGGAAATCACGTGAATCAGCAGCGACAGCGGATTAAAGGTTTTCAGCGACGACGCCACCAGGGTAAGGCTCAATTCCCAATCTTCGAGATAGCCGTTGCGCATGCCGGATTTGGGCGCGATGGTGTGGATCTGATCGTCATCGGGAACGGTGATATCCACCAGGGAAATATCGTCGTCTTTTTCCGTGCTGCCGATATGCTCCTGGACGTTTTTCAAAATCTGGCTGTAAATCGCCGCCGGCTCCAAACCGCTGTCGAGCACAGCGTTGATATTTTCCTCGCCGTACATTTCCCCGGCGCGGTTGCGCGCCTCCTGAATGCCGTCGGACCACATCAGAAAATGGTCGCCTTTTTCCAGATGCAGGATGTGCGCATCCGCTTTGAAATCTCGATTGGAAAGCACACCGAGTGGCAAATGGGTTGAACGTATGCGCTCATAAGTGCGGGTTTTATGGCGGTACAAAATATTGTCCGGCAAACCGCCGTTCCACACGCTGATGCGATTTTTCTGGAAATTGATATCGACGCAAGTGGCACAGCAGAACAAACCCACGGGCAGCGTTTGATACAGTTTCTGATTGATTTCACGCAATATGTCAGCGAGGGAAAATCCCTTGCCGACCATGCCATAAAACGTCGACGCCAGCGGCATGGAGCCGATTGCTGCCGGTAAACCGTGACCGGTGAAATCCCCCAACACCACAAATAAACTGCCGCGCGGGCTCACCTCCGCCAACAACACATCGCCGTTAAACACCGCGAGGGCGGACATGTAATAGCGGATGATGTCGAGCTTGAGTGCGCCAGCGTGGGCGATTTTATCAAACACCTGCTTAGCGACATTCTGCTCTTGGATCAGATGCTTGTTGTGCAGAGCGATCTGATCTTTTTGGTGAGCGACGGTTTTGTGCATCTCACGCATGCGCGAAAAGGCTTTAATTTTCGAATCCAACACAATCTGGTTGTAGGGTTTGGAAAGAAAATCATCACCGCCGGCATCGAGACAGGTGGCGAGGGATTCCGCGTCGGCAAGAGAAGTGAGAAAAATCACCGGGATCAATTCGTCACCGGCAAGGGATTTGATGCGCCGCGCCGCTTCTATGCCATTGACGTTGGGCATGATGACATCGAGAAAAACCAGATCCGGATGGCACTCGGAAAACGCCGTTATTGCGCTCTCGCCGTCCTCCGCCAACACCACCTCATGGCCGGAACGCTGCAGCATGGATTGCAGAATCAGACGATCCGCGGCGGAATCCTCCGCCACCAGAATTTTCAGAGCTCCCGGGCTTTCAACTGTCATGCAGGACTTCTCGGCTGACCGACGGCCCCCTCGCTTCCCGCGCGACGCGGGTGGAGATTCCGCCCTTGCTGTTTAAACCGCACCCCACTGCTATCCGGGAATACCCGCCGCACAGGCCGGGGCGACAAGTCACGGATTTATTGAATGGTGAACAATTGTTCAAAGCTGGAAATGGAAAAGATTTTTTTAACTTCCGGCGAGCAGTTGGTGATGGTGATCTGAGCGGCTTCACCGCCGGCGTAATCGCGCAGCACCAGCAACATACCCAGAGCGGAACTGTCCAGGTACACGGCGTTTTTCAAATCGACGTTGTAACGCACGGGAATCCCGTTGGAAACGTCTTCGTAACACTTGCGGAATTCATCCAGTGAGCTGGCATCGAAACGCCCATCCACCGCGATAGTCAGGGTCTTACTGTCAGCTGACAACGATGAGCTGATCGCCATAGGTTTTCCTCCACATAATTGGTCGGCCAAGTTGTTTTGCCCAAATTATTATTTTGTATACAAAAACGGCTGCGGATCTTCCCTGTTGCAAGATCCGCACGAAAGTGCCACCTCAAACGGCCGGCACTTTCCGAAATCTGCGCCCGCTTCGTTACCACGGCGCCGGTTCCGGCTCCCCAACCGGACTTATTAAGCATAGACCAAGTCTCGACGCGCAAAAGGCAATTAACACGTGCTCGTCTAAGGTCGGCATGGGTTTAACATCATGTGCCCGAGGTGAACGCGACAGGCGTCACAAAGCGTCGCAAGGATTACATAGGCGATAGGGCAAGACAAGTGCGGCTTTATATGGGGACTAGGCAATGATCAGATTTCGCACTCCGCCCTCTTACCGGCCGGGACTTATTACCCGCGCCATCCAGGATGTTCGGGCAACTGTCGCACCAATTCTTTAATCGCTTCGGTGCCACTGCCGGGACAAATCCCGACAGCACCCGACCGCTCCGCTCAGCGGACTTTGCGGTAAATGGTGCGGCCGAGGGAAGCAAACCGGTCGCTGATCTTGTGCAGATTTTCCGAGTGACCGATAAACAGACGACCTTCGGGTTTCAATACATCGGCATAGCGATCAAATAATGTGATCTGTGTCGGCACATCAAAATAAATCACCACATTGCGGCAAAAAATCACATCGAACGGACCTTTCATCGGCCAGGGGTGCAGCAGGTTAAGTTGTTTGAAGGTCACCAGAGCGCGCACGTCTGCACGCACTACACCGGCATCGACAAATTTTTGATAGGGCGGCGGTATATTCACATATCGGTCGAGCGCATATTCACCAAGGCGCGCTTTTTCCAGCACGGTGGAATCCAGGTCCGTCGCGAGAATTTTCACATCCCAGTTTTGTAACGCGGGAATGGATTTCACCACCATCGCCAGAGAATAAGGTTCTTCGCCCGTGGAACAGCCCGCCGACCAGATGTTGATGCGCCGGTCTTTTTCCTTGCTGCGCAGCAGCTCGGGCAACCAGGTGTTTTTCAGATATTCAAAATGGTGATTCTCACGAAAAAACGCGGTGAGATTGGTGGTGATGGCATTGATAAACTCCCGGGTTTCCGGCGAGTCGTGCTGACCCAGCAACGCGCAATACTGATCAAAATCGCGCAGGCCGAGCGCGCGAATTCGCCGCGCCAGGCGCCCGTAGATCATATTCTGTTTCTGGTCAGACAAATTGATGCCGGTGAGCTCGCGGGCGACTTTCTGCAACTCACGGAAATTCTGCTCCGACATAGGAAATTCGCGCTCATCTCCATGAGCAGAAGGCTGATTGAGATTAGACAAAAGCACCGTCATAGGTGGCGCCGCCTTTTGGTGTCATTTTTTGTTTTATTCGCGTCAAAAAATTTTATAACGAATGAATTTTTTAGGGATTGTGGGCGTGACTCATTATTTACAACTGTCCCGTTTCAGCGCGCCTTTGCGCGGTCTGATTAAACCATTCGTCCAACATTTTTTCTTCTTTGCGGGTGAGGATACGCTGCTCGTCGGCGCGCACCCGCGCAACCAGTTCCTGCAGCGCCCGGCGTTTTAAATGGGCGATACGCCAGTCTTTTTGTTTGGCGTCGGCAATGGATTTACGGCGTTCGACAATTTGTTGCTGCTGGCGCACCGCTTCCGCGAGCTGCTGTAAAAAAGTGCGCTGCTGGGCAATATCCTGCGCACGCATGCGCACGGCAGGTCGGGTGAAAGCGGTTTCGTAATCCTGGTAATAGCGCTGCACATCGGCCAGCTTTTCCTGATCGTCCTGCCATAAACGCCGCGCCATCTCAAATGCCTCGGCGGCTTTGTTTTCCGCGCGTTCGGCAATTTCCAGCACCATGTTTAATCGTTTTGACCGGCTCATAAAACAGCTTTGCCTGTATTACGCATGCTCTGCCTGTATTACGCCTAGCAATGCGCAATTGAAAAAATAGGAATCAGCGCGCGCCCGGCGGCTTTTTCGGCGCGACGCGGGGCGGCTCCTGACTTTTGGTTTTCGCCCCTGCGTCCTGCCCTGCGGACAACAAGGTCTGCAGGTTATTGACGCTCTCCACCAACGGCGCCTTCTGCTGGATGCCCTGGCTGACAAACTGCACCAGGTGCGGATAGCGCTCGATGGCTCGGTCCGTCACCGGGTCGCTGCCGGGGCTGTATGCCCCTATGGCGATCAAATCCTTGTTCTGGCGGTAGCGCGCCAGCAGTTGTTTGAACTGCAGCGCGCCTTTCAAATGGCCGTCGCTGACCACGCTGGGCATCACCCGGCTGATGGAGGCTTCGATATCAATCGCAGGATAAATCCCCTCCTCCGCCAGCTGGCGCGACAGCACCACGTGGCCGTCGAGTATGGCGCGAGCGGAGTCCGCAATTGGGTCCTGCAGGTCGTCACCCTCGGTCAATACAGTATAGAAGGCGGTTATGGATCCGCCTCCTTGAGCGGCGTTACCCGCGCGCTCCACCAATTCCGGGATGCGAGCGAACACCGACGGCGGATAGCCCTTGGTCGCGGGCGGCTCACCGATGGCGAGGGAGATCTCCCGCTGGGCCTGGCCGTAGCGGGTGAGCGAATCCATCAGCAGCAGCACGCTGGCACCCTGATCGCGAAAATACTCCGCCACCCGAGTCGACAGCTGCGCGGCGCGCAGGCGCATCAGCGGCGCTTCGTCCGCCGGCGCGGCCACCACTACGGCGCGTTTGAGCCCTTCTGGGCCGAGAATATGGTCGATAAATTCCTTCACCTCGCGACCGCGCTCGCCGATCAAACCCACCACCACCACATCGGCGACGGTGTATTTAGTCATCATGCCGAGCAGCACGCTTTTACCCACACCGCTGCCCGCGAACAGGCCGATACGCTGACCCTTGCCCACGGTCAACAAACCGTTGATGGCGCGGATGCCCACGTCCAAAGGCTGGTCGATGGGATGGCGGTGCAAGGGATTGATAGCAGCGGCGTTTAGGCCGATGGACTCGCCTTTGAGCGGGCCTTTGCCATCCAGGGGCACACCCAGGCCGTTGATAATGCGGCCGAGGCACTCGGGGCCCATCACCAAACCTTTGGTGTTATCCACCGGCACCACCAGGGCGCCCGGCTGCAAACCTTCAAATTTTTGGATGGGCATCAGAAAAGTTTTGTCTTCGGTAAAGCCAACCACTTCGGCTTCCACCGCTTTGCCCTGGGGCAAAACCACCCGACACTGCTGGCCAACGGAAGCGCGCAGGCCCACCGCCTCCAGAGTCAGGCCGACCATGCGAGTGACCCGACCGCTGGCAACGGGCTGCGCATCCAAAAGTGAAAAACGGCGGTAACGCGCGAGACGCTGGTCGATGGTGCGGCGATCAGAAATAGTCATTGCCGAGCAGTTCCGCGCTATTGATGTTCGCACTATTGTTGTTGCCGCTATTCTGATCGGGTTGCGCTGGGGCAGGCGGAGCTTCAAAGATATTTTGAGACTCTGTTGCGGGCGCGAATTGGGCGTCTGTTGCCGGCGCAAATTGAGGTTCTGGCGCGGGCGCGATTTCCGGCTCGGGTGCGGGAGCCGGCACGTAATCCGCCACGGGAATTTCTTCACCCGCATCCAGATCGCCGAGAAAATTCGCCTGCTCCAGCATCTGCTGCAAACGCTGTTCGACGGAATAATCCAACAGGCTTTGATCGGTTTCGAGACGGCAGCCACCGCGACTCATTTTCGCGTCGGGATAAAACGTCCAGTTGCGGCCCTGAGCGGCAAACACCTCGTGCGCCAATTCCACGTCGTCCGGGTGTAAATAAATACGAATATTTTTCGCGCCCGCTGGCAGCGCGCCCACCGCGCGTTCCACCAAATGGAATAGGCTCGATGGATCTTCGCTCAATTCACGGTTGAGCAAATGTTTGGCGAGGTGCACAGCCATATCGAGAATAATATTGTCCAGCCGGCTGTCCTGGGTGGCGAGCGGATCGAGCAGCGCATCGGCAATCTGTTGAAAGCGCTGGCGCTGATCCTCGAGAGCGGCCTTCACTTCGGCATACGCTTTTTGCTCGCCTTTTTGCAGACCTTTTTTCTCACCTTCCGCATAGCCTTTTTGCAAACCTTCGAGATAACCGCGCTCGCGCCCTTCTTCTTCCGCCTGGGCGGCGATCTGCTGCAATTGTTCGGCGGTGAGCGGTTTGATTTCCGGCTCGACCACTTCCTCGATAATTTCCGTTTCCGGTTTTTTCTCTTCTCGCGGATTGGGTTTTTTAACCGATGGAATGACTTTGCCGTTGTTGAGCGTCGGCAGAGCCCACACTTGCGCGGTTTCGATTTCCTCGAAGGGAATCCGGTTAACCAGTTTATTATCGGTCATAAGCACCTAGTGTCCTGAACGCATTCATGGCCGCTGTTACAGCATGGCCTCGCCACCGCCGCCGAGCATGATTTCACCGGCGTCGGCCATGCGGCGGGCGATGGTGAGAATTTCTTTTTGCGCCGCTTCCACTTCGGAAACCCGCACCGGCCCCTTGGCCTCCAGGTCGTCGCGCAGCAATTCGGCGGCGCGTTTGGACATATTTTTGAAGATTTTTTCCTTGAGATCTTCGTCCGCACCTTTGAGGGCGAGAATCAGCACTTCTGATGAGACTTCGCGCAGCAGCGCTTGAATGCCGCGATCGTCCACATCTTTCAAATTGTCAAAGACGAACATCAAATCGGAAATCTGCGCACCCATGTCTTCGTCGATTTCCTTGATGGCTTCCATCAATCCGGTCTCGATGGAGCTGTCCAGGTTGTTCATGATTTCCGCCGCGGTTTTGAAGCCGCCTATTTGTTTGGTCTGCGAACCGGCGTTACCGGAGAATTGTTTCTCCAGAATATTGTTCAATTCCTGCAGCGCGCTCGGCTGCACCGTGTCGAGCGAGGCCACCCGCATCAACACATCCAGGCGCACTTTTTCCGGAAAATGGGTGAGCACTTCGGCGGATTGGTCGGGGTCGAGATAGGCGAGCACAATCGCCTGAATTTGCGGGTGCTCGTTGCGGATAATGTCGGCGACGGAACGCGCCTCCATCCATTTCAAGGTATCGAGACCGGTGGTGTTGCCACCCATCAAAATCCGGTCGATCAACCCATTGGCTTTATCTTCACCGACGGCGGCCACCAGCATATTGCGGATATAACTGTCGGCGCCCATGCCGAGGCCGGTCTGGGTGCGCACTTCTTCGAGAAAATTGCTGAGGACGGTTTCTACTTCATACTGCTGAATATTTTTCAGCTGTGACATGGCCGAGCCCAGGCGCTGTACTTCCTTTGGCCCCATGTGCTTCAACACTTCCGCCGCGGCACTTTCGCCGAGGGACAACAGCAAAATCGCCGCCTGATCCAGCCGCGATAAATTGACCGTTGGTTTTTCGGCGGGCACGGCGGCTTCGCCGTTTTTTACACCTTTTGCAGCGGGCTTGCTCATTCTTCGTTAATCCAGCGTTTAATCACTTGGGCGACGCGGCCGGCGTCTTCGGCTACCAGTCCCTTCACGGCGTTGAGTTGTTGTTCGTAACTTTCTTCCGGGCTGGGCAATGCCAGGGCATCGCCTCCAGTCAGGGTGACCGTTTCGTCCGAGAGAGAGTCAAAGGAATCCACGCCTGCTGCCTGCAGAGCGGCCAGTTCGCGAGCTTCGTCATCGGCGCGGGACTTGTTGCCCGTCGCCGCCACACTTTTGAGCACCGGGCGCAAAAAGCCGACCAGCAGAAGCAGAATGATCAGCAGACCCACGCCCTGCTTCAGCCAGAATTTATAGGCGTCGTCCTCCCACCAGCGGTTGCCGAACTCCACTGGTTCCGGCAGCTCGACGAAGCGCTCATTCAAAACATTGACGCTGTCGCCGCGGGAAGCGGAAAAACCCACAGCATCACGTACCAGTATAGACAGGCGTTGCAGTTCCTGATCGGTCCAGGGGGTGCGCACCGGCTGCCCCTGCTCGTTGAAGGTAATTTTGTCGTCCACCACCACGGCGACACTCAGGCGGCGCAGCTTGCCTTTCTGGTGTTTGGTGTAGCTCACGGTGCGGTCGAGTTCGTAATTGCGGGTGGCCTGGCTGCGGCTGCTGCCTGGGGGTTTGGTGGCGCCCTCCTCCGTTGCACCCGGCACCTGTTCCGGCGCCAGACCGGTCGCCGGCGGCTGATTGGTGAGCGCGCCGGGAACGCCGCCGGGGGTGGTGCCGATTTGCGTCTCTTCGACCACCGCCTCACTGCGCAGCGCGGGCAGATCTGGATTAAACGATTCGCCGGCTTCTTCTATTTCGGTGAAATCCACATCCGCGCTGATTTCGGTTTTGAATTTATCTTCGCCAACAATCGGCGCGAGCAGACGGCGCACACGCAAAATCATGTCGTTTTCCACTTTACGGGTGTAATCGAGATGTTGCGCGGCCACTATGAGTTTTTCATCTTCGGGGCCGAGGGAAATCAGCGCGCCCTTCTGATCCACCAAGGTGACATTTTGCGGTTTCATTTCCGGAATGCTGGAGGACACCAAATTGGTGATGCCTTTAATTTGATGCGGCTCGAGTTTTGAGCCCGGAAATAATTCGAGAAAAACCGACGCGCTCGGCTCGCGACCGTCGCGCACAAATACGGAAGTTTTCGGAATCGCCAAATGCACACGCGCCGAACGCACCGCATGTACGCTGGCGATGGTGCGGGCGAGTTCGCCTTCGAGGCCACGGCGATAGCGCGTCGCCTCCATAAATTGGCTGGTGCCCAGGGGCTGGTCCTGGTCGAGCAGTTCAAAACCTTTGGTGCGGTCGCTGGTAAATCCGGCCTCCGCCAATTTCAGGCGCGCTTTACTGATTTTTTCCGTCGGCACCAGAACTGCACCGGTATTGATATCAACTTTGTATTCAATTTCGTTGGTGTCGAGAATTTTCCCCACTTCCACCGCGTCCAAGCGGTCGAGGCTACCATACAGCGGGCGATAATCTTCGCCCTGCGTCCACAACACCACCCAAAAACCTATAGCGACACTCGCCGCCAAACCGATCATCAAACCGGCCTGACGCAGAATATTGAGGTTGTTGAAACCTTCGATTAAATCCGCTGCGCCGCCCTTGCGTGGAGCTTCGCCGAGTTCACCTGCTAAATCTTTTGCCGCCATGGATTACCGCTCACCTGGAAAAATAAAAATACGACGCATCGCCATTAAATCGGCATATTCATGATGTCTTTGTAAGCTTCCACCACCTTGTTGCGAACCTGCGTCATGGCCTGAAAGGCGACGGTGGATTTTTGCGAGGCGATCATCACGTCGGTAATGTCCACATTGGGATCGCCGCGCATATAAGCGTTGGCGGTGGTGCTGGCTGTCTGCTGCACCGAATTGACCTTGTTGATGGCCTGGGAAAACAGGTCGCCAAAACGCGGACCATTCACCTGTTCCGTGCGCGGTCCGGGCATCTGCTCCTGGCCAACCTGGCGGATGCCGCCAAAGGCTTGACTCTGGGATTTAAGGGAGCGCATTTCCAACAGCAAGCGATTGATGTCCACGCGATCTGTCATGACCTTGATTCTCGGCTGGTTCAGGGATTCAGGCCCGCCGGAGGCACGCCAAAAAAACGTCATTTTGGGTGAATTTCCGGTGGTCCGAGGGGTAATTGCAGAATGCGGGCCAAATTCAGGTGGAGCTCGCCAGCGGCAAAGCAAGAGGGAAAAAGTAAGGGTTAAAGCAAAGAAACTACTGCGGCTGGAGGGTCAGCCGCAGTACAAAACGACAAACCTGGGCGGACGCCGGTCGGCGTCCGGGGTATAGAGATGAGCGACGGGGTCAGATATCGAAATCGTACTCGCGCAACTCTTTTTGTAAGCGTATTTGTTCCAATTTATCTTCCAGTCGACGACGCGCGTCCACATCGGTTTTGGGGGATTTGGTTGGCTCCTCTTCAAACCGCTCTTCGGTAGTGGCTTCTTCGACTTCGAGAGTTGAATCAAGTACCTCTACGCCCATACTTCGAACTCCTATAGCGATGAAATCTTCAGTCAACTGAAAGTTGAACCCGCGAAGAATAGTGCGATGCGTCACAACCGAAAGCGGAAAACCCATACCATTTGAGACCCGCTTCTATTGCAGCGCAGCAACCCCCGCTGGCGACTTTCGGCTCGGAGTATGCCGATGAATTATGAAAATAAAAAGTAGCCTCGCAAAAAATTTTTGGCGGTTTTAAGAACAGTTTTTTCTGAGTTTTTCGCCGCGCTTAATGCTTTGTTTTAACCGCGAAAAACGCCAAACCCTTGACGCGGATTGGGTGGTTAAAGTGTGAAGTGAGTTCAGAATTGGTGGCAGAAAGAGATCCGGTCAGATTCCTGGAAATCTTTGACCCCACCCCTGCCCTCCCCTTACCAGGGGAGGGGGGTTGAACTGCTCCTCCCCCTGGCAAGGGGAGGATGGGGCGCCCGGCTAGGGAGGGGGTCAGCGATGCCAAATGAGTACCTATCTCCAATCAAAATCCCGCCGATGCCTCCAAGTCATACCCCTCCTCCCGCAACCGCGCCAGCTTATAGCGCAAAGTGCGCGGGCTGATGCCGAGGCGTTCGGCGGTGTTTTTCTTGCTGCCGCGTTCGCGGCGCAGGGTTTCCGCGATGATTTCGAATTCGCGCTGGCGCAGGTCGCTGCCGAGCAGGTCCGATTCGTTTTTGTCGCCAGCGCGCGGAGCAAACGCCGCTGCGGGAACGGCGGCGTCGGCTTCGGCCCAGCGGTCGTCACTGAAATAATTGGCCGCGGGTGCAGAGGCGCGCGGCGCTTCAAATACCGGCGCGGCATATTGCCCTTCCACCAGCGAAGGTTTGGCGCTGTAGGTTTGCTGCGCTTGCAGACCCAGGTCGGCGGCGCGAATCAGATTGCCCGGCTGCAGAATCAACGCGCGCTGCATGACGTTGTCCAGCTCGCGCACGTTGCCCGGCCAGTTGTATTGGTATAGCGCCGCTTTGGCTTCGTCAGCGAGGCGAATGCCCACACGATGCTGCTTGACCGCGTGGCGTTCGAGCAAGCTGTTGGCGAGCGGCAGAATATCTTCGCGGCGATCGCGCAGCGGCGCCCACTGCAGCGGTAAAACGCTCAGGCGGAAATACAAGTCTTCGCGGAATTTGCCCGCCGCAACCTGGCCGCGCATATCGCGGTTGGAGGTGGCGATAACGCGCACATCCAGCTGAATACTTTTGCGACCGCCGAGGCGCTCCACTTCGCGCTCTTGCAACACGCGCAATAATTTCGCTTGCAGGCCGAGATCCATTTCAGAAATTTCGTCGAGCAATAAAGTGCCGCCGTTGGCCTGTTCGAATTTACCGGGTGCGGAGCTGTAAGCGCCGGTATAAGCGCCTTTTTCATGGCCGAACAACATGGCTTCCAGCATATTTTCCGGAATCGCCGCACAGTTGATCGCCACAAATGGCTGGTTCGCCCGCGGTGAGCGGTTGTGAATATAACGTGCCAGCACTTCTTTCCCGGTGCCGGATTCGCCGACCAGCAACACCGTGGAATCCGACTGTGCAACGCGCGAGGCGAGCTGCAGCAATTGGCGGCTGCTCTCGGCAAATGCCACAGGTTCGTCGTGACTGACATTGCCGGTGCCGATGAATTTTTTCACCGCTTCGATCAGCACATTCGGCTCAAAAGGTTTGACCAGATAATCCACCGCGCCTTCGCGCATCGCTTTAACCGATTCACTAATGCTGGCGTACGCGGTAATTAACAACACCGGAATATGGGCGTAATTCGTGCGCACAAAATGCAATAAATCGTGGCCGGAAAGCTGCCCCATATTCACATCGGAAATCACCATGGCGATATCGCGATGATCGTCGAGCATTTCCAGCGCGCGCTCGGCGCAGTTCGCTTCCAGCACGTCGAGTTCCGCCAGCTGCAGGGTGTCCACCAGCGCTTCCCGCAGGTCCGGATCATCCTCCACAACCAGGAGTTTTGCCGATGTCAGTGGGTTTTGATGCGTCATGGATTGTCTCCCATAGTCAAACGCTCGCGTTCGGCCAAGCCGGAATTAACGCGTGGATTCATAAGATTCCGTCAGGGGAATGGTCAGTACGCCACAGGTGCCAACACCCTGGCGCGACTGCAGCCGGAATTGCCCGCCGTGGGCCAGAGTTACGGATTTCACCACCGCAAGCCCGAGGCCGGTACCCTGGGGTTTGGTGGTGTAAAACACTTCCTGCGCGGAGGTGAGCTGCTCCGGCGACATGCCCGGGCCGGCGTCCGCAATCGCAATGGCAACGGCGGCCTCGCCTTTGAGCGCGGTGCGGCAGAAAGACACTTTCATTTTGGCGCCCTGCGGGCTCGCCTGAATGGCGTTATTGACCAGGTTAAGCAATGCGCCGATCAGCGCCTCGCGGTTGCAGCGCAGTTGCGCCTGCGGAATGACGTTCTGCCATATGCAGCGGCTTTTACTGGTGGCGAGCGGCACTTCCATCGCGGCGCGCAGACCCATTTCCAAATCCTGCAGGGAAATTACATCGTTGAGCGGCAGTTCGTTGCGCACGAACAGCAGCATATCCTTAACCTGTTCCGCCATATGGTTGAGCCGACCGAGCAATTTTCCGGCAAATACTTTGCGACGCTCTTCGGTAATGGAATCGGCGCACAAATGGTTCGCATACAAAATTGCGGCGGAGAGCGGCGTGCGAATCTGGTGGGCAAGCGCGGAAACCATTTTGCCCATGGACGACAATTTATCCTGGCGATTGGCCTGCTGTTGCAGGCGACGGGTTTCCGTTTGGTCGGTGAGCAGAATTATCTGCCCCTCCTCGTCCAAAGACGCGGTGGCAAGGCTGATACGGCGACCGTCGACGGTGGAAACATCCAAGCCGTCATCGCTGCGCGGTGCAAAACATTTGCTAATGATGTTGCGCCAGAGTTCGCCGTCGAGGGAATGATTTAACACGCTGCGCGCGGCGGGATTGCTCTGCACCACTACACCGCGGGCGTCCAGCACTATGACGCCACCGGGTAAAAAATCGAGCAGCGCCTGCATACGGCTGGCCAGGCGATTTTTCTTTTCCAGCTCTTCATCTTTTTGCGCGGACACCACATCCAGCTCGCGGGTGAGCTGCGCGACTTTGCCCTGCAACAAACTGTAGGACTGGGTTAACTGCCGCGAGGTGCGCTGGAAAAAATCCATAGCCGCTTCCATATTGCGCGGCGCAACCGCCTCGGGCAGTTGCGGCTGAGCATTGGAAAATGCGCTGACTTCATCGTTTAAAGGCGCAGCCTCGGACATGGTTATCTCCTGTCGAAAATCCGGCTGTTAGACGGTTTTGCATCACTGAGAGGCGCAAATGCAAAGCCGGTGCCACATAAAATTTCTTTTTGAAATCAACAAAATACAATCGCTAAAAATTCGAAAGTCAAAGATTTGGCTGTTTTTTGAGGTGCTGTGCAACGCTGGCGCCTTATGTCGCCTAACAAACGTTTTCCTGTGCGCAAATTCCCTATGATTGGCCGCCATTGAGCCACCGGCCTTTGCCAATCGGCCTGGGATCCGCGGGCTGACATACAGGAAACCAGCGAGGAATTCACATGATCGTGCGCCATTCGAGAGGTACCTTATTAAGTGTCGGCTTGCTCTGCGCCAGCGTACTGCTGCAGGCGTGTGACTCGAGCAGCAACAAGAACTCCGGCGGCAACTCCACCCCGCCACCCTCTGCATCGAGTTCCAGCTCGTCCAGTTCCAGCGGATCATCGACAAGCTCCAGCGGTGCCTCCCCGAGTTCTTCATCTAGCTCCAGCGGTGTTGTTGCCAGCTCATCGAGTTCCACCTCTTCATCTAGCGGTGCGTCTTCATCCAGCTCCAGTTCGAGCTCGTCGGGCGTGGTGATTTCCAGTTCTTCCAGCTCATCCAGTTCGAGCAGCTCCAGTTCTTCTTCCAGCAGTTCAACATCCAGCAGCGCATCCTCGTCCAGTTCGAGCTCATCCTCATCAAGCAGCAGCTCGTCGAGTTCGTCGTCCAGCGGTATTCCGGTTACCAGCGGCCTCGTCCTTGCGCTGGACGCGGGTGAATTAACGGCCGGTCCTTTGGCGGAGTGGCCGGGCGCAGACGGCACACCCCTCGCTGCACAGAGTGAGCTCGCCAAACAACCCACCGTAGTGGCCGATGCGATCAACAGTCGCGCCGCTGTGCGCTTTGACGGCAGCGACGACCGCCTGGCGTTGGTCGACAATCCCTTTGCCGATGCCGCAACGCCGCGCACCCTCTTTGTTGTGTTTACCTCGGATGATTATCAGGGCCACCTGATCGGAACCGGCGCCGACACTGCCGGACAATTTCTGTCCCGCGGCTATGGCGTGGGCATCGCGGCGAACAAACCGTTTGTGAAAGCGCGCAACGGTGCGTGGTTGTTGTCGCCGGAAAATGTGAAAACCAGCGGTCCACAACTTCTCTCCGCGAGCGTCGCCAGCACCGGCAGTGAAATCCGCACCGGTTGTCATATCACCAGCAGCGGCACCGCGCCTGCACCGACAAGTTATCCCGCCGCCTATATCGGCGGCACTGTTGATGGAGCGGAATCTTTCGCCGGGGATATCGCAGAAATTCTGCTGTATGACCGTATCCTGACCGCCGACGAACACGCCAGCGTATGGAATTACCTCGCCGATAAATACGGCATCGAAATACCCGCCGCAGTCGACACTGACAGCAATGGGGTACTCGACGCATGCGATACCGGAGCGGTTTATCTGAAGGCGCCGGATATTAGCGTCACCCTGGAACAACCCGCCGCGTTGCACGAAGGGGAAGTAGCCAGCATCATCGACGCCGCCTCCCCCACCGCGGCCGATCCGCACAGCGATGCTACCCACGTATGGGCGAAGGGAGTCACCGTGCTGCTCTTCGATCTACAAGGTAATTACCAGCTCGAAACCATCCATTTCTGGAATTACACCGCAGAGGGTTTCGATGTCGATAGTATCGAGTTTGAGTTCCTCAACTCAGCGGAAGAATTAATTTCGGAAATTACGGTCGCGCCGCAAACCAGTTTTGAACGTATTTTGGCGGAGGATTTTCCAGTCGAGGTGAGCGGCGTCCGTTATGTGCGTGCACGTTTGACCGCAACGAATAATGAAGTGGAATTTCAGAATATTGGTTTTAGTGGAGTGCCTGAAGCAGCTGCGCCGTAATACATCAAAATAATGCGCGGCATTAGCCGCGCATCCTTCATCAAGCTTTTCGGCCGACCTTCAGCGTCAACGGCCAAACCACCTGGTTGAGCGGATTTGCATGCTTGCGCAAGTCGTCAAAAATTCGCTCGACAGGATTAAATCCCCGATCCGCCGTAAATTTTTGCACCGCCGACCAGGACGATAAATAAGCCGCAATTTGCTCTCCGCTCCACTGCACCTTAATCTCAAATGCAGGCGTGGGCAGTAACGGGTATGAAAACGGGATATCCGCGTAACCATTCTCAATATGGCGCCGCTCCGGCGGCCAATAGTCTTGCAAGGTTACGCTGTAGAACTCCGCGATAATGTCATCCAACGCGGGCGAAATATGAAACATTTCATAAGCCCACGCCGCCAACACTCCACCCTCTTTCAACACCCGATCCGCTTCATTGAAGAAGGCGGGAAAATCAAACCAGTGCAACGCTTGCGCCACCGTAATTAAATCCACCGATTCATGCGACAGTCCCGAATGTTCCGCCGTTGCCACCAGATAAGTCACATTCGGATGTTCAGCGGCGTTGGCGACCTGCGCGGCACTCGCGTCCGTCGCAATCACCCGCGCAAAACGCCCCGCCAGCGCCACCGCCGCCTGCCCATTGCCCGCAGCGCAATCCCAGGCCAGATCGTGATGGTTGGTCAGGGACACGAGAAAATCGAAAAGCTCAGCAGGATAAGTAGGCCGGCTGCGTGCGTATTGGCCGGCGTGAGAGGAAAAGTGATCTTTAAAATCGGTGGCCATGGGATTGGCTCTCGGTTATTGCAATAAGCGGACTATGCTGACTATTCCTCATGACCCACAAGCAGTGGCTCATCGTACACCACCACCTTGTATTTTTTCTGCTGCACCGCGATCACTTTTTGATGCCTCATAGACGAGAAGGTATCAACCTTAACCATTCTCTCCCCTTCGTAAATCCAGATCCAAAAGTCACTCTGCAGGCCTGCGTCCACTTTTGCGAAATGGGTTTTTAGATACTTTAAAAAATGTTCATGAAATTCATCGTAGTGATCATTATATTGGATTTCGGCAAAAATCATGAAATTCTCGGGATATCGTCATGTACTAATTGCATTAGTAAACGTTATTCTGTTTCCAAAGGGATCAGCGATAGCCATATTTTTACTGCCCCAAGGCATTTCCTGAATCCCAGGCTTGGCGAATTTGTAGTTCTTTTTATTCAGCTCATCACAATACGATTCCAGCTCATCGGTCTCTATATTAATTGCACAGCCAGGACTGCAACCGCCGTAGTGCTCTGTCAGCAATAGAATGCAATCACCTTTGGATATTTGCATATATAAAGGTGCATCAGCAGCATCGCGATGCTCAAAATCGATATTGAAGCCTAGAAAATCAATATAAAACTCTTTGGCCTTAGCCTCATCGAAGATTCGAATTAATGGGGCGACTTTTGNAAATGCCATTTTCCACTCCTATTGGCCAGAGGATTTACTTTGGCACTGGCTGAATACACNTTCATTGCAAGCGGCCTTCTTTGGATGTNTCGGTAGCTTATAAAGTAAGTTCTCAAATTTTGATCAAGGCGCCATAGTGAACCACTTTTGCTCCCTTAAAAACTCCAACAATTCTTCGCGAAACCGCTTTGCGCGAGCTGAAAGTGTCCGCTTTTTTGGCCAAAGCAAAGATATCTCGCGGGGAGCTCCACACCATGCTGGTAAAACTCTAATTAACTCGCCATTTTCGATTTCCTGGTAGACCATGCTCAAGGGCAATAAAGCGATCCCCGCTCCTGCCTTGGCTAAGGTTAAGGTTACCGTCATATCGTTGCTGATATGGTTATGCTTTTTGTGCAAAAATCGCTTTTCATCTTCATTGTTTAGCGACCAGTCACTAAACAGTTGCGCTGCAATACTTGGGAAAGATTCCAACTGTGATATGTCTTGAGGTAAAAAATCTGTTAATGCGGGTGAGGCCACTAAAACCGGCGTTATCATGCCGATTTTTTGCTGAATAAGTGAGGAGTTTTGCTGGGGACCCGAACGAATAGCAATATCAACTTGATTAGATATGACATCTTCATCGGGATGCCCGAGCCTGATAGTCAAAGAAATTCCAGGGTTATTGGCAACAAAAGAACGCCAGAAAGGATCTAGCGGGCCACTACCAATATTGGTGGGAGCCATTATCCTTAGCTCCCCTTCCAAACTGTTGAGAGATCTTTCCAAGTTCAACAGTCGCAAATTTAGTTCATGAATGAATTCAGCAGTTTCCTCATAATAGGACCGCCCAGTCGGTGTCAGTGTGAGCCCTTTATTCGACCGATGGAACAACTCACACTCCAACTGCTGTTCCAACTCTTGCATTCGTCTCGACACCGTCGCGACGGTCATACCCAGCTCCGCAGCCGCTCCGGTAAAACTTTGCTGCTCTGCAGCGGCGATAAATACCTTGAGATTGTCCAGCATGGCTTTACATTTTTGCAAACGACGCTCTCAATGTTACCCATATACAACACACCAGGGAACAATTAACTTTTTCCCGTACTCAACGCACGGGAGAAGACAATGAAACATCGATTTATTTTTGCGGTATTAATGTCCTTTGTACTGACCTTTTTTATGTCGGCATGGGTTACCTTTATCAACGTCGGCTTGATTGATGATTTTGCTGATTACTGGATGTCAGCCTGGTTGTTGGCATGGCCAGCGGCGGGCGTCATATCGTTTTTGTCTGGCCCTAGACTCCACAAGCTGGCTCAGCAAATGTCGGAGAAGCTTTAAACATTGTAATGCGCCGTTTTTGAGCAACAATGGGTTTATGCGACCTTGCTCATAAATGCACAGCCTTGAGAAAGACCGCTGACCGTAAGGCTATCCCCTACTTCCGCTCACAAATCTCTTTCAACTTTTGCAAACCGGCATGCCAAGCTTCGGTCATATGGCGTTCGTACTGTTCGGTGACATCCTGGTCGATCACGAGTCTGGTGCCGGTGGGGATGGTGATAAAGGTGTAATTTTCGTAGGCGGGTGCCCATTCGCGCACGGCGGCGCTGGTGGTGTCTTCTTTGCCATTTTGGATAGCGCCAATATGGCGAATGGAAACAAATTCATTCGGTATCAACTCGGCGACTTCTGAGAGCATGCCTTCATCACCGGATGGAGCCAAAAAGCGGATTTTCTCGCCCTGCTGCCATTTGCCTTCGTAATAGGAGCCCTCCATAAAAGCGGATGTCCACTCCTTGTAACTCTCCGGCGCCAACATGATTTGGAAAACATCTTCCGCTGGTGCATTGATTTCAGTGGTGAATTGAAGTCGTTTAACTGCCATAGGATCGTCCTCGCTCTTTCTGTCACACGCGTTAAGTAAGTCGTCTGCTGACCAGCCAGTTCAAGGCATTTT
>Ga0065721_10050491_pt1 | contig 19748 bp, 16 predicted proteins | sample Mesricmetagenome_FD_59108 | JGI IMG/M metagenome (GOLD analysis project Ga0065721, IMG submission 59108) | Mesophilic microbial community from rice straw/compost enrichment Sample: eDNA_1 v2 (version 2) | ecosystem: Engineered > Solid waste > Grass > Composting > Bioreactor | place: USA: Davis... | reverse complement strand
CGAAGGCGTGATGGGCATCAATCCGAATGCGACCGAGCCGATCCATCTGGATAACACCGGCCACCCGGCAGCGGACCGCGTCGCGCTGGCGCGCCCCGCACGCAGCCACGTCCATGCGCTGGGCATGGTCTGGGACGATGACAGCGGCCGCAACAATGGCCAATATGCGCCATTCTCCTGGCAGGGAGCCTGAGCCCGCCGGCGCGGTGCCGCTACCGGCCGGCGTTCGGGACAACGATCGGGACAACGATCGGGGCAACGATCGGGACGGCGGTGGAGACGGCGGTCGGGACGCCGCCCGGTACGGCGCATTGCAGCGGCGCGACCGGCTGTTCGGCTGGGCCTGCATGCTCGCCATAGCGGCGCTTGCGTGGGGCTATCTGATCCATCTGGACCGGTCGATGCCCCCCACTGCGGATCACGACGCCATGATGGCCGGCATGGGCATGGGCAAGGACATGCCGATGCCCTGGACGGCCGCGGACCTGCTCTACACCTTCGCAATGTGGGTCGTCATGATGATCGGCATGATGGCGCCGGCCGCCGCGCCGGTGGTGCTGATCTACGCCGGACTGCAACGCCGGCGGGAGAACCGCAGGCTGCCGGCGACGGTGGTCTGCTTCGGGCTTGGCTATCTGGCCGTCTGGACCGCTTTCAGCGCGGCCATGACACTCGTGCAATGGGCCCTGCACGAGGCCCTGCTGCTGTCGCCGGCGATGGCGATGTCGAGCCGCGTGGCCGCTGGCGCGATCCTTTGCGCGGCGGGCCTCTACCAGCTGACGCCATGGAAGCGGGCCTGCCTGACCCACTGCCGCAGCCCGCTCGGCTTCCTGATGACGAACTGGCGCGACGGCAAGCGTGGTGCACTGACGATGGGCATGCGGCATGGCGCGTTCTGCCTGGGCTGCTGCTGGGCGCTGATGGGCGTACTGTTCGTGACCGGCGTGATGGCGCTGGCCTGGGTCGCCGCGCTGGCCCTGCTCGTGCTGCTGGAGAAAGTGGGGCCCGGGGGCTTGCAGGTGGCGCGCCTGTCCGGAATCGTGCTGATCGCAGCAGGGGCGCTGCTGATCTGGCTTGGCGCGGCGCCGATGGCGGCCTGATCCTGGGGCCTGCCGCGGCTGTGTCAGCTGTCGCCATGGGGGGCCGCTGGGGCCGCTGGGGGCGCTGTTGCGGCTGTGGCGGCCGTCGAGGCTGTTGGGGGCGTTCGCCCCGGTACACTGCGGTATTCCCCCTCGGAGACCGCATCCATGCCCTCGCTGCGCACGCTCTATCCCGAAATCGAACCCTACGAGACCGGCACGCTCGATGTCGGCGATGGCCACGTCATCTACTACGAGCGTGCCGGCACGCCCGGCGCCAAGCCGGCGGTGTTCCTGCACGGCGGGCCAGGCGGCGGCATCTCGCCCGACCATCGGCGCCTGTTCGATCCGTCACGCTATGACGTATTGCTGTTCGACCAGCGCGGCTGCGGCCGCTCGACACCGCATGCCGGGCTCGAAGCCAATACGACCTGGCATCTGGTCGACGACATCGAACGGCTGCGCGCGCTGGCCGGTGTCGAACGCTGGCTGGTGTTCGGCGGCTCGTGGGGTTCGACGCTGGCGCTGGCCTATGCGCAGAAGCATCCCGAGCGCGTCAGCGAGCTGGTGCTGCGCGGCATCTACACGGTCTCTCAGGCGGAGCTCGACTGGTACTACCAATATGGCGTGTCGGAGATGTTCCCCGACAAGTGGGCACGTTTCCAGGCGCCAGTGCCCGAGGCCGAGCGCGGCGACATGATGGCGGCCTACCGCAAGCTGCTGACCGGCGACGACAAGGCCCGCCAAATTGAAGCCGCGCGCGCATGGAGCGTGTGGGAAGCCGAGACGATTACGCTGTTGCCCGATCCGGCGATCGCCGCCAGGCACGACGACGGCCATTTCGCGCTGGCGTTTGCGCGGCTGGAAAACCACTACTTCACGCACCGCTGCTGGCTGGAAGAAGGCCAGCTGCTGCGCGACGCGCACAAGCTGGCCGGCATTCCCGGCGTCATCGTGCATGGCCGCTATGACATGCCATGCCCCGCGCGCTATGCCTATGCGTTGCACCAGGCCTGGCCGCAGGCCGATTTCCATCTGATCGAGGGCGCCGGCCATGCGTGGACGGAGCCGGGCATCCTCGGTCAGCTGATCGCCGCGACCGATCGCTTCGCCGACGCGCAAGCCCTCACTGCACGCGAATCTTCGCGGTCTTGACGATCTCGCTGTACTTCTTCAGGTCGTTCTGGATCTCGCTGGCGAATGCCTCCGAAGTATTGCCCGACGGCACGATCCCCAGCGTCGCCAACCGCTCGCGGGTATCGGGCATATTGACCACTGCATTGAGCTCGCGCGCCAGCTTGTCGACGATCTCCTTCGGCGTATTGGCCGGCGCCAGCAGCCCTACCCAAGAGTCGCTGACGAAGCCGGGCACGTCCGGCAGCGACGGCACGCGCTTCGCAGCGGACACCGCGATCGCATTGGCCTTGCCGTTCTTCACGTATTGCTGCGCGCCGGCCACTGCGGTAAACAGCACCGGCAGCGTGCCCCCGACCAGATCGCCCATGGCCTGTCCGCCTCCCTTGTAGGGCACGTGGACCATGTTCAGCCCGGTGCGCGCCTTCAGCAGTTCGCCGGCCAGATGCGGCGTGCTGCCGGTGCCGGCGCTGCCATAGGACAGGCCCGCCGAGGTGGTTCGCGAGTACGCCACCAGCTCGCTCAGGTTCTTCGCCGGCACCGACGGATGGGTGATCAGGATCAGCGCGGCATCGCCGATCTTGCTGATCGGCACGAAATCCTTGACCGTGTCGAACGGGACCTTGGCGAACACATGCGGGTTGATCACCATGGTGCCGTCGAAGCCGAGCAACAGCGTATAGCCATCGGGCGCCGCCTGCGCGGCCATCGCGGTGCCGATATTGCCCGACGCCCCTGGACGGTTGTCGACCACGACTTGCTGGCCGAGCCGCTGGCCCAGTTTGTCGGCGATCACGCGCGCGCTGGTGTCCGAGACCCCGCCGGGAGCGAACGGCACGATCAGCCGGATCGGCCGCGCCGGATAGTCCTGGGCCAGGGCGTTGGAGCCCGGCCCCGCGGCGAGCGCCAGCACGGCGGCCCCCAGCGCCTGAATCAGTTTGCGGCGTTGCATCTTGTCTCCTCCTGCTCGTTATATCGCGGGTCGTTGCGTCCGCGCTGCGCTACTCGGGGCGAATGCCGCCGCGGCGTGCCACTTCGGCCCACTTCTGCGTCTCGCTGCCGATGAACGCGCGGAACGCGTCCGGCGGGGTCAGCACGATGGCGGCGCCCTGGTCCCGCATCTGCCTGGCGACCGCGGGGTCGGCCGTGACCTCGCGCAGGTCGCGGTGGATCTGTTCGACCGTGGCCGCGGGCATGCCGGCGGGCCCGAACAGGCCATACCAGTTCAGCGACTGCACGCCATCCAGGCCGGCTTCCTTGAACGTCATCGCGTCGGGGAAGATCGGCATGCGCTCGTCCGCGGCAACGCCGATCACGCGCAGGTTGCCGCCGTTGACGTGCGGCAAGGCGGTCAGCACGCTGGTAAAGCCCGAGGCGAGATGGCCGCCGATGATGTCGACCATGATCTGCGCCCCGCCCTTGTACGACACCGGGATCGTCTGCAGCTTGCCGACCTGGCGCAGCAGCTCGCCGGTCAGGCGGGTCTGCCCCTCCGAATAACCCACGCCGAGCGGTTGCTTGCGCGCGGCCTCGACCAGATCGTTCAGCGTCTTGTACGGGCTCGACTTGGCGACCACCAGCACCATCGGCGACACCGCCAGCCGCGTGATCGGCGTGAAGCCCTTGGCGGTGTCATACGGCAGGCTCTTCATCAGCACCGGATTGATCGCGTGCGAGCCGACCACCATCAGCAAGGTGTGGCCATCCGGCGCCGACTTGGCGACGTGGCCGGTGCCGATCACGCCGTTGGCGCCGGGGCGGTTCTCGACCACCACCGACTGGCCCCAGCGCTCCGACAGCTTCTGCGCCACCAGCCGGCTGACGATATCGGTGCCACCGCCGGGGGCATAGGGCACGATCAGCGTGACGGGTTTGTCGGGCCATTTCGCGGCGGCGTGGCTCCAAGGCGCGGCGGTGGCCAGGCAGGCCACGGTCATCATGGCCGCGCGCATCCAGCGATGGTTCAGCATCGGTTGTCTCCTGTTGTGTTCGTCGTGTGTTGTGCTTGTTGTGCTTGTTTTGCTTGTTTGCTTGTCGGGGCTTGCTGGTGCTGTGGCGTGAATCCGGACGGCGGACTCACGTCACCGGTTCAGCCCCGTACCGGCGCCGCAGCCATGCGCTGGATCGCCCGCCCAACGGACGTCCCAGCAGCGACTCCGCATAACCGACGGCATCGAGCAGGCCCTCCAGCGCGATACCCGTGTCAAAGCCGCTCTGCTCCGCCATCAACACCAGGTCCTCGGTCGCCAGATTGCCGGCCGCGCCGGGGGCGAAGGGGCAGCCGCCGATGCCGCCGACGCTGGCGTCGAAGCGCCGCACGCCTGCTTCCAGCGCGGCCCACGCATTGGCGGCACCGAGGCCGCGCGTATCGTGCAGATGAACCGCGAGCCGGTCGATCTCGATGGTGTCGGCCAGCGCGGCAAAGCGCGCCTTGACTCCGGCGGGTGCGGCGGCGCCGATGGTGTCCGCAATCACGATCTCCTGCGCACCGGCCTCGCGCATGCGCTGCGCCAGCCGGACCACGGTGGAGAGCGGCACCTCGCCCTCGAACGGACAGACAAAGGCGACTGCGACATAGGCGCGCGTGCGCAGGCCGAGCTCGCGTGCGTGGGCAAGCGTCTCTTCGCTGACCGCGGTGGCCTGCGCCAGATCCATATTGATGTTGCGCAGGTTCATGGTCTCGGTCGCGGACAGCACCACGGCGATCTCCGGCGCGCCAGCGGCATGCGCGCGCTCCAGTCCCTTGCGGTTCGGCACCAGCGTCGACAGGCGCAGATCGGGCAGCTCCCCGCGCAAGCGGGCCACCACGTCGGCCGCATCGGCCATCTGCGGTACCGCGCGGGGCGAGACGAAGCTGGTCGCCTCGACGCTGCGCACACCGGCCGCGGCAAGGCGGCGGACCAGCTCCAGTTTTCCCTCGGTCGAAATCGCCACGGCCTGGTTCTGCAGGCCATCGCGTGGCGCGACATCGGTGATGACGATCGTTTCCTGTTCCATCGTCGTCGCCTCCGTCATGCGACCGCACCCGCGGCGCGCAACTGCTCCAGCCGATCGGCGTCGTAGCCGAGCAGATCGCGCAGCACGGCCTCGGTGTGTTCGCCGACCGCGGGCGGACAGCTGTACGCCGGCGCGGCCGCGCGCGACAGCTTGACGGGATTGCCGGGCATGCGCACCGTCTCGCCAGTCTTGAGCTCGACCTCGACCACCATGTCGCGGCCGAGCACCTGCGGTTCGCGCAGCGCGTGGGCGAAGTCATTGACCGGGCCGCACGGAATGCGGGCCTGGCGCAGCCGGTCGAGCCAATATGCCGACGACTCGCCGCGCAGCACATCGCCGATGATCGCGTCGATGCGGTCCTTGTCGGCGTAGCGGCCCGGCTGGCGCAGATATTCCGGGCGGCGCAACTGGGGATGGTCGATCACGCTCAGGAAGCGTTCGAAGAACGCATCGCCGATGCAGGCGATGATGATGTGGCCGTCGCGGGTGGGATAGGTGTTGTACGGCACGTGCACGAAATGGCTGTTGCCGATCCGCTCCGGCACGATGCCCGACATCAGATGCATCGTCGCCATGTAGTTCAGCAGCGAGATCTGCGCATCCAGCATCGAGATATCGACGTGCTGTCCCACGCCGCTGCGCTCGCGCTCGGCCAGCGCCGCCAGCACGCCAATCGCGCCGAACACGCCGCCGCCCAGATCGCCGATCGGAATGCCGCTGCGCACTGGCGGTCCATCGGCCATGCCGGTGATCGACATGCCGCCGCCCATCGCCTGCACGACCTGGTCGAAGGCTGGCTGCTGCCGGTCCGGGCCGGTCTGGCCGAAGCCCGTCACCGAGCAGGTGACGATGCGCGGATTGACCTGCGACAGCGCGGCATGATCGATACCCAGCCGCTCGGTGACGCCGGCGCTGAAGTTGTCGAACACCACATCGGCATGGCGCACCAGATCGAGAAACACCGCGCGGCCGGCGTCGGACTTCAGGTCGATGCAGACGCTTTCCTTGTTGCGGTTCAGCGTCAGGAAGTAGGCGCCCATGCCGTCGCGCGCATAGTCCTCGCTCTCGGCCAGCAGCCGCCGCGTCCCCTCTCCGGCGCCGGGCGGCTCGACCTTGATGGTGCGCGCGCCGAGATCGGCCAGCAGCATCGTGCCGTACGGGCCCGACAGCATGTGGGTCAAATCCAGCACGGTGATATGGCTGAGCGCCTGCATTCTTTCCTCCGTCGGTAGCATGCGGCTTGTTCCGCAAGCGCCATGCCACCTTTGCGGCGCGAGATAAGCCATTGATTATTTTGGACAATTCATTCTGCTACTCGCGTTTCACCGTTTCATGAAACACTGGCGAGACATCGATGAAACACGGCGAAAGCGCGCGGCCTGAGCTTCGAGGCGGGACGAAGCGCGCAGACCGCCGGCGAGGAGACCATGCGCAACACCCCGAACGACCGCGGCACCCGGCCGCGGCTCTGCTTCATCAGCTACAAGCGCCTGAGCCGGTTCGCGATGACCGTGTTGGACGAATACGCGGACCGGGCCGAGATCGAGGTGGTCAACGCCTCGTTCGAGGCGGCCCTCGACGCCGCGCGCGAACGCATCCGCGACGGCTCGACCGACGCGCTGATCAGCGCCGGCGCCAACGCCACCATCCTGCGCAACGCGGTGGTGGCACCGGTCGCCACCATCAAGCTGTCCGGCTTCGACATCCTGCTGGCGCTGCTCAACGCGCGGCGCATCTCGTCCAAGGTCGGCGTGGTGATGTACGGCGCGTGCATCCCGGAGCTCGATGCGGTGCGCGACCTGCTGAAGATCAAGGTGGCGCAGTACGCCTACCGCACGCCCGACGAGGCCCGGCAGTGTTTCGAACTGCTGGCCCGCGACGGCTACGAAGTGGTGGTCGGCTCGAGCATCGTGGTGGAGCTGGCCGAGCAGTATGGCTTGCAGGGCCGCCTCGCCTACTCGCTCGGCGCGGTGCGCCAGGGCATCGAGGACGCGATCGAGCTGGCGCGTGTCGCCCGGCTCGAGGCGGGCCGCTACGAGCAGCTGAACGGCGTGCTGCACAACCTGCAGGAAGCCGTGCTGGCGGTCGATCGCGACAATCGCCTGATCGCGGTCAATCCGCCGATGGAGAAGCTGCTGGGACGCGTGCGCGCCCGCTTGCTCGGCCAGCATCTGGACGACATCGAGCCGGCGCTGTCGCTGCGGACCACGCTGGACAGCGGGCTGCAGGAGCGCGGCAGCGTGCTGCGCTACGCCCAGCGCGACTGGATCGCCAATCGCACGCCGATTCGCGAGCACGGCGATACGGTCGGTGCCGCCCTGACGCTGTACGACGCGCGCAATATCCAGGACGCCGACGCCAGCCTGCGCAGCCAGCAGCGCCGCCATCAGCCGACCGCGCGCCATCGTTTCGACAATCTGATCGGAAGCAGTCCGTCCTTTCTACGGGCCTGCGCAACCGCCAGGCGCTTCGCGCGGACCGACCTGACCGTGCTGATCTCCGGCGAAAGCGGCGTCGGCAAGGAGCTGTTCGCGCAGGCCATCCATAACGACAGCAAGCGCGCCGGCAAGCCGTTCGTCGCCGTCAATTGCGCGGCCTTTCCGGAGGCGCTGCTCGAGAGCGAACTGTTCGGCTACGAAGAAGGCGCGTTCACCGGCTCGCGCCGCGGCGGCAAGCGCGGCCTGTTCGAAGCGGCTCACACCGGCACGCTGTTCCTCGACGAGATCGGCGACATGCCGGTCTCGTTGCAGACGCGGCTGCTGCGCGTGCTGCAGGAGCGCGAGATCGTGCGGCTGGGCGGCGGCGTACCGATTCCCGTCGACGTGCGCATCATCGCGGCGACCCACCAGCCCTTGCCGCAGCGGATCGCGGCGAAGCAATTCCGGCAGGACCTCTACTATCGGATCAACACGCTGCAATTGCGCATCCCGCCGCTGCGGGAGCGGACGGAGGACATCGAGGCGCTGGCCACCGTGCTGCTGCGGCGAAGCCTGGACAGGCTCGACAGCGACCTGGACGCGACGGCCTTGCTCGCGCCCTTGCGCGAGCGGCTGCGAGCCTACCGCTGGCCGGGCAATGTGCGGGAGCTCGAGAACCTGTGCGAACGGATGGCCGTGTTCTTCTCGCAGTGGCAGCACGTCGACGCGATCGCGTTCGACGAATTGCGCCACGACTGTCCCGAGCTTTATGGGTTGGATAGCGGGGGCTCGGATATTCGCTCGGATATTCGCTCGGACGTTGGCTCAGGCCCCGGCGCCAACGCCGCGTCTCGCGCACGGGTGCTGGAGGTGCTGGCGGCCTGCGGCGGCAACCGCCAGCAGGCCGCGCAGCGGCTGGGCATCAGCCGCGCGACGCTATGGCGATGGGTGAAGGAAGCGAACGGGCAAGCCGCGCCGCCCATCGCACCCGACGACTAACTTGACGCCTCGCCTGACGCCTCGCCCGACGACTCGCCCGACGACTCGCCCGACGACTCGCCCGACGACTCGCCTGACGACTCGCGTGGCGACTCGCCTCATGACTGACCCGCCTCCGTCAGACCTCGCCCATCGCGGGGTCACTGACCGTATGCCGCCCGGTTTCCACCCGCCCGGCAAAGCGGCGATAGAAGGCCGGATCGCTGCTGCACGTCACCGCGAAGTCGTACCACTGGCCGCTGTCGGCCAGCGACCAGTGCCGCGAGGCCGTGCCGCCCGCGGCGACGTCGACCTGCCAGGGGCCGTCGGTGCGATAGGCCAGCGGCGCGATGGCGAACTGGCACGCGGCGGCGCCCGGATTGAGCAGATCCACGTAGACGTCTCCGTTGGCAATGTCGTAGCAGACACGGATCTCCGGCGCGGCCTGCGCAGCGCCGAGCCGGTTCAGGTCGCCCTTGAAATGCCGGTGGTAGCCGTTGGGGCCGAGCACCCACAGATCGTAGCGGCCGAAATTGTCGGACCCGGCGTTCCAGGCATCGGACAGCGTCTTGCCGGCCTCGACCATATAGCGGCGCGGGATGCGGTCCAGCTTGTGGCCGTCGTAGACGTGGAACACGGCGGCCTGCGTACCGGTATTCGAGAACAGCAGCTCGACCTGGCCCGACCCCTGGCCCGATGCATGGCAGCGCGCGCTGGTATGCAGTTCGTAGGGCAGCGCGCGCGAAGGACGCGTGCCCGGCGCCTGCAGCGGCAGCGCCATGTCGCGCGGCACCGGCACGGCCGGCAGCCGCTGCTGCGCGGCGCGCAGCGCGTCGGCCGCATCCCGCGTGGTGCGGCCCGCCAGCGTCGGCAACGCCTCGGTATTCGGCGTCTTGAAATTGAAGGCGCTGGTCAGGTCGCCGCAGACGGCGCGCCGGAACGGGCTGATGTTCGGCTCCTGCACGCCAAAGCGGGCCTCGAGGAAGCGCAGCACCGACGTGTGGTCGAACACCTGCGAATTGACCCAGCCGCCGCGGCTCCACGGCGAGATCACGTAAAGCGGAACGCGCGGTCCCGGCCCGTAGACGCGGCCGTCCGGCGCCGGCTGGCTGGTGCTGCCCTGCGGCGGCGGCTGCGTGAAATATTCCGGTGCCAGCTCTTCCTCGCTGAGCGTGGTCTTGCCGGCGTACGTGTTATCGGGATTGCGCGACGGCGCCGAGGGCGACGGCACGTGATCGAAATAGCCGTCGTTCTCGTCGAAATTGACGATCAGGACCGTCCTGCTCCAGACCTCCGGATTGGCGGTCAGCGCATCGAGGACCTCCTGCAGGAACCACGAGCCCTGTACCGGACTCGAGGGCCCGGGATGCTCGCAGTAGATCGACGGCGCATTGATCCACGATACCTGCGGCAGCTTGCCTTCGCGCACGTCGCGCCTGAAGGCGTCGAGATACTGGTCCGGCCGGCTGCCCGGCAGCGTGTTGGCGACGCCCTTGTAGAGCGGATTGCCGGCGTTGTCGGTCGCCGCATCGTAGGCGTGATACGGCAGCGGCTGGCCCGTATCGTTGTACGGCGCGCCGGGCGCACCGCCGCTCGACACCGGAAAGCCGGACGCCAGATTGGCGCGGCGGAAGGTCTGGAAGGCGCCGAGCATGTTGTCGCCCCACTCGTCCGGCATGTTCTGGTAGCTGATCCAGCTGATGCCGGCCTCTTCCAGCCGCTCGGCATAGGTCTTCCACGTGTAGCCGACGTTCGCGTCCGACGGGATGCCGTTGATCGCATCCCACTCGTTGTTGACGAAGGCCACGTTCTGCGGCACCGGCCCATTGGTGCCGGTCAGATGGAAGGCCCGGTTCGCGTCCGTGCCGGTGTGCATCGAGCAGTGGTAGGCGTCGCAGATCGTGAACGCATTGGCGAGCGCGAACTGGAACGGGATCTCCTGCTCCTTGTAATAGCCCATCGACGTGTCGGTCTTGGCGACGGGCCAGCGCGACATGCGGCCGTGATCCCAGGCCTCCTGGCTGTCCTTCCACGAGTGCGGCGTGCCGGCGACGCGCTGCGCGTTGTTGGCAGTGCCGTCCAGATGGTAGGGCGTGATTACCGTGCCGTTGGCGCGCTCCTGCTGCCAGACCTTGCGGCCGTTCGGCATCGGGATCGTGATGCGGTCACCGAATCCGCGCACGCCGCTCAGCGTGCCGAAGTAGTGGTCGAACGAGCGGTTCTCCTGCATCAGGATCACCACGTGCTGCACGTCCATGATGGTGCCGGTGGCATTGTTGGCCGGAATGGCCAGCGCGCGGCGAATGCTGGAAGGAAAGGCGGCGAGCGCCGCGGCCGAAAAGCCGGCGGCCGCGCTCGCCTGCAGGAATCTGCGGCGGGAGGTCATTTCTGTTTGTTGTTGTGGGCGGAGTCGGAGGGCCGGGGGTGCGGATTGCGCTCAGGGAGCGCAGCGCAGTTCCGGCTTGGGCGTCTCGGGGGGCTTGGGCGTTTCGCCCGGCTTGTCGTCGTCGCCGCCGCAGGCGGTCAGCACGGCGGTGGTCAGAAGAACGGCCAACAGCGCTCTCGTCATTCTCAGGGCTTGCATTGGGACCTTCGCTGGCGTGGAAAGAAGGGGGAGAGATTTTTCCGGAAAATCCCGCCAGCCTAGTGCGCCTGCATGACGGCACTGTGACCCGACGCCGAACTCCCGCACTGTTGCGGAGTGGTCCTTGTCATCGCCGCGTCATGCCGCTGACATCGCCGTTCGGTACGGTGCCGGCTTCGGCTGTCCGGCGCCCCGCTGCCTCGCGCGCCGGCGCCAATGGTTTCCCGATCGCCGCCCTGCCGGTACCATCCCGCCATCCCAGCCGCCTTTCGCCATGCCATCGAACAGCCGTCGTCAATTCCTGAAGATCGCCAGCACCGGCGCCGCCGCTGCCGCCACGCTCGCCGCCTTCCCGCCTGCGATCCGCCGCGCCCTTGCCATCCCCGCCAATAACGCCACCGGCACCATCCGCGATGTCGAGCACGTCGTGATCCTGATGCAGGAGAACCGCTCGTTCGACAACTATTTCGGAACGATGAAGGGCGTGCGCGGCTTCGGCGACCGCTTTCCGATTCCGCTTGCCGGCGGGCGCAACGTCTTCGAGCAGACCTATACCGAGAACGGCGTCAGCCGCATCGTGCTGCCCTACCACCTGGACAGCAGCGCCGGCAACGCGCAGCGCGTCAGCGGCACGCCGCACAGCTATCCCGATGCGCAGGACGCCTGGGACCTGGGCCGCATGAACCAGTGGCCGACGTACAAGGAGCCGCATTCGATGGGCTTCTATACCGAAGCCGAACTCGATTTCCAGTACGCGCTGGCCAACGCCTTCACGATCTGCGACGCGTACTTCTGCTCGTTCCATGGCGGCACGAATCCGAACCGCCTGTTCCATTGGACCGGCACCAACGATCCCACCGGCGCGATGGGCGGTCCGGTGATCGACAACCGTGGCGATTCGCTCGATGCGACCAGCATCAGCTACCGCTGGACCACGTATCCGGAGCGGTTGCAGGCCGCCGGTGTCAGCTGGAAGGTCTACCAGAACCTGCCGGACAACTTCACCGACAATCCGCTGGCGGGCTTCAAGCAATATCGCGATGCCAACGCGGCACGCGGCAACCTGCCCAACGGCAGCCCGTATCCGCCCTACACGCCGGCAGACGAATCGATCAGCCCGCTGATCAAGGGCATCGGCAACACGATGCCGGATGGCGGCTTTCTGCAGGCACTGAAGGACGATATCGCGGCGGGAACGCTGCCGCAGGTGTCGTGGATCGTGGCACCAGCCACCTACTCCGAGCATCCCGGGCCGTCGAGCCCGGTGCAGGGTGCCTGGTATACGCAAGAGGTGCTCAACGCGCTGACGGCCAATCCGGAGGTCTGGAGCCGCACCGTGCTGCTGATCAACTTCGACGAGAACGACGGCTTCTTCGACCACGTACCGCCGCCCTGCGCGCCCGCGTTCGACAACGGCACGCTGGCCGGCGCCTCGACGGTGGCGACCGACGGCGAGTATCACACCGACGGCAAGCCCTATGGTCCCGGCCCCCGCGTGCCGATGTATGTGGTATCGCCCTGGAGCCGCGGCGGCTGGGTCAATTCGCAGGTGTTCGACCACACGTCGGTGCTGCGCTTCCTCGAAGCCCGTTTCGGCGTGAGGGAGCCGAATATCAGCGCGTACCGCCGCGCGATCGCCGGCGATCTGCTCTCGGCGTTCAACTTCGTCAATCCGAATACCGAGACGCTGCCGACGCTGCCAACGCGGGACAAGACCAGCGCCGATGCGATCCGCACCGCGCAGGGCCAGTTGCCCCAGGTACCGCTGCCGCCGACGACCGCGCAGCAGATGCCGGCGCAGGCGACCGGCACGCGCCCCTCGCGCGCGCTGCCGTATGAACTGCACGTCAGCGGCCGGGAAGACCCCAGCGGCCGCGCGATGTGGCTGCTGTTCAGCAATACCGGAACGGCCGCGGCCGTGTTCCATGTTTACGACCGGCTGCACCTGGACCGCGTGCCGCGCCGCTACACCGTCGAACCGGGCAAGCAGCTCGACGGCCGCTATGAGGTCTTTGCTGGCGACGAAGGCCGCTACGACCTGTTCGTGCTGGGACCCAATGGCTTTCATCGGAGCTTCCGCGGCGACGTCAGCACGCTGGGCACCGCGGGTGCCAGCGCGCCGGAGATCCGCGTCTGCTACGACATCGCCAACGCGGCGGTCTACCTGACGATGATCAATGCCGGCGCCAGCGCCTGCACCTTCACCGTGGTGCCGAACGCCTATCGCAACGATGGCCCCTGGACCTTCGAAGTCCCCGCCGGCAAGCAGCTGGACCAGCACTGGCCGGTCGGCTCGCAGGGCAACTGGTACGACTTCACGGTGACCACCCAGCAAGGCAGCTTCCGCCGCCGTTTTGCCGGGCGCATCGAGACCGGCAAGGACCTCGTGTCGGACCCGGCGATGGGCGAACGCGACTGACGGGTCCGTCGGCGGGGCTTGGCTTGGCGGCCGGGCTTAGCGGTGGGCCTGGTGGTGACGTTGGCGCTGAGCCTGGTGGCGCGCTTGGTTGGGTGACTCAGTTGCTGCGGCGCTCCCGCTCTGCCCGCAGCTTTTCGTAGTACGCCCGCTTGGCCGCATACATGCGCGCGTCGGCCTGCTTGACCGCATCGGTCAGGCGCTCGCCGACCGCACAGGTGGCCGCGCCGATCGCGAAGTTCAGTGCCGCGCCCGGATAGAACTGGTTGTTCAGTTCGACGACCTGCTCGATCTGCGCGACGATCGAGGCCGTGGCATGTTCGTCGCGGTCCGGTAGCAGCACCATGAACTCGTCGCCGCCGACACGGGCGATGCAGAAGCCGTCGCCGACCGCCTTCTTCAGGGCCTCTCCCGCACGGCGCAGCAACGCATCGCCATCGCCGTGGCCAAGGTTGTCGTTGATCTGCTTGAGTCCGTTCAGATCCACGGCGATCACGCTGACCGGCCACGGCCCCTTGCGGCCGAGACGCGCCAGCTCGTCCTCGTAATAGGCGCGGTTGTACAGCTTGGTCAGCACATCGTGCTTGCCGAGGAATTCCACGTAGGCCTCGGCCTTCTTGCGCGCGGTGATGTCGGTCAGCGACACCAGCACCTGATCCCATTCGGCCTCGTGCCCGGGGAATACCGACCATTGCATGTACACATCGACCTGGCGGCCATCCAGCGCATAGTTGACGACCTCGCGCTGCTGCCACAGCTTCTCGTTCCACAGATCGACCAGCTGCTCGGCAAAGTGCCCCTGCATGTCGTCGCGGAACACGTCCCCAAGGCGCGACAGCAGCACCGGCTTGGATGGCGCGCTGAACATCAGCAAGGTTTGCTGGTTGACGTCGATCACGCGGATTTCCTGCATGCAGCGCGCGATGAAATCGGGATGGACGTTCAGGAAGGTCCGGAAATCGGTAATGCCGGCGGCGCGCACCTCGTCGAGCAACACCTTGACCGCGCTGAAGTCCTCGACCCACAGCGACACCGGCGAATGCTCGAACAGCCCGAGCGCGTATTGCTGGCTATTGCGCAGCTCCCGCTCGGCGCGCTGGCGCTGCGTGATGTCGTCGATCGACAGCAGCACGCGGTCCCAATGCTGCTCGTGGCCCGGCAGCACGCGGCCTGACAGCTGGATATCGAGACGCTGGCCATCGAGCGTGTAATTGACCGATTGGCCGCCGAAGACGCCGCGGCCGTCCCACAGGTCCACCAGTTCCTCGACGTGCTGCTCGAACATGTCGTCGCGGAACACCTTGTCCAGATTTCCGACCAGATCGGCGAGATCCCGGGCGCCGTAGAGCTCCAGCGTGCGGCGGTTGACATTGACGATGCGCATCAGCGACGAACAACGGGCAACCTCGTCGGGATGGCCATGCAGGTAGGCGCGCAGATCGGTGATGCCGGCGGCGCGCAGGCCATCGAGATGCCGTTTCAGGTCACTATAGTCTTCCAGCCACAACGAGACTGGCGCGAGATCGAACAGGTTCTGGTAGTCGTCGACGGTGGACGCGCTGCTTTCGGCCTTCAAGGCGGATTCCTCTGATTCCAGGCTGGCGTGGCGATCGCAACCGGGCCGGATGGCCGGGTTGCGCTGTGCTTGCTCTGCCTTGGCAAGCCACGCAAAGCCCGTAGCATAGGGCACCACGCCCCGGATGGGAAACCCGCCATCGTGGAGGGGCTCAGGTTCCGTCGATCTTGAAGCCGATGTCCTTGATGAACTTGCCCCACCGAGCATGATCGGTCTTGATCTGCGTGGCAAAGGCCTCCGGCGTGACGGCCTGCGGTGGCAATACGCCGACGCCCGCCAGCCGCTTGTGATAGGCCGGGTCGGCCAGCACCTTGCGCACGGCTGCCGATACCGCCTCGACGGTGTCCTTCGGCATGGCCTTGGGACCGAACAGCGCGAAATAGCCGCTCAACTGCTCCATCTCGGCAAATCCCAGTTCCCGGAACGTCGGCGCACCGGGCGCGAGATCGGAACGTTCCGGAATCGTGGTCGCCAGCACCTTGGTCTTGCCCGCCTGATAGAGCGGCACCCCCGTGGTCAGCCCGTCGATCATCAACGGCACCACGCCGCCGACCAGGTCCTGCGTGGCCGGCGCCGAGCCCTTGTACAGCACGGGCTCGATATGGGTGCCGGACAGCCGGTTGAACAGCAGCGGCCCGAAGTGCGACGAGGTTCCTGGCCCGTACGACGCGGAATGCAGCGGCTTGCCGGGATTGGCCTTGGACCAGGCAATCAGTTCCTTCAGCGAGGAGAACGGCGCGTCCTTGTTCGCCACCATCACGACCGGCGCCTTGCCCAGCTCCGCCAATGCGGTCAGATCGGTCAGCGGGTCGTAGGGCACGCGGTTGATATGGGCGCCGGAGGTCGCCGACGAGCCGAGCGTGACCAGCAAGGTGTGGCCGTCGTTCTTCGCGCGGATCACGTCCTGCGTGGCGGGGATCGTCGCCCCGCCCGGCTTGTTTTCCACGACGACCGACTGGCCGATGACCTTCGTGAAGTAATCGGCGAACAGCCGCGCCACCACGTCGGTGCCGCCCCCCGGCGGATAGGCGACCACCAGCCGAATCGGCCGGCTCGGCCAATCCGCCGCCCATGCGCTTGGCGCCAGGCCGGTTGCCGCGAGCGTCGCGGTGGCGCAGGCCGCCGCGCCGAGGAACTGTCGTCGATCCATGCTGATGTCTCCGGCTGTTGTTTTGGGTCAGCTGATTTTGGGGTCCGCTGCTGCCGGTTCATCTTAGTGGCTGTTCCAGCCCGCGACACGTTGGGGTTTTCCGCCATTTTCCGCATGGCAGAACGGGCGCGATGCAGGCCCGGTCGCGCCGGCTCAGGTTCCGCTTTCCTGATCGGGGACCAGCTTGATGGTCAGCGGCGCGAGCGCGGGGCCCGACAACACGCTGCCGTCCGGCGCGAAACGGCTGCCGTGGCAGGGACAGTCCCAGCTCATCTCGACAGCATTCCAATGCACGATGCATTTCATGTGCGTGCAGACGGGCGATACCGCGAACAGGCGCCCCGCGGCATCGCGATAGGCCGCGACGCGTTCGCCTTCCAATTCCGCGATCGCGGCGCTTCCCGGTGCGAGGCTCTGCAGCTGCTCGTGCTGGCGACGCGACAGATAGTCCTGGATCAGCGCCTTCCCCATGCTGACCACTTCCTCGGCGGTCCCCTTCGCCGATTTCACCGCGGTCAGCCGCGTCGCCTTGTAGAGCTCGCTCCAGCGGTTGTCGATGCCGAGAATCTGGTCCGCGAGGATGGCCGCGGCCAGCGTGCCGTAGGTCAGGCCGTCGGTGGCGAAGCCCGTCGCGACGTAGCTGCCGAAGGCGTCCTTGCCGATATAGGGCAAGCCGTCCGGCGACGGGAAATTCTGTGCCGACCAGCGAAAGGCAATCTGCCGAATGCCGAGGCGCTGCCTTGCCGATTCCTCGAGCTTTGCCATGGCCGCTGCCGCGTCATGCTGACCGGTCTTCGCTGTCTGGCCGACGCAGACCAGGTAGTTGCCCTGCGTGGTGTCGAGCCCGCGCACCGAGAGGCGCTCGCTGCCCTCGGCGTAGAAGATCCCCACCGGAAACGAATCACCGTCCAATGGCGCCGCCAATCCGTACTCGCGATGCGGCACCATGCCGGCTTGCATCAGATGGAAGCCGCTCGGCGAATGCGTGGCGAGCACGATGTGCTGCGCCTTGACGCTGCCCCGCTCCGTTCGCAGCAGTTGCTGCGCGCGGTCGATTTCGACCACCGGCGAGCGCTCGAAGATGCGGCAGCCATTGTCGGCCGCATGCCGGGCGAGCGCCAGCACGTAGGCAAGCGGATGGAATTGCGCCTGCTGCTCGAGCACCAGCGCATCGCCGTGCGCATGCGGCAATCCTGGCGGCAAGGCCCCTTCCCTGCGGATCGCAAGACCGGCGGCCAGCGAGGCCTCGAATTCCGCCTCGATCCCGTCGCGCGCGTTGGCCGAGGCCGGATAGCGCACCAGGGGGCAACGCCGGAAGGCGCAATCGATGCCGAGGCGATGGACATGTTCCTCGATCCAATCGACCGCTTCCGCGCGCGACTGCGTGACCTGCCGCACCACCTCGTCGCCCCACTTGTGCCGGAGCGCATGCAGGCCGCTGGCGACCGTTGCGTAGAGATTGCCGGTGGAATTGCCGGTATCCCCGACGCCCAACCCATTCGCCTCCAGCAGCACCACGCTGCGGCCAGCTTGCACGAGGCGCCAGGCGAGACTGACCCCGGTAATGCCGCCACCGACGATCGCGATATCGGTCTGGATGTCCTCGACCAGCAAGGGCCAGCCGGTCGGATTTGTGGTGCCACGCCAGAGTGAAATTGTCATGTGGGGTCTCCTTGCGGCGTTGGCGGTTCCGCCCCTCCGCTCAAGCCTTGCCTGCGTTCTCGCGGTCCAGGCGCGCCATCACGCCTTGCACGATCCGGTCGCAGCGCACGCCGCCGAATTCGTACAGATCGCGACCGGCGAGATCGATCTCGCGAGCGAGCGCTTCCCGCAGCAGGCTGCGTGCACGGAAATGCCGGCTGCGGACCGTGGCCTCCGGAATATCGAGACACTGGGCGGTCTCCTCCACGCTCATTTCCTCGACTTCGCGCATCACGAAAACGAGACGGAACGTCTTGGGCAACCGGTCCAGCTGGCGCTCGATCAGTCCGCGCAATTCGGTACGCGCGAATGCCCTGTCCGGTGCATCGTCGTCGGGTGCGGGATAGTCGTGCTCCATAGCGTCATCCCCGGATGAAGCCACCATCGGAATCACCTTCTCGCGACGTGCATGGCGTCGCAATCGACCGAGGCATTGATTCAGTACCAGCCGCGACAGCCAGGTCGCCAGCGCCGCGTCGCCGCGGAACTCGCCGATCGCGCGATAGGCCGACAAATAGGCCTCCTGCAGCGCGTCTTCCGCCTCCGCATCGTCACGTAGTGCCGCGCGCGCCAGACGGTACAGACGCCGGTTGTTCCGCCGGATCAGCAATTCGAACGCGGAACGATCGCCCGCCGCGATACGCCGGGCCAGCTCCTGGTCTTCGCCATGAGGCTGGCCGGTAGCGGGCGCCGTTGCACTGGAAGGGATCATCGCTTGCGAATATCCAGAACCGCCTGCATGGTCGGATGGAGCGTGCAGACGTAGGGCACCGATCCATCGCCCTGCACCACGTGCTCCCATGACGCACCGGGTGCGATATGGCCGGAATCGAAGGTCCTGCCATCCGCCGACGTCGCGGTATGCGGCACGATATCCTGATTGACCCAGACGACGCGATCGCCGCGGTGCACCATCAATGTCGAAGGACGAAATTCCATTCCCTCGATGGTGACAATATAGGTCGCCGCACCGACCTCCGTGCCGCCAAGGACCGCCGCCATCACCAGCGGTCCCAGAATGGTCCCCCGGCTCCAATTCATGGCTTCTTGTTCGTCTTCGCGTTCTTGGTCTTCGGCAGCGAGGCTTGCAGGTGCTTCGCATGCTCCAGATGCGCGACGAACGCCGGCCGCACCTTGACCAGCAGAGCCTTCAACTCGGCATTGCTGGCGCTCGGCACCAGGGTCTTGTCCAGGGCGTTCAGTACGGCCTGGTGGTAGTCGACCTCCTGATCGACATAGGCCTTGTCGAAGGCCTCCCCCTTGAGCCCCTTCAGTTTGGCGATGTTTGTTTCCCCGCCGCGCTTCAGGGTCTGCGCCGTGGGGTTGTCTTCGGGCTTGAGATCGAGCTTCTTCGCCAGGTCCATTGCGGACTTGTTGACGCTGGAGTGGTCGGTGACCATCAGGTCCGCGAACTCCTTCACCTCCTTGGACTTCGCCTTCGTCCGCGCCAGCTCGCCGGCGTCGATGTCGACTTGATTGGCTGTGACCACGATGGCCGCGATTTGGGCGTCGTTCGGGGACTGGGCCGAGGCGATTGCCGCGGCGCAGCATAGGGATAGGGCCGTCAGGATGTGTTTCATTTCATCGCTCCTCCATGAAGTGGACTCGGTTGCCGCGGCGCCGGGGGGCGTGGGCGAGCGGGTTCTTTCATGGGGATGGATGTCATGAGGGGCGGCGGCGTTCCCACGGAGTTGAAGGTATCGCGCAGCGGAAATG
>Ga0065721_10050490_pt1 | contig 19781 bp, 14 predicted proteins | sample Mesricmetagenome_FD_59108 | JGI IMG/M metagenome (GOLD analysis project Ga0065721, IMG submission 59108) | Mesophilic microbial community from rice straw/compost enrichment Sample: eDNA_1 v2 (version 2) | ecosystem: Engineered > Solid waste > Grass > Composting > Bioreactor | place: USA: Davis... | reverse complement strand
GGCGGTCGGCTCTGGACACCGCGTGTGATGCGCGGATGGGTTTGTGAGTCCAAGGGGCCGATGGACAGGACGCGATCGCGGCCTCGACCCATCAGTGAATGGCCCCCGGCCGACGACAGTCCGGGTATCCCACCGCCACGAGCGGTGATGCTGTTTCGCGCGAACAGAACCCAGGAAGTTCCCCATGCCCAAGAACAAGAAGCCCGCCGGCGGCCGCGCCGCCAAGAACTTCGAGCCGCGCTACGGCGCCAAGACCTCGTTCCAGGACCGCAAGCGCCGTCCCGGTGCGGAGGGTCCCGCCAAGCCCGGCAGCAAGAGCCCGAACCACCGCGGCTATCGTCCCGAGGCCGAGGCTGCGCCCGACAAGCGCCGCTGGAACGCGTCGGACCGCGCCGGCCGCGACCAGGCTCGCGACATCCGCAGCTCCGCCCGCGACGAGCGTCCGGCTCGTTCGTTCGATCGCACCGACCGTCCCGCGCGGTCGTTCGATCGCGACGAGCGTCCGCGCCGTGAGGCGGGCGACCGCCCCGCCCGTTCGTTCGACCGCACCGACCGCCCGGCTCGTTCGTTCGACCGCAACGATCGTCCCGCCCGTTCGTTCGATCGTGATGAGCGTCCGCGCCGTGACGCGGGCGACCGTCCGGCTCGTTCGTTCGATCGTGACGACCGTCCCGCCCGTTCGTTCGATCGCGATGAGCGTCCGGCTCGCTCGTTCGACCGCAACGAGCGCCCGGCCCGTTCGTTCGACCGCAACGAGCGCCCGGCCCGTTCGTTCGACCGCAACGAGCGCCCCGCCCGTTCGTTCGATCGCGATGAGCGTCCGGCTCGCTCGTTCGACCGCAACGACCGTCCCGCCCGTTCCTTCGGCGGCAGCGAGCGTCCCGCGCGTTCGTTCGACCGTGACGAGCGTCCCCGCCGTGACGCGGGCGACCGCCCCGCTCGTTCCTTCGACCGCACCGACCGCCCCGCGCGGTCATTCGACCGCGACGAGCGTCCCCGCCGTGACGCGGGCGACCGCCCCGCTCGTTCCTTCGACCGCACCGACCGCCCCGCGCGCTCGTTCGACCGTGACGAGCGTCCCCGCCGTGACGCGGGCGACCGTCCCGCCCGTTCCTTCGACCGCGCCGACCGCCCCGCGCGGTCGTTCGACGACCGCCCGCGCCGCGCCGACGGACCGAGCCGCAGCGACTGGAACGCGTCGCCGAAGCGCTCCGCCGAGCACGAGCAGCGCGTCGACGTGGTGCACGAGCGTCTGCAGGCCGAAGCGGTGGATGCCGCGACGGTGACCGGCGCCGGGTTCGCCGATCTGGGGCTGGGCGACAACATCGTCCGCGCCCTCGCCGGACTCGGGGCCGAGAAGCCTTTCCCCATCCAGGCCGCCACCGTCGTTCCGATCCTCGAGGGCCGCGACGTGCTGGCCCGCGGTCGCACCGGTTCGGGCAAGACCATCGCCTTCGGCGCCCCGCTGGTCGAGAGCATCCTGCGTTCGCAGGCCGGCAAGCGCCGCGAGTTCGGGCGCGCCCCGAAGGCCCTCATTATGGCGCCGACGCGCGAGCTCGCTTTGCAGATCGACCGCACGATCCAGCCGATCGCGCGCAGCGTCGGTCTGTTCACCACACAGATCTACGGCGGCGTGCCCCAGGCGCGCCAGGTGGGTGCGCTCAAGAAGGGCGTCGACATCATCATCGGCACCCCCGGTCGCATCGAGGACCTCCTCAACCAGGGCAAGCTGAACCTCTCCGAGGTCACCGTCGCCGTGCTCGACGAGGCCGACCACATGTGCGAGCTGGGCTTCCTCGAGCCCGTGCAGCGCATCCTGCGCGCCACCGCGAAGGGCAGCCAGAAGCTGCTCTTCTCCGCCACCCTCGACCGCGAGGTCGCGGCCCTGGTCGACGAGTTCCTCGTCGAGCCGGCCGTCTACGAGGTCGCCGGAGAGGATCAGGACTCGAGCACGATCGAGCACCGCGTGCTCGTGATCGAGCACCGTGACAAGGCGCAGATCCTCGACTCGCTCGTCGACCGCGAGGGCAAGACGCTCGTGTTCGCCCGTACCCGCGCGTACGCCGAGATGCTCGCGGAGCAGTTCGACGACGCCGGGATCGCCGCGGTCGCCCTGCACGGCGATCTCAACCAGCAGAAGCGCACGCGCAACCTCGAGAAGCTCACCTCGGGTCGCGTCAACGTGCTCGTGGCCACCGACGTCGCCGCCCGCGGCATCCACGTCGACGACATCGACCTGGTCATCCAGGCCGACGCCCCCGACGAGTACAAGACGTACCTGCACCGCTCGGGCCGCACGGGCCGCGCCGGTCGCAGCGGCACGGTGGTGACGCTCATCACGCGTCAGCGTCGCCGCCGGATGACCGAGCTGCTCGACCGCGCCGAGATCGAGGCGCCTTTCGAGGAGACCCAGCTCGGCGACGACGTGCTCGAGGAGATCTCGGGCCGTCAGCTGGCCGACGTCACGTCGTAAGCGTTCCTCCGAGAGGCCCCCGTTCGCGTTCGCGCGGCGGGGGCCTCTCGCGTTCCCCCGTCCGTCCGACGGCCTCGCGTCCCTCTCGTCTGCGCCGTCGGAGGGCCCGCCTCACGCCGTTCAGAACAATCTCGGTTCGCTCGCCGGAGCGACGCGGGGGCGCGCGGATGCCATGCCGACGGTGCTGCGGACCGGACCGAGGCTGCTCGTGGGCGGGGTGCGGGCGGCGAGTCCCGGTTGGGGGCGGCCACGAGGGTGGTCGTCTTCGTCCCACCCGTCGAGCCCGTGCAGGCGGAGCAGGGGGCGCAGGCGCTTGCCGAGCCACGAGCGGTAGGCCTTCGGTGCGGTGACCGAGACGCCGGGATACAGCCCGCGATACGACGAGACGAGGTGCGGCTGCTCGCGCTCGAGCCAGTCGAAGAACCACTGCTTCGCGCCCGGTCGGAGGTGGAGCGCGCCGTAGACGACTCGGGCGGCTCCCGCCGCACGCAGGCGTGCCAGCGCGTCGTCGAGCACCGGTATCGAGTCGGTGAGGTGGGGGAGGATCGGCATCAGAAAAACCGTCACCCGGAATCCGGCCGCTGTCGCCGCGCGGACCGTCTCGAGGCGGGCCTCGGCGCTGGGGGTCCCCGGCTCGATCGCGCGTTGGAGAGCATCGTCGAAGACGGCGATCGACATCGCCAACGAGACCGTGACCTGCTCGGCGGCCGCGGTGAGCAGGGGGAGATCCAGGCGCAGCAATGTGCCCTTGGTCAGGATCGAGAAGGGGGTGCCGTTGTCGGTGAGGGCGCCCACGATCTCGGGCATGAGGCGGTACCGTCCCTCCGCCCGCTGGTAGGGGTCGGTGTTCGTGCCGAGCATGACCGGTTCGCGTGCCCAGGATCCGCGACGCAGTTCTGTCCGCAGCACGTCGGCGACGTTGACCTTCACGACGATCTGCGAATCGAAATCAGCGCCGTAGTCGAGGTCGAGGTATTCGTGCGTCTTGCGCGCGAAGCAGTACGCGCAGGCGTGGCTGCATCCCCGGTACGGGTTGACGGTCCAGTCGAAGGGCATCGCCGACGCGCCCGGAACGCGATTGAGCGCGCTCTTGCACAGCACCTCGTGGAAGGTCATGCCGGCGAATTCCGGAGTGGTGACGGAGCGGACGAGACCGTCCATGCGCTCCATGCCGGGCAGCGCCGCCGTGTCGTCGACGCCCAGCTGCTGACCCTGCCACCTCATCCCAATAGTCGAACACATGTTCTATTAGAACGCAAGGCGATGTTGTCCACATGCGTCCCCATGGACGAACGGCGACGCGCTACTGTGACAGCCAAGCCCGCTCGCCGAGCGGCGTGACAGGGGGTGGCGCATGGTCGACGACCGGCAGGTCCGGGGTCACGCCCTCGTGCACCGATCCGCGCGGCCGCTCGAGTCCTGGCATCCGGCCTTCGTGGTGCGGCATCCCACGCTCTCCGGATGGATCTGGCTCGCGGTCGCGGTGGTGCTGCTCGTGGTCTGCGAGATCTGGGTCGAGGACGAGTCCGCCGGCGTCGTGGTCTCGCTCGTCGGCGCCCTTCCGTCTCTCGGCGCGACGCTGCTCGTGCTCGCGCAGACCCCGCGGACGCATCTCGACTTCGAGGAGTCGATCCTCGGCCACTTCTTCGCGCGGTTCTTCGCGGTCCTGGGGGCGCTGATCCTGTGGATCGGATCGGTCGTCCTCGGCGCCGCGGTCGCCGTCCAGCTCGCAGAAGACACCGGAGCCGATCCCGAGAAGGCGTGGGTGGAGGCCTTCGAGATCTTCGGCGCGGTCGTCCCCTTCATCGTGGCGATGCTGTGGGCCGTGCTCGTGTTCCGCTGCGTCGGCTACATCGCGCGGTTGCGCGGATGGGCGGGCGTGCCCGAGCGGCATCGCATCCCGGATCAGTTCTTCGCGGATCTGCCGCGCACCCGGCGCGTCGTCGTCGGCCTCGCGCACCCGTCGCTCCTGCTCGTCGCGGGTCTGCTGAGCATCGTGGTCGCGATCTTCGCGGCCGCCGAGGTCGGGTTCAGCGACATCGCGTGACGCCGTCTCGCGGCCGGCCGCCCCCCCCCGGGTAGTGAGGAGCCGTGCCCCAGCCGCCTCAGTCGAGCAGCCGGGCCGCGACGAAGCGCAACGCCTTCGCGCCGTGCGCCAGGGAGTCCTCCTGCTCTCGGCGAGCGTGGTCGGGGAGGTCGGGATCGGCCAGGATCCCGCGCGTCACGCGCTGCGATGCCGCGAGGATCTCCACCAGGAACTCCTCGTCGCCGTCCGCCAGCGGCACGACCAGCTCGGCATCGTCGAGGGGCCATCCGGTGGGGGCGAGGGGGCCGGGATGCCGCGCGGTCGCGGCGCTGCCGGCACCCATCAGGCGCTCCGTGCGGGCCGCGACGACCGGGTCGCCGCCGACGCGTTCGACGGAGCCGGTGTTGTCGAGCGTCCCGTAGACGGCGTGCCAGACGGGCATCGGGAAGCTCAGCTCGTGGGTCGGCTCGGTCGTGTCGACGACGGGCTCGTCGGCATCCTGATCGACGGTGTCGAAAGCGAGCCAGCGTCCGTCGGTCTCGTCGTGATAGCCGAGGTCTCCGAACGGCGACACCTGCAGGTGGGGGCCGCCCGGGTGCGGAACGAACGGCGCGTGGCCCACCAGGGTCGCCGCGTGCGCCGACGGCGCCGTCTCGGACCGCGTCCTCAGGAGCACACGCGTCAGGGCGGCCCCCGAGGCGAGCAGCTCGTCGAGGGTCGCCGCGAGGTCGTCGTCGGTCGGCGCCTCGTCGCCCCGGACCGCCGCGCGCAGCACCGTGCCGCGCAGCAGTTCCTTCGCGAACGAACCCGTCGTGCCCTGGGCGCGGTCGGCCGCGGCCTCGAGCGCCTCCGCCGACAGGGGCAGTCCCTGGGCGTACCTGCGGAACAGGCGACGTCGGTCGGCGTCGTCGGGAAGGGGGATCTCGACGCCGAGGTCGACGCGCCCCGGCCGGGCGGCGAGGGCCTCCTCGAGGATCTGCACGTGGTTCGTCGTCATGACGAAGGCGATGTCGGCATCCGGTTCCAACCCGTCGAGGGCGTCGAGCACGTCGAACAGCACGGGTTCGGGCGAGAAGCCGCGGTCCGCCGCCACCAGGTCGATGTCTTCCAGCACGACGAGGGCGGGGGCGAAGGTGCGCGCGATCTCGGCGGCCGCGGTGACGAAGCGGATGCTGGACCCGGTCAGCACCACGGCGGTCGTCCCGGGGGTGCGGGCGAGAAGGTGCCGCACCGTGAGCGTCTTGCCGGTGCCGGGAGGGCCGTACAGCAGGACGCCGCGCTTGAGGTGCTGTCCGGCGGCGCGCAGTGCCTCGCGGTGGTCGCCGATGCCCACGACGTGGTCGACGACGCGTTGCAGCACCCCCTCGCCGAGCACGATGTCGTCGGCCGACACGTCGGGGCGGGGCAGGAAGGTCGCCCCGGCCTCGTGCCCGTACTCGGTCGGGACGAACGACAGCACCTGACCCCGCAGCACGCTGCGCTCGATCATGAGCCGCCGGATCTCGGCGAGCGCCACCGCCGTGGCATCCGGATCGGCGCCGATCACCTCGAGCTGGGGCTGCGCCGGCATCGACCGCGGGTTGGCGGAGCGCTGCACGATCGCGAGCGGGTGTCCGTCGAACCGGAGCAGTCGCACTCCGAACGACACGACGCGACGCTGCGCGGTGGCGCTCACTTCGCGGGACTCGTACGACACGGGCCCGGGAGCGAAGTGCGAATACGGACCGGAGAGGAGCTCGGATGCCGACACGTGCAGGCGCTGCTCGCCCCCGGTCACGCCGATCAGGCGCCCGCCGCCGCGCTCGGTGAGTTCGTCGAGGGCGATGTCGGCATCGACGTAGCGGTGCGCCGAGAGCGTCTCGGTGGTCACGGGAAGGGTCGTCACATCCACTCCGAGATGGGTGCTCACCTCCTCGCCGAGCCGCGTGCGCTCCCCGGCCCGGTCGGCGGCGACCACGCGGTTCACGGTCTCGAGATAGCGGCTCATGGCGTGCGCGAGTGCGCGGTCGTCGTCGTCGAGCATGGTCCCCCCGGTCGGCTCACGGTGGCTCCAGAGTGCCCGTCCGGAGGGTGCGGGGGCAACCGTCGCCGGCCGACGGGTCGACCGCGGGCCGCCCCCGGGAGACAATGGGAGCACTCATGTCCCCCGATCCCGAGCTCTCCCCCCGCCGCGCGGCCCGCGCGGAAGCCGAGCGACTCGCGACGGAGGCCCTCGCGCAGATCCCCCCTCCCGCTCCGACGCGCCGTCAGTTGCGCGAGGGTGCGGGCGCCGCGCGGGGCGAGGTGCCTCGACGCCCGAGCACGGCGCGCCGCGGGCTCGCGCAGACCCTCGCCGCCCTTCCCGCAGACCGCCGACGTCGTCTCGCCGTCGTGATGGGAGCGGGAGCCGCGGTGATCGTCGGCGTCGTCGTCGCGATCGGCGCGGCAGCGGGTTCCGCACACGACGCGGCCGCATCGGCATCCGTCGACGACACCGTGAGCGCCGCCGTCGCGGGTCCGCCGGCCGTTCCGGATGAGGGGCTGCCCGTGCCGCAGGTCTCCGCCGTCGCGGCGACCGCGACACCCTGCGACGACCCGGCCTTCACCGCCGCGCTCGGGCAGGGCGACGACACCGCCGCGATCGCCGCAGCGGGCGGTGGGGCGGCGTTCCGCTCCGCGGTGGCATCCGGGATCGCCCCGTGCGTGTCGCTGAGCGACCCGGACCGCGAGTGGCTCGTGGTCAACAAACAGCGCCCGCTCGACCCGATCGACTACGCCCCGGGCGACCTCGTCATGCCGGCGAACGTGCGCGCCCTCGAGCAGTCAGCGCTGCGGGCCGCTCCCGCCGAGGCGCTGAGCGCGATGGTGCGTGCCGCAGCCGACGCGGGGGCGGGCGAGATCGGATACCTCAGCGCCTTCCGTTCGTACTCCACGCAGAAGTCCACCTACGCCGGCCGCGTCGCCGTGGGCGGCGTCGCGGAAGCCGACCGCGAGAGCGCACGGCCGGGGTACAGCGAGCATCAGACCGGCAAGGCCGTCGACATCGTTCCGTGCAACGGCTCGTGCGGCACGCTCGACGACGTCGCCGCGTCGCCCCAGGGCGCCTGGGTGCGCGAGCACGCGTGGGAGTTCGGCTTCATCACGCGCTACGCCGAGGGGCGCGAGGACTACAGCGGCTACGAGCCCGAGGCGTGGCACCTGCGCTACATCGGGCCGGAACTCGCGCAGGCCTATCACGACGGCGGGTACACCACCCTCGAGGAGTTCTTCGGCCTCCCGGCGGCGCCGACCTACTGAGCTCATCGCGGGATCTGTCAGCGCGGTTCCGATGACCGAGATCCGTCGATGCTCCAGAGCGCGAGGGAATGCTCGCCAACCGCCGCGACAATTCGTCATCGGTGGTGCGCGCGCTCCGCTCTTCATCGCGGGCCGGGGGAGGCGACCATCTCGCTTCCCCCGGCCCGGTGACGAACGCCGTGCCTGAAGGAGCTCTCCGGGTCAGACCGCCGCGGTGACCTGGGACCGGGTCGCGTACGAATGAACGCCGGGTCCGACCTCGAAGCTCTCTCGACCGGGGAGGTCGACGACGGCCGTCGTGCCGGTGGGAACGACGACCTGTATACGCAGCTCGCCTTCGTCGATCTCCCAATCGATCGAAGCCCGACCGTAAGGCGTCTCGTGAGCCGCGCGCGCGAAGGTGAGACCCCCGCCGGGTCGGGGTCGGAACGCGATTCGGCGGTAGCCCGGGTCGATGGGGGCGAGACCGCCCACCGTCCGATGAATCCAGTCGGCGACCGCGCCCAGGGCGAAGTGGTTGAACGACGTCATCCCGCCCGGGTTCACCGTCCCGTCAGGCAACAGACTGTCCCAACGCTCCCAGGTCGTGGTTCCTCCGGAAAGCACCGTGTACATCCACGACGGGCACTCGCGTTCGAAGAGGAGGTCGTACGCGACGTCGACATGGCCCGAGTGCGTGAGCGCGTCGGTGATCAGCGGCGTTCCGGCGAACCCGGTTGCAATCCGATTACCGCCCTGACGCACCAGATCGGCGAGGCGTCGGCCCCAGGCTGCGACCTCCTCCTCGCCGTCGGCCAGATCGAATTCGATGGCGAGGGCGTAGGCGGTCTGAGCGTCGCTGGTGAGAAGGCCCGAGCTCGTCACGTACGCGCGGCGGAAGGCGTCCTTCACTTCGGCGGCCAGCTGGCCGTACGTGAGGGCGTCGGTGCTTTCTCCGAGCGTCTCCGCCATCTTGGCGAGATGGCGGCTGGACCACGCGAAGTAGGCCGTCGCCACGAGATAGCGATCGGTGGTGGCATCCGCCGGATCGTGGGGCGGGGCGGCCGGATCGAGCCAGTCACCCAGCTGGAAACCGGTGTTCCACAACCGGTCCGGTCCAGCGAGCCGGCTCACCAGATCGACCCACCGGCGAGCCGAGTCGTACTGCTCTCGGAGGATCTGCGCGTCGCCGAACTGACGATAGAGGGTCCACGGAGTCAAGACGGCCACGTCGCCCCATGCCGCCCCGGGGCGGATCGGCGTCCACTCGTCTCCTCCGGGGATCACGGGGACGTACCAGGGCACCGTCCCGTCGGGAAGCTGTTCGGCTGCGACATCGCGCAGCCAGGATCGGAGCATGCCCGAGCAGTCGTAGAGGTATGAGGCCGCGGGCGCGAACACCTGAAGGTCGCCCGTCCACCCCAGCCGTTCGTCGCGTTGGGGGCAATCCGTGGGGATGTCGACGAAATTGTCGCGCATCGACCATCGGACGTTCTCGTGCAGGCGGTTGAGGAGAGGGTCGGACGATTCGAACCATCCCGTGCGCTCCATGTCGGTGTGGTAGACCCGCGCCACGACCGCGTCAGGCTCCAGCTCTCCCGACCAACCGTTGATCTCGGCGTAACGGAACCCGTGGATGGTGAAGCGTGGTTCCCACTCGAGACAAGAGCCGTCCGTGATCAGCACATCCGTCGCCGCCGCGCCGCGCAGGGTCCGCGTGTACAGCTCCCCCTCCTGGAGGATCTCGGCGTGGCGGAGTGTGATCTCCCGGCCGGCCTCGGCGTTCACCCGCAGGCGCAGCCGGCCGGAGATGTTCTGCCCGAAGTCGAGGATCCAGGCTCCGGACGCACCTCGGACGACGGAGACGGGGGCGAGCTCCTCGGTGCACCGCACCGGAGCCCCCTCGGGCGCGATGAGGGTCGCATGATCGACAGGCAGCGCCCTCGCGGGTCTCCACGACGGGTCCGCGGCACTCGCCCAATCGTCCTGGTGCAGACGGGCGTCGTACCGCTCGCCCTCGTAGAGGCCGGTGGTGACGATCGGGCTCGCCGCGACCTCCCACGTGTCATCCGTCGCGACGACGAACCGACTGCCGTCGACGTACTCGACCTCCAATTGGGCGATGAGACCGATGTCGCTGCCGTAGAGGTTCGGGTACCCGCCGTGGAAGCCGAGCCGTCCGCGGTACCAGCCGTCGGCCAGCCAGGATCCGACGGTATTCCGCCCGGAGACGAGATGCTCGGTCACGTCGTAGGTGTAGTACCTCAGTCGCTTGCCGTACACGGTCCAACCGGGAGACAACGCGTCATCCCCGACGCGGATGCCGTTGATCTCCACCTCGTAGAGGCCGTGGGCGCTGGCATACAACCGCGCGCGTGCGATCGGACCGTCGAGGTCGAAGGAGCGGCGCACGCGCGGCGGGCGCCTCAAGGACTCCGCGTCCTCCGGCCAGTCGGGCCCGACGACGGACGCGATCCAGTCGCTTTCGCGGAGGAGCCCTGCCTCTACAGGAGCGGGCGTCGACCAATCCGACGCCGAGCCGTCCTCGCCGTGCACGCGCACGCTTATCTCGGCTCGCTCCCGTGACTTCAGTGGAGAGAACGGCCACGGGATCAGCACGGAGTCGGTGTCGGCGACGAGCGCCGTCGTCTCGACCCGCCCGTCCGCGGACAGGGTGACCTCGTAGCCGACCTGGCGCCACCCCGAGGGAGCTGAGGCCTTCCACGACAGGCGGGGTGTGGCGACACCTATGCCGAGAGCCCGCGGCAGGTGCTCGAAAGTGACCGGGGATAGCTGGATCATGCGGGGGGATTCTCATCCTGCTGAGGGTGGACCATGGGTTTGAGGGCTGACGGATCACGGCCCGTCAGCATGAGCGCAGCGTGGACGTCGCCGAGCGGGTGGACGCTGGTGACGAGTGCGCGAAGATCGATGCGTCCGCTCGCTGCCAGAGCGATGGCGTCCGGGTACTGGTGCGCGTAGCGGAACGTCCCCGTGAGGCTGATCTCGCGGGACTGGATGACGTCGAGGGGAACGGCCGTCCTCCCGTCAGCCGACATTCCCACCAATACGGCTCGGCCGGCAGGACCGAGCGCCGAGAGCCCGGCATTGATCGCCGCAGCGGCGCCCGAGCACTCGATGAGCACCGTGAAGCCCGACGGGAGTTCGCCCGCACGGGCGTCGATCGTGTTCGTTGCGCCCGCCTGCGCCGCGATGACGAGGCGATCGGCGACCACGTCGCTGACGCACACTTCGGCACCGGTCGCACGGGCGACCTGCAGGACGAGGAGTCCGATCGGGCCCGCTCCGCTGACGAGAACGCGATCCCCCAGCGTCACCGACGCCTTCCGCACCGCCCACATCGCGACCGCGAGTGGCTCGATCAGAGCCGCCTCGTCGTCGTCCAGGCTGTCGGGGACATCGTGTGCGAAGTCCGAACGGGTCACCACGTGCGTGGCGAACGCGCCATCGACCGGTGGAGTCGCGAAGAATCGAACGTCTGGACAGAGGTTGTATCGGCCCGATCTGCACAGGGCGCAACGCCCGCAGGGGACACCCGGTTCGAGTGCCACCCGGCTGCCGACCCGATGTGGAGGGACGCCCTCTCCCACCCTCACGATGATGCCCGACGCCTCGTGGCCGAGGACCAAGGGTTCCGTCACGACGGTGCTGCCGATGCGGCCATCGCGGTACCAGTGGACATCCGACCCGCAGACCCCGACCGATCGGACTTCGACGAGAACCTCATCGACACCGAGCGGCCCGATCGCACGGGTCTCCAGGACGGTCTTCTCAACCGCCGTCATGACGGCGACGCGCATTCGCTGCGGCGCACTCATCCCTTGACCGCTCCGCTGGCGAGTCCCGCCATGATGCGTTGGTTCAGGACGAGATAGATCGCGAGAATTCCGAAGACATTGATGCAGATGGCGGCGAAGAGCGGACCGTATTGCGTGGCGCCGAACTGGCCCGTGAAGTTGAGCAGGCCGACCTGCACGGTTCGCAGCTGCGAGGAGTTGGTGAACGTCAGCGCGATGAGCAGGTCGTTCCAGAAGAAGAAGAATTGGACGAGGCCGACGGTCACGATGGAATTGCGCGCCATCGGCAGAGCGACAGCGCGGAAGGAGCGGAAGATCGACGCACCGTCCAGCGTCGAGGCCTCGAAGACCTCACGCGGGATGGCGCGGAAATATGTCGCCATCATGAATACCGTCAGGGGGAGACCGGTGGCGGTGTAGGTGATGATGAGCGGCCACAGCGATCCCGTGAGGCCGGCCTGGAAGTACACGGAGAACAGCGGCAGGAGGATCATCTGCCCCGGGACCATGATCCCCGCGAGGAAAAGCAGCAGGATGCCGCCGCGCCCCCTGAAGACCATCACCTCCAGCACGAAGCCGGCCGCGACCCCCAGCACGAGCATGAGGAACAGCGCAGGGAAGACCGCGAGCACGCTGTTCAGCAGGTAGTGGCCGATGTTGCCGGTGACCCAGGCGTCGGCGTAGTTCTGGAAGTTGAGCGCCCGGGGGAGTGCCCAGGTGGGCGCGTTGAGGAACTCGTCCTGGCTCTTGAAGGAGTTCATGAGCAGCCAGAGCAAGGGCAGCACCTCGATCGCGACGAGGAGTGCGATGAGGAAGGTTCCGGGGATGCGTCGCAGCCTCGCGCGGCGCACCGGCGCACGGCGACGGCCGCGTTCGAGGGAGGTCGGAGTTTCGGGCAAGGTGGCGGTGGACATGGAGATCAGCCCTTCGTGACGTCGCGTCGCGACGAGCGGAAGATGAAGACGGTCACGATCAGGCAGAGCATCGTCAGCAGGAGCGCGATGGATGCGCCGTAGCCGTACTCGCCGTAGCTGAATGACGTCTGGAACATGTAGAGGGTCAGCGGGGTGCTGGCTGTGCCGGGCCCGCCGTTGGTGAGCGCGACGATCGAATCGAACACCTTGAGCGTGCCGTTGATGGAGAAGATGATCGACGACAGCAGGACGGGAAGGGAGAGGGGGAGGACGATGCTCCGAACGAGGCGGAAACCGGTGGCCCCATCCAGGCGGGCGGACTCCATGATGTCGTCGGGGATGTCGAGGAGCCCGGTGTAGAGCAGAACCGCGTAGAAGCCCATGGAGCGCCAGAGATCCATGATCACCAGCACCACGATCGCGCTGACCGGATTCCCGAACCAGTCGATCGACTCGACCCCCAAGAGGTTCAGGATGCCGTTGACCGGACCGGTCTGCGGCGCGATCTCGAAGAGCTTCTGGAACATCAGCGCGACGGCCACCGTCGGGATGATGACGGGGAAGAACACGAGCGTCCGTACGACGCTCCCGCGGTTGCGCAGGACGAAGACGTAGAACAACGCAAGGAGATAGCCGAGCAGCACCTGACCGGCGGTGATGATTACCGCATAGAGCAGGGTGAATCGGAGTGCCTCGCCCACGCGAGGGTCGCTGAACAGACGTGCGAGATTATCGACGCCGACGTATTCGAAACCCGAAATGGCGTTTCCCTCGAAGAGGGTGTACCCCAACGACCACACCACGGGGATGAGCATGACGAGGGAGTAGACGACGAGCGCCGGGCCGAGCAGCAGCGCGATCGCCCTCTTGTCCCCGAGGACCTTGTGCATAGCGGATGTTCCTTCACATCAATGGCGGAGGCGAGGGCCGTTCTCAACGGCCCTCGCCTCCCGGAGGGTCAGCCCAGGTCTGCCTGAACCAGGCCCATGAAGTCCTGCGCCGAGATGGCGCCCGTGACCAGCTGTGCGGCGTTCTTCTGGCTGGTCTCTGTGGCCTTGGCGTTGAAGAGAGCTTCGAACCACAGGACCGACTCCTGCGTGGACGCGATCCGGTCCTGGACGAGGGCGGTGAGGTCGTCGACCTGCACGTCGCCGTTGACCTTGAACCCGGAGATCGTGTCGGCTGCAGAGAGCGACTGCGCACCGTAGTTGTTCGCGATGCACGTCAGCCACTTGCCCGTGTCTTCGTTGTACGCCTTCGCCGACAAGGCCATCGGGAGTCCGACGTTCGCCGGGGTCTGGCTCGAGTCGCCTGCACCGCCTGCGACGTCGGGGAAGGGCATGAAGCCGATGTTGTCCGAGCCGATCTGATTCGCCGACTCGTCGGCGAAGTTCGCCAGGGCCCAGCTGCCCATGTAGAAGAAGGCGGCCTTCCCCGTCAGGAAGGTGTTGAAGGCTGTGTCGTAATCGATCGATCCCACGCCCTGTCCGAAGTATCCGTCGGCTCCGAGGTCGGCGATGGCCTGAGCGGCGGCCACGTATTCGGGATCGGTGAGCTTGGCGTCGCCATCGGCGACTTTCTGCAGGGCATCGGGGCCGAGGTCGCGGAAGATGTAGCCGCTGATGAGTCGGGTGATGGGCCAACCCTGCTCGCCCGATGCCGAGAAGGGCTGAATCCCCGCTGCGTGGAGCTTCGCCGCGCCGGACGAGAGATCGTCCCAGGTGCTCGGAACGTCGATGCCGTTGTCGGCGAGCAGCAGCTTGTTGTACCAGACACCCTCGATGTTGTACTGATACGGCAGCATATTGAATCCGCCGTAGAGCTGCTCGATGGTGGAGATCGCGGCGGGCTCGATCTGGTCGATGACGCCGAGGTCGGTGAGGGTCTTCTCGAGGTCGAGGACCTGCCCGCCCTGCGCGAGCTCCTTGGTCAGGGCGGGGGCGTTTCCGGCCGCGTACTGGACGGGGAGTGCGTTCTGTCCAGCGAGGAGCTGAAGCTTCTGATCGAGCTGCGTTTGCGGGACGGTCTCGATCTGGAGCGGTTGGGCGTCGTTCTCGGCCTTGCACTGGTCGGTGCTCAAGCTGGTGAGCAATTCGGGGATGGTCGTGTTCTCCTGGTTCACCAGAAACGAGAACGACGTCGCACCTGCCGAGCCACCGCCGCCGGTGCATGCGGTCAGCGCCAGGAGTCCGGCGGCGCCGAGCGAGGTGATCGCGACCATGCGGCGCGGGCGCGTGAGAGCTGTGGACACTTTTCCTCCTTGAAAACGCGCCCCGTCATTGAAGCGCTTCAAAAGGATTATGCACGGGCGTCATTCCCGCGTCAACACCATTTTGAAACGCTTCAGTCACGAAGTGGTGTCGACCGCTCGCGGCCGACCGTACTTTCGCGGACGACGAGTTCGGGCCGCAGCATCGTCGTGACGTGCTGGTGTCCGGCCGGGTCTTCGTCGAGCTCCGCCAGCAGGAGGCGCAGCCCCTCGCGCCCCATCTCCAGGCCCTGCATCTGTACGGAGGTCAGCGGAATCATGCCGCCCCAGGCCGCGGAGTTGTGGTCGCACCCCATGACGGCGACATCGCCCGGCACCTCGACGCCTTCCGCCCCGAAGACCTGGATGATCGCCATCGCCAGCAGGTCGGTCACCGCGATCACGCCGTCGAGACTGCCGCGACGCACATCCTGAACCAACGCCTCGGCCGCGCGGAGCCCGCCCGGTGGGTCGAGATTCTCGGTCGGAACCTCCTGCAGGCTCACTCGCCCGCCCTCCTCGGCGACGGCGCGCCTCACTCCGCGCCGGCGGAGGGCGACGGGTTGCAGGTAGTCTCGCCCGCCGACGAACGCGAGGCGGGTACGCCCGTTGTCGATGAGGTGTCGCGCCGCGAGATAGCCGACCTCCTCGTTGTCGACGAGCACCTGACAGCAGTCGTTGCGACCCGTGTCGAAGTTGAGCACGACCGTCGGGCGCCCGTGCGTACGGATCCGCGCAACATCCTCGCCCACGTCCTCCATCGGAGCAAGAAGGATCCCCCCCACGCGCACGCCATCGAAGAAATCGAGATCCGCCCGCTGTTGGTCGACTCGGTTGTCACTGTTGGCCATCAGCACGTTCATGCCGAGTTCGGATGCGAAACGTTGCGCACCGCGCGCGATGTCGACGAAGAGCGAGTTGCTGATGTCGATGACCACCAGCCCGATGCTGCGGGAACGCCCCGCGGCGAGCTGCTGCGCATTGGTGTTGCGGACGAAACCCAGCTCCGCAATCACCCCCTGCACTCTTTCGAGGGTGGCGGGAGCGACCTTGTCGGGGTGATTCAGAACGTTGGACACGGTGCCCAGCGCCACGCCCGCAGCGCGCGCGACATCCGACATGCTCGGTGTTCGCCTCGTCTGCTGCACCAATGCCTCCTTCGACCGCCCGTGGTCCTGTCATGGATGCTAACGGAAGAATGAAGAGACTTGATGCGCTTCAATCTTGCGTTCAACGACGGGATATCCCTCACCGCCCCACCCTGCTCGACGCGCCGCGCGCCGAGGCGCTACATTCGTGTTCTTCCTCCGCCCGAACGGATGATCACGTGACCGGTCTGTCCCGCCGCCAGTTCCTCCACGTCACCGCCACTGCCGCCGCCGCGACGGGGATCGGCCTCGACGCGCTCGTCGCCGCCTCGGCTCGCGCGCAGGCACCCACCGCGACGGCGGCCGGCATCCCGACCACCCTCCAGCAGACCATTCGGCAGGGCTCCGTGGTCTCGGGACGCTATCGCGCGCTCGCCACGGGCGCGGGCGAGCCCTACCTCCCGCGCACCGACGTCCTGCGGCGCGCGCCGTCCGCCGCCCGCACGGCCTCGCGGCGGTCGCTGCTGTATCTGGGGCACCTGTCCGACCTGCACGTGATCGAGGCGCAGTCGCCCGGCCGCATCGAACCGATGATCGTGCAGGATCACTCCGCGTGGGGCAGTGCTTTCCACCCGCAGGACCCCCTCAGCCCGCACGCGACGGCGGCGATGGTGCGGGCGTTCTCCGACGCCCGGTACAGCCCGCTCACCGGAGCGCCGATGAGCGCCGCGATCGTCACCGGCGACAGCGCCGACATGCACTCGCACCTCGAGCTGCGCTGGTACATCGACCTGATGGACGGCCTCCCGGTCGACCCGGCCACCGGTGGGCCCACCTGGCAGGGTGTGCAGGCCTGGAGCGAGGCGACCTGGGCGTACCGGCCGAACGATCCCCGCGGGGGCGCGTTCGGCGACTACGGGTTCCCGCGCCTGCCCGACCTGCTCGCGCAGGCGATCGCGCAGAAGGTCGAGTCGGTGGGCCTGCCCGCGCCCTGGTACGCCGTGTACGGCAACCACGACACCCTCTTGCTCGGCACGTTCGACATCAGTCCGCAGCTGCGCGCACTCGCCGTGGGCGGGCGGAAGTCGTACACCCTGGATGCCACGGCGAGCACGGCGCTGGAGGGGTGGGCGTCGAGCACGAGCGTGTTCTCCCAGGCCCTCGCGGCCCTCGGCCTGGCATCCGGGAACCCGGGGATGCGGGAGGTCCCCGCGAACGACGATCGTTACCTCTTCGAGCGGCGCGAGTTCATGGCGGAGCATTTCCGCACCGAGACCACCCCCGGGCCCGTCGGACACGGCTTCACCGCCCACAACCTCGCGTCGGGCGAGACGTGGTGGCAGGTCGACCTGAGCCCGCGCGTGCGCGCCTTCGGCCTCGACACGTGCAACCAGGTCGCGGGTCCCGACGGGGCGGTGCCGGAGTCGCAGATGCGCTGGTTGCGGGCGCAGCTCGAGTTCGCCCAGCGCGAGCAGCGGCTGGTCCTGATCTTCAGCCACCACAACAGCCTGACCCTCGAGAACCGGGCGGTGCGGCCGGGAGCCGACGAGAAGCTGTACGGGGCGGAGGAGTTCGTGGCGATGCTGCTGGAGTTCCCCGTCGTCGTGGGGTGGCTCAACGGCCACACGCATCTCAACCAGATCCTGGCGCACACGAGCGCCACCGGCGGGTTCTGGGAGATCACCACCGCGTCGTGCATCGACTTCCCGCAGCAGCAGCAGGTCGTCGAGCTCGTGGACAACCGCGACGGCACGCTCTCGCTGTTCACGACGGTGCTCGACCACGCCTCTCCGGCGGTGCCGGGGTCGTCGGGTTCCGTCGCCGATCTCGCCAGTCGCAGTCGCGAGCTCGCCGCCAACGACTGGGCCGAGACGCCGCTCATGCGTCGCGGCTCCCCCCTCGATCGCAACACCGAGCTGCTGCTGCCCGCGCCGTTCGACCTGGAGGTCATCACCGACGCGCAGCTCGAGGCGCAGCACGTCGCCGAACGCGCGCGGATCATCGCCCACGAGACGGAGCGCGCGCTGTGAGGCGGGTCGCGAGGATGGTCTCGCTGGGGGCGGTGCTGGTGCTCGTGCTCGCGGGCTGCTCGCAGGTCGCCGCGATCGCGCCGGTGGGCGGCAACCACCTCACCGAGGTGCGGTTCGCGACCATCGACGTCCTCCTCGACCGCGGCGTCGAGCTCGAGGCCGTTCCCACGTGCACCCGCGCCGGCGACGGGGCGATCTCGTGCGCGGGAACCACGGGAGAGGGGGATGCCGTGGCCTCGAGCTCGCCGGCATCCGATCCCGACGCCCTCACCGTCACGGTGTCGGGCGCGGTGGTCTTCACCGGCAGCGTGAGCGCCGTGATCGACGCGGCGGCGGGGGACGCCCCGTGAGGCGGGCCCTGCTCACCGCGGCGGTGGTCGTGGGGCACGCGGTTATCCAGGCGGCGCTGGTCGTCCCGCAGGCGGCGGTCGCGGCATCCGCTGGGTTCATCGCCCTCTTCGCGGCCTCGGCGGTGGCGCTCGCCGCGGCGGCCGTCGCACTGGTGGTCCTCGCGGGCACGGGCGGGCGGCCCCGGATCGGACGCGTGATCGCGGGGGTCGTGGTCGCTCTGGTCGTCGTCGCCGCCCTGGCGGTGCTGTCGGCGGCGACGCTCGTGCCGGCGATCCTCGTCGCTCTGGTCGTCGTGTCCCCGCTGGGCAACGCCGGGGTCGGCGGGGCCGTCGGCCTCGGCTCGTTCGCCCGGCATCCGGTCCGCGCGGTGCTCGCGGCGGTGCTGACGGTGGTCGTCCTCGCGCTGATCGGCGTCGCCGCTCTGCTGCTCGGATTCCTCGTCACCGGGTGGCTGGGGGCCCTGGCCGCCGGCATCGCGGGAGGTGCCCTCATGGCGCTGCTCGTGCGCCTCTGGGCCCGGCTCGCGATCCGCCCGCGGGGTGGGGCGAGCCGGGTCAGACCCGCCGTCGCCGCGCGGTGAGCCGCACCGCGGGAAGCGGGGGAGCGGGGATGCGCTCGGGGCCGTGGTCGACGACGTCGCCGAACCGCTCGGAGTGGCCCTCCCACGCCTCGCGCGCCGCGACGATCTCGTCGTGCGTGCGGCCGACGAAGTTCCACCACATGACGATGTCGGCTTCGAAGGGTTCGCCGCCGAGCAGGAACACGCGGGCTCCGTCGGTGCTGCGCAGTTCGAGGTGGTCGCGGCCGGTGCCGAGGTACACGAGTCGGGTGTGATCGACGGATGCCGTCTCGCCGACCTCGAGGGCCGGCCCCGGGCGACGAACGGCGTCGGCGTCGACGGCATCCATCCCGGTGACCGCCTCGGCGGTGCCGGTCATTCCGTAGACGGCGTACTCCCAGTCGGGGCGCAGGGGAACCCGCACGCTCACGCCCGCCGGGAGACGCAGCTCGGCCCCCACGATCGGGGTGTGGACGGTGGCGGGCGAGGCGACCGCGCCGAGCGTGCCCATCACCACCACCGCGTCCGCGCCGTCGCCGAGGTCGAGCACGGGAAGGTCCTCGTGCCGTTCGAAGGCGGGGGCGCCGTGCCGGCGCGACTCGGGAAGGGCCACCCACAGCTGCAGCGCGTCGAGAGGGATGGGGCCCTCGCCCACCGAGTACTCCGAGTGGGCGATGCCCGCGCCGCTGGTCATGAGGTTGAGGGCGCCCGGGCGCACGACGACGTCGCTGCCCACGGCATCCCGGTGACGCACCTCGCCGATGATCGGCCACGTCACCGTCTGCAGGCCGATGTGCGGGTGGGGTTCGACGCGCATCAGGGTGTCCTGCGGACCGAACCGGTCGAGGAAGCACCACGCGCCGACCATCGGCAGCGAGCGGTGCGGGAGGGTGCGGTGCACCTCCATGCCGCGCACCCCGCCCAGGGGCACCTCGCGCGCCTCGACCACGAGGGCGCGCGGCCCGTCGCACTCGACCGGCCCCTCCGACGCGGGCGGAGCGACGTCGAGGCGGGTCACG
>Ga0065721_10050489_pt1 | contig 19786 bp, 13 predicted proteins | sample Mesricmetagenome_FD_59108 | JGI IMG/M metagenome (GOLD analysis project Ga0065721, IMG submission 59108) | Mesophilic microbial community from rice straw/compost enrichment Sample: eDNA_1 v2 (version 2) | ecosystem: Engineered > Solid waste > Grass > Composting > Bioreactor | place: USA: Davis... | reverse complement strand
CCTGCGCGAGCCCTTGCCCCGAACGCGGCTTGGGCACAGCCGCCAGGCGCGGTATCCTGAACACTGCCCCGCCGGCCGCGCCCGGCGGCGGCACGACCCCCAGCCCCTCCGGACCTCAGCCCACCGACCAAGCCAGGGAGCGCCTCCTTGCCGATGTACCAACCCGACCCCGAGCACCGCAACGGCCGCTGGCACGGCCTGGCCCGCATGCTGCCCGACCGCCATACCCTGCGCCGCACCGCGATGGTGGTGACGGGCGCCGTGCAGGCCTGGTTCGCGCACCGCGCCGCCAGCAAGGGCGCCGCGCTGTCGTTCTACATGCTGTTCTCGCTGGCGCCGATCCTGGTGCTGGTGATCTCGATCGCGGGGCTGTTCTTCGGCGCCGAAGCGGCTCGCGGCGAGATCTTCGAGCAGCTCGAGGGCCTGCTCGGCACGCAGGGCGCGACGGCGATCCAGGAAATCCTGGCCGCCACGCACCGCGCCGGCGGCAGCGGCGTGGCGGCGCTGATCGCCACCGGCATCCTGATCGTCGGCGCGACCAGCGCCTTCGCCGAGCTCAAGGCGAGCCTGGACGATATCTGGGAGGCCGATGCGACGCCGGCCAGCGGCTGGCGTTCGCTGGTGCGCACGCGGCTGCTGTCGTTCAGCCTGGTGCTGGTGCTGGCCTTCATGCTGCTTGTGTCGCTCGTGGTCAATGCCGCGATCGCGGTGGTGCAGCGCTTCTGGGACGGCATGTGGTTCGAGTCGTGGCTGGCCCCGGTCGCGACCACCATCTCCAACGGCTTCTCGTTCGCCGTGGTCACCGCGCTGTTCGCGGTGGTGTTCAAGATGCTGCCGCGCGTGCGCGTGACCTGGCGGGACGTGACGATGGGCGCGGTGATCACCGCGGTGCTGTTCTCGGTCGGCAAGCGCCTGATCGGCATCTACCTGGGCAACAGCGCGGTGGCGTCCTCGTACGGGGCGGCCGGCTCGGTGGTGGCCCTGATGCTGTGGGTGTACTACTCGGCCCAGATCTTCTTCTTCGGCGCCGAACTGACCCATCAGTACGCGCTGCAATTCGGCAGCCTGCGGGAGCGGCAGCGCCGCGGCGAGGCGCCGGCACCGGTCGGCGCCGGGAACCGGTAGAATAGCGGCCCATTCCCTCGGGCGCTCCGCCGCGACAGCCGATCCCAAGCCGGCCGCCGCGGAACGCGACACACCAGGCGCGGCGCGATCGGCTTCGCCATCGCCTCTGCCGCGCCCTCCGGGTCCCGATCCAATCGCCTGCCATCCGAACGTCCTACCGTGAGCTCGCTCGAATCCGAAATTGCGCGTCGTCGCACCTTTGCCATCATTTCCCACCCCGACGCCGGCAAGACCACGCTGACGGAAAAGCTGCTGTGGTTCGGCGGCGCGATCCAGGTCGCCGGCGAGGTGCGGGCGCGCAAGGCCGACCGCCACGCCACCTCCGACTGGATGGAGCTGGAAAAGCAGCGCGGCATCTCGGTGACCTCGTCGGTGATGCAGTTCCCGTACCGCGAGCACATCGTCAACCTGCTCGACACCCCGGGCCACGAGGACTTCTCGGAAGACACCTACCGCACGCTGACCGCGGTCGACTCGGCGGTGATGGTGATCGACTCGGTCAACGGCGTGGAGGCGCAGACGATCAAGCTGCTGAACGTCTGCCGGCTGCGCGATACGCCGATCCTGACCTTCATCAACAAGCTGGACCGCGAAGGGCGCTCGCCGATCGAGCTGCTCGACGAGATCGAGGACGTGCTGAAGATCCAGTGCGCGCCGATGACCTGGCCGATCGGCATGGGCAAGGCGTTCCGCGGCGTCTATCACCTGATCGACGACAAGGTGCAGCTGTTCGATCCGCACGGCGAGAAGGGCACCGCCGCCATCCTGGACGGACTGGACAATCCCGAGCTCGACCGCGTGCTCGGTTCGCAGGCCGAGGAACTGCGCGTCGAGATCGAACTGGTGCGCGGCGCCTCGCACGCCTTCGACAAGGACGCCTTCCTGGCCGGCAAGCAGACCCCGGTCTATTTCGGCTCGGCGATCAACAACTTCGGCGTACAGTCGCTGCTCGACGCGCTGTGCGACCTGTCGCCCTCGCCGCAGCCGCGGGCGACCGACAGCCGCACGGTGCAGCCCGAGGAAGCCAAGTTCAGCGGCTTCGTGTTCAAGATCCAGGCCAACATGGACCCGCGCCACCGCGACCGCATTGCGTTCGTGCGGGTCTGCTCCGGCCGCTTCACGCGCGGCATGAAGCTGCTGCACGTGTCGGCCGGCAAGACGGTGGCGATCAACAACGCGATCACCTTCATGGCGCAGGACCGCAACACCACCGAGGAGGCCTACGCCGGCGACATCATCGGCGTGCCCAACCACGGCACGATCCGCCTGGGCGATGTCTTCACGGAAGGCGAGGCGCTCAAGTTCACCGGCATTCCATCGTTCGCGCCGGAACACTTCCGCCGCGCACGGCTGAACAATCCGCTGAAGGTCAAGCAGCTGCAGAAGGGCCTGCAGCAGCTGGCCGAGGAAGGCGCGACGCAGATGTTCCGCCCGATCGCCTCGAACGAGCTGGTGCTCGGCGCGGTGGGCATCCTGCAGTTCGACGTGGTGGCGCACCGGCTCGAGCACGAGTACGGCGTCGACGCGATCTTCGAATCGCACGAGTGCGCGACCGCGCGCTGGCTCAAGGGCGACCCGGCCGAGATCGAGAAGCTGATCGAGAAGGCCGGCCACAACGTCGCGCTCGACGGCGCCGGCGACCACGTCTATCTGGCGCCGAGCATGGTGAACCTGCGGCTGACGCAGGAACGCTTCCCGAACCTGCAATTCATGGAAACGCGCGAGATCGTCTAGGCGGCGCGCGCCGCATCGTCGTCCCCGCGCAGGCGGGGATTCAGCGTCCTGCCCGCGGACACGCAACGTGCCCCGGGCAAGCGCCCGGCAGACCTCGCTTCAAACCCCGCCCCCGCCCAGCTCAAGTCCCTCAGAACGCCAGCGTCGCCTGCACGTAGAACGTGCGCGGCATGCCGACGTACTTGCCCAGGTTGTTGTCGGTCGAGCGCGTGAAATAGCGGCGATCGAACAGGTTCTTGACGCCCACCGCCAGCTTCAGGTTCGACATCGACTTGCCGAAGTCGTAGCCCAGGCGCATGTGCACCAGCGCGTAGCCGGGGATGTCCCCCAGCGCGCCGTTGGCGCTCTCGGCGGTCTGGTACGGCGTGCCGTCGGTCGGATCCCCGGGCGAATGCTGGCGCGATTGCGCGAAGCCATCGACGTTCAGCGTCCAGCGGTTGCGGCTGTAGCGCACGCCGGCGGTGGCCACATGGCGCGAGTAGAACGGCAGGTCGCGCCCGGCGAAGGTGCCGTGGTTGTAGGTGGCCTCGGTATAGGTATAGCCCGCATACGCCGACAGGCCGGCCAGCGCCTTCGACAGCGTGCCGAAGTCGTAGCGCAGCGAGCTCTCGACGCCGCGGTGGCGCGTCGCGCCGAGATTGGTCCACGCGTCCGGGCTGCCCATCGTGCCGCCGCGCAGCTGCAGCTCGTCGTCGAAGTCGATGTTGAACAGCGTCAGCTCGCCGCCCCAGCCGTTGGCGTTGAAGTGCGTGCCCAGCTCGTAGGTCTTGGCCTTTTCCGGCGCCAGGCCGTTGGTGGTCTGCGCGATCTGGAAGTACTGCAGCGGCCCGAACGAGACGCCGGCATTGCCGAACAGCTTCCAGTTGTCGCTGACGTGGTACATCACCGCCAGCGAGGGCAGCGGCTCGTCCGACTTGATGTCGGTGCGGCGCTGCGTGAAATGGTCCGTGATGTTCGAGCGGATCATTTCATAGCGCAGGCCCGGCGTGATGGTCCAGTTGCCGACGTTGATGGTGTCGTCGATATAGACCGCGTTCGCCGTGGTGCCGCCGCTGCGCCATTGGTACATCGGCGAGGCGATCGTGGTCGGATCGACCGTGCCCGGCGTGTAGAACGCCGTGCGCGATGCCTGCTCGTCGCTGGCCTCGCGCAGGTAGCGGTAGCCGACGCTGACCTCGTGGCTCATGTTGGCGCCGCGGAACAGCTGCGAATAGCGCGGCTCGACGGCGAAGGTGTGGTAGTGGCGCGGGAACGAGCCAAGGCGACGGCGGCCGGCGCTCTCGCTCTCGATCTGGCTGCCACGGAAGCTGTCGGTGTAGTACGTCAGCACCTCGAACTTGCGGTTGTTGTCCTGGTGCGAATACTTCAGCGAGACGTCGTTGCGGCGGCCGGCGAAGGTGTCGTACGGCCGCACCGACTGGAACGGATCGGCGGCGTACTGCGCGGCGGTCAGGCCGCCCGGCATGTCGGCCAGCGCCTCGTAGTAGTGATAGCTGGCGGTGATCTGGTCCGTGCTGGAGATGCGGTACGAACCCTTGAGCATCAGGTCGTCGATATCGACGCGGTCGTTGCCGCGGCGATAGCCGTCGCCGTGCACGCCCGAATACATCAGCGCGCCGCCGAGGCCGTTGTCGTTGGTGCCGCCGATGAAGACGCTCGGCATGGTCTTCACATTGCCGCCGTGCGTTGCCACCTCGGTCTCCACCGAGGCCTGCGCGGCAAAGGTCTGCGGAATCGGCCGGGTCACGAAGTTGATGATGCCGCCGACGTTCTGCGGGCCATAGCGCACGGAGCCCGCGCCGCGCACCACGTCGATGGTGTCGATATTGCCCATCGACAGCGGGGCCATCGACAGCTGCGGCTGGCCGTAGGGCGCGACCGCCAGCGGAACGCCGTCCAGCAGCACGGTCGAGCGGGGCGACAGGCGCGAGGCCAGGCCGCGCACGCCGACGTTCAGCGAGATGTCGCTGCCGCCGGTGCCGTTGCTGTCCTGCACCTGCACGCCCGGCATGCGGCGCAGCACCTCGCGCACATTGGTCGCGCCGCTTTCCTCGATGGTCCGGCGGTCGGCGATCGAGCGCGCGCCCGGGTGCTCCAGCACCTTGGTTTCGTTTGGCTGATCCAGCCAGTTGCCGACCACGGTCACCGTGCTCAGCGTCTTGTCGGCGTCCGCGGCGGCCGGGGCGGCTTGCGCCTGAACTTGGGCCTGAGCTGCCTGGGGCTGCGTCTGAGCTTGCGCCTGAAGTTGCGTGTGCACCTGCGGCGACGCCTGGGCGATCACAATGGGCTCGGCCGAACGGGCGGGGGAGGACAGGCACAGCAGGGCGACGCCGGCGGCTGCGGCGGTCAGGCGGAAGGCGGCTTGCAAGATCGGATCCTGAACAGAGGCGGGAAAGCGGCGAAAGCGGGGTCGGATCCGCGCGATGGCGCGGCGACCGGACCGCGACCAGGTGAAAGCGGCATCACGGCCTCCGCGTCACCCAAGAAGCGGCGAATTATAAATGCGAAGCATTCTCAGGCGCCGCAAACCGGCCCCGTCGTCATGGTCGACGTTGCGTGACGCCAACACCGCGCTGCCAGCAGGGATTCATGTAACGTCCAGCGCGCCTGGCGCCGCTCCGCTAGAATTGCGGCTTGCCGGCGGGGCGGGCCATGGGCCTCTCATGGCCCGCTACACCGGCCTTCCGCTGTCCCGGCAGCCGCCACCGCACAAGGCGGCGCCGCTTCCCTCTCCCGCCATGCCTCCCACCCCTGCCAGCAGCACGCCGTCCGCCTCCGATCCGGATTCGGTCTTTCGCGACCCCGGTTTCCGCATGTTCTGGTGCGCCCGTCTCTGTACGACGATCGGCTACCAGATCCTGACCGTGGCGGTGGGCTGGCAGATGTACGACCTGACCGGCGACCCGCTGATGCTGGGCCTGGTTGGCCTGGTGCAGTTCCTGCCCTCGGTGGTGCTGCTGCTGATGTCGGGCCACGTCGCCGACCGCTTCGACCGTCGCCAGATCGTGCGGATCTGCCAGCTGACCGAAGCGGCAATTGCCCTCGGCATGGCGGCGGCCAGTCTCCCCGGCTGGGTCCGGCACGAACACATTTTTGTGTTCGTCGCACTGCTCGGCGCGACCCGTGCCTTCGAAACCCCCACGCTGCAGGCGCTGCTGCCCAGCGTGGTAACGCCGCGCCAGCTGCCGCGCGCGGTCGCGCTGTCGAGCTCGGCGACGCAGACCGCGATCATCGTCGGCCCGGCGCTCGGCGGCTTTGCCTATGTCGCGGGCCCCGGCGTGGTTTACGGCATCGGCGCGCTGCTGTTCCTGGCGGCCGCCACGCTGATCACGCTGCTGAAGCTGCGGCAGCGGCCGCAGCGGTTGACCGCCCCGGTCAGCATCAGCACGCTGTTCGCCGGGTTTGCCTATATCCGCAGCCGGCCGGTGCTGCTGGGCGCGATCTCGCTGGACCTGTTCGCGGTGCTGCTGGGCGGCGCGACCGCGCTGCTGCCGATCTACGCGCGCGACATCCTGCATACCGGTCCGTGGGGCCTGGGGCTGCTGCGCTCGTCGCCGGCGATCGGCGCGCTGGCCACCGCGATCTGGCTGGCCCGTCATCCGCTCGAGCGCAAGGTGGGCCGCGTGATGTTCGGCGCGGTGGCACTGTTCGGCCTGGCGACGATCTGCTTCGGGTTGTCGACGCTGCTGCCCTTGTCGATGCTGGCGCTGGTGGTGCTGGGCGCCTCGGACATGATCAGCGTGGTGGTGCGCTCGACGCTGGTCCAGCTCGATACGCCGGATGACATGCGCGGGCGGGTCGGCGCGGTCAACTCCGTCTTTATCGGCGCCTCCAATCAGCTTGGGGAATTCGAATCCGGCGTGACGGCGGCCTGGCTGGGTCCGGTCGGCGCGGTGCTGCTCGGCGGCATCGGCACGCTGGTGGTGGTGGCCGTGTGGATGCGGCTGTTCCCGGCGCTGGCGAACCGCAACCGGCTTCACGACAGCCCCGGGGCCACCTGAATCCCGCCTGATTCCGACCGGAGTTCGACCGGCGTTCGACCGGCGTTCGACCGGCGTTCGACCGGAGTTCGACCGGAGTTCGACCGGAGTTCGACCGGAGTTCGACCGGAGTTCGACCGGAGTTCGACCGGAGTCCCAGCCGAACCGTACCCGTTTCTGCGTGCGGCCACGCTGCTGAAAGCGACGCCGGCGGCACTCTTTGCGAAATTTTTCCAATCCGCTGCAGCCCTTGCCCGGCAAGGGCTCGCGCCCGTTCGCCCGGGCCCTGCCAAATATTCACGGAAACCATTTCTCCATCGATCTGTCCCGAAAATATTGTCAATTTCGATTATCTGTAGGCGAATTCCGACATTGCGTCGGATGAGCGCGGGCAGACCCTGGCATCGCCCCGTGCGATAAGCAAGGGTGTCCCGCGCGCCTGCGGGCAAGGGAGCAGACCATCGATGTGCGGTATCGCAGGAGAAATACGTTTCGATCAACAAATGACGGACCTTCACGCCGTGGCCGACATGGCGCGGGTGCAGGCCGCGCGCGGCCCTGACGGCGAAGGCTTGTTCGGCCTGGGCCGGCGCGCCTTCGGGCATCGGCGCCTGCGGATCATGGATCTGTCCGAGCGCGCCCATCAGCCTTTCATCGACAACGCGCTGGGGATGGGCATCGTCTTCAACGGCGCGATCTACAACCACCACGCGCTGCGCGAGGAACTGAGCGCGCGCGGCTACACGTTCTCGTCGACCGGCGACACCGAGGTCATCATCAAGGCCTGGCACGCCTGGGGCCCCGCGGCGCTCGATCGCCTGGCCGGCATGTTCGCGTTCGCGCTGTGGGAGCGCGACACCGGCATCACGCACCTGGTGCGCGACCGCCTCGGCATCAAGCCGCTGTACTACAGCCAGGACGCGCGGCGCCTGCGCTTTGCCTCGACGCTGCCGGCGCTGCTGGCCGGCGGCGACATCGATACCGCGCTCGATCCAGTGGCGCTGCATCACTACCTGACGCTGCACGCCGTGGTGCCGGCCCCGCATACGATCGTCCAGGGCGTGCGCAAGCTGCCGCCCGCCACGCACATGACCGTGCATGCGGATGGCCGCACCGAAACCCGTAGCTGGTGGCGGCTCGACTTCGTCCACGACGCCGCCGACGAGGCGCGCACCTTCGAGGAATGGCGCGACATGACGCTGGCCGCGTTGCGCGACGCGGTGCGCCTGCGTACCGTCGCCGACGTGCCGGTCGGCGTGCTGCTGTCGGGCGGTGTGGACTCCAGCCTGATCACCGGCCTGCTCGCAGAAACGGGTACGCCCGACCTGCGCACCTATGCGATCGGCTTCGAGGCGGCCGGCGGCGAGGCCGGCGACGAGTTCCACTATTCCGATCTGGTGGCCCGGCATTTCGGCACGCGCCACGAGAAGATGATGATCCCCGCGGCCGATCTGCTGGACGCCTTGCCCGATGCGATCCACGCGATGAGCGAGCCGATGGTCAGCCACGACTGCGTGGCCTTCTATCTGCTGTCGGCGGCGGTCGCGCGCCATAGCCGCGTGGTGCAGAGCGGGCAGGGCGCCGACGAGGTGTTCGGCGGCTACCACTGGTATCCGCCGCTGGCGGCCAATACCGATGCCGACGGCGGCGTCGCGGCCTATCGCAAGGTGTTCTTCGACCGCACGCAGTCGGAGATGGCCGAGCTGCTGTCGCCGCAATGGCTGGCCGACGATCCGAGCGGCCGCTTCCTGGCGGCGCATTTCGCCATGCCGGGCGCCGACAGCGCGATCGATCGCGCGCTGCGGCTGGACACGACCGTGATGCTGGTCGAGGACCCGGTCAAGCGCGTCGACAACATGACGATGGCGCATGCGCTGGAGGCGCGCGTGCCCTTCCTCGATCACCGCCTGGTGGAACTGGCCGCTCGCATGCCGGCGCGCCACAAGATTGCCGCGGGCGGCAAGCACGTGCTGAAGGAAGCCGCGCGGCAGGTGATCCCCGCCGAGGTGATCGACCGCCCCAAGGGCTATTTCCCGGTGCCGGCGCTGAAGTACCTACGTGGTCCCTTCCTCGACTACGTGCGCGGCCTGGTCGACAGCGACGCGGCACGCCAGCGCGGCGTGTACCGGGCCGGCGTGGTCGAGTCGATGCTGGCCGACCCCGATGCCCACATCACCCCGCTCAAGGGCTCGAAGCTGTGGCAAGTCGCGCTGCTCGAGGGCTGGCTGCAGTCGCATGGCCTGTGAGGGCTGCCATGACTGGCAACAGACCGGGACCGGCAGCCCCCCACCCTGACGATGACGCCAACGGCCGCCGCGCGCGGCCGCAGTCCCGTGTCGGCAACGACCGGGGCCAGAACCCGGACAACAACGAGGAGAAAGATCGAATGTCGACCGTCAATGCGGAAGTCCGCCCAGCCACCAAGCCTTCGGCCAAGCAGTCGGCCAAGCCGTCGACCAAGCCGTCGGTACTGGCCGATTCGCTCCATCTCGGCGCGCCCACCGGCGCCGAAGGGCAGCCCCCGCGCGCCGTGATGCACGACGCCGGCGGCGCGCCGGTGCAGCAGGAACCCGCCGTGCAGCCGAGCCCCGCTCCCGCGCCGGTGTCGGCGCGCCCGAATGCGATGCTCGACTGCGGCTGGGGCCGGCTGATGTTCGCGCCGTCGTTCGAATCGCCGGCGCGGCTGGCCGCCGAGCTGCAGCAGGAAGCGCCGGGCCGGCGTGATATCGCGCTCTATGTGGAAGCGCCGCAGCTGCTGCTGGCCGAGGCGCCGCAGACGCTGTTCCTCGACCCGTCGCTGCTGTTTCGCCGCACGCTCGAGGACGGCGATGCCGCCGCGGCCGCAGCAACCGGCGCGGCCGGCGTCACGATCCGGCGCCTGACGACACGCGCCGATATCGCGGCGATCAACCGCCTCTACGCGGCGCGCCACATGGTGCCGCTCGATCCCGCCACGGTCTGGCGCCAGCGCGACCACGACGCGGTGATCTACCTGATCGCCGAGGACGAATCGACCGGCGACATCATCGGTTCGGCGATGGGCGTGGACCATCTGCTGGCATTCGGCGACGAGCGCGGCGGCAGCAGCCTGTGGTGCCTGGTGGTCGATCCGCAGACGCATCTGGCCGGCGTCGGCCAGGCGCTGGTGCGCGAGCTGATCGCGCTGTTCGCCTCGCGCGGACGCAAGCATCTCGATCTGTCGGTGCTGCACGACAACCAGCATGCGATCGGCCTGTACCACAAGCTCGGCTTCGTGCAGGTCGACGGCTTCGTCGTCAAGCACAAGAACGCGATCAACGAGCCGCTGTTCGCCGGCTCGAGCGAGTGCGACAACCTCAATCCGTATGCCGCGCTGATCGTCAAGGAAGCGCGCCGGCGCGGCATCGGCGTCGAGATCATCGATGCCGATGCCGGCATCTTCAGCCTGCGCTATGGCGGGCGCGAGATCCTGTGCCGCGAGTCGCTGTCCGAGCTGACCGGCGCGGTGGCGATGACGTGGTGCCAGGACAAGGCGCTGACGCGCAAGCGGCTGGAGCAGGTCGGACTGAAGGTGCCGGCGCAGCGCCAGATCGGCACCGATGCCGAGAACCTCGCCTTCCTCGCCGAGCACGGCTCGGTGGTGGTCAAGCCCGCCTTCGGCGAGCAGGGCCGCGGCATCAGCGTCGACGTCCGCACCGAGGACCATCTGCGCAGCGCGATCGACACCGCGCACCAGGAGGGCGGCACCGTGCTGCTCGAATCGTTCTGCCCGGGCCAGGACCTGCGCATCGTGGTGATCGGCTACGAGGTGGTGGCCGCGGCGATCCGCAAGCCGGCCGAGGTGGTTGGCGATGGGCAGGCCGACCTGAAGACGCTGATCGAGCGCCACAGTGCGCGACGCAGCGCCGCCACCGGCGGCGAGAGCCGCATTCCGCTCGATGCCGAGACCGAGCGCTGCCTGGCGGCGCAGGGCCTGACGCTGCAATCGGTGCCGGCCGCCGGCCAGCGCGTGCCGGTGCGCAAGACCGCGAACCTGCATACCGGCGGCACGCTGCACGACGTCACCGGCCAGCTCCATCCGGTGCTGCGCGAGGCCGCGCAAACGGCCGCGCGCGCGCTGCGCATCCCGGTGGTCGGCCTGGACTTCCTGGTGCCGGCCGCCGACCAGCCCGAGTACGTGATCATCGAAGCCAACGAGCGGCCGGGCCTGGCCAATCACGAGCCGCAGCCGACCGCGGAGCGCTTCGTCGATCTGTTGTTCCCCTTTACCTCCTGAGCCAATTCCTGAGCGGATTCGCGCGCCATGTCCCGGGCGCGCGGCGCCAGCATCGACATCCATGCAGAAACTGAACATCGACCGGCTGTACCTGAAGACCGCGTTGCTGGAGCTGCTCGCCATCCCCAGCCCGGCCGGGCTGACCGACGAGATCGTGCACTACACCGCCAACGTGCTCGATGGTCTGGACATTCCCTACCAGCTGACCCGGCGCGGCACCATCCGCGCGACGCTGCGCGGCAACCGCGCCAACAGCGGCATGGGGCCCGACTGCGCGATCGTCGCGCACCTGGACACGCTCGGCGCGATGGTGCGCGAGCTCAAGCCCAACGGCCGGCTCGCGCTGGCGCCGATCGGCACCTGGTCCAGCCGCTGGGCCGAAGGCGGCCGCGTGACGCTGTTTACCGAACATGGCCGGCATCGCGGCTCGGTGCTGCCGCTGCTGGCCTCGGGCCACGTCTACAACGAGGCGGTGGATACGCAGCCGGTCAACTGGGACCAGCTCGAACTGCGGCTCGACGAACCGGCGGCGACGCCGGAGCAGATCCGCGCGCTCGGCATCCAGGTCGGCGATTTCGTCGCCTTCGACGCCAACCCCGAAATCCTGGACAACGGCTATGTCGTCTCGCGGCATCTGGACAACAAGGCCGGCGTCGCCGCGGTGCTGGCCGCGCTGAAGGCGGTGCGCGAGAGCGGCGCCTCGGTGCCGATGGACTGCCATGCGGTGTTCACGCTGACCGAGGAAGTCGGCTCGGGCGCGACCGCGGTGATCGAGGACGACGTCAGCGAGGTGATCGGCATCGATATCGGTCCGGTGGCGCCGGGGCAGGGCGCGCGCGAGGAAGGCGTGACGATTCCGCTGATGGACTCGGCCGGTCCGCACGACTATCACCTGACGCGGCGCCTGCTGCGGCTGTGCGACGAGCATGGCATCCCCAGCCATCGCGACGTGTTCCGCTTCTACCATTCGGACGCCGGCGCCGCGGTCAGCGCGGGCCACGACGTGCGCACCGCGCTGCTGTGCTTCGGTGCCGATGCCTCGCATGGCTACGAGCGGACCCATCTTGACGTGCTGGTCAATCTGGCCGAGCTGCTGACCGTCTATATCCAGAGCGGGCCGACGCTGCCGGAGGACCGCCAGCGTCGCATGGGCTCGGTGGCGGGCTTCTCGCATCAGCTCGATCCGCGCCAGCTGACGCGCAGCGAGACGCCGTTGCCCGACGCCGGCGAACTGGTGCATACCCGCCGCGAAGGTTCGTCGTGATGCACCGTGACGCCTTCGTGATGCCATCCTTTCCGGAGCCGACGCCATGGATCTGAATTTCATCGACGCCGACAAGCTGCAGGCCACCTGGGCCTATCTGCTGCAGCTGGCCGTGCACCAGGGTTTGAACGTGCTGGCCGCACTCGCCATCCTGCTGGTGGGCTGGTGGCTCAGCGGCCGCGCGCGCAACGCGGTGCTGCACGCCTTCGACCGCCCGCATGTCGACGCGACGCTGCGGCCGATGCTGGGCAGCGTCACGCAGTGGGTGGTGCGCGTCGTCACCGTGATCCTGGTGCTGTCGCAGTTCGGCGTGCAGACCGCCAGCATCATCGCGATGCTCGGCGCCGCGGGCCTGGCGATCGGGCTGGCGCTGCAGGGCACGCTGCAGAACATCGCCGCGGGCATCATGCTGGTGCTGCTGCGGCCGTTCCGCGTCGGCCAGTACATCGACGCGCAGGGCATCGCCGGCACCGTGCGCGAGACCGGGCTGTTCATGACCGAGCTGACGACCTTCGACGGCGTCTGCCTGCGCGTGCCGAACAACAAGATCTGGGGCAGCGCGATCACGAACTACAGCGAGAATCCGACGCGCCGGCTCGATATCGAGGTCACGGTGCCGTTCGGCGCCGACGTGCAGACCGCGTTGCGGGTGCTGCGCCATATGCTGGCCGACGACGAGCGCGTGCTCGAGGTGCCGGCGGCCGAGGCGATGGTGGTCAACTTCACCAGCGAGGGCGTGACGCTGAACCTGCGCTGCTGGACCTCCAACGACAACTACTGGAACCTGCGCTTCGCCTTCTACGAGCGCGTCAAGCGCGAGCTGCAGGCGGTCGGCATCGATATCGCGGTGCCGGTGCAGGAGCTGCGCGTGCCGGGCAATGGCGGTCAGGGCGAACAGACCGCGCTGGTGCTGAACCATACGCCGCAGCCCCATACGCCGCAGCCGGCCCAGCGGCCCCAGTCGCCGCAGTCCGCGCCGGGCGGCGCGCAGCGACACGCCTAGCGGTGGCAGGCAGGGGCCGCGCCCCTGCCGCTCAGGCTCTCGCCGCCGCTCAGGCCTCGTCCGCGAACAGCGTGCAGGCGCCTTCCTCCGCCGTGCTGACGTTGCGGCGGAAGTTGCCGAACAGGTCGCGGCCGACGCCATGGCGATGGCGGCTCAGGTCCGGCACGTCGATCGTGCGCGCTTCCCATTCGGCCTGCGGCACCAGCGCGGTCAGGATGCCGGCCGGCGCATCGACGCGGATCATGTCGCCGTCGCGGACCTTGCCGATCGCGCCGCCCTTGAGCGCCTCGGGGCAGACGTGGATGGCGGCCGGCACCTTGCCCGAGGCGCCCGACATGCGGCCGTCGGTGACCAGCGCCACATGAAAGCCGCGGTCCTGCAGCACCGTCAGCGTCGGCGTCAGCTTGTGCAGTTCGGGCATGCCGCAGGCCGCCGGTCCCTGGTACGGCAGCACCGCGACGAAATCGCGCTCCAGCTCGCCGCGCTTGAAGGCGGCCAGCATGTCGTCCTGATGATGGAACACGCGCGCCGGTGCCTGCACCACCTGATGCTCGGCCTTGACCGCCGAGGTCTTGATCACCGCGCGGCCCATATTGCCGTCCAGCACCTTGATGCCGCCGTCCGGCGCGAACGGCTCGCCGGCGCCGCGCACCACCGACGCGTCCAGCGATTCGGTCGGCCCGTCGATCCAGACCAGCTTGCCCTCGCGCAGCGCCGGTTCGCGCGTGTAGTCCTCCAGCCCCTGCCCGACGATGGTGGTGACGTCGTCATGCAGCAGCCCGCGCGCCAGCAGGCCGCGGATCACCAGCGCCAGGCCTCCCGCCGCCTGGAAGCCGTTGACGTCGGCCTGGCCGTTCGGATAGACCCGCGCCAGCAGCGGCACCACCGCCGACAGCTCGTCGAAGTCGTCCCAGGTCAGCACGATGCCGGCCACGCGCGCCATCGCGATCAGATGCAGCGTGTGGTTGGTCGAGCCGCCGGTGGCCAGCAGGCCGACGATGCCATTGACGAAGGCGCGTTCGTCGAGCACCTGCGCGATCGGCGTATAGCGCTCGCCCTGGTGCACCAGCCGCAGCACATGCCGCGCGGACTCGCGCGTCAGCGCCTCGCGCAGCGGCGTGTGGGGATTGATGAAGGCGGTCCCCGGCAGATGCAGGCCCATGATCTCCATCAGCATCTGGTTCGAATTGGCGGTGCCGTAGAAGGTGCAGGTGCCGGGCGAATGGTATGACTTGCTCTCGGCCTCGAGCAGTTCCTCCCGGCCGATCTTGCCCTGCGCATACAACTGGCGGATGCGGGCCTTTTCCTCGTTCGGGATGCCGGTCGGCATCGGGCCGCCCGGCACGAACACCGCGGGCAGATGGCCGAACGACAGCGCTCCCATCACCAGCCCGGGCACGATCTTGTCGCAGATGCCCAGATACAGCGCCGCATCGAACATCTGGTGCGACAGCGCGACCGCGGTGGCCTGGGCGATCACGTCGCGAGAGAACAGCGACAGCTCCATGCCGTCCTGGCCCTGCGTCACGCCGTCGCACATCGCCGGCACGCCGCCGGCGAATTGCGCGGTGGCGCCGGCCTCCAGCGCGGCTTCCTTGATCCAGGCGGGGAACTCTCCCAGCGGTTGGTGCGCCGAAAGCATGTCGTTGTACGAGGAAACGATCGCCACATTGGGCCGTTCCTCGGCCTTCAGGCGGATCTTGGCGGGCTGGGGCATCGAGGCGAAGCCGTGCGCGAGGTTCGTGCAGGACAGCTGCGCGCGTTGCACCTTGCTGCCGGCCATGGCCTGCGTGCGGGACAGGTAGGCCTGGCGCGTCGGCGCGCTGCGGGCCACGATGCGGGCCGTCACTTGTTCGAGTACGGGATGGGGCATGGGGCTCTCTCCAGCGGATTCTTCAATGCCTGGCATGTCGCAGTTCAGCCTAGCGCATGTTGCAGGGGCTTGCACGGAGCATGCCCGCCGCGCCGCCTCTCGTGGCCACACGCGCCGCCACACCCACGACCACGGCCGCCGCTGGCTGCCGCGTGGCTCGCAAAGCGCCCGCGACTCACGTAAACTGGCCGCAACGGCCGCGCTACGGGGTCTCTATCAAGCGACAAGGAGGTCAGGGTGAGCATGCCCGATTTCGACATGGTGCTGGTTGGCGGCACCGGTGACCTGGCCAGGCGCAAACTGCTGCCGGCCTTGTTCGACGCGCATCGCGCCGGATTGTTGCATCCCGCGGCGCGCATCCTGGCCACGGGCAGCCATCCTTCCACCACCGAGGAATACGTCGCCACGCTCGAGCAGGGCATGCGGCCGGGCCTCGAACACGCCCCGCCGGGCGACTGGGCCAGCTTCGTCGCGCGGCTGTGCTACGTGCAGGCCGACGCCCGCAAGCCCGAGCATTTCGACGCGCTGGCGCGCAAGGTGCTGGACCGCCAACCCGAGGTCGTGGTCTGCTACCTGGCCACCGCGCCGCATCTGTTCGTGCCGATCTGCGAGCAGTTCGGCCGCACCGGCCTGAACCATCCGAAGGTGCGCGTGGTCCTGGAAAAACCGCTGGGCCACGATCTGGATTCGAACGAGGCGATCAACGCGGCGGTGGCGCGCTACTTCGCCGAGGAGCAGATCTACCGGATCGATCACTACCTGGGCAAGGAGTCGGTGCAGAACCTGATGGCGATCCGCTTCGGCAACGCGCTGTTCGAGCCGCTGTGGCGGCGCGAATGGGTGCAGGACGTGCAGATCACGATCGCCGAGGAACTCGGTGTCGAGGGCCGCGGCGATTTCTACGACCAGACCGGCGCGCTGCGCGACATGGTGCAGAACCACCTGCTGCAGTTGCTTTGCATGGTCGCGATGGAACCGCCCACCAGCCTGACCGAAGACGCGGTGCGCGACGAGAAGATCAAGATCCTGAAGGCGCTCAAGCCGATCTCGCCGCAGGAGGTCGCCGAGAAGACGGTGCGGGGGCAGTACCGCGCTGGCGCCATCGCCGGCAAGCCGGTGCCCGGCTATCTCGAAGAGCCCGGCATCGCGCCGGACAGCCGCACCGAGACCTTCGTCGCGATCAAGGCCGAGATCGCCAACTGGCGCTGGGCCGGCGTGCCGTTCTACCTGCGTACTGGCAAGCGGATGCAGTCGCGCGTGGCCGAGATCGTGATCCATTTCCGCGACGTGCCCCATGCGATCTTTCCCCGTCCGCTGACGCTGTCGCCGCAGAACCGGCTGGTGATCCGGCTGCAGCCCGAGGAAAGCATCCGGCTGTATTTCCTCGTCAAGCAGCCCGGCGACACGGTCGCGCTGACGCCGACCTCGCTCGACCTTGATTTCGCCAACTCGTTCAAGGTGCGCCGCGCCGGTGCCTACGAACGCCTGCTGCTCGACGTGATACGCGGACGGCTGGGCCTGTTCGTGCGCCGCGACGAACAGGTGCAGGCATGGCGCTGGGTCGAGCCGATCATCGACACCTGGGCCGAGAGTTCGCTGCCGCCAAAGCCCTATACCGCGGGCACCTGGGGACCGGCCGCGTCCTCCGCGCTGCTCTCGCGCGACAACGCGCTGTGGCACGAGGAGGTCTGACGCCGGCTCGCCCGCTTTGGCGAATCGGCCCGCCGCTCCGCTCCAACGAACCCTGACCCGGAAATCGCCATGCGCCGCTTCGAACATCCCTCGCTGCTGGACCAGGCCGAAGCGCTGGCCGCCTCCGTCAGTCACGCGCTCGACCTCGCCATCCAGGACCGCGGACACGCTGTGCTGGCCGTTTCGGGCGGGCGCTCGCCGGTGCCGATGTTCGAGCGGCTGCGCTATCGGCCGGTGCGCTGGGACGCCGTCACCATCACGCTGGTCGACGAGCGCGCGGTGCCGCCCGGACACGAGGACAGCAACGCGCGCCTCGTGCAGGAACACCTGCTGCGCGATGCCGCGGCCGCCGCCAGCTTCGTGCCGCTGATCGCCGATGCGGTCGAGGCGTCCGAGCCCGCGCGGGCGGTGGTGCGCCTCAATGCCGCGTTTCGCCAGCCCGACGTGGCGGTGCTCGGGATGGGCGAGGACGGCCATACCGCGTCGCTGTTCGCCGATGCACCGGAGCTCGGCGAAGCGCTGAACGGCGATACGCCCTGCTATGTGGTGACACGCCCGGCCAGCGCGCCGCATGCGCGCGTGACGCTGAACCTGGCCGCGTTGCTGGCGGCCGAGCGCGTCTTCCTGGCGTTTGCCGGCGCGGCCAAGGCCGAGGTGTTCGAGCGCGCGCTGCAGGAGCCGGGGCCCGCGTTGCCGGTGGGGCTGGTGGCCAGCCGGCATCGGCATGGGTTCGATGTGTTCACTGCCTGACTGCGAGGCCTGACTACGCTGACTCGATACGCCGCTTCGATACGCCGCCCGAACACGCCGCCCGAACACGTAACCCGAATGCACGCGTTGCCACCACGGCCCGAATTTCGCCCGATGTTTTCCGCCCTGCGATGACTACCTACCCACGCCTGCTCGCCGATGTCGGCGGCACCAATGTCCGCTTCGCCCTGCAGACCGCGCCCGCCGCGATCGGACCGGTCACGGCACTGAAGGTCGCCGACTATCCGTCTCTGGAAGCGGCGATGCGGCAATACCTGTCGCAGCTGTCCGGCCCGCAGCCGCGCCACGCGGCGATCGGCCTCGCCAATCCGGTCACCGGCGATCGCGTCAAGCTGACCAACCACGCCTGGGCCTTCTCGATCGAGGCGGTGCGCCAGGCGCTGGGGCTGGAGACACTGCTGGCGCTGAATGATTTCACCGCGCTGGCGCTGGCCCTGCCGTACCTGCAGCCCGGCGAGCTGGCGCCCGTGCGTGCCGGCACACCGGCGGCCGACACGCCGCTGGCCCTGATCGGCCCCGGCACCGGGCTCGGCGTATCGGGGCTGATCCCCGGCCGCCACGGCGCGGGGCCCGTGGCCTTGGCGGGGGAGGGCGGGCATGTCGAGCTGATGCCGGCCACCGACGACGAGTGGATTGCCTGGCATGCCGCGCATCGCGAGCACGGCCGCGTCTCGGCCGAACGGCTGCTGTCGGGCATGGGGCTGTCGCACACGCATGCCGCGCTGGCCGCAGAAACGGGTACGCCCGTGCGCGTGCCGCTGACCGCGGCGGAGGTCACCGAGGGCGCCTTGCAGCGCGGCGATGCGCTGTGCCAGCGCGCGCTCGCGGTGTTCTGCGGCCTGCTCGGGTCGGTCGCGGCCGATGTGACGCTGATCCTCGGCGCGCGCGGCGGCGTCTATATCGGCGGCGGCATCGTGCCGCGCTTCGTCGAGGCGCTGGCGGCGTCGAGCTTCAACGCGCGCTTCGTCGACAAGGGGCGCATGCGCGCGTTCCTCGAGCCGGTGCCGGTGCAGGTCATCACCGCGCGCTTTCCGGCGCTGCCCGGGCTGGCGCACGCCCTGGCCGAAGCGGTCGACCGGCGATGAGCCGCTGCGTACGCCTGGCGGGGCGAACGAACGGAGCGAAGCGATGCGTGTGCTGCTGATCGAAGACGACACGATGATCGGCGATTCCGTGCGGCTGGCGCTGCGTCAGGAAGGCTTCGCGGTGGACTGGGTACGCGACGGCGAGGCCGGCCTGTCGGCCGCCACGCAACCGCCCGGCGTCGCCGCCGGCGGCGCGGCCGAGGGGCAGCACGATCTGGTGCTGCTCGATCTCGGCCTGCCGCGCCGATCCGGTCTTGATGTGTTGTCCGGCATGCGGGCGCGCGGCGTCGCCACGCCGGTGCTGATCCTGACCGCGCGCGATGCGATCGCCGATCGCGTCGCCGGATTGAACGCCGGGGCCGACGACTATCTGGTCAAGCCCTTCGACCTGCAGGAACTGGTGGCCCGCATCCACGCGCTGGCTCGGCGCGCGCAGGGCCGCGCCGAGCCGTTGGTCCGCTACGGCGCCATCGTGCTCAATCCGGCCACGCGCGAAGTCACGTTGTCGGGCGAGCCGGTCCATCTGTCGGCGCGCGAATACGCGTTGCTGGCGGCGCTGCTGGCGCGTCCGGGCAAGGTCTGGTCGGTGCCGCAGCTGCAGGAGAAGCTGTACGGCTGGGACGACGAGGTGGGCAGCAACACGGTCGAGGTCTATATCCACGCGCTGCGCAAGAAGCTCGGCCAGGGTTTGATCCGCAATATCCGCGGTGTCGGTTATGTCTGCCCGAAGCTCGATGAAGGCGTGCAGCAGGGGGACAACGGCGGCGAGACGGGCAGCGAGACGGGCAGCAAGAAAGCCGGCGGCAAGGACAATGAAGCCGCTGGAGGAGCGCGCTGATGCGATCGATCCAGCGGACCCTGCTGTGGTGGCTGGCGCTCGGCCTGCTGGCCGGCATCGCCGCGGCCACCGCGCTGATCTACGGCCAGGCCCGGCAGGAGGCCAACGCGCTGTTCGACTACCAGATGCGCCAGGTCGCGCTCGCGCTGCCGAGCCAGTTCAGCGG
>Ga0065721_10050488_pt1 | contig 19790 bp, 24 predicted proteins | sample Mesricmetagenome_FD_59108 | JGI IMG/M metagenome (GOLD analysis project Ga0065721, IMG submission 59108) | Mesophilic microbial community from rice straw/compost enrichment Sample: eDNA_1 v2 (version 2) | ecosystem: Engineered > Solid waste > Grass > Composting > Bioreactor | place: USA: Davis... | reverse complement strand
GTGGCCGCCGCCGGCCGTGGCCGTCTGCCGCCCGACCGACGTGCCGGGGTAGGAGACCGTCACGGTCACGGAACGTGGGCCGGGCCACGCGGCGTAGCGGGATCCTCCGGTCACGAAGGAAAAGGGACGCACGACCGCCAGGGGGCGGCGGCCGCGCGACGGTCCGTACCCTGCCTGGCGGAGCAGCTTGAGCCACGGAAGGGAAGAACCGTCGAGGATCGGGATTTCGGAGCCTTCGACGAAGACGTCGGCCCCTCCGGTGCCCAGGATCGAGAAGGCGGCGAGCAGGTGCTCGACCATGGCAATGCGGCCGCCGCCCGGAAGAAGCAGCGCGGTGCATCTCTCCGAAGGAGCGGGTTGCAGCTCCTCTATCGGTCCGCCGTGACCGCCAGGCCCGAAGAACCTGATCCCGTCTCCCTGCCCGGGGACGACTGCGACGCGCGAGAGGCGGCCGGAGTGCACGCAGACGCCTTCTGCCGAAGCGACGCGGAGAAAACCGCCGTCATGGAGATGTTCGCTGCCCATGGCGCAGATGATTATGCCTTGCACGCACGCGCGCCATGCGGGGCGGATAAACAATGAAATCCGGCGTTCACATCCCGAGAGCTGCGTGACTGTTCCGGTCGAACTCGCGCTTCACGGCATCGAAGATCTCGTCGTCGTCGGAAGGGAGGACCAGCCAGCCGGCACACACGGAATCCGAATAGGATTCCCACGCCTTGACGATGTCCTCGTCGGACGCGGTATAGCCACGGGCCTCAAGAACCGACTTGATGCGGGCGACGTCCTCGGGCCAGTCGATCGACGGGCTTTCATGACGCCAGACGAGCGTTTCGGGCATGTCGGTTTCCTTCACATTCCTGGCAAGGAAGGCCGTGCAACCGCATCCATCGCCAGCACCCTCTCGATTATGACGGCGGCGCGCCTGCTAGGGCCCGCCGTCAGGAAGCCTGTGCCCCTGCCAAGCCCGTACGGCGGCGCTGAATCGAACTGGCCCTGTGTCGGGTCGACCAATTCTCCGGTGATCCTGTTCTTCAGGAACCAGTGCGTCTGGCCGGGCGCAAGTTCATCGGGAAACGTCGCGTGCGTAAGGACCTGAGGGACCCAGCCTGCCTCCGCGCCGCCGCAGAGGTGGTAGACGGCCTCGGCTGCCGCGTAGCAGTGGCCGGCGACGGGATTGCCCGACCTCTCGGCCTCCGCACGCCATTCCGGCTTCAGGAGGTCGGGGGTGAGGACAGAGGCGACCGCCTCCGCGGCTGCCGCCGAATCCTCGTAAAACTGGTCGGAGCGAGAGGATTCGAACCTCTGGCCCCCTGATCCCAAATCAGGTGCGCTACCGGGCTGCGCTACGCTCCGATGTGGCCTGCCGTGCTTCATCATGGGAGCAGGCTCGGCCCTGGCGCGGCAAGGAACGAGCCTGCCTCGCTTGCTGGTGCGGTGGGCGGGACTTGAACCCGCACGGGTTTCCCCACAGCGACCTCAACGCTGCGCGTCTGCCATTTCGCCACCACCGCGATGGCTGTCCTGCCGCAATGCAGGAATCCTTTGGTGCGGAGAGGGGGACTTGAACCCCCATGCCCGAAGGCAGCGGTTCCTGAGACCGCCGTGTCTGCCATTCCACCATCTCCGCACGCCCGACTCCAATGGTCGGGAAACTGGTCCGGCCGGGCAGGATCGAACTGCCATTTCGTGGTCCACGGCCACGCGTTCTCGCCATTGAACTACGACCGAAAGCGCGCCTGAACGAATCCTTGGCGCATTATTTAGTCATTGCATAACAATGACTTAATGGTCGGAACGGCAGGACTTGAACCTGCGACCTCCTGGCTCCCGACCAGGCGCGCTAACCAGACTGCGCTACGCTCCGTATTCTTCGTGGACCCCGGCGGGCGCAGCCATGAAGGCGCTGCTCCGCCGGGGTCCTGATGTGCGGCAAGCAGGACTTGAACCTGCATGGGCCTTCCGGCCCGCCGGGGTTTGAATCCGGGGCGTCTTCCGTTCCGCCATTGCCGCGATGTCGGAGTGGCAGGATTCGAACCTGCGACCTCATCCGTCCGAGGGATGCACGCTAACCAGGCTGCGCTACACTCCGTGACCGAATTCTGGTGGGCAGGGGAGGAATCGAACCTCCACAGACTATGCGGGGCGTTTACAGCGCCTTGGGCTCAACCAATGCCCAGCCTGCCCGTCGCGCCGCTGGTCATGGCGGCGCGGATAACCCATTGCCGGGCCGCCCGGAAGCGGCGGCCCGGCCTGCGGCTGCCCTGGTGAACGGGCGCCGCGTCGAAAAAGGGATGCCAGCGATGTCAAAGACCGTTCTAAGGGCCTCTGGCCCGCGGAACCCCGGGCCGAAGCCCGGATAAAGGAGAAGCCCCCGTGACGTCGGTCAGCGGGGGCTTCTCCTGGTTCCGTGGGATGCCGGGTGTCTGCTAGAACCCGATCTCGTCTCCCGCGGCTGCAACAGCCCGCTGACCGCTTCCGTGCGGAAGTGGCAACAGATGGAGCGCATAGGGGAGATAGGAGACGGCACGGGCCATGGAGGCGCGGGCAGCGCGTCCTGCGGTCCTTCCAGCCATGTTTGCCGTCGTGTTCATCGTCTCGTTCCTTCCGGCAGGCATATCCGCCGGGTCAGGCTCGATAGATGTACCGACCTTAGGCAGCTGTCAAGCATGATGCCGAACGAATCCTTTCCGACCTGTTGGTTCCGTTCGCCGTGCGGATCTATCATCATGAGAGGATTCCGGAGCCACGCCCATGTCAGTCGACCTGCAAGCCGCCGTCATCGCCTTCATCACGGCCCTCGAGGGAGCGAGCGGGATTCCGATCGCCATCCTTGACAGGATCGACAACACCGAGATGTTCTGGGCCCGCTCCGCGGCTATCCTCTGCCAGAAGACCGGCGACGACTTCTGCGAAGAAGACGTCCGCTTCATGACCTCCAACACGGAGCCGATGGGACAGTCTCACATCATCGAATACACGGTCGGCAACGGCCAGCCGAAGCGCGTATGCGCGCTCATCCCGCCGATCACGAACATCGATCCGGCCTCAGTCGCCGAGGCCTACGGCCAGCCGTTTCCCGGGGTTTCCCAGGCGCCGAAGTCCATCGAGGCCTACGCCTGGCTCATGCTCTACCATGCCGCCCACTGCCTCGACGCCGAGCTGAGCGCGGCCGAGGAGGCAAGGGCGGCCGCGCTCGCGACCCTCGGTCTCACCGTGCTGGAAGGCGAGCCCCGCTTCGCCGCCGGAGTCCACCGATCGCCCGCCCGCATGATGGCAGTCATGACGGGTATGGCTCCCGCCTACTGGGCCGCGGGCACCGGAGAGCGCATCCTGCTCGACCTTTGGAAGGACGAGACGGCCGACATCCTCAGGAGCCAGTTCGGCTGCTATGTAATCGTGCAGCAGAGCACGTCGATCGACATCGAGAAGGTCGTCCGGGCCAGGAACCTCGGCATCGGACAGAGCTGCGCGAACTCGCACCCCGGGACCGGATACGTGAACCAGCAGGTGACGGTGTCCGACTCCAACCTGTGGCTCTGGATGTACGGCGGGCAGGGCTTCCGCGGCGTGGGCGCTCCTCCGAAGCCCTATACGGCAGCGAAGCCCTTCGCCGACATGAAGGCCGCGGCCTCCTACGTGCTGACGGTATCGAACCAGCTTGCGAACTGAGTCGGACAAAGGAATCGCGCCGCACAGATTTTCCCCGTTGACACCGTCGGCGCGACGCCTCATATCTTCAGTCCTGAACCGGAGACAATCATGTTCGCCCTGTCACTCCAGCAGCAATCCAGCCAGTCGAGCTCCTCGAGCTCGAACACGGTTGCGTGCGCGGGAATCGACACGGTGATCTGACACTTTCCGGATCATCAGGAGTTTCGAGGAACCCGCCGCAAGGCGGGTTTTTTTCGTTTCAGGAGCCTTGGCTGAGTGGTTGAAAGCAGCGGCTTGCTAAGCCGTCAGGCCGAAAGGCCTCGAAGGTTCGAACCCTTCAGGCTCCGCCAGAATATTTAGCAGCGCGATCAAGGAGTTGGCGCGATGGAAACAGGAAGGACAGGACGACGGGAGGCGGCCGCGCTGCCCGATCTCGACAGGCTTCCCGCCCCCGTCCGCGACCTGGTCGAGGAACGGCTGAAGCAGGGCTTCTCATTCGGCCCCCCGAGGACGAGGAAGCCGGCGGCGAGCGTCAGGGAGCTTGTGGCCTCGCTCCAACGAGGCTGACGAAGGAATACGGAAGGTTGGCAGAGAGGATGATTGCACCCGCCTCGAAAGCGGGCTTGCCGCGAGGCAACGGGGGTTCGAATCCCTCACCTTCCGCCATTGGCTGATAGTTTAATCGGTAGAATCGGGGATTCTGACTCCTCTGGTCCAGGTTCGAGTCCTGGTCGGCCAGCCACCATTTGAAAGGAATGAAACCCTGCCGTATGCAGGTAGACGTGATTGGAAGCTTGGCCGAGAGGCTTAAGGCACCTGCTTGGAAAGCAGGCAGTCCGCAAGGACTCACAGGTTCGAATCCTGTAGCTTCCGCCATCACCCCCACGGAAGGTTGGCAGAGCGGTCGATTGCACCCGCCTTGAAAGCGGGAGGCCCCGGAAAGGGTCCGTGGGTTCGAACCCCACACCTTCCACCACATGCGCCCGAAAGGGCAGGAGCGGTAGCATGCCAGAAGGATTCGATGTCAAGAAGCACGTAACCGCGGGCGACTGCGAGTTCTCCTACGCGCGTGCAGGAAGCCTCTGGTACAGGACCGCCCTCGGCTTCGAGTTCCCCGTGCCCTTTGCCGACATGGGCGAGGCGACCTTCGCAGCGCGCGAAAAGGGCATCCTGATGATGCGTTACATCCGCAGGCACGCCGAGGCCGTCACCAGCGCGGCCGAGGAGCAATCCCGCCAAGCCGTTTGACTGCGCCGTCCTCCGCGGACGGCGGCGCTTGCCGGGTCGTCTAGCGGTAGGACGCGGGCCTTTGGATCCTGAGACGCCGGTTCGAATCCGGCCCTGGCAGCCACTACCAGACCAATTGGCGGGACGAAGTCGCTGGCGCCATCTCGCGAACTCGCTGGGCCGTCAGGGCGACGGCGGAGAGATGTCGCAAGGTTCGCCCAGCAGCCGGGCGAGAACGACGCGGGCCTCGTCGACCGAGGTTCTGGCAGCCACCTGCAGGTCCTTGACCCATAGCACCTCCTCGATGTCCTCGACCCGGACCTGCCCCGGGAAGAGGCCGTATTCGTCCTCGCCGTTCATTCCGGTGCGGCCATGTTCCGTGGAGTAGTGGTAGCCGAGGCCCACGCGGCAGGTGCGGATCACTGCCGACGTGAACTCGAGCGACTTGTTGCGTTCTTCCATCTGGGAGCGGACGGCCCGCATCCTCGCCATGAACGCCTGGTGCGCCTCTCGGGGCGGCAGTCCGGGGTCCTGCGGCTCCCGTGAGGCGATGTAGCCCGCGGTCCGCTCGGTCTCGGCCCCCTGCCAGATGCAGGCCTCCGTAGGCGCGGGCGAGAAGAAGACGAAGGGCCTTCGGTCGAAGCCGTTGAACGCGTTGCGTCCGCCCGTCACGTGGCCCTTCTGGAGGATGTCGGCCAGCTCCGGAAGCGATACCGACCTGTAGAGCGGAAGCGGGTCCCAGATGAGGCCCGGCTTCATATCGTCGTCGTAGTCCTCGGGGAGGCAGCCCAGCTCCACGGCAGCCCAGGTCCAGCCCTCGAAGCGGGACGGCGCCCCGTCCCAGGAAAGCGTCCAGCCTTCCGCCTCCAGCAGGCGTGCGGCGGGATCCCCGTCCGCCACGCACCGCGACAGGCCGCTGCCAGTAAAAACAAGCCATCTGTCCATGGCTGGAGACTGTCCTGCCATGCGGAAAGAGGCAACGTCCTAGGCGTGGGCCAGCGCGGGTCGCGGAGAAGGCCCTTGGCAGCCACTGCCGTCGGGCCTTCGGTCATCGTCTCAGGGCCGTCCATCCCGGCCAAGCGCCCGGAGCTTCTCGCGCATGTCGATCATGGACCGTCCATGGACATAGTCCTCGAACCTGTCGATTGGCACCCATTTCAGGTCGAGCGACTCTTCCGAGATTCCGAGCGGCTCGGCCGGGTCCGCCACGAAGAGGTAGCGCACGTCGTAGTGCCTGTGCTCCGGAACGCCCTTGTGTTCAGGGATGGAATGGATGCCGATGTCGAAGATAGCGTCGCTGACGGGCGTGATGTCCTTCAGGCCGGATTCCTCGTAGGCCTCCTTCCACGCCACGAAGAACGGGTCGCGGATGCCGTCGCAGTGGCCGCCAAGCTGCATCCAGTGGCCGAGCTTGGCGTGAAGGGTAAGGAGGGCCATCGTGCGCGACGGGTCGACGACCAGCGCAGAGCCGGTGAAATGGCGGGCCTGGTTGGAGCGTTCGAACGCCGCCGGATCGCTCCTCAGGAAGGAGAGTGCTTCGGCAACCCTGGTCTCGTCATGAGGCGAGGAGCAGCGGGCGGAGAGGAGCGCGGCCTCGAACCTTGCAACGGAACTGCCGCCGGCTGGGCCGGGACGCCCGAGGACGGACGGTCCTCCCTGATCGCCGCCGCCAGTTCCGCCAGCCTGCGGTCCGGTGCCTGGTTGATCTCGTTCCATGCGATCCTCCTTCTCATTCCGTCTTCCTCTACCCATCGCGTCCCGTCGCCGATCTCGACCTCGTGGATTATCCCGGTCGAGGCTTCTGGCGATGCCTTGCGCTGTCGCTTGTCGTTGGGGACGAACACGCAGACGGCGTGCCTCCCGATCCAGAAGTCGGTTTTCAGGACCGCGTCAGCGAGGATGTGCATGCGCAGCGGGATGCCGTGGTCGTGGATCATCCGCGACAGGAAGTCGGCTTCTCGCAGGAACGACAGGTAGGCGTTGCCGATCCGCCATCCGATGGCCAGCTGCCAGCGCCTCTTTGAGACCGGAACGGGACGCGTATCAGCGCCCTCATGGTACTGCCTCCATGCCGGTCCGACGAACACGTCGAGCTGTTCGGGGGTGGAGAACCATTCCGTGGCCTCGCGCCATGTCGGGATGCACCCATGGGCCTCGACGAAGCGCTGGAGCGCGAGGGCGAGCGGCAGTCCTCCGGTCAGGTCCTCCACTTCGGAGAGCTTGCGGCCCTTCGCGCCGGATCCCTCCGGAAACGGCCATTCGTGGATCGGCGGGCGCAGGAAAGGACGGACCTCTTCGGGACGGATGCGGTAGATGCGAGACGTGACGGCCTCCGTCAGCGGCTCAACGGCCGCTGGACGGCGCGCGCGCCACGCGGCGAGCTCGCGCTCGGCGAAGGGCTGTAGGTGCGGCGCCAGCTCCTCCTCGGCGAGGTCCCAGCCGACGGTCGCCGGAAGGGGCGGCAGGGACATCAGGCGGCCAATCCCGGAAGCGGCGAGGCTCCGTTGCTGGCGTAGTGCGCCCAGACGGCGAGATCGAAGTCGGCGGGTTCCATCCCTGAGGCCGCCACCTCGTCGAGCATGATCGCCTCGAGCCGCACGTATTCGCGCGGGCCGGGGAAGCCTTTCGGAACCCGGTGCCCTCGGTGGCGCAGGAACTTCAGGACATGCGTGTCGATGACCGCGACCTTCGCGTCCTTTCGTGTGTGCAGCACGAAGAAGCGCGCGGTTTTCTGACCTACGCCCGGAAGGGCCTCGAGTTCATCAACCGTGGCGCTGGCCAGATCGGGGAGGAGCGCCGCCGCGGCCCAGGCTCGGCAAAGCAGCGAGTACTTTCCCATCCGAACCTCGACGAGTCGCTCGAGCAGGCGGCCCTCGCCCTGGAGCCTGCGCACGTAGGCGAAGGGGGATTCCCCGGGCATTGCGCCGGACAGGAAATCGTCCAGCTTGGAAGCGACCACCGTCGCTTTCTTCCCGGCGACGGCCACGCAGAACAGGAAGTATTCCTCGAGTTCGGCGGGCGTGCGGTCAAACTTGGTAACGTCGTAGGCGTCGATCATGGCTTGAATCCTTACAGGCGCGACAAAGGATGGCGCGCGAAAGGATTCATGTCAAATCTGTTGACGGGGCCGCAAGGACTCAGCGCCGTCCTTCGTCGACCAGGCCGAGCGTCATCCTCTCGAAGAAGTCGCTGGTCATGTCGTGGAAGGCTTCCCCGTCGTAAGCGGAGTAGGACTTGAGGAAGCCCGTGCTCATCGCCTTGACCGCCTCGAAAATGCGCCGCTCGTTCTCGTTCGTCCGCGTTCCGGTGAAGGCGTTCGAACTGGCGTTTCTCAGGAAGCCGATGTGCTTGTAGCCGGGCTTGGCGAGCTGGTAGGCCTTGGCCTTCTCCATGGCGGGCTGGCCGGTGAAGTCAAGGTCGTTCTCGGCAACGAGGTAGAGCATCGGGGAGGCGACCGCCTGCCACGAAGCCTCGTCCAGACCCATCACACCCGGCCCCTGCGGCGACATGGCGATGCCGGCGAAGAAGCGCGGGTCCGAGAAGTCGAGCCTCTGGCCGTCGCCGGACGTCACAGTGGCCCCGGTGAGCAGCTGCGCGACGTAGGCCCCGTAACCATGCCCGGCGATGATCGCGCGGGACGTGTCGATCTCCATCCCCGCGGCGGCCTCGATGAAGACGATGTCGTCCAGGCACGAAACGCAGGCGGCGACCCTGCTGCGCCACGCGACCGGGTCTTCAAGGAGCGTCGCCACCGGCCATTCGGAAAACGACCCTGGGCGCGTCTTCCTGAGGGTCGGGCCGTTCTCGATGACGGCGTCGGAATGAAGCGGAGCGGCGACGACGTAACCGTGGCTTGTCCAGTGCCAGAGGAGGTCGCGGTAGGTGAGGGGGTCGGCGAGCGCGCCATGCGAGAACACCACCAGACGCGCTCCGGGAAGAGGACGCAGCGGTGCGAACACCACGACGTTGCCCGTCCTGATCGAGACGGTCTGAGGCGTCGACGGGAAAAGCACGTCGCCCGACGTGGCGTAGGCGGCGTAACGCGGGTCGACCCCTTGGATCTCGGGGCGGATGATGAGCGGATCGGGCACGTCAGGAACAAGCGGCGCATTCCCATCGGTTTCGGTCCCCGCGGCGTCCTGCGCCCAGGCACGGGACGCCGCGGCCGCGGCGGCTGTCGCTGCCAGGCCAAGGAGTCTTCTTCTCGTCATGGAGCCGGTCATGGCCTCAACCTTCCTCGTCCTCGATGACAAGGGGAACATCCTCGGGCACCGGGTTCAAGGCGTAGGTGGCCGGATCGGAGAGCGTTTCCGCGGCCCACAGGAACGCTGACTCCCCGCCAAGCATGAGGGCCATGCAGGAGGCGGCGCCTATGCGGCGGAACGCCTCGTCAGGCTCCACGAACACCGGAACGACGAGCTCGTCCCTGAGCGAGAGGAGAATGCGCGCGGCGGCCACGCAGGCCCCCGCTTCGGCGGCAGATGGGTCGGACGGCATGCGGAAGGCGGCCGGTTCTGTCACGAGGGTGAGGCTGTCAGGATCGAGGACGGCCATGAGGTCTTCAGCCGGGGGAACGAGGGAATCCAGCCTGTCCATGAGCCCGCATATCCAGTCCGGCACCTCGAAGCCGCCCTGCCAGCGCCGGAACTCGGGCTGCAAGGGCGCGTCCTCGGCTTCAGGGGCAGGGTGGACAATCCTGCCCGAAGACCATCCACAGCTGCGCCCTGCGGCGAACGTGCGCCAGACGAGTCCTGCGACAGGACTCCGGTGAAAAGGTTTCCACGGGACTGAGCCATCCGTAGGCGGGAAATGGACGTCAGATATCATCCTTGAATCCTAGCCTGATCTCCCTCATCTTGTTACCCGTGCCCAGTGACCGCAACCAGAATTAAGGATTCGCCCGTGCCTGTGAAGGATTTCGACGCGAACCGACGGTCGTTCCTGCGGATGGCCCTGACCATCGGCGCCGCGTCCGCCATGAACCCGCTCGCCGCCCTCATGCTGCCGGATTCCGCCGAAGCGAGTCCGATGGTGCCGCTGCGGCTGCACAACCCGCATACCAATGAGACCTACGCGGTGGAGCTTTTCGTCGGCTCCAAGTGGAACAAGTCGGCGCTCCTGGTCTGCGACTGGATGATGCGCGACTGGCGCCAGAAGATCACGGTCAACTGCGACCGCAAGCTCTACGCCGCCCTCTACGTCATCCAGCGGAAGTTCAACGTCGCCGACCCGATTACCATCAATTCCGGCTACCGTTCGGACAAGACCAACCAGATGCTGAGGGCAGCTTCGATCAAGCGGAACGGCCGGGCGACCTCCGAGGCCCCTGCCGTGAACAGCCAGCATCTCTACGCCCGGGCGGTGGACTTCAACGTGCCGGGCGTTCCCGTCAAGGAGGTCGCCCGGTACGTGAAGCAGCTGGGCATCGGCGGGCTGGGCGTCTACGACACCTTCACTCACATGGACACAGGCCGAGTGAGGCAGTGGGGGAAGGAAGTCTGATGCCTTCAAGGCGCTCGGTCCTTGCAGGCGCGCTCGCGGCCGCCCTTCTTCCCGCGCGGGCCTTCTCCGCAGTTCCCCGAGACGCGCAGGCCGTGGTGGACCGATTCACCGCCGCCCGGACGATGACCGGACGGTTCATACAGCTCGCGCACGACGGCTCCCAGGCGGAGGGGACGTTCAAGATAGGGCGTCCCGGAAAGGCACGGTTCGACTACCTCCCTCCTTCGGCGCTGAAGATGATCGCAGACGGGCGCTCGGTCGCGCTCGCCAATGGCAAGCTGAAGACTTGGGACCTCTACCCGCTGTCGAAGACTCCGCTGAAGCTGCTTCTTGCCGAGCGCGTGACGCTGGCCGACAGGCTGGTCCGTTCCGTCGAAGGGGAGGACGGCCTCCTGTCCGTCAGGCTCGCGGACCCGGACCTGTTCGGCAACGCCTTCGTCGACGTGATGTTCGACAGGGAAACCGGCGACCTGCGGCAGTGGACTGTCACCGACAACACCCGGCGGGAGACCTCGGTCGTCGTCTACGACGTCCGGACGGGCGAGAAATTCCCGCCCTCCACCTTCAGGATTCCCTACTCCGAAATCCGCACCCTGAAATAGCCCTGTCCGCCGGCGCTTGCCGATCGGCCCGCCCCTGCAGATCATTGTCGAAAGGACTGCAGGCAAAGAACGAGATGGCAGGCGGAAAGCCACGGCAAAGAGACGTATCGGAAGACGGGCATCCCTGCGAGGCCGCCCTTGAGTTCCGCCGCGCCGCGATCAGGTTCGGCGTCGCCGACGAGATCGGAGCCGACGCTCTGGACCTGGCGGTCGCGTTCGCCTGGATCGGCAAGGCGGTGTCGCGGACAACAGAAGCCTGGCCGTGGATCACCGCCGGCTCGGACCCCAACACCTGGCTGATGGTGCGCGCCATGGCGTGCGACACGGAGGCGCGGCGCATCGCTCTCAAGACAGCGCTGTCCGGCGAGGCCTCGCCGGGGTTCGAGGGCGACCTTGCGGCGCTCAGGACCAGCCAAGCCTTCTACGGCGCCGCGCATGCCGTCAGCCGCACCGTCAGCAGGGACATACCGGCGGAAGAGCAGACAAGGCTCGCGGAACTGACTGCGGTAGCTAAGCTTCTGCCGGGGCCTGAGAACGTGCTGCCCGTGAAGGCGGCCCCCAACGTGGTCGCCCTCAGGGATTTCAGGAAGCGCAAGGCCTGAACGAGTAAATCAGTCACTTGGCCCCGTTCGCCCAAGCTGGGCGATTGTACACTAGAGACACGGGGGAAATTATGGTGGCGGCGCTATTCGGCCGCCACGAGGAAGTCCTGACCCTTCGCGGCTTCTTCGGCCGCGAGATGCGACTTGACGGTTTCCGCGAGTCCGCGGGCCGCGAGGTAGGGCACGCCGTTGCCGATCGTCTTGAAACAGGTCGACAGCGTCATCGATTCAGGCAGCTCGTATTCGGCCGGAAGCGACTGGATGGCCAGCGCCTCGGCCACGGAAAGGCGCCGCGCCTCCCACGGATGCAAGTGCACCTCGTTGTTGCCGTAGGCGGCCGTAGGGCTGTAGCGCCAGCGGTGGATGCGCTTGAAGGATTTCCGCTTCACGTCCCCTTCGGGAATGACCTTGAACTTGTTCGATAGCGCATTGAACGCTTTTCCGGCGTTTGGATGGACATCGACGGAGTTGCGCCTGAACCAGTGGCCGACGGTCAGTTCCTCGGGCAGGCCGCGGTCATCCGGGAAGGGCCGATCGCCCCCTTCCACGAAGGGATCCCTTCCCGGCCACGGAAGACGAAGCACCTCTTCCGTGTAGGGCATCGCCGTCTCCCACGGGAAGGAGAGGTGTGGGCTGCCGTCGAGGATGCCGACCAGGAAGATGCGGGACCGGTCCTGGCCTACTCCGTAGCAGATGGCGTTAACTAGCCTGTCGTGCAGGACGTATCCGGCGGCCTCCGCGCGCGCCTTCTGCGCGTCGTAGAACTGCCTGTGGACCTTCGTCCGCCACAGCCCTTCGACGTTCTCGAAGACGAAGAAGTCCGGCCTGACCTGCTCGATGAGGCTGAAGTAGGAGGCGGTCAGGCGGCCGTTGTCGCCGTCGCCGCCGGCGTTCTTGCCCGCGACCGAGAAGTCCGGGCAGGGCGGGCCGCCGACGAAGCCGACCTTGTTGCCGTCGCGCTTCGCGTCCGCGACGACCGCCTTGAGGCGAGCCAGCGCCTCGCCCTCGAGGAACTCGTCGATGCTGCCGTGATGGTAGCCGTAGCGCGGGGCGGGCGAGCCGAGCTTGGCGCGCGAGTGGCGGTAGCCGTCGATGAACTCGCGGCTGAACTCGTTGACCATGTCGATGCGGAAGCCCGCATGCTCGAAGCCGAGGTCGAGGAAGCCTGCGCCGGTGAAGAAGCTGATGACTGAGTTCATTGCCTAGACCATCCCGAGCGCGCGCAAGAGACCACGGACCGCTCTCTCCGCGACGGGAACCGCGACGCTTTCTCCGAGCAGATGGTAGGCGTCGAATCGGTCGCGAGGAACAGGATAGCGCTCCGGAATGCCGAGCAGCGCCATGATTTCCAAAGGAAAGAGCATCCGTGCATCCGTTCCGGAGCCAACGACGGCCGCGGCAGGGGCGTGCGGATAGTGCGGATCGATCCTTCCGGCCCTTTCCTTGGGAAAACGCCGTCCGGTGATTCCCCCCGGAACCGACGCCCACCCGGTATGCGGAGCGTCGCTCAGGACGGAAGACGGGTCGATCGGCTCGATGTCGGCGAGGACGGGACGGAAGTCGCCCTCCCAGGACTTGGCGGCCGCGACGAACAGCTCCGCGCCCTCCATCGGGACGAAGTGCTGATTGTGCAGGACGACCGAGCGGGCCTCCCAGCCGGGGAGCGCCGCGGCAACCGCCTTTTCCCATGCGGCCGGGCCGAAGCCCATGCGGTCCGCGGCGCTCCAGTCGACGCGGAAGAGGACGGCCTTCGCCCGCCGGGCATGGTGGGCCGCGACCTTGATGACGTGAGCCAGTTCCGGATCGGTCTCCGGGAACACCGTGTAGGGGAGGTCGGCGATGAGCAGGTCGAACGGGGCGATAGGGTCGTCGTCGACGCTGTTGTCGCCGTGAAAGTCGACGTAGCCCTTTCGCGCCTTCGCGGAGACGAGGCCCGCGCCTACGGGCTGGCCGCCCGCGCGCTCCGCGCCGAAGCCGAACGCGGAGGCGCCGGGGTTGACGTGATAGAAGAGAAAGGCAGCCTCGGCGGAAAGCGCTGCCCGGTCATCCTCCAGGAATCCAAGCAGCCTCGGCAGCAGGCGCGCGTCCTTGCGCTGCCACTCGGGCAGAGTTCCGACCGCGGCGTCGAAGCCGTCCATGGAGGCCATGCCGCGGAACCCAGATGAAGGGAATGACACCCACGAGGCCGCGAGCGCCCGAAGGGCCGCCCGGGCCCTTGAAGCGGACTTGCGGGTGTAGCCGGACGCGGACATCCAGCGGCCGAGGGAGTTCGCCAGGCTGTCCCATGCCGCTTCCGCGGGGCCGCCGACGGCCGTCGTTTCCTCGATGTCCTGCATGCCTGCCTGCTTTGCTGTTCGACTTCGGATGCTAGACGCTGCCGCCGGCGTGTCAACTATATGTGCCGTGAATCCCAAGGATTCGACGGTGTCTACGAATCCTGTTGCGAGCATTCGGAAGCTGGCACTAGAATTCACGCACCCGAAGGGAAGGAAAGGTCTCGCTAGTGGAAGTCAAGGTCCGCGACAACCAGGTCGACAAGGCTCTCAAGGTGCTGAAGCGCAAGCTGCAGTCGGAGGGCGTGTTCCGGGAGATGCGCAGGCGCGAGGCCTACGAGAAGCCTTCCGAGGAGAAGCGCCGCCGCAAGGCCGAGGCCATCCGCCGCCACCGCAAGGAGCTGCGCAAGCGCGAGGAGCGCGAGGGTCTGGCCAAGGGCCGCGCGCGCTAGCGGAGCAGCGTATGTTCGACGTCGTCGTGCGTCCCGAAGCTGGCTGCCTCACGGTCGTGCATGACACGCAGCAGGAAGCCGTCGACGCCGTGTCCGTCACGGAGGACGGATCGGTCAGCCTGCTGCTCGCCAGTGGAGGCCGAGTGGCCGTCGGCGTCCTGACCCGCGCGATGGCCGAGGCGGCCGCGCTCTGCAAAGTCGCGGTCGTCGTGCGGATGGCAGGCCCATATGTCGCGTCGAGCGCCCAGGCACGCCTGTTGCTGCCGTGATCACCAAAGAGGACTTCAACCGCGTTCTCGAGGCACTGGGCGAACAGGGCGGCGAAGACGTCCGCTGGTCCGAGGGCCTGGCCTTCCCAGCGAATTCCCGGGACTTCGCCATCGAGGCCATCTGGGTGATCTGCAACAGCGGCATGCGGTACACGGTCGCGCGGCTCGTCATGGACAGGGTGCTAGGCGCCATCCGCGACGGCAGGCCCGTCAAAGATGCGTTCGGCCACCTTGGCAAGGCGGCCGCCATGCAGGAGATCTGGGACCGCCGGGAGGAATTTTACAGCGGGCTCCAGAAGGCCTTCGGCCGCTATTGCGTGACGGAACGCCCTGAGGAGGTGCTGGACTACCTCGAGACGCTCCCCTGGATCGGCAAGATCACGAAATACCACCTCGCCAAGGACTGCGGACTGGACTGCGCGAAGCCGGACGTCCACCTCGAGCGGCTGGCGAGGATGGAAGGGGTCGACGTCCAGTCGATGTGCGCGCGCCTCGCCCGCGAGACGGGCTACCGCATCCCGACGGTCGACGTGGTGCTCTGGCGGGCATGCGCCCTCGGCGTGGTGGACTCGCGCACGGGCCGGATCAACCTGCCGGACCCGTCCCCTCAGGCGACCTGAAGACCGCCAGGCCGGAGGCGAGGTATGACGGCTGAACCGCGCCGCAAGATAAATCTCCTGGGACGTGAGTTCGGCCTGCCGAGGTCGAGGAGGCTGCGGATCGCGACCGGCTTCATGCTGGTCGGCGGAGGCTGTCTTGGCTTCCTGCCCGTGCTCGGCTTCTGGATGCTTCCGCTCGGCCTGCTCGTCCTGTCGCATGAATACAGGGCCATGAGGCGGCTGCGCAGGCGCTTTGCCGTCTGGAAGGCCCGCAGGACGCGCCCGGCGAATGGACGCGTAACACGACCGGAGCCGAAGGAAGAAGCAGAATGAGGAGCGACCGACGCGGAAATCGCCGCCCTTGAGGCAAGGCTTGAAGGACTCCCGGAAGGGCCATGGAACTACAGGCCGCATCCGTTCGACGGCTGGGGGATGGTCAGCGCCGAAGGAGGTCCCATGGTCGCCAGCGCGAGGGCTGGCAGCTGAGCGGCGGAGACGCAGGAGGAATTCGCGCGGCTCCGGAAGGAGGGAACGGATTCCTACGAAGCGGTCGGACGACATATCGCCCGATGCTCGCCCGGCCTCATGCGCGCCTTGATCGCCCATGCCAGGGCAGACCCTCGGAGTATCCGGCTTGATTAGTCCGCGGCTCCAGGGCATAGCTGTTTCCATGTGCATCGCCCGTTCCATCTCCGCGGCCGCGGCCGCGACCCTCTGGTGGCGTTCAGGAAACTGAACGGCGCCCACAGGCATGCATTGAATCCTCACTGAAGTGCAGACGCGAAAAGGGACCGTTCCGCAAGGAAGGTTCACTCGCGAATCCTGTCGTTGCGGTCGGTCCCCACCCCGGAGAAAGGAACAGGGACATGAACGCAGGACTGATCGGAATCACCCACGCAGGAACCGTGCTCACGGGCGACCGCCCGACGGGACCGCTGCATCTAGGCCACTACGCAGGCTCCCTCAGGCAGAGGGTGGCCATGCAGGAGGCCGGCTATCGCTGCTTCGTCATGGTGGCCGACATGCAGGCCTACACCGACAACGCGGAGGACGCGGCCAAGGTGTCGGCGGCCATCCCGGAGCTGGTGGCCGACTATGTCGGGGTCGGCATCGATCCTGAACGGACGACTGTCTTCCTGCAGTCCGCGGTGCCGGAACTTGCCGAGCTGACTGCGGTCTACATGAACCTCGTCACCGTCTCCCGCCTCGAGCGGAACCCGACCGTGCGCGAGGAGATCAGGCAGCGCGGTTTCGAGCGCGACATCCCGTCGGGCTTCCTCTGCTACCCGGCCTCGCAGGCAGCCGACATCACGGCCTTCCGCGCTACCCACGTCCCTGTCGGCGACGACCAGCTGCCCATGATCGAGCTGGCGCAGGAAATCGCCCGCAAGGTGAACAGGATCGCGGGCAGGGAGGTGCTTCCCGAGCCGCGCGCCGTGCTCTCGAAGGTGACGCGCCTGCCCGGCACCGACGGCAAGGCTAAGGCCAGCAAGTCGCTCGGCAACGCGATCTTCCTCTCGGACGGGCCGGACACCGTCAGGGAGAAGGTGATGTCCATGTTCACGGACCCGGGACACCTGAAGGTGAGCGACCCCGGCAAGGTGGAAGGCAACGCCGTCTTCGCCTACCTCGACGCCTTCGACCCGGCCCGGGACGAGGTGGAGGAGCTGAAGGCGCGCTACCGGAAGGGCGGTCTCGGCGACATGCCGCTCAAGCGGCGGCTGGCCGACGTTCTGGAGGCGGTCATCGCTCCGGTGCGGGCGAGAAGGACCGAGGCTTACGCCGACCGCGGCGCCGTCCTGGAGATCCTGCGCGAAGGCTCGCGGGCCGCGCGCGAGGAGGCGGCTGCTGCCCTTGCGGAGGTCAGGGCGGGCCTGGGGATGTTCAGCCTCTGACGGATCTGAGATGATGGGCGGGCCTGACCCAGGCTGAAGCACGCATCGCCGATCCCGCCATCGCTCCCGGTGGAGCAGGCGGGGTGCGTAATCGGAGGTGGCTTAGGCTTCCGCATTCCCGTTGCCGCACAGAGGCTTTTCAGTGTCCGCACTGACGGGGCCTGCCTGTCCACCTCCGTTAGGCCGCGAATTTCGCCGTCGGGACGATGACGCGCGGCGTCAGGCGGTTGATGGCGGGATTGGAGAACATCAGCCGCTGTTCCGTAGGCATGGACTTGAAGAACGGAAAGCGATCCAGGGTCCGCCGCAGGTTTTCACCCGAAGGAATCTCGAACAGGGCGATGGAGGCGAGAACGCCGGGGAACACCTTGCCTTCGGTCTTCTGGATGGCGTGGAAGATGCGCGCGTAGTAGGCCCCGTGCTCGACCTTCACCGGAGTGAGAACAGCCGTGGGATTGAAGTAGCAGGCCGCCACCATGCCGAGCCTGAGCGTAAGGAACGGCAGGACTCCCGGCGAGGGCGCGTTGGCAGGATCAGTGGCGAACCGCGTTCCGTCGATGAAGGTCTCGCCGCGCGCCAGCCTCGGAAGCAGGATTTCCGGGTAAGCGTCGACGGACGGAGAGTTGGGATGATCGGCGGAGATGTAGTGGAGCCTCAGCGTGCTGACCAGCTGGCCGTCATAGTAGACCCCGAACCGATAGGAATTCGGCAGATCGTCCCATCGATCCTCGAACAACCCGCTCTCGATCGGGCCGCACATTCCAGACTGCAGATAGGATTGGTAACGGAGGCGGTAGATGGCTTCAAGGTCTTCGCCCCCGGTGACCAGCCTGTATTCGACATGATCGAGCATCTGCAGGATCGACCGATTCAGGGACGAGACCCCGTCCGCGGCTGGCGCGGAGCCCGCTTTCCTGTTGTTATTGTCCATTCTTGTTCCTCGAAGTCCGCCTCTCGCTAGGTTAGCGGGCTTCGGGCCGGCGGCAAGCCGCGGCCTACTTCCAAGGACTGACTCCTGTCTGTCCGGATTCAGGCCTTGGGACGAGTCCTGCTCAGGACCGCGTAGTCTGCTCCGATCATCTCATCGAAGAGCTCCGGCGGACAGGCGGAAGCGGGCCGCCGATCTCTTCTTCGGCCCATTGCCTGAATTCATCCGCCGGGCACGACCAGCGCAGGCTGGCCGACCATGATCCGTCCCTGCCCTTCTCGGCGCTCGCCACCCCGATTTCCCTTCCGGCATCGTCCCGGAACGCGGACGAGATAGAACGTCTGGGACCCGTCGGAATCACGGAGCAGCGCCCTTACGCCGCTTCCCGCCGCGTTCCTGAGCGCGACGTCGTCTGGAAGGTGGGCGGCGAGCGCCTCGCCGGCGGAAGCGGGTAGGTGCTTCCTGCAGGCGGATTCCACCGCGATCCGGAGCCTTTCCCTGACCATGGTCTCGCCTGGCCTAGGGCGCCACGCGGCGGCGCAGGCGATCTCGGGACCGTCTTCCCCGGCGAGGACGGCGACGAAATGCGCCTGCGACCCGCCATTGGAGACATGGGAGAAGAGCACCAGCCCCTCGTCGGCGAGGTGTTCGCTCACCACCCTGTCGAGATCGTCCGTAAGGTCGAATTCCCTGGCTACGGGCACGTGCGTCTCCTGCTGCGTCGCTTGAAGCGGAACCAGGTTCAACCGAACTATCCGCATAGCCCTTGAGGGAAGCCTGGCACGTGGCAGGACTAATGGCGAGCGTTGTCGTTTTCCGGGGCGGCGCACAGGATCGGGACAGGCAGCCGACGCTTGACACGCGGACGCAGTTGCCGTGTTCTCGCCCGCCATGGAGTTCATGATGGAAAGAAGGCTCGTCGCCACTCCCAAGTCCTTCTTCATCAAGGAGAGAGATGGTTTTTACGCCGACTGGCAGCTGTCGTTCTGGCGTGAGTTTTTCCAGAACTCCGTAGACGCGGGCAGCAAGTCGATCGCCATTTCGGTCACCGAGGAGAAGGGCCGAGGATCTTTCGACGAACCCGGCAACCCCGCCGCCACGATGACGCGCGTCGTCTTTCAGGACGACGGCTGCGGCATGACGCAGGAAGTCCTCGACAAGGTCTACTTCGCCATCGGGCAGACGACGAAGGAAGGCGACGGCGCCAGCGTCGGCGGCTACGGCCGCGCGCGGCTGATGACCTGTTTCTCCCAGGCGCGCTACTCGATCCTGACGACCGACAGGTTCGTCATGGGCGACGGGCCTGACTACGTGAACTGGAGCCTCGAGGAGGCCGAGGTCCATCTCGGCAAGGCGATCGCGAAGCTGTCCGGCGACGACGATGCCTCCGTCCTCGCCCGCAAGGGCCTCGAATCGGACCTCGCCATGGTGCGGGAAGCGCGTGCCGGCGGCGGTTTCAAGGGCTGCCGCGTCGAGGTCGACGTCGAGCAGACTGGCAGGTGGAGCTCCCCAACGGTCGACCGGATGTCCCTCAAGCTCAGGGAATACCTGTCGGAAAGCCAGATTCCCTGCTCCGTCACGGTCAACGGCAAGACGCCGGAAGAGCACTTCGGCAGCGCCGACAAGATCCAGGCGCGCCGCGGGCCGGTCAAGAGGACGCTGTCCGCGGTCGTCGAGGGCGAGAAGGTCGATTTCGCCACCGTGCACACCAGCGAGGGCGACAAGGCCCGCCACAAGGGACTGATGATCGTGCGCGTCGACGGCGCGTCGATGTATTCGACCGGCAT
>Ga0065721_10006064_pt1 | contig 19796 bp, 14 predicted proteins | sample Mesricmetagenome_FD_59108 | JGI IMG/M metagenome (GOLD analysis project Ga0065721, IMG submission 59108) | Mesophilic microbial community from rice straw/compost enrichment Sample: eDNA_1 v2 (version 2) | ecosystem: Engineered > Solid waste > Grass > Composting > Bioreactor | place: USA: Davis... | reverse complement strand
GCTGGTTCAGCCCCCTGTTGCCGGATGACGCCAATCCGCCGTCAGAGGAGAAGGAGGCGTCAACCGATGGCCTGTTCCCGGCAGCAGTCCTCATTGGGATGGGGACCTTCACTCTGATTCTCATGGAGGAATGGCTGTTTGAGGGATTTTTCGATCAGTCTCTGTGCGGGATCGCGGCTGGGTGGATGGCAATTCTGTTCTTCGGCTTCAGGAAGATTTTTCCTCTCTTTCAATTCAGCTTCCCAGCATCACTTGCTGCAGCAACCGCAATTCTCATTCACCTCCTCGGAGCGGGGGGATTTGGAATGCCCGCAGTGCTGCAACTGATCTTGATTCTCATTCTGATGACAACGCTCCCCCACCCCGCCTTTTTGACGATTCCTCCTCAAGGAGTCATGGTTGGGAGTGTTCTTCTGGCAGGAATGTTTGTTGGAGGGATCTGGACGGGACTGGTTCCCGTGGTCAGCTCACAAAGCCTGATCGAACAGGCACGTCAGGAATCGATGACGTATCATTCAGCGTACGATGCGATGAGCCGACTCAACCGGGCGACGCAGACAGATGACCTTTCAGCCACTCCGTATCGTGACCTGGCCCAGTTGCACTTCGCTCAGTGGCAAACGCAGTTCCAGGACGCTTCGGATCTATTCCAGCTCGGTGTGGAGGCATTACAACAGGCCATCGCTCGCGATCCTCGCTCTCCGAAGGACTATCGGTCCCTGTCGGAATGGTGGCAAAAGCGCTACGAAAGGACGCAAAACCGCGACGACGCAATCGCTGCACTACAGGCAGCGCAGCGTGCCGTAGAGCTGTATCCCAACGACTCCCGAATGCAACGGCAGCTGGCCATTGCTGCCCAGATCGCCGACGAACCCGCAATCGCACAACAGGCCTCCAGAACAGCTCTGCAGCTGGATGACATCAACCGGCAACGCGGCCATGTCGACAAGTTCCTCACGGAATCCCAACGACAGGAACTCCTGAAAATTCAAGGGGAATGATTCTGTTCCGCAGAGAGTTCCCGCCAGACTGACTGGTCGACGTATCTACGTCGTCGTATGATAATGATCCGTCGATTCCACAGATCTTCTTATTGCAGTCGAGAGAGAAATCGCCGTGAAACCGCTGCAGATTTTCGCCGCTCTGGCCACTCTTCTGATTTGCCTTTATGCGTTCTCCTGGATTGTTTCCAAGACGACTGTTGTCAAAACGGATAGCGTCAAATCGAAGTTCGAACGGCCAACAACCACTCCCGCCGAAGAAGAGGAACAGAAAGAGGATCCTGACAAGGACTACTACAAGAAGAACCCGTTCCAGCCAGCCAAAGGGAATGACCTGCCCGTCGCAGAACTCCCCGAAAAAACGTACGAATTCGGTCGCATGGGACTGGGGAAAGTCGGCGAACACGATTTCATCATCAAAAACACTGGCACCGCCCCGCTGAAGATCGCCAAAGGACCGACTCAGTGTAAATGTACCGTCGCCGGCCTGAAGGATCAGGAAATCCCACCGGGAGGCGAAGCGACCATCCATCTTTCGTGGGAGCCGAAGTCGGTCGGTCCGTTCGCCCAGACGGCAACCATCTGGACCAATGATCCGAAGAATCCGGAACTCACGATTGGCGTTGAAGGAGATATGTTTCAGGAGATCGAAATCCAGCCGATGGACGGATGGAAACTCGGGGTCCTGACAAATTCCAACCCGACTCCGTTTCGCGGAATGATTCAGTCTGCCGTGATTGACAACTTTGAAATCACGAAGATTGAAACCTCATCCGACCGCGTCACTCTGAAAGAGACGAAACTGACTCCGGAAGAATTGGAGGAAGACGGAAACTCTCTCCGCTGTGGATATCGGTTGGAAGGGGAGCTGGCAGGAATCTCTGAGCCCGGAAAAGTTGAAGAGACCATCACCATCTACACAAATCTTGAAGAGTATCCGAAGTTCGAGCTGACACTCTCCGCTCGACGGGCCGGGGCGATGACTGTCATTGGTCCACAGTGGACCTCCGGGGGCCCGATGTTAAACCTCGGAAAGATCTCTTCTGCGGAAGGGAAAGAGACGAAACTGACCGTCATGATTCCCCCCGGTGATGAGGAGTTCAAGATTCTCGAAACCATCAGCGACCCCGGCTTCGTTCAGGCACGTCTGAAGCCAGAACGGACGGGGAAAGAGCTTGCTCAGGAACGGTATTCCCTGTTCTTTAAGGTCCCCCCTGGAAGCCCCAAAGGGATCTGGGGACCGGGACGGGAAGGAAAGATCACGCTCAAGACGAACCATCCCCAGGTCCGTGATGTCGACATCACCCTGTATGTCGAAGTGGAGTAATCAGACCACTGGACTGACATTCTGGTCGACTTGGCAGATGGCATGTTGACAGGCCAAAAAATGAGCGGCGTTCGATGATTTGGAGATCGATCGAACGCCGCTTGATTCTTGGATTTTATGCTTGATCAGACTGGCTCAGCGGAATTGCATTCGCCGAGATTCCATCAGCTCCGTGCCAGTTCTTCGTCCCATTCATCCAGAAGAGGCCAGTCAACAGCACAGGTCCCGAAGTCCGCCATGTGCTGGTATTGTTCGAGACGATCGATCGTCTTTTGAATGTGGGCATTATCTTTCTTGAAGACCGGCCCGTGGCTGGGGAGCAACCATTCCACATCGCTTTCCTGAATTCGCTTCAAGGAACGAAGGAATGCGGGAATGTCAGAGCCGTGATGAGCATCGATGTTTCCGACACACCCATCGCGGTAGATATTGTCGCCAGAGAACAGCAGGTTCCCCAAACGGAATGACAGCTGAGCTGGCGCATGACCGGGGGTGTGCCAGACCTGCAATTCGAGATTGCCAATCTTCAGGACATCCCCTTCATTAATGGTCTGGTCGCACGTGATGGCCGGAAGCTCAATCGAAATTCCCTGTGCCGCAATTTCGGCATAGGTCATGATCCGCTCTCCACTCGCCATCAGAGCCGCTGCATGAGGATGTGCCACAACCAGTGCCTGCGGCATAATCTCCTTGGCACGCTTCATCCCCTGGATGTGGTCAACATCCGCATGCGTTGCGATGAGGTACTTGCAGTGCGCCAGCGGGAAATCGAGTTCCCGGATAATCGTGATGATGTCTTCCAGAGTATCGGTGTACCCAATGTCGATCAGTGCCCATTCGTCACCATCATGGACCAGGTAAACGCAACAACCCATCTGGCGGCGAGCTTGATGGTTCATTTCGATGACGTGAGGAAACAGTTCACGCCTGGGCTTCATGAAATCAGTCCTTATTCAAGAACGAAAGGGAATTGAGCGCCATCAGAGGCACAAGATCATGGATGAACCGAAGTGCTCTTCAACGAGACCTCCATCGTCGGCGATGTCCGATGCGAATGATCGTCCCTTCGATTTCCGTTCATCCTTCAGAATACCAAAGTGGAACCGTGACAGGATTTTAGAGTGATTCTACCGGAACCGGTCCAAACCTGCTATCTGCAGCGACGAATCTCTGGAACTTCACTGCCAGAACAGGTTACCAATCAAGAAGATTCGGCATTTTCATGCGCTGAATACCCTAAGCGTGCCTGGTGACATCAACCTACATCACTGCGATCGAACACGTTGTCGCGTGGGGATTGTCACGGTTGTATCGATTGACCGATCTGGAATGACGTGTGAATTCTCCTGCTGACGTTGTTTCACACCAACCATGACGTAGGTTTGGGACAAGGACAACCTCAGCATCAGCTGAGTGACCAACATTCAGTTCACGTCTTGGCCCCTCTTTGTTGATCTGTCATTGCTCAGTCGATGAGTTCCATGGACACCCTCAAACAATCGAAATCCCTTCGGGATTCAGCCTCCGCTTCGCACGAGTTGCAGAACGTGTATATGGAGGCGGGGCGCGGTGGAGTCGTTCAAAAACAACTCACTCCAGAAGTCATTCGTGGGCACGAACACCTCGAAGAACTCTTCGCTCGAGTCAATGCATTGCTGGGGGATCAGTCCGACCACGACGCCCCCTTTGTCCCCCATGCGCCCAAGACCCTCGAAGAGATGGGCCTGCGGGAAGACGACATTCAGAAGCTCGTTCTCAAATACCTGCTACAGAAAGGGTCCGCTCTCGGCCGGGAAATTTCGTCACAGATCAAAGTCCCTTTCGGGATCCTGTTTCCCTATCTGAAGTCGTGGAAAGACGAACAGCTGGTCTCGTACCGTGCCGCCGGGGAGATGGGAGATTACCTCTTCGCCATCACCGATCACGGACGTGAACGGGCCCGCAGGTTCAACGAAGAGTGCAGCTATTTCGGTTCCGCCCCCGTCGGTCTCCCCGAGTACCTCAAGGCAATGGAGCTTCAGACTATCGCGGGAAAGGAGGCCACAGAAGAGGACCTGCAGAACGCCTTCTCTGATCTGCTGATTTCCGAATCGATGTTTGATCGACTTGGTCCGGCGATCAACTCCGGGCGGGGGATGTTCCTCTTTGGTGAACCGGGAAACGGGAAAACCAGCATCGCCGAGCGGATCACCCGCTGTTTCGGCGATTACGTCTGGATTCCACGGACCCTGGGAATCGACGGAGATATCATCCGGTTGTTTGACCCGGGTGTCCACGAGGAAGTTCCACCAGAAAATAACGGAGGCCTGTTCGATTTGTCTGGGGTCGATCCCCGCTGGGTCCGAATCCGTCGTCCCACCATTATCGCGGGGGGCGAATTGACGATGAATGAGCTGGAAGTGACCCAGAACCCCGTCACGAAAATCTGCGAGGCCCCCCTTCAACTCAAAAGCAACTGCGGGACCCTCGTCATTGACGACTTCGGGCGCCAGACCATGCCGGTCGATGTCCTGCTGAATCGGTGGATCGTTCCACTCGAAAAGCGTTACGACTTCCTGAATCTCCCCAGCGGAAAGAAAATTCAGGTCCCCTTCGATCAGCTGATTATCTTCTCAACTAATCTCGAACCGAGCGATCTCGTCGATGGGGCATTCCTGCGCCGCATCCCGTACAAAATCGAAGTCCCTGATCCTTCACGTGAACATTTCCGTAAGCTGTTCGAAATCATGGCCCCCAAGCTGGGGCTTCTTTACGAACCGGAAGACATCGATTACCTGATCGACACCCATTATGTCGCGAAGAATCGCCCCTTCCGGAACTGCCAGCCGCGCGACCTCCTGCAACAGGTCCGGAACTACTGCATCTACAAAAAGACACCCCGCGTTGTGACCCGCGAAGCACTCGACTTCGCTGTCGAAAATTACTTTTCGATCATGTGACTCGAACAGGGGAGGCCTCTCCTGTTCCAACAGAGAGATTTTCATTTCGCCCTCCTCTCGCCTTCCGGCCCACTCTCCTCAGCCGACTCCGGGATCACTTTGTGTTTCCATTCCCGGACAACAAAACAAGACTCGGTCCCCTGCTGTCGTCTGCGAGAATCGCAGAGGTCGGTTGAGGAATGTCCTCCCGATCCGCGCTCGCCCGAACTGGCCTGAAATGCTAGATTGCAGACTTCATGCATCATGCATTGGGCACCCGGAAACCTTTCACGTCCACAGGACAGCTTCAACGCGAACCCATTTGAGTTGACTGATGAGCGAAATTCACACGCTGACCCGTAGTTTACAGAAGAAGAACGACTCCAAGATCGTCCTGCTTGTTGCGGACGGACTGGGAGGACTCCCGCTCCAACCGGGTGGAAAAACCGAACTCGAAACCGCCAACACCCCGAATCTGGATGCACTCGCCCGACGGGCAACCCTCGGCCTGAGCACACCCGTCATTCCCGGTATTACCCCGGGGAGTGGCCCCGGACACCTGGGACTGTTCGGCTACGACCCGCTGGAGTTCCAGATTGGCCGCGGTGTTCTCGAAGCCCTCGGGATCGACTTCGATCTGGGGCCGGACGATGTCGCCATCCGCGGGAACTTCTGCACCCTCGATGAAAACGGCCTGATCACCGATCGCCGCGCCGGCCGCATTTCCACAGAGAAAGCCGCTCCGCTGTGCGAGAAACTGAATCAGATCAAGATTCCCGGCGTCGAAGTCTTCGTACGCCATGTGAAGGAGTACCGCCTTGTCGTGGTCTTCCGGAAGGCTGGGCTGGGTGGAAATATCGACGACACCGACCCGCAGGCAACGGGTGTGGCCCCGCTGGATCCTGTCGCCCGGGATGAAGAGTCCAAACCAACAGTTGAAGTGGCCAAAGAGTTTCTCCGGCAGGCTCGGGAGATTCTCAAGAACGATGCTCCGGCCAACTTCCTGATGCTTCGCGGGATCGCCAAACGTCCGCCCATTCCGACATTCGAAGAGTGCTACGGCACCAAGGCAGGAGCCATCGCGGTTTATCCGATGTACCGCGGACTGGCCCGACTGGTCGGGATGACCGTGCTCGACGCTGGGCAGACGCTCGAAGATCAGTGCGCCCGCCTGAAGGCAGAGTGGGACAACTACGACTTCTTCTTCGTACACTTCAAGTACACCGATTCGACCGGCGAAGACGGGAACTTCGATGCGAAGGTCAAGCGTATTGAAGAGCTGGATGCAGCCATCCCGGCAATCACGGCTCTCAATCCCACCGTGCTGATCGTCACTGGGGACCACAGCACTCCCAGCAAGATGAAATCACACAGCTGGCATCCTGTTCCCACAATGCTGGTTGCCGACCGGTGCCGGTTTGACGGGAGCGAGTCCTTCGGAGAATCCAGTTGTCGATTGGGGGGACTCGGTCAGTTCCCGGCCAAATACCTGATGCCACTGGCACTGGCCCACGCGGATCGGCTCGAGAAATTTGGTGCGTGACACCTTGTCCAATTGCCCCTCCCGGGGAGAATCGCACCAGCGATCCCCCCGGGAGGCACTTGGGCACGTGAGACACAAATTCTCGGGTTTTTCGAGTCCCCTTGATCCAGCGGACAATCAAATCCGTATAGAACTCACAGCTCCGAAGAGAACGGCAGCTGTATGAACTTCGATCCCCCTGTTCAACGAGACCAGCGCCATGACGAATACGATGTCGACCATCACTGTTGACCCGGATGCAGTGGCCAAGGCCCCATCAGTTGACAAGGGAGTCATCCTCATCAGCTATCCGAAGATTGTCTTTCTCTATCCGGCTTGGTTCGTCTCCATCGCCGCAGCCATTTACCTGTGGCTCTTCGGGAATGAATCCGCGACGGAAAACGTCAATGCTGCTGCAGCTCACTTCTGGACATGGACATTTCTGATTGTCCTGACACTCAATCTGATTGTCCTTGCATTCGACTTCCCGCGTTCAACATCCCTGCTGCTTTTCTCGGTAATCACAACGATCATACTCGGATTCATGTTGCTGATCGTTTACCGTCCTGAGTTTCTCCCCCACCTGAATGCACTCATCAGATCCCTGCATCCGGTCGCAAACTCAACCTTCTTCTTCCTGTTCGCACTCGCGCTGGGGGGAATCTACGTCGCAGTCTTTTTCACAGCCCGCCTCGATTACTGGGAAGTTCGCCCCAATGAATTGCTGCACCACCACGGGGTCCTGAGCGACCTCGAACGATTCGCGTCCCCAAACCTGCGCATCGACAAGGAGATCAAGGACATTTTTGAGTTTGTCCTGCTCCGATCGGGTCGGCTGATTCTCCACCCCAGCAATGAACGCCGGGCGATTGTGCTGGATAACGTCTTCTTCATTAACAAGAAAGAAGAAGCGATTACCCGGATGCTCGGGGCCCTTCAGGTTCAGGTCCGCGAAGCACCATAACGGGGTCTTCCAGCGCCTCACCCTCCGTGGGCTTCTGTCAAAAATCTCCGCGAGGGGACCACATCATCCATTTTCGGTGCGAAACATCGCTTCAAATCTCTGTTGCATCTGCTCCGGTGAAACATCCTCGATTCGGGTGCTGAGAAGCCACTCATGTCCGTATGGGTCTTTCACCTTGGACGTCCGTTCTCCATAAAACTGATCGGCCGGGCCCATCATCAACTCACTTCCAGCGTCAATACATTTCTGAGTGAGCGAATCGACATCATCGACAAGGAGGTGAATTGATGAACCGGTTCCGCCGAATGCTTCGGGCCCACGAATCCCGTATTCCGGATATTCGTCCGAGATCATGATCGTCACAGGACCAAGTGTCAGCTCGGCATGCCCGATCCGGCCGGATGGCTCCGTCAGACGGAATTCTTCCACCGCCCCGAACACCTTCCGATAGAACTCGATGGCAGCCTTAGCATCTCGCACGCGGAGATAAGGCGAGACTGATTCGATCATGATTCGTTTCCCTTCGACGGCAGAAGTGCGTTCAACTTCAGAAGCAATGCAAAATAGAGTCTCTGTGCGTCGACGCAGACACTCATCGAGGAGACCATCTCCACATCGCTTTATTCGAAACCACAACGCATTTCAGTTTCGCATTGGAGATGCCTGAATGAAATGCTGATCGCCAGAGAACTTGTGGAAGCGGATCGGTCAGAAAAACAGGGCGGGCACGTCCAAAGAAGATTTGTCGATCATTGTGCAAAAACGATCAATGACCAGCGAATCATCCCCTCCTACTCTCAGACCTCTACGTCATTGTTCTGTGGTCGCGACACAGGAGGACATATTGTTCGCGGCCGATTGACTCACATTCAATAATGGGATGACCCACCATGGGGACTGGCAGATTATCGAAAAGAATCGGATTTACTCTGATTGAGCTTCTAGTGGTCATTGCGATCATCGCCGTCTTGATTGCTCTGCTTCTGCCCGCTGTCCAGCAGGCAAGAGAGGCTGCCCGGCGCTCCCAGTGCAAAAACAACCTCAAACAGATGGGCCTCGCGCTCCACAACTACCACGATCTGCACAGGGTCTTCCCCGCCTCCTGGTACGGGCGAATCCTTACTTCCACAACGAACGCAAAGTATCCGGTCCTGAGCGGCGGAGCGCCCGGCTGGGGCTGGGGAACAATGCTGCTTCCGATGCTCGATCAACAGGCTCTCTACAACGAGCTCAATATGGATCTGTATGAAGTCCGCACAACAACGGCCAAACCGCTCGGACAGACGCATTTGCCCGTCTATCGCTGTCCCAGCGACATCGGCCCCAAGATCAACTCCAACACCAACCGCTTCGACTGGGGGACATCCAACTATCAGGCGTGCTTCGGTGATCGCAGCATCATTAACTGGGCCACGCTGTATGGATACGCCGCAAACAGTTACACCTATGGATACCTGAACGACGCTGGCACAGGATTCTTTGCTCCCAACAGTTCCAAGGAACTGAAACACGCGGTCGATGGTGCCAGTAATTCGGTGATGCTCGGAGAAATTGCTTATGGAACGGTGGGTGATATGACTTACAACGGAGCCATCTGGATCGGTCGTCCGAAGGACGTCACTTATCTCGCGAATTCATGCACGCTCAATTCCTCAACGTCTTTCCGCATCAACGGCACACATGCGAGCGCTTTCAGCAGCTTTCATCCCGGCGGAGCCCATTTCGTCATGGGAGACGGAGCTGTTCGTTTCATCAGCGAGAACACTAACGGAACAACGCTGGCGAATCTGGCGGGAATCGCTGATGGAAATGTCGTCGGGGAATTCTGAGCATCAGGCAGAATTTCCCTGTATCTGTCGCGGGGATGAGGAAAATGATCCTCATCCCCGCACTCTATTGCGAGCCATCTTAAGCCAACAGCAGCGACGGGATTGAGAAAGCAGGACTACAGGGAATCGGTCCGCTTCGGTCGCACAGCCTGCCCTGCACACTTTGCAGCAAACCACCGGGGGATAAACCGGGGGCCGTTCGTCAGAAGCGAGTTCTTCAATCCATCAACAATGATACTGCGACGCCGTTCAAGCCCTCTCAGCGCAGTAGCCACCACCTGTTGAACGGTCCGCGGCGTCCCGAGGGCCGCCTCATGAGCATTTCCACGAATGAAGAGCTCAGTCCGCGTTGTTCCCGGACACATCGCCATCACGTGGACATTCCGATGACGACATTCCTCCCAAAGGGCGACTGAAAAATTGATCACAAACGCTTTTGTCGCAGCATAGGTCGCCAGATACGGAATCGGCTGAAATCCCGCAACCGAGGCAATGTTGATGACTCCCCCATGTTGGCGCTCAAGCATGGCAGGCAGGAAGGCATGCGTCAGGCCGACGAGTGAATTCACATTCACCATGATTCCGGCCTGATCATTCNCGGGATCGATCTTTTCGAATGGCCCGTAGGTCATNACCCCNGCATTATTGACCAGCAGATCAACCCGNAACCCTTTNTCTGCAACCCCCTTCGAGACTTTTTCGACCGCCCCCGNTTGACTCAGATCTGCAGGGATGACATCGACCGCGACATTGTGACTCGCCGCCAGATCCGACGCCAATTCATTCAATACCATNTCTGCACGAGCAACCAGAATCAGCGACATCCCCCGTCGGGCCAGCTCACGGGCGAATTCCGCTCCAATCCCCGATGAGGCCCCGGTGACCAGTGCGGTCTGTCCACGGTAAGGAAACATGGAAATCCTCCAATGAAATAGGGACATCAGCCTCGATCAGGTCACGAAGACGAGGACCTGCAAAAGCCCCGAGCCGGCACAGGAACGTTTCCGACAGTCCCTATCGTGCCACTCCGACTGTCCGAACTTCCCTCAGCACAACGACTTTAACTTCTCCCGGGTAAGTCAGATTCTCTTCAACTGCCTGGGCAATGTCGCGTGCCATTTTTGCGGCCGCTCGATCGTTCACCTGCTTGGGATCGACAATGACCCGGATTTCTCGCCCGGCCTGAATCGCATAAACCTCGTTCACGCCAGGGAAACCACAGGCAATCGCTTCCAGCTCTTCCAGTCGTTTGATGTATTTTTCCAGAGTCTCACGACGGGACCCCGGACGAGAAGCCGAACAGGCGTCGGCGGCGGCGGTCAATACCGTATACAGATATTCCGGTCGAATATCGTCGTGGTGCCCCAGTGCGGAATGAACCACTTCCGGGCCTTCCCCATACCGCTTCAGAAGTTCGGCCCCGATGGCTGGGTGCCCCCCCTCCATTTCATGGTCAGCAGCCTTTCCGATGTCGTGTGTAAATCCACAACGACGAGCCAAATCGGCGTCCAGACCAAGCTGTTCCGCCATCATTCCGGCAAGATGAGCAACTTCCACAGAGTGGCGGAGGACATTCTGGCTGTAGCTGACACGGAAGTTCAGCCGCCCCATCATGTACAACAACTTGTCGTGCAATCCGGGAACGCCTGCTTCTTCTGCCGCTTCCCGAGCCAGCTGCATGATTCGCTCATCCATCTCTTTTCGAGTTTCGCGGACAATTTCCTCGATCCGGGCAGGATGAATCCGGCCGTCCTGAATGAGCTTGTTGAGAGAGATTTTTGCAATTTCACGGCGGACCGTGTCAAACGCGGAGACAACCACCACTCCCGGCGTGTCATCCACAATCACATCGACGCCGGTTTCTTTTTCAAAGGCACGAATATTTCGCCCCTCGCGCCCAATGATCCGCCCCTTCATCTCATCATTTGGAATATCAACCGTTGATACAGTTGTTTCCGCGGTATGAGTGCTGGCGTATCGCTGAACCGCCATGCCGATAATCTCTCGAGCAATTTTTTCCTGCTCGTTTTTGACCTCCTGCTGATATTTGAGAATCAGCCCGCCGGTTTCGTTCTTCAGCTGCTTCTCCACCCGGTCAAGTAATCTGGCCTCTGCTTCCGCCTTGGAAAGTCCGCTGATCTTGTAAAGCTCCTCCTGCTCCTCCTGAAGCATCCGCTCGAGCTCACGTTCGCGGTTATCAAGGGTTTTTGCACGCTCAGCAATTTTCTGCTGCTGCTGCTCAACCATCCGCTCCCGCTTTTTGAGATTCCCCTCCAGTTCATTCAGGGAACTCTCCCGTTTGTCGAGAGCACGCTCCTGATTCCGGAGATCGCTGCGAATCTTTTCTAATTCCTGGTCCAGCTTTTCCTTGCGACGAAACAACTCATCTTTGGCGTCGAGATCTGCCCTGCGGCGAAGTTCCTCAGCATACTTCTCAGCATCCTTCACCAGCTCGCTTGCCGTCCGGTGGGCCTTACCTTTGATGACATAGTCAATGAAATACCCAATCGCCGCTCCCAGAACGAGCGCGATCAAGGCATAGAGAATTTCGGGAGACATTGTGAGACCTTCGGATACGTTCCGAATGGTTCGGCACCGACAACCGAAAAGGCGGGTTGTCTATCTCGACCGGAAAAACGTCACTTCAGGCCAGCAGACAGGATGAATAACGTTGATGATGCAGGCTCAAGCTGATCCTCCCAATTCGACCATGTGGGCAATTTTGCACACTGATCGGAAGGATCGGCAGTCGACAATCTCCAGAAGAGGATTCCACCAACCCGGGGAAAAGGAAAAGCTCGATAAAACTTCTCCAATTCCCAAGTCGGCGCTCCCCCGGAAACTGAACATCGAACGGCGACCAGGCCAATCCAACTCGATGGCAGGGAAAACAGAGACTTCCCCCGCGCACCAGTTGGAACAGCCAGCAAATCAGCGCCTCGACGTACTGCATAATAAAATCAACCGTCAACAACACTTGCGACAAACTGGTGCGGGAAGCGGCTGCCTGCAATCAGGAATTGAGCCAAACATCTCAGGGAGTCCCCAAGGCAATCGACTCAATTTCATTTCACAGGGGAGCCCAATCCCGGTGCCCTCGCAGATTTCCCTCGCCTCATCCAGCCAGAAATGGGACGGAAAAACGAAGGGAGCCTCGCGGACACCATGAAATGAAAGACTTTTCCGCCAAAATGTTCCAGCGAAATGAAACGCTGGCGCGAACCGCTCGGTACGTTTTGACTGAAAATGAATGGATGAAACGGGCACATCGCCCACTTTCGATGGACAGCATATCAAAACCCGAATCACCTGAAAAGAATCTCAAGCTGATCTGATTTGGAGAGTTGCGAAAACACCGGTCTGGCTTGCCAAGAATCTGAATTCAATCCAGGCATCATCAGACGCATCGATGGGTGCGAGAACTCCAATTCCCCGCCCAGACCAATCGTGCAAAACAAGCGCTTCACCAACTCAGCCCATACCATCTGACGCGACAGTCACCCTAGACGGCAGGCACTGAAACCGAACGTCGAGCTGACTCACTCAACGGCAACCGGTGAACACATTGACCGAACGGGTGCAATAGCGCGCAAAAAAAATCCCCTTCAGATCGAAACCTGAAGGGGATTGAAAAAAAGAACCGGCGATAACCTACTTTCGCGCATTTCTGCACTATCATCGGCTCCAGCTGCTTAACGGTCGTGTTCGGAATGGGAACGTGTGTTTCCAGCTGGATATCGTCACCGGAAGTCGTATGAACCGCCGTCAAGCGAATTCATACGCGATTGAATCATGGTGGATAGTGACGCGTGGTCAGTTCTTGCGATGTAACATTTTGCGTACCTGCGTGACCAAAGTTAAAGTGGTCAAGCATTCGTCCTTTAGTACTGGTCAACTGAGATTGTTACCAACCTTACATAGCCAGCCTATCAACCTGGTAGTCTTCCAGGGGACTCATCGAAATCTGATCTTGGGACTGGCTTCGCGCTTAGATGCTTTCAGCGCTTATCCGAACCGTACTTAGCTACCCTGCGCTGCCTCTAGCGAGACAACAGGAACACCAGCGGTACGTCCCTCCAAATCCTCTCGTACTAAAGAGAAACTCCCTCAAATTTCGTACGCCCACAGCAGATAGGGACCGACCTGTCTCACGACGGTCTAAACCCAGCTCACGTACCACTTTAACCGGCGAACAGCCGGACCCTTGGGAGCTTCTCCACCCCCAGGATGTGATGAGCCGACATCGAGGTGCCAAACCCCGCCGCCGCTATGGACGCTCGGGCGGGATCAGCCTGTTATCCCCAGAGTACCTTTTATCTGTTGAGCGACGGCCCTTCCATTCGGAACCGCCGGATCACTAACTCCGACTTTCGTCTCTGCTCGACACATCTGTCTCGCAGTCAAGCACCCTTCTACGTTTACGCTCTATGCCTGATTGCCAACCAGGCTGAGGGTACCTTTGAGCTCCTCCGTTACTCTTTAGGAGGAGACCGCCCCAGTCAAACTGCCCAACTGGCACTGTCCACCAATTTGTGTTGGGGTTAGATATCAAGCAGGTTCAGGGTGGTATTTCACCAACGGCTCCACGATAGCTGGCGCTACCGTCTCGTCGCCTCCCACCTATCCTACACAAAACATACCTAATACCAATACCAGCCTACAGTAAAGGTTCATAGGGTCTTTCCGTCACGCTGCGGGTACGTGGCATCTTCACCACGGCTACAATTTCACCGGGTCGGTGGTTGAGACAGTGCTCCAGTCATTACGCCATTCATGCAGGTCGGAACTTACCCGACAAGGAACTTCGCTACCTTAGGACCCTCATAGTTAGGGCCGCCGTTTACCGGAGCTTTGGTCGTGGGCGTGAACCCCCTTCCTTGACTTACCGGCACCGAGCAGGCGTCAGACTCTATACATCCTCTTACGAGTTCGCAGAGTCCTGTGTTTTTAGTAAACAGTTGCCAGAGCCGCTTTGCTGTGGCCTGCTTGCGCAGGCACCCCTTATCCCGAAGTTACGGGGCCAATTTGCCGAGTTCCTTAACCACCGTTCTCCCGAGCGCCTGAGGCTACTCGCCTCGCCTACCTGTGTCAGTTTTAGTACGGTCGTATTAGCGTATGAGCTTTTCTCGGTTATGCTTCATGTGACTTCATCATCAAGGACTCGGCCTTGCGGCACGGGCACTTCTAATCGCCCGATCACAATCCACACAACGTCCCTCATACTACGGCGCAGGAATATTAACCTGCCATCCATCGTCTACCCCTTTCGGGCTCGACTAAGGTACCGGCTAACCCTGGGCGGATTTGCCTTCCCCAGGAAACCTTAGGCTTACGGCGGGCAGGATTCTCACCTGCCTTATCGTCTACTCATTCCGGCATAATCACTTCCAGCTCCCAGAACAGCTCCTTTCGGTACTGCGTGCTGAGCTGGAACGCTCTCCTACCAATTGCTTACGCAATTCCGCTGCTTCGGCGTCTGACTTACTCCCGTTCATTATCGGTGCAAGGATACTCGACCGGTAAGCTATTACGCACTTTTTAAATGATGGCTGCTTCTAAGCCAACATCCCGGCTGTCACGGTATCCAAACATCCTTTCTGACTGAGTCAGACTTTGGGACCTTAGCAGGCGATCTGGGTTGTTTCCCTCTTGACAACGGAGCTTATCCCCCGTCGACTAACTCCCAGGATAGTCGCAACAGTATTCGGAGTTTGGTCACGGCGGGTACCCCGGGAAGGGCCCCGACCGAATTCAGTCTCTCTACCCCTGTCGCGTAGTTGCCTGAGGCTAACCCTAAAGTTATTTCGGAGAGAACGAGCTATCTCCCAGTTTGATGAGACTTTTACTCCTCCCCACAGGTCATCCCCTGATTTTTCAACATCAGTGAGTTCGGTCCTCCACGCAGTCTTACCCACGCTTCAACCTGCCCATGGGTAGTTCACAAGGTTTCGCGTCTATCGCCCCTGACTTAACGCCCTATTCAGACTCGGTTTCCCTATGGCTTCAACCCGTAAGGTCTTAACCTGCCAGTGACGATAACTCGCCGGATCATTATGCAAAAGGCACGCCGTCACACGGTCCGAAGACACAGTGCTCCGACAGCTTGTAAGCACACGGTTTCAGGTTCTTTCCCTCCCCTAGAAGGGGTTCTTTTCATCTTTCGCTCGCGCTACTTTTCACTATCGGTCGTCAGAGAGTACTTAGCCTTACGAGATGGGCCTCGCAGATTCAGACCCGGTTCCACGTGCCGGGCCCTACTCGGGTGCCAGATAGCCGCTTCATGCTTTCAAATACGGGACTTTCACCCTCTGTGGTGCCGGTTTCCACACAGCTTCTTCTAGCAATTCACGTACACATTTCTGGTCCCACAACCCCGGACACCGTAGTGCCCGGTTTGGGCTAATCCCTTTTCGCTCGCCACTACTCAGGGAGTCGAGTTTTCTTTCTCTTCCTGTGGGTACTTAGATGTTTCAGTTCCCCACGTTCGCTCAGCTTTCGCTGTAATTCGGGAATCCCGGGATCAACGCCTGCTTGACGGCTCCCCCAGGCTTTTCGCAGCCTTCCACGCCCTTCATCGCCTTCCGACGCCAAGACATCCCCCGTGCGCCCTTAATAGCTTGACCACCTTAACTTCACTCACGCAGGTCACCCCGCCCAGCGAAGACAAGACATCAAACCACACCCTGCAGCTTTGCTAACCNCAGGTCTTAACGATTCGAGTTGCCAGCTTTCGCCAACAACTCCGCCACGCCAGGTATGCAAAAACATCCTCAAGAACTCGGACAGCACCGCTTGCTTTTCAACAAGCGTGCCACCAAATGCCACGCGTGTTCTATCCACCAAATTTTCAAAGATCTCTATTGCACTGCAATGGTGCAACTTGCACACGAGCATCGCTCGCTTGAACGTGCAAGGCAAATTCACCAAACTAGCATGAAATTGCCTTGAACGTTCAACCCTCAGCTCGCCGCGAGGGGTCCGAAATGTTAGGCGACGCGATTTTGAATGTCAACCGTTCGCCTTTTATTTTTTTGCCTCACTCTCAAAGACCAGAGCAAGGCAAACTCGCCACCCGAACTGACTTACATCAACTTTCGTGGCGACTTGAGGTGGGAGGTTTTACCCGATTCCACTCTCATGTCAAGCGACCTGGCAGAAAACTTTTTCACCAGATTCACTCGCACCACCCTCTCGAAGAACTCGCGTTCCAGCTTCGGGCGAACCCAAATGGGGAGGCGTGTTATAGCCAACCCTTCTTGGCCGTCAAGGCACCGAAGAAGTTTTTTTCTTCTCGCCTTGACCATTGAGAGAGCCACTTTCGTGAACCCTCTCAGTGGAGACGATCGGGATCGAACCGACAACCCCCGGCTTGCAAAGCCGGTGCTCTCCCAATTGAGCTACGTCCCCTTGGGAAGGAGGGAGAGAGGAGAGAGAGAAGCGAACGCCATTTCCAAACGTTCCCTTTTCTCTCTCCTCTTTCCGCTCCACTGAGGTGGGGGTACCAAGATTCGAACTTGGGACCTCAGCTTTATCAGAGCTGCGCTCTAACCAACTGAGCTATACCCCCTCTTCGCCACGTGGGCGAGCGGGGAAGTGTAATCTCGACTTTCGAATCTCGCAACTTCACAGGGCCCTGTCCAGAAGAAATTTTCTCCTCTTCCGGTTCAACCGCTGAAATTGCCGCTCCCTGATTCTTTTCTCGCCCTTGTTTTTCACCTTTTCTGCCGCAATCTGCCTCGTAAAATGACGACAAGATTACAAGAGAGTAACGCTTGTGCGGAGAACTCCGCTTGGGGGGGGGCGTATCAGAACACGGGTCCGGGCGGGTACGATTGAGAGTGGGCCGGTTCTTTGTCAGCGATTTCGCTGCCGGGAACGGAAGTGATGCCTCATTCTGATTCCCGGCTTTGGCCTTTGGGTGTTACCTGAGCGATGAACGCGAGTTCACACCAGGTTCACCGTAATTCGCAATTTCCATTTTCACACACTTTGAGGAGCAGATCCATGAAACGCGTAGCGCTTGCGGTTGCCTGGGTATCTCTGGTTTGCCTGCCAGCGATGTCGGCAGAGGCGGGACTTTGGTGGCGACGGGCTCAACGATGCGACACGTCTTATTACGTCTATTCGCGTCCAGCGACCGGAGTCCAGACGGTCACACCAGCTGGCCCTCCTTCTGCTCCTCCAAGCGGAGTGATTCAACAGAACCAGGCCGTTGAGCCCGATGTTGTGCTCCCGGCAGAAATTGTTCGTCCAACGATGGCTCCTTCGCGATCCTCGTCCCGTTCGAATGTTCCGGGCGAAGCACAGCAGCGTCGCCTGCGACCCGGAACCCCGATTCGCTAGGCCGCTTTCGGATCTCCTCCCGATGGAAGTGATCCGACATCGCCAGCAGTCGTTTCCAATTGAACAGGCTGGAATTCAGACCTCTGAGTTCCAGCCTGTTTCTTATTGCACTTCGTCCGGCTCCCGAAGAGACCGTAGCGCGAGAGTCGTTCCCGCAAATTCATTCGCCAACGACACCCGCCACTCCCGTTCCAGTTCTTCAACGCCTCCATTGAAGCCGTAGACCGATTTCAAAGCCCCATTGCACCCTTCTTCAGTGCAAGCTTTGGCAAATCGGACAAGTGCCGGAAAATCCTCTTTCGTTTCCAGGTGCTGAAGGATCGACGCTCGAGCGGCATATTTCAGGTTGAGGCTGACCCCTTCCGGATTTCGGTCATCCTCAAGAATTTGCTGGATTGAGGGGAGGCGACCCGATTTCCAGGCGGCTCTCAACACTTCGTTTCGACGATGGCGGAGAGGATCGCTTTCAACCAGCATGGCGAGACCTTCATTGAGCCAGTCCGGAACGGAAGATTTCGTCCCCAGCTCTGCAACGACAACGTGTGTCAGTTCGTGTGGGAGTGCATTTTCCCGCCAGTTCCCCAAGTCCCCTCTCAAGTCGACTCGACAGAATGTGAGGCGACCTTTTTCCGTCGCTGTTGTCGTACACCCTGTTGATCCAGCTGCAGTCTGGCGAACAGCACGACAGTAATCGGTGCTTCGATCATGCACGACGACAACGCATCGAGGACTCTGCGGAGGCCGTTCACAGCTTCCATGAAAGTCTTCCCGTAGGCGTTGGCACCATCTCTCGCATCGCGCGGCGGTCGCACACGCTTCTTCCGCAGTTGAAGTGACCCAGACGCTGAAGTTTGCAGATTCCGCAACCCACCAACGATCAACCCTTCGCAATGTCACATCCTGATTTCCCCGCACGTCGCACGGAGCGAACGCGATCAAGAAGCTGGCAAGCACTGCGGAAAGAGCGGCATTGCGAAATGCTGTTGGTCGATGATTCATCTGCAAGGAGCCTCCTGAAATCGCCCAGTCCGAAGGCTCCTTATTCAGACATCATGCCAGACCACCTCTCTGGATCATCTCACTTCCGGTTCAGCGCGGCGCAATCGTTTCTCCTGCATTCAATTGCGTTGAATTTGCTCTTTTTTCGTCACTGACAGCATCGACTCCCAATGCCCGGCGACTCAGCGGGTGACGCACAATTCCTGTGCACGTTATGCTGAAGCCCTGTCGGGGCCAGTCCCACCTGAAGAGTGCACAAGAAGGAAGGTGTTCCATGCAAAGGCGAGATTTTCTGTCTTCTTCACTGATTGCTGGCTGTGGACTCGCGGGGAGTCTGACTTCGTCTAACCAGAGTGCGTCTGCGGCAGAACCCGACTCGGGAGACGCTCCCAAAGAAAAACGCCTGCTTTTCGGCCACCCGGTCGTCAGCGGCCCAGCTCCGGAATCGCTAACAATTCTTCAGGGGGTCAACGGGCCTGCCAGCGGGTTTGTTGAACTTGCGATTGGAGACCAGGACTTCCAGCGGATCGATGGCGAGAGAGCTGGATTACTCCCTTATGACGCCAACGTTCTGAAGTTCGTACTTCCGCCGCTGCCCGCGGGGGAAACGATCCGGTATCGGGTCGTCGCCCGGCCCATCCAGTTCAATTCTGCGTACAAGATCGTTCAGGGGGAGCCGGAGCAAACAGACACGATTGAGTTTCAGACGCTGAATCCACACGCCAGTTCGACTCGCTTTATCATCTGGAACGACACCCACGAGAACGTCGCGACGATCCGACAGTTGCAGCAGCTGACGCAGGCATTTGATCCTGACTTCCTCCTGTGGAACGGCGACCAGACCAATGACGTTTACGCCCCAGTCAAGATGCGGGGGCAGTATCTCTCGCCGG
>Ga0065721_10004824_pt1 | contig 19798 bp, 18 predicted proteins | sample Mesricmetagenome_FD_59108 | JGI IMG/M metagenome (GOLD analysis project Ga0065721, IMG submission 59108) | Mesophilic microbial community from rice straw/compost enrichment Sample: eDNA_1 v2 (version 2) | ecosystem: Engineered > Solid waste > Grass > Composting > Bioreactor | place: USA: Davis... | reverse complement strand
TCACCGACGAGAGGATGACGAGAACGCCGATCACGAACAAAAGCCCCGCGGGCTTGAGAATCACTCGCATCGTGGCTCCTAATATCTCGTTCCGGCCACGGTCACGCGCACGCGCCGGGTACGTGTCAGTGGATCCGCGTCAGGTTGCTCAGGGCGATCGCCTTCGCTCGTGCGGGCATGTTCGGGTGGTTCTCGATCCGCAAGCGCTCCCGCGCCATGCGGACCCGAAGGTCGTCCGGGGTGACGGTCTTTCCCTGGTCCGGGTTGGAGAGGGTGACGGCCAGCCATCCCGTCACGCCGGCGGTGACCAGACTGGCCAGCACAGCGAGGAACGGGTTGGCGGGGGCAGCACACTTTTCCGCGAGGCGCTTGATCGCCCCAGGCTTCTTATTCTTGTCTTTTGTCACCAGATTTCGACTTTCGTTGACGCGCGGCAGCGGCCCTCCGAAAGCTGCTCCGAAAGGCCGCTGCGATCGCGCCCCCAGACTACCGGCGTTGGCCCGCCGCAGCCGCCTTCATGGAGCGCTCCCGGGCCGCGAGGGCCGCGGCCTTGCCCTTCTCTGAGATGTGCGGGTTGTTCTTGATGCGGTCGATATCCTGCTGCTGCGACGCCGCGCGCTCGGCCCCCGAGGTTGGAACGACCCGCGCCTGGGACTCCTTCGGCGCGCACCCGGTCGCCAGCATTCCCCACACCAGCAGCGCAGGCGCCGCGACCAGGAGGGTTCGAATCTTCATGGAATCACCTCTCCAAACGAACAAGCAGTGACGGGATGCGCGGGCCTTAGTAGGGGTACCAGCCTTCGCGGACGAACTGCTTCGCCGCCCCGGTGGGCAGGAAGATGTTCTTGTACCACTTGATGGAGCCGCGAGGCATGGCCTTGGCGTGGCCATCCAGGAACATGACACTGGTGTTGCCGTTGTGGCGGAAGCGCGGCAGCATGCTGCACTGCCCGAAGTTATCCCACTTGGCATCGGTGGACGCGTCGGCGATGAAGTCGCAGTCGCCCTTGGCGAGCGCGATCGGCATGCCGTCCAGAGATGCATCGTAGGTGTTGTTGGTGCGGTCGTAGTTAATCCAGTCCACCCAGTCCCACTCGGACGCGGTGAAGGTGAGATACGAACCGTTGCCGTCGTTCATGCCCTTCTCAAGCAGGCCGATCTTCTCCGCCGGGATATCGATCTCCGCGAGCGTGGCGACGTCGTCCATGGTCGGCTCGCCGTTGGCATCCAGCGGCCGCCACGGGCAGCTGCTGCCGTCCGGCATCAGGTCGAAGCTGTAGCCGTAGTGGCAGTTCTGGAAGTCCGCGGGCGCGGACGGGCAGTTAAAGATTCCCCCCTGGGCGGTGGCATGTCCCCGCCAGTCCTTGCGGCCCTGCTTCGTGTAGGGGAAGATGGCGGCCGCCCAGGTGATCTGGTCGATGGGGTCGTCGCGGTCCAGGTAGTACTGGCCCATCGGGAACGTCTCATCGAAATCCTGGACGTATTGGGACAGGCCGATACCGATCTGGCGAACATTCGAGAGGCAGGCCACGGCGCGGGACTTCTCCCGCGCCTGGGCGAAGACAGGGAACAAGATGGCGGAAAGAATTGCGATAATCGCGATAACTACCAGTAACTCGATGAGCGTGAATGCCGCTCCGGAGGTGCGCCGGTGCTTCTCTGCATGCTGGGGGAATCTCATCCTCGAAGTCTCCTTCACACACGTGCTAAAAACTGGTGAGTTGTACTGGTTTCTTCCGCATTTGATGTGCCGAAGGAGATAGGAGGTGAAAATCTCGTAATTGTCTCAGTGGCGAGCAGGCTTATTTATGACCTATGTTATAGGTTCTTGCCTCGGGCGGGGCCTTATGCCCAGGGGAACGGGGGGACAGGGGTGTCCAGGAGCGCGTTCGCCAGGGCCCACAGCAGCGCCGAGGTGAACTCTCCCAGAATCATGCCCAGGAAGAACGGGCGCGCCTGCCGGTACAGCTTCATGCCCCCGTAGCGCAGCAGCATCACCTTGATGCCCCACGCAATCAGTGCTGCGAACCAGAAGACGATGACCGTCCAGGAGGAGCAGAGGGCATATCCGAGCGGGTGGAAGGGGAACTATCCGAGCGCCGTGCGCCCCCACACCAGGAAGCCCGTGACCGCCACGCCGACCGCCAGGAAGGTTGGTCCCTGCCATCCCACCGGGAGCGCGCCCGGCTGGAAGTACTTCTGATAGTCCTCGTAACCCCACCGGTTATTGGCGTTGTACACGTAGCTGTAGAGGGTGATGCCGCCTTTGGAGTACGGCAGCCAGAGCTGAATTACAGCAGCCGCGACGATGGCGATCAGGAGGGCGGGCAGGAACGCGGCCGCGAAGCGCCGCCGGCTGACCCGCACGCCATCCGCGATGCGCAGGCCGTCCAGGAACGTGGAGAGCAGGATGCCGCGCTGGTCCCGCATGAGCAACGAGTCGGAGAGCGCGAGCGCGGTCAGGTTCGACGGCCCCAACTGGTGCATGGGAACCAGCAGCCGCAGGAAGTCCGCCGGGCGGAACGACGTCTCCGTCATGAGCATGCCAGCCTCCGCCGTGGAGCGCGCCATGACGAGGCCCACCACGAAGAACAGGCCGAAGAGCTGCAGCGCCGCCAGCCACGGCGACATGCCGATCAGCACCAGGAACACGCCCGCGCCCAGCGCGCACGCCCAGAACCCCCAGAACGCCACGCGGTGGGGCAGTAGCTCCTCGGCGTCGTCTCCCTTCCGGCGGCCGACCACGGTCTCCCACACGGCGCGCAGGTGCGGGCGCGCCACCCACAGGAGATAGCCCGCCAGAACCAGGTACGCCCCCATCGCCTGGTACCCGCGGTAGAGAGGGGCAGGGTACATCGGCATGGCCGACGTGTCCATGTTGAAGGCGCGCGCGACGATGTCCTGCGCCCGCGTCAGCACGAAGAAGAACCACACTGAGAACACCAGGTCGGACGGCAGCAGGAACAGGAACCCGATTACCGCGAACGAGAGCTTCACCGGCGTGTAGTAGATGCCGTTCCACGGGGGATGGACGAAGTACTCGTTCAGGTTCCACTCCATAGGAATGTCGGGGATTGCCGGATACCAGGCGTGCATCCCCTTCAGGAAGAAGACCGTAAAGGGAACGGCGAACCCCAGCCAGGTGAGGCGGTTGCGCAGGAAGGGAACCTCATGCGGCGTGGTGCCGGCGCCTGCCATCTCCAGCGGCAGTTGCACCAGCGGAAACGACAGCTTTTCGTTGTCCACCCACTGCTTGCGCAGCAGCGACGCCAGGCACAGGAACGCACCAAACACGCACAGGACCAGCACCGACCACGCCAGCAGGGGGCGCACCCATAGCTCCCACGGAATCGGCTCGCCCGCCCGGACCCGCTCGAAAAAACGCTCCGCCACATACTGCTTGTCCGGCCCGGTCACATCGAACGGGACAAGCCACTGCTTCAGGTTCGGCAGGTAGAGGCTGCGCCAGTCGTTGGCGTCCGTGGCCAGGTAGTTCGGGGTCACCAGCAGCGGGAGCAGCTTCTGCATCAGCCCGCGTGACGAGATCATCGAGGCGATGACCATCATGCTGTAGGCGACCATGAGCTCCTGCGCCGACAGCGCGAAGCGTCCGGCGAGGCGTTTGAGCGGAGCGTTCAGCGCGACCAGCAGGAGCAGGATACCGATCACCGCCGGGGGCATCTGCAGATAGCCGATCTGCAGCGTCTTCAGCACAATCTCGGCCCACGACACTACGAAGCAGGTCACCGGCACCAGAACCGCCCCGAGCAGGACCCCACGCCAGAGGGGCGGGGAGGGGCTTTGCGCCTCCGGGGCGGTGGGAACGCCCTCCGAAGGGGCGGCAGCAGTGGGGGTAGCAGGGTTTCGGTGGAGACGCAGCATCTTCGCTTTCTGCGGGCGGCCGGGGCTGGCGCCGCAACCGTGCTGCGCCTGGCACGTTGTAATTATAGCCGTGCGGGCGGGGGCGCGTCAATTTTGCGCGGTGGGGGTGGTGAGGTCGTGGGCGATCTTCTGGCTGGGTGGTGCGCGCTCGCCGCCGTTTCCGCGGCGGGGTTCGGGCTGGGGCGCCGGGCGGGGCGGCGGCTTCCCCCGCGCGGGCTCGCGCTCGCAGCGGGCGCCGTGAGCGCGGCGGTGGCGGCCTTCGCCCTGTTCGGCGAAGACCGGCTGTTCTGGACACGGGCGGTGCCGTGGGCCGGCGGCGCGCTGGTTTTCGGTCTCTCTACCCTCCCGCTTGCGGCGGCGCTCTGCGGTCTGCTGCTGTCCGTGCCGCCGCCTCCTTCCCTGCCCGCCTGGCGGCGGAGTGCGGGCGTCGGCGTCCTGCTGGCGCTCTCGGCGTTCCAGTCGGCGCGCCCCTTTCTGGGGCGGGCGACGGCGATGGACCCGCCCCGCTGGGACCGCGGCGTCGCCGCGCAGACCTCGGAAGCGTCCTGCAGCGCGGCGAGCGCTGCCACCCTCCTGGCGACTCACGGCGTCCCCGCAAACGAAGCCGAGATGGCGGCGCTCTGCCTGACCCGCGCGGAGGGCACTCCCATGCTCGGCGTGTACCGCGGCCTGAGCCGCAAGGCACGGGGCGCCGGCCGCCGGGTGCGCGTTTTCACCGGCAGGTCGGTCGCGGATCTGCGGGCGGAGGTGGCGCAGCATGGCCCCGTCCTGCTCTCGGTGGGGCTCGACCGGTGGCAGCGGGTGCCCGACCCGCGCTACGTGACCGAATGGGGCTGGACGCCGGGGCGGCGGCACGCGGTGGTGCTGTTCCGCTTCCTGCCCGGCGGGAAGCTGGATATCGGGGACCCGTCCGCGGGGCGGGAGACGTGGGACGAGAGCGCTCTCGAAGTCCTCTGGCACGGTGAAGGGCTGCTCCTCGCTGCGCCGCCAAAGACGCCATAAAGGAGGCGGTTGATTCGGCGTCGAATGCTGAGGACAGAGAGGTTGGGTCCGGGAGCGCGCCGCGCTCGCACGCGGAGGCGCGGGCGCAGCACGACCGCCTCGGAAGGGAAAACCGCCGTGGAAACCGCGACGTCCCCGCCGGTTCGGGAGGACGAGCCTCCCCCGTACCTCCCCGACGAACTGCCGTCCATCGACGACCTGCTCCTGACGCTGGTACGGGCGGACGGCTCCGACCTGCACCTGCGCGTTGACGAGCCCCCCGTAATTCGGGTCTACGGACAGCTCCAGCGCCTTCCCTACCGCAAGCTCACCGCAGAGGATACCGAGCGGCTTATGTTCGGCCTCATGGACACCGGGCGCCAGCGCCGGTTCAAAGAGGACCTGGAGATGGACCTCAGCTATGAGCTGCCTGGCATCGCCCGCTTCCGGGTGAACGTCTTCCAGCAGCGGGGGCGCGTCGGTGGCGTCATGCGCCTGATTCCCGCCCAGAGCAAGACCATCGACGACCTGGGCCTCCCGGCCATCCTCAAGCATCTGTCCATGCTGCCCCGCGGTCTGGTGCTGGTGACCGGGCCCACCGGCTCGGGAAAGACCACCACGTTGGCGGCCTGTATCGACCACATCAACCGCAACCGGCGCTGCCACATCATCACCATCGAAGACCCGATCGAGTTCGTCCACACGGACAACGCCGCTGCCATTGAGCAGCGCGAACTGGGGCAGGACACGCACTCCTTTGCCCAGGCGCTCAAGCACATCATGCGCCAGGCGCCGGACGTGATTCTGGTGGGGGAGATGCGGGATCTGGAGACGATATCCCTTGCCATTACCGCCGCCGAGACGGGCCACCTGGTATTCGCCACGCTGCACACCACCGACGCCCCTCAAACCATCGACCGCATCATCGACGTGTTCCCCTCGGAGCAGCAGGACCAGATCCGTACGCAGCTTGCGGTGACGCTTCAGGCGGTCGTTTCGCAGACGCTGCTGCCGCTTGCGGAGGGGGGGGGACGTGTCCCGGCGTTCGAGATCATGATCGCGACGCCCGCCATCCGGGCGCTGATTCGCGAAGCCAAGACGCACCAGATCTACTCCATGATCGAGACCGGAGCCGACAGCGGCATGATCTCGCTGGACCAGTACCTGCTGCACCTGCTCAAGGACAAGACGATCACGCTGGAGCAGGCACTGGTGAAGAGTTCAAACCCGGCGCAACTGGAGCAGCGCTACCAGCGCGCAGACGTGGGCCACTTCGCGGCAGGGCACGACCTGTCCTACGGGCACCAGCCCGTCGCCGCCCCCCGAGAAACGCCCGGGGCGAACGGTAGCAATGGTGGCAATGGTAGCAACGGCAGCAGCGCGGCTGCCGCCGCCTGAAGCAAGGAGGTGACCAGGTGGCTTATGACATCCATCGGCTGCTTTCCGCGGTCCTGAAATTCGACGCCTCGGACCTTGTTCTCAAGGCCGACTCGCCGCCGCTGTTCCGCGTCTACGGCGAGATGATCCCTATCGACGCCGAGCCGCTGACCCAGGTTTCGATCTCGGCCCTGATTGAGTCCCTCCTGACTCCCCAGCAGCGGGAGGTTTTTCAGCGTGACCTGGAGCTGGACTTCTCCTATGAGGTGCCTGGTGTCTCCCGGTTCCGGGTGAACGTCTTCCAGCAGCGGGGCAATATGGGACTGGTTGCCCGCTCCATCCCGTTCGAAATCCGCACCATGGAGGAGATCGGGCTGCCGGCGGTCTGCAAGTCCTTCTGCGAGCGCCCGCGTGGTCTGGTGCTCATGACCGGGCCGACCGGCTCGGGCAAGTCCACGTCGCTGGCGTCGATGATTAACTACATCAACCACCAGCGCGCCGAGCACATCGTCACGATTGAGGACCCCATCGAGTACGTCTACGAGGACGACAAGTCCCTTATCAACCAGCGCGAGTTGGGCACCGACACGCACTCGTTCGCGCAGGCGCTCAAGCATGTGCTTCGGCAGGACCCGGACGTGATCCTGGTGGGGGAGATGCGGGATCTGGAGACGATCGCGCTGGCGATCACGGCGGCAGAAACCGGGCACCTCGTATTCGCCACGCTGCACACCACGGACGCGATTCAGACGGTGGACCGCATCATCGACGTGTTCCCGACGCACCAGCAGCAGCAGATACGCGTACAGCTTGCGGTGAACCTGGTGGGAGTGGTGTCGCAGGTGCTGCTGAAGCGCGCGGACGGCAACGGGCGAGTGGCCGCCTTCGAGGCGATGGTGGCGACCTCCGCGGTGCGCAACCTGATCCGCGAGGGCAAGACGTTCCAACTCGGGTCGATTATCCAGACCGGCGCGCGCCAGGGCATGATCGACCTGGATCAGAGCCTCGCCCGCCTCGCGGCGTATGAGGTGGTCGAACTGGACATCGCCCGCGACAAGTCCACTGACCACGGGCAGTTCGACCAGTACTTCAGCCACTACCAGAGCGAGCGCCTGGCCCAGCAGCACGCCGGGGCATCGGCGAGCGCGCACCCGGCGCAGAGCGGGTCCGACGGGGTGGGGACTCCCGCCAGCACCGGTACGGCGGCGCCAGTGACCGCGGCCCCGGCGTCCGCTTCGCCGGTGCGGCACCAGCAGTAGCGGTAACCACAGAACGCCGCTGCCTTGGCTGCCAGTCCCTATCGCGCCTCTGCGTGCGCATGCCCGTGATCGTGCTTGGGGGCGCTTCCGTGATCGTGCTCGTGGCCGTGGCTGTGCCCGTGGGCCTTCCCGGCGACGGTGTTCGCCGGGAAGGCGCGGTAGTGATCCGCCAGCACATCGCGCCCGAAGTCCCCGGCAAAGTCGCGCCACACCACATGGATATGGTTCGCACGGTTCTGCGTATTGTCGTACTCCACCAAGAACGTCTTGCCTTGGATGCGGTAGTAATGCCGCTCGCCGGTCTCCAGGCCACCGATCCACAGGAACGTCACATCGTCCAGGCCCGCCTTCCGGATGGCCGCCAGGCGCGCCTCCGCCACGGGCTTGGATTGCACCGCCGCGTGCGTCCGGATTAGCTCCAGGAGCAGACCCTTCTGCGTGGCATTCAACTCTCGGTACGGGATGCCACCTGCCTCCAGAGGCTCCACCTTGCGCTGCGCACCGGTGAGGATGTCCCCCGGGACGGCGCCCGCCCGAATGCCCTTCTGGCGCTGTGCCGGGGTGAGCGAGGTCGCCAGGGCGCGCCCCAGGTCCTCTTCCGCCGCCAGAGCCCGCTGCGTCTGCCCCGCCGCAGCAGCGCCGCCGCGGGACGCGACCGATGCCGGGTTTGCCCCTAGGAACTGCGGCGAACTTGCGATCACCCGGCCGTCCTTCAGCGTGAAGTTGAACGATAGGTGGTGCCCTTCGTAGCGCCAGCCCCATATCCCCTTCGCGCCGGGCGTCCCGTACACGGTGAAGTAGTAGAGGCCCGGGTTGCGGACGCGGCCCTCCGGGTCGTTTTCAATCTCCTGCAGCACCGTCTCCAGCGCGCGTACCGCCTCCGCCTTCCGGTAGCCCTGTTCGCTCAGGCAGGATGCCAGCAGCGCCATCCCCGCCTTCTGCTGGGCAGGGGAAAGGTCTTTCAGGGGGATGCCCTTGCGGGTCATCGGGACAAAGTGCCAGTCGAGCCGGTTGTCATCGTCGAAGGCGAGGCGCGCGCGCTCCCGCTGTGCCGGATCGAGCGAATCCAGAAACGCCATCGCGAGCGCGTGCGGCGGCTCCGCGGCGGCGGTGGGCACCAGCGTTGCGGCTTCGGCGGGGGACAGAAAGCGTGCGGCGGCGGTGCCACGGGGCCTTGGGACGGTGAGCAGGACGCCCGCGGCGCCCGCCACGGCGAGAACGGCGGCGGCAGCGGCGACGCGTGGGGCGGGGCGGCTTCTGTGCATGGTGTCATGGTTTCGCCTGCGGCCCGCGAAACACCTGCTCCACCAACCGCCTGCTTGTCACGAACCCGGCCCGGGCGGCGTTGGACTCACGAGAAAAATCCTGAGGATAGCGAGGTGGGGGCCATGACGGGAGCGCGCGCAGGGCGGCGACGGTTCACAGGACGGCATCTGCAGCGGGGGTGGGGACATGGACCGGGGACGGCAGCGGCGCTGCTGCTGCTGACGGTCGGGGGCCTGGCGGGCGGAGCCAGAGCGCAGGAGGAGGTACCGCCGAATCCACCCACTCCACCGGCGCCCGCCGCGCCGCCCATCTTCGGCCAAGGGTGGGAGGACGAGCCCGCGGCGCCGCGGCTCAGAGCAACGCTCGGCGCCTTCTTCCCGACGCAGGCAACGCGCCGCGGGACTAACAGGGTGTGGGCGGCTGCATCGCTCTCTTACGATCTCCTGCCGCGCTCGGGGGCTGATCGGGCGCTCGACCTAGCGGCCTACTTCGACGCGGGCCTCGGCTACCGGCGCGAGCAGCGCGACTTTCAGGAGTTTCAGGACACCGACCGCCAGTTCTATGGCCTTGGCCTGACCGCGACCATCCATCTCGCTCGGCAGGGCGCCGGGAAGCCGGGAGCCTATCTCGTGGCGGGCGGCGGGCCCTACCTGCTGCGCCGGAGCCGCGCCCGTGTGTATGAGTTCCCAAGCTGGGACGAGGAGGATGGCACCGACGAGGTGCGCTACGACATCACCAGCGCCCAGGAGGTCACGTTCGGCTACCGGCTCGGGTTCGGGGTCACCTTTGGCAAAGGCTTCTTCGCGGAGGCGACCTACCGCGACCTGGGGCGGCTCGATACCGTGCCGTATCGCGGGACGTCCGCCACGCTCGGCATGCGTTTTTGAGGAGGAGAGTGCCCGGTTTTTCCCACGAAACTTGCGAAGCGGGGAAAACCGGGCTATAACACCTACGTTCGGGGAATTAGCTCAGTTGGGAGAGCGCTTCAATGGCATTGAAGAGGTCACCGGTTCGAGCCCGGTATTCTCCATTCCCCCCTTTCGCGCGCGGGCTTGCCGCTGCCACCTGCTCCCCCGGGTGAGTGGCCGGTGCTACGCCGGCGCACGCGAAAGCCGCGCCCGGCTTTTGCCTTATCCTCACCCTGGTTCTATCTCCTTTCCTGACCCCGGTGCGATCGCGGCAGTACGTCCGCGCAACCGGCGGTATGTCCCCGGCGTTACTTCTGCGGGAGAGGATTTCCACCAACCGCGCGTATTTATTGGTACAGTAAAGCGTCAGCGCCGGAGCGGCGCTGGCTGCCGTCGGGGCAGAGAGTGAGCACAAACCAAGTGAGTAACATCACGCATCAGGAACGGCGACCAACAGGCTCCCAGGCCGCGCTGCTGCGGCGAATGCGAGGCGCCGCCGCCGTACTGCTGGCCGCCCTCGGGGTCGTGCTGGCGGGGACGGTGGGCCGCGCGGACGCCCGCCAGCAGGAGGAGATCCCCAACGTCAAGCCGGATGCCCAGATCGTGGTGCTGCTGCTGCCCACGGGCGAGTTCGAAGTCTCCTCCGTATACCCGAAGAAGGTTCCGCAGAAGGACGCTGAGGCGCGCATGCGGACCGTTCTGGACCTGACGAAGTGGAAGGCGGGCGAACTGCACTACGCCAACGAGAGCACTTCGTTCTCCCGGAAACCGCTCAAGAACCTGTCCAGCGTCTCGTTTACCACGCAGTCGGGCGTGGTGGACCCGGTCGCCGGTACCCTCGACGTGGCGCCGTTCATCCGGGCGTTTCGGGACCTGAATCGCATCCACGTTACCTACTTCCTGCCCGCTAACTTCACCTACCGAGGACCCCGTGAGTACGCCGATAAAAATGTTGACCTGCGGCTCGCGGGCGGGCAGGGGACGCTTACCTACGTGGTGAATATCAAAAATCATCAGCTTGACTCGGTGAATCTGCCGCGCACGCAGGCAGAGGCGGAGGCATCCGCCGCGCGTGCTTCCGCTTCCTCCGAGCCCGCGCCGGTACCGGGTGGCTTCGGTGGAAAACTGGCTCTCCTGGTCGCCGCAGCGGCGGGGGTGGGTGTTTTGATCTTCGCTTTGACTTCCCGCGTCGTCCGGCGCTAGCGCGCGCCGGACGCCGGGCTTTATCCCACGGGGACGTCGCTCCTTCAGTCGTTCATACGATTGCGGACGCCGTCCGGGGTTCAGAAAGGTTTGTCTACGCAATGGCAGTGCAGGATGTGCGTGAACTGATAAAGCTCGCTCACGAGAAGAAGGCATCCGACGTCTTCATCAAGGAGGGGAGCGCCCCGGCGATGCGCGTCCACGGGCGTATCCAGTTGCTTGAGGGCTTTGAGAAGTTGACGGCGGACGACACGCGGCGTCTGGCGTACAGCATCATGACGCACGAACAGATCGGGCGGTTCGAGCATCGCCACGAGATGGACCTCGCTTTCACTGTCGAAGACATCACGCGCGTGCGGGCGAATATCTATCAGCAGCGCGGCTCTATGGGCCTCGTCTGCCGGTTGGTTCCCCTCAAGATTTACACCCTGGAGCAGCTGGGCATGCCGCCGGTCATCGGCGAACTGACCCGTCACCGGCAGGGCCTGATCCTTGTTACCGGGCCTACGGGCTCGGGCAAGTCCACCACGCTGGCGGCCATGATCGATAAGATCAACAGCGAGCGGCGCGCGAACATGGTCACCATCGAGGACCCGATCGAGTTCGTGCACCCGGACAAGAACAGCATCGTCTCGCAGCGTGAGATTGGCATCGACACGGACTCGTTCACGGACGCCCTGAAGTACGTCGTGCGCCAGAACCCGGACATCATCCTGATCGGTGAGATGCGCGACATCGAGACCATGAACGTCGCCCTCCAGGCGGCGGAAACCGGCCACCTCGTCTTCTCCACCGTCCACACCGCCAGCGCCTCCGAGACTCTGGACCGTATCATTAACCTGTTCCCGCCTCACGAGCGCTCCACGCTCTGTCTGCGTATGTCCAACTCCCTGCGCGGGGTCATCTCGCAGAAGCTCCTGCCGCGCGTGGACGCTGAAGGCCGCGTGGCCGCCATCGAGATCATGATCGCGACGCCCACCATCGCGAAGCTGGTCGAAGAGGGGCGCGCAGGCAACCTGTACTCCGCCATCGCGGAGGGCGGGTTCTGGGGCATGCAGACCATGAACCAGTGCCTGACCAAGTACTACAAAGCGGGCATCATCAGTGAGGAAGACGCGCTGAACGCCGCGGGGAACATCACCGAACTCAAGCAGATGATCCGCCGTCCGACGTAAGCAGAGCGGCAGATTCAAAGGCCCCGTAGCCCCCTCCCGGATACCCGGAGGGGGCTTTGTTTTTCGGGACGGAGAGGGGAAGGGGGTAAGGAGTGATTGTGTGTGGCGCACAGGGAGGCATGCCGTTGGCAGAGGGATGCGCGGGGGCGGGCGCGAACAGAAAGGCAGAACCACGCGACGGGACAATTTTCACCATGCCAACCACCACGCGCGCCGCCGGATCGGCGACCGCTCTGATGCAGGGCCTCGACCTTGCCGGAACCGCTGCTGCTGCCGCCGCCGGGAAACCGGACCTGACGAACAACGCCCACATCCACCTGCCGCCCAACTTCTCGGCGTTCGACACCGTCGAGCAGGCCGTTGACCTGGCAGCGGCGCAGGGGGTGCGCGTCCTCGGGGCCAGCAACTACTACGACTACGGCGTGTACCGCGACTTCGCAGCCCTGGCCGCGGCAAAGGGCATCTTCCCGGTCTTCGGGCTGGAGATTATTACGCTCATCGACGACCTGCTGGCGGCGGGCGTCAAGATCAACGACCCGGGTAACCCCGGCAAGATGTACCTTTGCGGCAAGGGCATCACTGCCTTCGACCCGATGAACGACGAGGCGCAGGAGCTGCTCGGCGTTATCCGGCGCAACGATTCGGAGCGCATGGCGGCGGTGACGGCGAAGCTGGCCGAGGTCTTCGCGGCGCAGGGCATTGACACCGGGCTGGACGCCGACGCGGTGAAGGCGCGCATCGCCCGGCGGCACGGCGCGCCGGTGGAGTCGGTGTATCTGCAGGAGCGGCATGTCGCCATGGCGTTCCAGGAGGCGCTGTTTGACGCCGTGCCGGAGGCGGAGCGGCCTGCCGCGCTGGAGAAGCTGTTCGGCGGCGTGCCCTCGAAGGCGCCGAACGACCCGGTGGGGGTGCAGGGGGAGATACGCTCCCACATCATGAAGAACGGCAAGCCGGGCTATGTCCCCGAAACATTCGTTGGCTTCGACCACGCCTTTCGGCTCATCCTCGCGCTCGGCGGCCTCCCGTCCTACCCAACGCTGGCGGATGGCACCGTGCCCATCTGCCCGTACGAGGACCCGGTCGAAACGCTCATCGCGGACATCCGGGCGCGGGGAGTCCACTGCGCCGAGTTCATCCCCATCCGCAACACGCCGGAGGTGCTGGGCCGCTACGTCCGTGCCATGCGCGCCGCGGGGTTGGTCGTGACTGCCGGGACTGAGCATAACACGCTGGACCTGCTGCCCATCGAGCCGACCTGCGTGAACGGCGCGCCGATCCCTGAGGATGTCCGCGCCATCTTCCGCGAGGGCGCGTGCGTGGTCGCGGCGCACCAGTACCGGACNGCGAACGGNGAGTCCGGCTTNGTGACCCCGGACGGCGCGCCGAACCCGGAGTACGATTCCGACGAGGCNCGCATCGCGGCGTTCNCCGAGATCGGGGCGGCNGTGCTGGCTCGGTACCAGGCGGCGCACCCCGCCGCGGCGTAGCGCGACCGCCGCCCGCCCTAAAAAAAGTGAGAAGCAAACCGCCGGGCGACCACTGCCCGGCGGTTTATTTCTTGACAATAACGAGAAGCATTCGGTAATATGCACTCAGTGCAAAGCGGTTTGCATATCGGGAAACCGCTTTGCAACAGGATTTCTGCTATGGCAACGATCAATGATGTCGCCCGTGCCAGCGGTGTGTCACCGACGACGGTCTCCTTTGTCCTCAACAACGGTCCACGGCCGGTCAGCGAACGGACGCGCCAGCGGGTGCTGGAGGCGATGCGGCGTCTGAACTACCGACCCAGCGCGGTGGCGCGCGGGCTTGCCCGGCAGAAGATGGAGACTATCGGAGTACTCTTCAGTGGGCACAACCCGCGGATCATCCACAACCCCTATGCGGTCGCCCTGCTGGACGGTATCGTGGCGGCGGCCAGCACGCGCCGCTACAACGTTACCCTCATCACGCAGCAGTGGGAGACGCCGGAGGAGTTGGCGGCGGAGGTCTGCGACGGGCGCAACGACGGTATCCTGCTTCTCTCCCCGCTGCTCGGCGCCGATGTCGTGATGGGACTCGCCGAGCGGAACATGCCGGTTGTGGTGGCAGGAGCGCCCTCTGCGCAGCCGGGGGTGCCGTGGCTGGATGTGGACAACGAGGCGGGGGCACGGCTGCTCGCGCGGCACATCCTGGAACTGGGCCACCGGCGCGTGGCGCTCTTCCTGGGGCCGCGGGAATACCATCATGTCAACGAGCGGGAGCGTGGGTTCCTGGCCGAGCTGACCGCGGCGGGTGTCGTTCCCATAAGGGAGAGCGCGCCTTTCGCCTACGCGGACGCCCCGACGAACGCCCGGCGGGCGGAAGCACTGCTGGCGCACGACCCGCGCCCCACCGCAGTGCTCACCACCAACGATCAACTGGCAATGGACATCCTGCGGGCTGCCCGGGCGCGCGGTCTGGATGTGCCCCGTGACCTGTCCGTGACCGGTTTCGATGATGCTCTGAGCCTGGTGGGAGGTGTCTCGCAGCTCACAACTATCCGCCAGCCCCTTTTCGATATTGGGTACGCTGCCGCCGAACGGCTGGTGCAGCAGATCGAAAACAGAGAAGGGGACGGGGACCAGAGCCTGCCGCCGTCGCTCCTCTTCCCTCCCGAACTGGTCGTTCGCGGCTCCACGGCCGCCCCACCGCCTCCGGACGCGGCGGATGCCTCACGGTAGGTTGAGATAGATCTTCTCCGTAGAAGAAAGGAAATTTAACAACGATGTCACCGAGATCGATACGCACCACCTCCCGTCCCATGGCGGGATTTACTCTCATCGAACTTCTCGTTGTTATCGCGATTATTGCCATCCTGGCTGCGATCCTGTTCCCGGTTTTTGCACAGGCGCGGGAGAAGGCGCGCCAGGCCTCCTGCCTGTCCAATACCCGGCAGATCGGGATCGCGATTCAGCAGTACAATCAGGACTACGACGAGACGTTCCCCCACGCCGTGGCGGGGGGCGCGATTCCAGCGGGCCTGTCTGCGACCTATCCGGACATCAACTCCAAGGGGGGGACCGCCTCCTATAACCAGCACTGGATGCAGCAGCTTCACCCCTACACCAAAAGCTGGGGTGTGTACCTCTGCCCGAGTGACGCCGCCCCCCAGATCGCCTTCAACGCCAATGGTCAGCCCAACGGCGCCGGCGCGCCGCCCGCCGACGCCTCCTATGGCTACAACGCCCAGCTTTTGCAGAACATCGTCGGTCCCAGCTACGCCTTCCGTGGCGCCCTGGCAGAGGCGCAGCTTGTGGCACCGGCGAGTTCCTACCTGATCGCGGAGACGGCCGGCGCGGCCCACTTCTTCGGCTATAAGGGAAGCTGCAGCAGCCTGCCCAACACGGGAACCCCAGCGCCCACGCGCCTGGACGCCGTGCGGTTTGCGAACGCGACGCGGGCGGCGAACGACTTCACCTCAGCCTGCTTCACCCCGGATCGCCGCCAGTTCGAGGGGCGTGAGGAGTCCCGCACCCGGCACGCGGGCGGCGCGAACATCGTATACGCGGACGGGCACGCCAAGTGGAGCAAGTGGAACCAGATTCAGGACCGCTATACCTGCATGGACCCGGACAACGGCAGCACCTCCAGCACCGGAGCGTGCAACGACCGGTAAAATAGCGCAAAGTCTGACGGAGAAACGGAGACGGAACAGCAATGGCGCAGAAACTGAACCGACGGGAGGCCGTGACCCTGCTGGGAGGATGGGCCGCGATGGGGTTCACCCTTCAGGCGGGAGGGCCCGCCGGAGCCGCGCGCGGGGCGGCATCCTACGCGGTCAGCGAAGCGGACCTGTTCGCCGCGCTGGATGATACGGCCAACCCCGCGCTGGGGCCGGCCTGCGCCGCCTGGAAGGCGGGGAACGCCGCGAAGGCCCGGAAGGCGCTGGCGGACTACCTGCGCACCCGGACCAGCGTTCCGTGGGAGGTCTTGCCGCGCGTCGCGGACCGGAGCCAGGTCCGGTGGAGCCGAGACGCGGCGGAGCGGGCGCGCCGGGGGGAGGTGACCGTGGTCGCAATACCACACACCTTCCCCGGCGGGCGGATCGACTGGCATTTCGACGCCACGGGGGGCGCGAGCGGCCTGCCGCAGAACAATGAGTGGATCTGGCAGCTAAACCGCATGGCCTGGTGGGGCGACCTGGTGCGCGCCTACCAGGCCACCGGAGACGAGACCTGGGCGGCGACCTGGGTGGCCCAGATGCGGGACTGGGTGGCGCAGTGCCCTCCGCCCGAGAAGGTGCAGAACGTCCCGAAGTCCACCTGGCGCACCATCGAGTGTGGCATCCGGATGCTGGGCATCTGGCCGCAGGCGTACCATGCCTTCCTGCTCTCCCCCTCCTTCACGGAGGACGACCTCGTGACGTACGTCCGGACGATGGTGGCGCACGCCCGCTACCTGTCGGCGTTCCCCTCCACCGGCAACTGGCTGACGATGGAGATGAATGGCCTGTACAACGTGGCCTGCCTGTTCCCCGAACTCAAAGAGGCGGCAGGTTGGCGCAAGCAGGCGGCGGACGCGCTCTACAAGGAGCAGACGACGCAGTTCCTGCCGGATGGCGCGCAGATTGAGCTGACACCGGGGTATCACAACGTCGCTCTGGACAACATCCTGGGCCTGTACAAGCGGGCGCGCACGGTCGGGCGGGAGGGGGAACTGCCCGCCGACTACGCGGCGCGCATGGAGAAGGCGTTCGACTTTAACCTGTACCTTATGACGCCGGACCGCAGCCTGCCCCGGTTCAACGACTCCTGGCCGTACGGTGTGGTCAGCCGGATGCAGCGGGACGGTGTGCCGCTGTTCCCGAAGCGCGAGGACTACCGCTGGATCGCGACAGACGGCAAGCAGGGCAAGCCGCCCGCGCAAACGTCCGTTGCGTTTGACTACGCCGGTTACTACGTGATGCGGGATGGCTGGGGCAGGGACGCCTGCATGGGGGTGCTGGACGCCGGACCGCTCGGCTACGGCCACTACCATCAGGACAAGCTAAACGTGGTCGTGTGGGCGTACGGGCGCGAGGTTCTGTTCGACGGCGGGGGCGGCAGCTACGAGCGCAGCCCGTACCGGTCGTTCGCCACGGACACCTTCGGTCACAACTGCGTGCTGGTGGACGGCAAGCCGCAGCGCCGCTCCACCAAAGACCTGAAGACGCGCGTCTCGGACGCTCCTATCGAGGCGCACTGGAAGTCCACGCCAGAGTGGGACTATGCCGAGGGCACCTACCGCGACGGCTACGGCACGGAGACCGACCGCATCGCGACCCACACCCGGCGCCTCCTGTTCCTCAAGCCGACCGCCTCGACGCCCGCCCTGTGGATCGTCGCGGACACGCTGACGCCGGGAGATGCGGCGGAGCACACCTACCAGGCCCGCTGGCACCTGCTGACGACCAAAACGCAAACGGATACCACGGGCATGACCACCCTGACTCAGGACGAGGGCCAGCCGAACCTGTGCCTCGTGCCGCTCCACACGGCGGGCCTTCAGGTGCGCAGCGCGTCCGCGCAGACCGAGCCGGAACTGCTGGGGTGGAACGTGCGCAAGGACATGGACCCGCAGTACGTTCCCGCCACCACCGTGCTGCACACGCGCACCGGCACGGGCGTCCAGCGCTTCCTCACCGTCCTCGTGCCGCTCCGCGCCGGGGAGTCGAACCCCGTCGTCGGCGTGGAGCGCATCAGCCCGACCGAGGCCGTGGTCACCCTGCGTTCCGGAAAGGGCGTGCGCGTCAAAACCAGCGACGTTCCCGGCAGCGCCGGCTTGTCCGTTCAGATAACCGGCTGAGGCACTTTCTCTCCCGCCGGTTCCGTATGTGCAGGGGGCACCGCTCGTGAGCGGTGCCCCCTGTATGCTTTATGCCTCATTACGGCGGTGCGGCGGGGAGGTGCCTGTGAGCGACGAACACGGCGGAAATGTTGCGCAATTCTCGTACAAGCAACAAGTCGAAGCAGTACGCTCCATCAACCGCCGGATGGCCGAACGGGCGTCGGTGCCAACTTCCCCGACGTCCTCAGACCTGTGCAGCGCGATCTACCGCGACGATCGGATAGCCCGGTTGCTACGCGCGGGCGGGTTCCGGCCGAACTCCCTGGACGAGGCCCACTTCCGGGCGGAATGCGAAGGGCACGCCGCCATGGCGAAACAGCTCCGACAGGCCGGCGCGAGTCCCGCGCGGTACGAAAAATCGTTCGGAAACACCCCTTGACTTAGAGTGCACTCAAAGCGATACCCTGTCCGGTGTAGGAGGCGAGACGATGGCGATTGCAGTACCCGCAGCAGCAGAAGCAGACGAAGAGGGGCGCGCCGAAGTCGGCTGTTCGGTGCAGGAAGCCGCGGAGCGGACGGGGCTGAGCGTCCACACCCTGCGCTACTACGAGCGCGAGGGGCTCATTCCCTCCGTCGGGCGCGACGCCGGCAGCGGTCACCGCCGCTACACCGAGCGTGACCTCAGCGCCCTCGACTTCCTCAACAAGCTCCGCCTGACCGGCATGCCGATTCGTGAGATGCAGCGCTTCACTGCCCTGTATCGCGACGGGGACGCCTCGCTGCCCGAGCGGCGGCGGATGCTGGAGGAGCGCCGCTGCGCCGTCCTGGCGCGTATCGAGGAACTGCAAAGCTGCCTCAGGGTGCTCGACTACAAGATCGACTTCTACAACCGCCTCGGGGCGGAGCGCAACTGGACCGGTGACGCATGCGAGGAGAAGCAGCAGACATGATACCGGAGCGAGAATTAGGGCGGTCGGGCCTGCGGGTGTCCGCGATGGGCCTGGGCTGCATGGGGATGTCGGAGTTCTACGGCGAGGCCGACGAAGCCGAGTCGGTGGCGACGATCCACCGGGCGCTCGACCTGGGGATGACCTTCCTGGACACCGCCGATATGTACGGGAGCGGCCACAACGAGGAGCTGATCGGCCGGGCGATCCGGGACCGCCGGGACCGCGTGGTGCTGGCGACCAAGTTCGGCAACGTGCGCGGCGAGGGCGGCGCGTTCCTGGGCGTGAACGGCAAGCCGGACTACGTCCGCTCCGCCTGCGACGCCAGCCTGAAGCGGCTGGGCGTGGACGTGATCGACCTGTACTACCAGCACCGGGTGGACCCCGAAACGCCGATCGAGGACACGGTGGGGGCGATGGCGGAACTGGTACAGGCGGGCAAGGTGCGCTACCTGGGCCTGTCGGAGGCGTCTCCGGCGACCATCCGGCGGGCGGCGGCCGTCCACCCCATCGCCGCGCTCCAGACCGAGTATTCCCTCTGGAGCCGCGACCCGGAGGATGCGATTCTGCCGACCTGCCGCGAACTGGGCATCGGGTTTGTGGCCTACAGCCCGCTCGGGCGCGGCTTCCTGACCGGCGCCTTCAAGAAGTTCGAGGACCTGGCCGAGGACGACTACCGGCGCCACTCCCCGCGCTTCCAGGGGGAGAACTTCCAGAAGAACCTGGACGTGGTGGCGAAGATCGAGGAGCTGGCGAAGGAGAAGGGGGTTAAGCCGTCGCAGCTTGCCCTCGCCTGGGTGCTGGCGCAGGGGCAGGACATCGTCCCCATCCCCGGCACCAAGCGCCGCACCTACCTGGAGGAGAACGCCGGGGCGGTGGACGTGACCTTCACGAACGAGGAGTTGGCCCACATCGACGCCCTTCTGCCGGAGGGCAGCGCTGCGGGCGAGCGTTACGCCGACATGGCGCCGATCGGCCGGTAAGCAACCCGGCGGGGCGGCGCGAGGGCTCCT
>Ga0065721_10004836_pt1 | contig 19799 bp, 18 predicted proteins | sample Mesricmetagenome_FD_59108 | JGI IMG/M metagenome (GOLD analysis project Ga0065721, IMG submission 59108) | Mesophilic microbial community from rice straw/compost enrichment Sample: eDNA_1 v2 (version 2) | ecosystem: Engineered > Solid waste > Grass > Composting > Bioreactor | place: USA: Davis... | reverse complement strand
AACTTCGACTGGGAAGGTGACAAGCCGCTCCAGCTCCCCTATCATAAATCAATCATCTATGAAACCCATGTTAAGGGTTTCACAAAACTTCATCCGGATATTCCGGAAGAGATCAGAGGTTCCTATGCTGGATTAGCACATCCGGTTACTATTCAATATCTGAAAGATCTCGGCATTACGGCAGTAGAACTCATGCCTGTCCATCATTTCATTTCTGACCGACACCTCCAGGAACGTGGCCTCACTAACTACTGGGGATATAATACCATCGGGTTCTTTGCACCTGATGCGCGTTACAGTAGTTCTGGCGTGACAGGAGAGCAAGTTACCGAGTTCAAGAACATGGTCAAGGCACTGCACAAAGCAGGAATCGAAGTTATCCTCGACGTGGTTTACAATCACACCGCCGAGGGCAACCATATGGGGCCTACTCTTTCCTTCAGAGGCATAGACAATGCATCCTATTACCGTCTTACGGAAGACAAGCGCTACTACATGGATTATACCGGCACCGGGAATACGTTAAACGCGAACCTTCCCAACGTGCTACGCCTGATGATGGACAGCTTGCGCTACTGGATTCTTGAGATGCACGTCGATGGCTTTCGGTTCGACCTGGCTTCGACGCTTGCGCGTGAATTGCATGAAGTAGACAGACTCAGCGCCTTCTTCGATATCATTCACCAGGATCCGGTTATCTCTCAGGTAAAACTTATTGCAGAGCCATGGGACATTGGCGAAGGCGGCTATCAGGTCGGAAAATTTCCCCAGGGGTGGGCTGAGTGGAATGGGCTGTACCGCGATTGCATCAGAGATTTCTGGCGCGGTGCTGATAGTATTCTTGGTGAGTTCGCAGCGCGTTTCACAGGAAGCCCCGATTTGTATGAAGGCGACTATCGCCGTCCTACTGCGAGCATTAATTTCATTACCGCCCACGATGGCTTCACGATGAATGACCTGGTATCATATAACCATAAGCACAACAAAGCCAATGGTGAAAACAACCAGGACGGCGAAAGCCACAATCGCTCCTGGAATTGCGGTCATGAAGGACCATCGCGCGACCCAGCAATCGTTCAACTTCGTCAACAGCAGAAGCGCAACCTTCTCACGACCCTATTCCTTTCACAGGGTGTTCCGATGTTGCTGGCAGGAGATGAAATCAGCAGGACACAAAAGGGGAATAACAACGCGTACTGTCAGGACAATGAGATTTCATGGCTGAACTGGAAGAAAGCGGATAAGGAGTTGCTTGAGTTTACGCAGAAACTGATCCATTTCAGAAAAAGTCACCCTGCCTTCCGTCGTCGTCGATGGTTTCAGGGACAACCTATTAAAGGCATAGAAGATATCGCGTGGTTTCTTCACGATGGTACTGAGATGTCGGAAGAACATTGGAATACTCATTTTGCCAAAACTCTTGGCGTATTCCTTTTTGGCAAAGGCATTCACGCCCTGGGACCCAAAGGCGAACAAATCACGGATGACAGTTTTTACCTCATCTTTAATGCGCACCACGATGCCCTCCCGTTCAAGCTTCCTTCGGAGAAATTTGGAAAAACCTGGACTAAGGTAATAGACACTTCGAACAACAAGATCGAACCACAGGGTGAATACCAAGCGCAGGAAGAAATCACTGTTGCGGGCAGGTCCATTATTTTGCTCTATCATCCTGAGAATTGATGAAGTCGGGGTCACATCAGAATGAAATTATTCCAACGAGAGCTGCAGGCGTGTTGATGCATATATCTTCATTGTCGGGGCCCTTCGGAACCGGAGATCTGGGTCCCGGGGCCTTTAGGTTTGCTGATACTTTGCATAGGGCCGGGCAGAAGTATTGGCAATTACTACCACTCAATCCCACGGAAGCCTCAAAAGGCTTTTCTCCATATAGTTCATACTCGAGCATTGCGGGAAATACTTTGTTCATTTCTCCGGAGAAACTCGCTGAACAGGGATTACTGAAAGCACACGATGTTAAGAAGTATGAACTCACTTCGGGAGACCGCTGCGACTTTAAGAAGGCCGCGGAAATCCGAAGTGTACTTTTTGAGGTGGCGTTCCAGGAATTTGTAAGAAGTCGGTTGAAGAAGCGAAAAGCAGCGTTTGACTCATACTGCAGGCGTGAAAAATGGTGGTTGGACAACTTCGCGTATTATGTATTACTGAAGAAACTCCACGAAGACAAGCCGTGGTACGAATGGGATGAACCTTACCGGCATCACGAACCCAGGTCGCTCAAAGTACTGGGAAAACGTCACGGTGATTTCCTGCTTAAGACAAAATGGCTTCAGTTCATATTCTTCGAACAATGGAATGAACTCCGTCAGTACTGTAACAGCAAAGAGATTCGTTTATTCGGGGATCTTCCCTTCTACGTGAGCTACGATTCCGTCGACGTATGGGCTTATCCGGATATCTTTAGCCTCGACCGATACTTACGACCTAAACTTATCGCCGGAGTTCCACCCGATTATTTCAACGCTGATGGTCAATTGTGGGGGATGCCCGTTTTTCGCTGGAACAAACTGAAGGAAACAGGCTACGAATGGTGGACAAAGCGCCTTTCGAAGAACATGGAATTTTTCAACCTATTGAGGCTTGATCACTTTCGCGCGTTTGCCGACTATTGGGCCGTGCCCGCCGTTGAAAAGACAGCGAAGAACGGCTCCTGGAAAGCTGGTCCCGGCGTGGATTTCTTTTCTGTTATTTCAAGGAAACTGGGAAAAGTGCCCTTCGTTGCCGAAGACCTCGGCGACATCAACGAAAAAGTCCGAAGCCTGCGCCGTCAGTTCGAATTTCCAGGAATGAAGGTGTTGCATTTTGCCTTTGGCGATAACATGGGAACCTCGGAATATATTCCGCATAACCACACGGAGAATTTTGTTGTATACACCGGCACCCATGACAACAACACTACCCGGGGATGGTTTGAAAATGACGCGACAAGCGTTGAGAAACAGAACCTTGCCAGCTACATTGGGGCAGGTAAACTTACTTCCCGCAACGTTTCACAGGCCATGATTCGGCTTGCTTATTCATCTTCCTGCCGGCTCGCCATCATTCCGGTTCAGGACATATTGGGGCTCGATGGGCGCGCGCGCATCAACGCTCCTGCCACCATTCAGGGCAACTGGCAATGGCGAATGTTACCCGGAGCACTATCTCCGGACCATGAAGATTGGCTAAAGTCACTTACTACCACCTTTGGACGCTAGCAACTTCTCGTCGTTTCGGCTTTGCTAAAGCAAGTACCGGTTCTTATATTTAATGAAAATTGATCGGCAACCCTTAATCCATTTCGGAGCCACGCATGCTTAAGAAAGATATTCTTGTCGTTGACGACGACTCCATTGCCAACTTTCTCATCGAAAGAATCGTGCAATCAACGGGCCTCGCTGGCAACATCTCGAAAGCACTAAATGGGCGTGAAGCCTTGTCGTACCTGAAACCGAATGGAGGAACGAAAAAACCTCAGGTTATCCTTCTTGACCTTAATATGCCGCTGATGAACGGCTTCGAATTCATAAAAGCCTACCGGGAGCTTGATATTGAAGGGAAAGACGACATCCTCATTATCCTGGTTACCTCATCTGATAATCCATCAGACATTCAGCAGGCCAAAGAGCTGGGGATCAAATACTATCTAACGAAACCCCTTTCAGCAGAAACCATAAAGGGGATCTTTCTTCACGAATTTGAAAATTAGTCAATTATTATTGTCAGGACGCATAGTTTCGCAGCCATGTTAATGCTACCCTAACGGGAAGGCTACCAGCCACTGTGCTCCTCGCCATACTTAGGCAGGTCGACACATGGGCAGATCAGGTTGAAGGAACTGGAAGCGGAAGCGGATCGCATTGGTGCGAATGCGTGAGGAGATTGTTGACCATATCAACAAATCCTTCGAATGAATCAGGTTTCGATACAACGGCCCTTACTCCAATTGCAAGGCAATCGCGAACGAAGGACCGGTCATTATAGGTTGAATATATTATCAATGGAATAGTTGAAAAGTCAGCCGTTTCCTTGATCCGCAGGGCTGTTTCACGGCCGCTGAGAAGTGGCATATTCTGATCCAAAACAATCAGATCAGGAGCTTTTGACTGGTTAAGAAAACTAAGTACCTCTTCCCCATTCGCGAGGGTAATCAATTCATACTTATCTGGAGGCAAGTCAGAAAATGCTTCTTCAAACAGGAGCCGGTCGTCGGCATCGTCATCTGCCAGGAGTATTCGCTTTGTCATAAATCATGTCTTCACGTTTCTTGGCCTGCTGAAGAACCGGGAGTATTATAGTGAATATCGCCCCTTGTCCTGCCACACTATTGGCCGTAATAATACCGGAATGTTTTTCCACAATCTTTTTCGCAATAGCCAGTCCAATGCCTGTGCCCTCAAAGCGGTCCTTGGAGTGGAGGCGATGGAAAAGTGCAAAAATATTTTCCTTGAACTTCTCTTCAAATCCGATACCATTATCCCGGATCTCGATTCGCACAAACGGACCGTCCTTCTGTGGAGCAGCCGTGAGCGACCTTTCCGCTATGTTTTCTCCCATTATTGTTACGATCGGCGGAACATCTGGCTTAGAGAATTTTAGCGAGTTGCTGATCAAGTTCTGAAATACCTGCCTTAGTTGCCCCCTGATTACCTCAACCCGGCAACTGCTTTCCAGCCTGACCGTTGCGTTTCTTTCCCGGATAGTGATCTCCAGGTCCTCCAGAAGATCCTTAACAATCTCCTCAACATCCAGGAATTCGAAGTTGTTATCTTCTGCCGACAGTCTGGAAAAATTAAGCACATTGGTGATTATTGACTTCATGCGCCCTGACGACTGCATAATCTTCTCGAGATACAACTTGGCGTCATCAGGCAATGCCGATATGTGCCTGTCCCGTATCAGTTTGGAGAACATGTGAATTTTTCTCAAAGGCTCCTGCAAATCATGCGACGCCACTGATGCAAACTGCTGCAGATCGTGATTGCTGGACTCCAACGCTTCGTTTATACGCTGAAGTTCCTCGGTTCTCTCTTTCACCTTGCGCTCCAGTGTTTCATTCAACACTTTCTGCGCGTTGATATCTATTATTGTGATGACCCAGTGGACGGAATCTTTGTCTTCATCAACCCTCGCCTTGGCCCTGAAGAGAACCCAATGGTAGCCACCAGAATGGTGCAGCAACCTTACCTCCTGTTCAAAACCGTGCATGGAATTTGCTATTTTCTGCCAGCGATTGAGAAGTAAGCCAAGGTCTTCTTCATGGACTACAGTCTGCCATCCGTTACCAAGAGCATCCTTTACGTTCAACCCAGTGTATTCCGTAAACTCCCGGTTGATGAAGTCTACTGTAAAGTCCGTATCCGCCGTTAATACAATCAGCGGCATTGAATCAGCAAGGAATTTCCGCTGTTGTATGTTACTTGAAATTTCTGCTTCTGCGCGTTTAAGGTCGGTAAGATCCATCATCGACCCCAGCATCCGATAAGGAGTGCCAAATTCATCATGAATGATATAACCGCGATCGAGAACGTGCGCATATGTGCCGTCCTTTTTCCTGAACCGATATTCATAACTCCATTGGTTTTGGTCGGAATTTATCACGCGCTGAATGCTCGATCGCGCAGCCTCTCGATCCTCGGGATGGATACTCTCAATCCAGAACTTCCGCGACAGTGTCTCTTCTTCTTCAGCGCTATACCCAAAGATCTTGGTGAATCCACCTCCCCACCACACTTTGTTGTCTACCAGATTCCAGTCCCAGATCGCGTCGTTTGTTGCTTGCGACACCATTCGGAAACGTTCTTCACTAAGAGACAACTCGCGGGTTCTTTCCTGGACCTTGTCTTCGAGGTCGCGATTCAGCCGCTTAAGGTTGTCCTTAACTGAAACAAGTTCTGCGTAATTCTTCTTTAGCCGCTGCTCTGCCGTTTTCTTCTCTGTGATGTTGGTGAAGGTAGCGACCAAACCATCGGTCATTTTTACCGCAGAGATCTCATACCACGCCGACAGGTTCTCAAAGTACAGATCTATATGCAAAGGGCGACCATCTATAACCACCTGGGTATACTTTTCAAACATGCCGTTGACCGCAAGCAAGGGCAGGTCGCGTTTCATCGACTTGCCCGAAAACGTATCATTCTCGATATGCAGAAATTTTGCCGCAGCGTGATTTGCCGCAAGTATCGTGAAATCCGAAATAGTGAAATCCCGGTCGCGCACGGCCTGAAAGGCAAATATTGCGCTTTGATTTGAATTAAATACGCCGCGGATAATATTGTTGAGATTCGTGACGATCGTGATGTCGACGAATGTAATGATCACTCCCTCGTTTTGTCTATCGCGTGTTATGTAGGGAAGGATACGCATCAACAGATTTCCGCCATTTACAAGCTGGACTTCACGCTCCAGCGATTCGTTAGTCCTGATCACATGCTCGACATCAGCAATCAGATTGGCATATTTGATATTCGTTGAAATATGAGATATCGGTCGCCCCAGATCCGACTCAATGAAGTTGATCATTTTGGCCGATGCTGAATTGAATTTCCTGATTCGAAGGTCCGTGGTCAGGAAGATCTGTCCAATATCTGTACTTCTGAAATAATTGTTCAGGTCATCATTCAGTTCGAGCAGCTCCTTGATCTTCAGCTGATGTTCAGTGTTCAGCGTATGCAATTCTTCATTCAGCGACTGAAGTTCCTCGTTGGAGCTCTGCAGTTCCTCGTTCGCTGACAACAACTCCTCGTTGCTGGATTGCAATTCTTCGTTAACCGTTTCGAGATCTTCTACTACTATCTGTAGGCTGTTCTTCGCCTCGATCAGTTCATTTTCGAGTGTCCGAATATACTCTGCACTTTCACCATCAGGCATCGCCCGATAAGGATGAACGTTTTCTTCTATTTCATAGAAATTGCTGAACACGACGAGGGAACACGCGGAGACTTCACTGGCAGGCTTAATTAACAGATCAACATTGAAGTTGCCTTCTTCAGTCTGATACCGTACATTTTTCATCACGACGTTCTCACGGCTTTTCCACGCGCGGTTGATTGCCGAATTAAGGATCGCGGAAAGGCTCTGCGGCACCATACGAAGGACGTTCAATCGCAGAGTCTTCTTGGGGAGCACCAGAATGCGTTCGTAATTTCCAATCGCCTCCTTAATATCGAAATGCTGATCGACGTAAAGCGCGGAGAAAACCATCTCTTCCGCCAGCGTCTTTCTAAAATCCTCCCACAGCAGCGCCTGCATGCTCGTTTCGCCATCCTTTTTTGGAGGAGCGCTCTTGTTGGGTGAAGATCGCCTTCCTGATATCTCCATATTGCCGCCCACGCTGAGTTTGGACTCCGCAATCTTCTTGAAGATCTTCCATTTGGTATGTATCTCCAATACCGAATCTTTCACAAACGTTGGGTTCTCACTTGCTCCGAAGAACATAAACCCTCCGCGCTTAACGGCAAACAGCAACAATGAATAAACTCGCTGCTGAAGCACCGGATTCATGTATATAAGCATGTTGCGGCAACTGACGAGATCATTCTTTATGAATGGAGGGTCTTTGATAATGTTATGATTTGCAAACACAATCTGCTTGCGTATCTTCGGAATAATGGCAAACGACTTCCCAGATCGGATGAAGTACTTGTTAAGAATAAAGGGATCAATGTCCTTCTCAATTGTATCGGGATAAAGACCGCGGCTCGCGATATCGATATTCGACGTTTCAATATCGGTAGCAAATATTTTAACCTCGAGCAGCTTGTTTTGTTTTTCGAGGACTTCATTGATGATAATCGCGAGTGAATAGGCTTCTTCCCCGGTGCTGCAAGCCGCTACCCATACCTTCAGAGTTTCACCGTACTCCTTTTCGTCAACAATTTCGGGAAGGACAAGCCGCTGCAAATATTCGAATGCACCTTTATCGCGGAAGAATTTCGTTACGCCGATCAAAAAGTCGCGCCCAAGTTGCCTGCACTCCTCGGGGTCTTTCTCGAGAACTTCGATGTATGAATTGATATCGCTGAAATTTCCGCGCAACATTCTGCGCTGTATCCGACGAATAATTGTAGGCGTCTTGTAGTAGTTAAAATCAAACCCGGCAATCCGATGAACCAAAAGAAATATTTTTTGCAGGAGCTCCTCATCAATAGCATTTTCGAGCTGCCCATCCGAGTTCTTCTGCTGCGAGTAATTGGTAATTTCCTCGTGCATTTCTGCGGGAGTCAAAACAAAGTCAACGTTACCGGAGTGGATAGCACTGTTCGGCATGCCGTCAAATTTTGCCGTCTGTGGATCCTGAACGATTACAAGGCCACCGCGCTTCTTGATTGCCTCAATCCCCCTTGTTCCATCTGTCCCTGTTCCGGATAGAATGACAGCAATTGCATTTTCTTTCTTCTCCTTTGAGAGGGAATAAAGGAAAACGTCTATTGCGTTGTTTGGAGCTTTGAGAATTGCCTTATCTTCCAGGAAAAGTTTATCACCGCGAATTGTAATGAGTTTGTTATTCGGAATGACGTAAATACAATTCTTTTCTACAGTCGTGTTGTCTTCGGCTTCAAACACCTTCATATGTGTGTGCCGCGAAACAAGTTCTACCAAAAGGCTCTTGTAATCTGGAGAAAGGTGCTGGATTATGACATAGGAAACATGGTGGTGCTCCGGAGTATGATCAAAGAATTCATGGATCGCCTCTAGTCCACCGGCGGATGCCCCGATTGCTACAATGTGATGCTTTCCGGAATTCATATGCTATATGCCACCCTTGTTCAAAAATTCATAGATAAAACTACGCAGGTTTTCAGCTGCGCTGATTTCTTCAGGGTGCCAGGGCAGCGATGTTCCTGTTACCTTTTGTTGCCACTTTTGAAATGAGTTCCTCGGGTGATAGTTCCGTGTCCCTTCTTCAAACTGTATGCGTTCCTCAGGGTTACCTCCCCAATTGATGGTTCTGACAACTTCCTCGCGAAACAGTATCACGTAATCATCCTGATGTGCGTCAACAGGGATGACCATGATTCCACTGGCGATATCCTGGTAGTCGCGGCTTTGATCATATTCTGCCGAAAGGCAGTCGGTGTGGAATACGGATTTCAGCTCAAGCGCATGAAGCCATAGGACAAGTTCGTCGAGGCGCTCGCGATCAGGAGTCTTGCCTTTGAAATATGTTCGCCCATGCAGCGTAACCGCTACGCCCTGAGCATTAAACAAAGTGAGCAAATCGGAATGCCCCTCCAGCAGAGCGGTGTGCAGCCTGGCGTTGCCGTGGCGGTAAGCCTCCTCTACCATATCCTTATACTGCTCCTTGACCCGCATTCTGGATTCGTGGAGCTCGTTATTCTGAAGGCTGGCGATGCGCGACGAAATGATGTTTGAGAGCAATTCGAAAACCGAACGCATCTCAAAGCTCAGTATCTTGGGAGTGCGGTGGTGGCACGCGATCAATCCCCACAATGTATCGCCGGAAAGGATACGTGTGGACATGGAAGACATGATCCCCATGTTTTTCAGGTATTCAAGGTGGACGGCCGCAACGCTGCGCAGATTGCAATCGGATAAATCGATAAAGGACTGCGTTACTGGATTCAATACCGGATACAGCTTTACCGGAAGATAGTCGCGCGTCGGAATGAACCGAAATGCATTCCGCTGATACAGCATACGTGCCTGCTGCGGCACATCAGATGCCGGGAAGGTGAACCCTATATATGATTCCATCCCGCTCTCCATTTCCTCTGCGAGCACCGTTCCGTTCCAATCGCGATCGAAACAGTACACCATAACCTTATCGAATCCGGAAATCCGTTTCAGTTCGGAAGCTGTGACGTTCGTGACTTCCTGTACCGTTTTTGCATCCTGGATAAGGCTCATGGCAACCTTGATTTCCTGATAAACACTCACAAACGAAAGTTGTTTACTTTCATCATACGGCATCAGATCAAGTTCTACGATGAGATAATCCGCCTGATAGTGGATGAGCGCGAGATAAGAGCGGTTGTTTATTCGCCACACCTGAGGAATTTTGTCTTTAGCAGTGCGGTATTCACCAAACTGCTGATAGGCGTCCGCAGTTAAGAACTCTTCCAGCTTTCTGTTGACGATATCCTTGAACGGGATCTCGAAAATTTCAGAGGCGTTCTCGCTCACTTGAATTATCGTGCGATCAGATTTCCGGATCACCAGCAAAACGCCATACGGCTGAATGAGGTTGATCAACTGAATGGGCAAACTTCCACAAAATTCGGAGTCATAATTTGATCTGTTCATGCTCGCTCAACCAGGAATTGAATGTTTGAAATGTTTGTTTTGCCCCTGCGACAGCTTCCGTTTGTTGCGCCGAAGTGTAGGGTTTCCGAAGAAGGTCCTTGAAGGATGCCCACATCCTTTCAACATCGTTGCCATAGGAAAGAAAAAAATTCAGGCCAGAAGCGACGTTAAGCTTTCTGGAAATCAGCTTTGCGATGATTTGCCCTCCCAGCGTAGAACCTTCCAAAACATACATCACTCCAAGCGCTGAATAGAACGATGCGATATGCGGAACTCGTGAACACAACCTGGGGGTTGGATGACTGGGGCTGTAAATTGCAATATCCCCAAGAAGCCTGGCAGCCTTGCGTCGTTCGTGAAAATGAATCGCCGGTGTATCGCGGAAATAGTCCGCCAGTACATTCTCAACCGCGCCATAATAGCCGTAGAGGACTGCGAGCAAGTCGACATAATCAGTTACCGTATCTACTTCGGAAATACGGCTGATCAGTTTCTTTTCTAGCTGTAAATGTTCTTGTCGGGTTTGCTCCTTAAGTTGGACGTCAAGCATTCAGAAATTCAGGCATTACAATTCAGGGTCCCAATATGGTCAATTCCCCTTACTCGGCAATAGATCAGTCCCTCATGGGCTGACATTTTTGGGATCTTCAATTTAACTGTCGTCCGGAAAAAATCATACCTGATCAACGTGCGTCGATATTTCCCCAGGCCGGTAGCTTATCGGTCTAGCCATTTCGAAGAGCATCATCAAGTCGCTGGCGAACGAACGCCTCCTCCTCCCCCATCAGCCCATCGGCAGCCTTCCGAACATCCGAGCTTGCCCTGGCGAGTTCCCCGGTTTCAAGGACCAAAAACCGGAACTCCTCAGCCTTGAGAAGATTATCGTATGGCCCTCGTGGAGAAATAAGCTTTACCAAAACAGGAACGGTCTCCAGTACAATAAGCAACAACATGATAAAGAACCCAGCCAAACTGATAGGCTCACTTGCCTCCTTAACGCGACTGAGTGCTTCCATTCTGGCGGCAATCCCATTCCTTTTTGTAAACGCCAGCCCTTGCAACTCAGCCTGTCTTAAAGAATCATTGGTCTGAATTTTTCGCTGCAGCTCAGCAATCGCTTGACTGTTCTCTTTGCGAATGGTCAATGCCTCAGCTTCTGCCTTTTCAGCATCCCTTTTCTTCAGTTGATAGATCGGCCCCAGGTTTTTGACCCTGCTCCCTCCTGTTCCATCGGCTTCCTCCTGAGCAATCTTGAGGAGCTCGTCGCGTTTCTGTTCTTTGTCGCGGATAGCGTTCTCGAACGCAGCCATTTCTTGCCTGAGTGCAGCTTCGCGTACAAAATACCGCTGGCGAACTTCATTTTCCTGACTGGCATAAGCCTGTTGCTCCATAATCACCAGTTCGGGTTCGATTTCCTTCTGAAAGATTCGTAGTTCCAGGGGCTTGGCAATAACGACAGATATTACCACTGCAATTAGCAGGCGCGGCAAGGCGCTCAAGATCTCCCGTCCCGCATTGCCGTCCTTACGCATGCTCGACACGATGTACCGATCAAGATTGAAGATCATTAGTCCCCATAATATGCCGAGACCAATGGCGATAAAGTAGTTGTCAAAGACGGTAAAGAATGCGAAGGCCGCCGAAAGGAAGGCAAACAAGCCTGTGAAGAATATCGCAGCTCCAAGGCCCGTATATTTGCTGCGTTCTGAAGGACATTGATCAAGCAAGTCCCGGTGGGCGCCGGAACACAAAATAAAAAAATCACCTAAGCGCTTCATATCAGAAAAGGGTATTGCAAGCTTAACGTGTGCCAAAGGCATATTATGCGCTGGCAAGCTGTATTGTGGCTAAAGATTTTTTTCATTGTACATTAGTGAACATGGAAGTGTTCATTCTTACGCGGGGTGGCACTTGATTTGATATTGATAGTATATTATGGCAGCATGCGATCCAATTAATTTCAGCGGAATTACGCCCGAAATTTTCAATCAGATAGCTCAGCAACTGAGCAGTAAAGGTTTTAACCTATCGGGGCCAAGTGGTACGGTCAGCGGACCGTTTGGCATTGTGATCGAATACGACTGGAATGAGCAGACGGGTGATATCCGGCTTCAGGTTATCGAGAAAAGCTTCTTCGTCCCGTGTTCCCAGATAAAGGATCAGCTGAACGCTGCGTTTCAGAAGTACGTCCGGAACAGTTAATCTTATTTGTATAACGACGACGTTGCTTATTGCAATCATGATGGCCAGTTCATTACCTTTGATATAACCTCCCATGGCCCCATGAAAACCCCGTTCCCTCTACTCCTGTTGTCCATCATGCTTTTGTCGTGCGAATCGGAAGAAGAACCGAAGAACGATGACGATTGCCTTACCGTGAAAACGTCGACCAATGGTTTGCCTGTCGCAGACCGTTATATCATCTCACTGCCTGCAGAGGATAATCCTGGCAGCGGCCGCACCACAGCAACGAAGTTGCTGGCTAAACATAACCTGGATGACAGCAGGATCATAAATCATTTCCAGGGTCGCTTTTCCAGTTTCGTCCTTTCTATTAATTCAGAGGAGGCAGATAGGCTTGCCAGGGATCCCGGCGTTCAATTCGTGGAGCCGGATCGGATTGTATCCATGTGTGCCTGTTTCACGGTTGTCGAACCTTCTCTTATTACATGGAACGTCGATAAAGTGGGCTATGGCAACGGCGAAGGCAAGACGGCCTGGCTACTCGATACCGGAATTGACCTGACCCATCCAGACCTTAACATCGATGTTGTTCGAAGCCAATCATTTGTAACTGATAGTCCTTCGCCTCAGGATGAAAACGGACATGGAACCCACGTGGCCGGGATTGTTGGAGCATTGAATAACCGCATCGGAACGTTGGGTGTTGCCAGCGGAGCAAAACTCGTTGGCATCAGGGTGCTCGACAAAGACGGAAATGGATATGTCTCCTACGTGCTGGATGCTCTTGCCTATGTGCACAAGCACGCAAGAGCCGGCGAAGTGGTCAACATAAGTCTCAGTGTCGATGATATGTCAGACATCCTCGATAAAGAAATTGAATCCATTGCGGCCAAAGGCATCTATGTGACGATTGCCGCCGGAAATGAATCAGACTTGGCCAGGAAGTATTCCCCCGGACGAACCAATGGGAAGAACATCTTTACGGTTAGCGCGGTGGATAGTCTGAACCAGTTTGCTTCATTCTCAAATTACGGTAATGACGTGATTGATTACGCCGCCCCTGGCGTCAACGTGATGTCTACCTATATCGATGGAAAATATGCTATCATGAGTGGAACATCAATGGCGTCGCCGCACGTGGCTGGCTTGCTTCTCATCAACGATGGTAAGATAAATTCCGTAGCTACAGCATTGAATGATCCCGACGGAGTGGGTGATCCTATTGCCCGGAAGTAGTTCGGAAATTCACTCCCCGGACCGTGAAGTCAATGAAAGGTGAATACCTGGCTGGCTGGCGCAATGCAACGTAACGCTGCAACGCAAAAAACGCCGTAAAGGAAGGTTAGGTAAGTAGGTTAGGTAACAAAAAAGCCGGACAGTCTATACAGAAATTCTGACGACCGGATTAGTTCAGATTGATATATTTAAAACTCTGCGCAAGCTCGATCGTAAGAACACGGTCTACTTTAACCAGTTTTTCCTGGAGATGTCCGAGACGTGATTCAAGGATCTCAATTCTCTTGCTCAGATTGAAAATCAACTTTACTTGTTCGGGGGTCAATCCATCTAAGTTCATATTGGTCTTTTTCTTTTTTGATCTACACAAATTTAACAGAGCCCCGTACCTCGGCCCAGTTCTCCGGAAGCATAAACTTACATGACTACGTTTTTCATTTTATACCTCCAAAGTCTTTTCGAAGGTCTGTGGACTGGTATCAAAATAGGGGAAATACGTCAACGAAGGCCGGTTTTGAACAAAACGTCTGGCTGATGGAAAGGAATCAGGATAAAAATTCTGATCTTTTTTTAAAAAACGTCCTAAAATCCGTCATCACTTCCTGCCATGCGGTACAGAAAAATTGAAGGGGCAAAAAAACTGGAGAAGTTCATTCAGCCCATGCTCGCTCAGCCTACAGATCGTCCAGCTTTTGATGATCCCAACTGGATTTTTGAAATCAAGTGGGATGGCTATCGCGCCGTTGCTGAGACAGGTGGTCAGCGGCCAAAACTGTATTCGCGTAACGGTCTCTCTTTCGAAGTGGCGTACAAGAAGATCTACGATGCCCTGGCAGCAATTCCCCCGGCCGTGCTTGACGGCGAAATCGTCGTCCTTGACGCCGCCGGAAGGCCAAGCTTTCAGCTCCTTCAGAATTATACCTCCAATTCCCGACTGATGATCCAATACTACGTCTTCGACTGTCTTTCAATCGGCGGCCGGGATGTAACATCCCTTCCCTTGATTGAGCGGAAAAACCTGCTCAAAGAGCTTCTGCCAGCCAACGACAATATCCGGTATTGCGACCACGTGGAAGGCGCGGGAATTCCCTTTTTCGATGCCATTAAGGAGGAAAATCTGGAGGGCATGATCGCGAAAAAAGCCGACTCCCGTTATTTGAAGGGAAAACGCAGCCCCTACTGGCTGAAGATCCGGAACATTCAGCAGGACGAGGCGATCATCGTAGGATATACAGCACCCAAGGGAAGCCGCGAGGGTTTTGGATCACTGCTTCTTGCCCAGCATATCGAAAAGAAACTGACGTATATCGGTAACGTTGGAACCGGTTTCAACAACAACTCCCTCCGCGATTTATTTAAGAAGTTGAAACCGCTGAAGCGAGCAACGCCTCCTTTGGATATTGACATCAAAGCACCGGGTGACACGACGTGGGTGAACCCCGTCTATGTGTGCAACGTGAAATTCACCGAAAAAACAACGGAGGGTATACTGCGCCACCCGGTATTTCTTGGCCTCCGGATAGATAAAGGCCCTCAGGAAGTTAACACCACGCCGAAAAAAACTGCTTCCCGCAAAACAAAAAAATAATGGCCCCACCCATTACCGGAACTTTTTCCAAGCTAACGCACGACGAACTGCAGGATGATATCGCAAGAGCGAAATTTCCCAAAAAAAATTACACAGGCATCCTCGGTTCTTTGAAGCGCATTTTTGAATCTGATTATCGCCCTATTATTGATGTCTGAAAAATCATTCATCTGGTAATCTACAGCTATGGACGAATCCGAAAATATAGTTCTTTACAACACACGGATTTACGAGGAGGAGAATCTGGATCCGGAAGAGTTTTTGCAAAAGGTGAGTCGCGTGAAACGCATTCGCACATCGCGTGACCTGATGTTCACGTTCTTTCCGACGACGGAACGCGAAATGGAACGCAACAGAAAAATCTGGGAGTTCTGCAACGGAAATACGAATGCACTGAATTACGAGAACCACAAATACTTTATCATCATGTTTCCTCGGTGGATGTATCTGTTTCTCCGATACACACCCTGGGACGGCGTACTCAATGCCATATCAGTGGCGCTTACAGGTCTCTACGCCGGCGACCCTGATCAACGTTCGATCATGGAGAACAAGCTCGACAAATCTTTGTACCTCCGGGTTAAAGAGAATTTCTATGAACACTTCAGCGATTTTGAAGACTTCACATTTATTGTTGCGCAAGATTGGAAACTGGCCGACGAGATAAATGATGAGTATTTTGATAAACGAAAGAAGTTTATTACGCGGTTTGATTACTTTTTCCGCGATCACTGCAGCAACCCGGCAATTCTGCCGTTTGTGTACCCAATTTATGATCCGCGCTTCGGACAAAAATCTGCGTTTTGCAAAGGCAATTACGAGGTCAGACTGGTAAATTCTTACTTCACGAAAAGTGATTGGAAACGAATTGTTCAGGGTGAGTCATCCGACGAACTCATCCGCATTGACAGCGAAGAGGAACCCTGGGTGAACTTCGTGCGGAACTATCAGCGGGCAAACAGAATTTGCTGACACTTTTTAATCTAACAATGAAGGAAACCCGGATCACGCCGGGTTTTTCTTTCTTCCGAAGGATGATATTGGCAATCGTGTAGCAGCAATGTTCAGCCGAACACGCGTATATTTGTTTTAAAGGAAACGTTCTTCCGATCAGCGCCAATAAAAACTTCAATCCGTACCGATGCAATTCGACGTTAGTTGCTACAACTTTCATGCACTCATCCCGGAGGATGTTTACGCGATACTAAGACTTCGGAGCGAGGTTTTCGTCGTCGAACAAAACTGTATCTTCCTGGACGCCGATGACAGAGATCAGCAGTGCGATCACGTGCTCATAAAAAAAGGAGCCACATTGGTCAGCTGTAGCAGATTAGTACCTCCAGGGTTAATTTACGAAGAGATGTCTATTGGCCGCGTAGTCACGCATCCATCCGTACGCGGCATGGGAGTAGGTAAACTCCTGATGGAAAAGAGTCTCCAACTCATCTTCGAAAAGTACGGACAGGGACCCGTCAAGATCGGCGCCCAATATTATCTTAAACGGTTTTACGAATCGTTTGGGTTTGTCCAGTGCGGACCTATCTACGACGAAGACGGAATCGACCATATCCCCATGCTAAGGGCGTAAGCACTGTTTTCCGTACGATATCCGCCTTCTTTAAGATGGCACGTTGTTTTAATCCCATCCTCTACTCTGACGATCCGTCATGAGGGAATGAATAACATATGATTGTAACAGGGGAACAGAAGAAGGAAGCCCATGCTTTTTACAAAGAAGCACTGGAAGCGCTGAATGAAACAGGAGTACCCTATATGCTGGGGGGCGCATTCGCCCTATTCCATCATACAGGAATCTACAGAGACACCAAAGATCTCGATGTATTCTGCCGGTCGGGTGATTATCCTACAATCCTCAAATATTTCGCTGCGCGCGGTTATAGAACTGAGCTCACCGATGTCCGGTGGCTTGCCAAGGTATTCAAAGGTGACTACTTCATTGACATCATCTTCGATACCGTAAACAATATCTGCACCGTTGACGACAGCTGGTTTAATCACGCGGCAAAGGGTGATTTTGTGGGGATGCCGGTGCGTTTCCTTTCGGCTGAAGAATTGATCTGGTGCAAAATTTACGTCCAGAACCGCGAGCGGTTCGATGGCGCAGATGTAAACCACGTCATTTTGAAGACGGGTAAGAACCTGGACTGGAAACGCATCCTCTCACGGCTTGAACAACACTGGCACCTCCTGCTTTCGCAGATACTTTTGTTTCAGTTTGTTTATCCGTCAGACTTCGCTGAAGTTATTCCAAAATGGTTATTTGATGAATTGATACGTCGGGCACAGGAGCAATATGATCTTCCTCCTTCTGTAGCAAGGATCTGCCGCGGTCCCATCATTGACCAGACGCAATACAACATTGATATCAAGGAATGGGATTACAAGGTTCAAACCATGAGAAGTGTATAGGCTATGAGTGACGTTAAAACAATATCGCGGATTGCCGCTGTCGGAGATATCCATATTCGTGAAAACGAAAAAGGCAAGTGGGTAAAGTTTTTTGAGGAAGCCTCGGGCAAGGCCGATGTACTTTTGATCTGCGGTGATCTTACGGACACCGGCGACGAAGTGGAGGCCCAGGTATTGGCCGAAGAGCTGAAGGCGTGTACTATTCCGGTTGTCGCAGTACTTGGAAACCACGACTATGAAAAAGGACGGCATAAACTGATCCGCTCCATCATGATCAACAGCAACGTTAACATCCTCGACGGCGAGTCAGTGGTTATCGGTGATGTAGGTTTTGCCGGCGTGAAAGGTTTTGGGGGCGGATTCGACAACCACATGTTGTCTATGTTCGGCGAAGGTGCGATGAAGGCCTTTGTGCAGGAAGCTGTCGACGAGGCGCTCCATCTCGAGCGGGCCCTGGCGCGCCTTGATTCGGAGTACGAAGGACTAAAGAAGATTGCTGTTCTACACTACGCCCCTGTAAAGGACACAGTAGTCGGTGAACCGGAAGTCATCTGGCCATTCCTGGGATCATCACGGCTTGCGGAACCACTCAACCGAAAGAAGGTACTGGCTGCCTTTCATGGCCATGCCCACGCCGGGACACTTGAAGGAAAAACATCGGCCGGCATAAACGTATTTAACGTTTCAAAGCCCATACTGCAACGCGCAGGCTATGAATGCCCGTTTTTTGTCTTCAACGTGCAGGAAGCAGCAGCAGATTAATTGAGTTCGCACGTGTGATTGTGCAAACGTATTCGAATCCGAAGCAAGGAAATCAACCATGATTTCATACATCCGTGCAAGCATCGTATACCTTCATTAATCGCAGAATTCTTACATAGTATTTACGCGTTGGCCCATCATTTCCTGCTAATTCGTTAACGAATAGCATATTATCCAATTGTCAAGGGATTTTGGTTAAAACAAATTCCACAGCTTTATTATTACACTTACGTGAGACGAAATCGCGCGTTCAAACGGGGTATCTTTGTAATCAGAACAACCACTCAATATGCCGCGCATTGCCAACCTATGGATTATCGACGACGATCCAATGACGTCTTTTTATATAAAAAGACTGGCTGAGCTTGGTGAACTGGCAAGCATAATATCGATTTTCGACCGCGCTCAGGGCGCTGCAGAATATCTGCTGCATCATAAGAAAACACCCGAACACCTTCCCGATTACATCCTCCTCGACATATACATGCCCGAACTTGATGGATGGGGATTCCTTAGTCAGTTCGAAGAAGTTCGCCCCGAACTAAAAAAGAAACCGGAAATCTGCATAGTAACATCTTCGGACCACAAGCTGGACCGCCAGCGCGCGGAGGCTTTGCCTTTCGTAAAAGCCTATCTCCAGAAACCATTAACACTGGAAGTTCTTAAGGAAGTTATCAAGTAGCCATTGCGTTGCGTCATGCCAGGCCGCGACGATCAATTAGTTGATCCAACTGAATGTTGTATTTGTCAAGCAGGCTCTTGACATGGGCGAGGGCTTCACTCTTGTCGTACCGCGCGTTCAAACTCTTCACCATTGCGAGAAGCGTGCTCAAGTTTCGGTCATCATCAAGACTATCGCTGGACGACACAGGCACCAGTGCCTGAAAGCCGGCCTTCTCCATCAACTGCAGCATTTGCATGACGATTTCGGTTTCGACTGTGTTCTGTTCCATATGATCGGTGGTTAAGGTGAGTTATTGATTTCATCCGGCACTTCTGTTTCTTTTATCGACACCGTGGCTCCGTCACGTGTAAGCCCATAGGTACGGATACTTCCCTGTGTCACCAGACTGATCCAGTAAAGTCCGGTCTTTCCGTCGTACCAGATTGTTCGATCCTTCCACCCTGAGAACAGCGTGTTTCCTTCAAGCTCCTTTTTCAATCCTGACGGAAGATCTGCCATGTCAGCTTTGCGATAATGGGTCGGGGGATTGCCAGCGTTAACATCATCATATAGCGAGCTATCGGTACCGGCTTCCGCGAGTCCCTGAACGAACCTGATGGTATCATCGTCCTGTCCGCGGGCGACAGCTGAGAATACGAGGAAAAAGAG
>Ga0065721_10050487_pt1 | contig 19807 bp, 17 predicted proteins | sample Mesricmetagenome_FD_59108 | JGI IMG/M metagenome (GOLD analysis project Ga0065721, IMG submission 59108) | Mesophilic microbial community from rice straw/compost enrichment Sample: eDNA_1 v2 (version 2) | ecosystem: Engineered > Solid waste > Grass > Composting > Bioreactor | place: USA: Davis... | reverse complement strand
GACCACGACGAAGGCCGTCCGCCAGCCGTAGGTGGCCGCCAGCAGGCCGCCCACCAGCGTGCCCGCCGCCGTGCCCAGCGGAATGCCGAAGGCGTAGGCGGCCAGCGCCCGCGCCCGCTGGGCCTTGGGGAAGTAGTCCGCGATCAGGGAATAGGCCGGTGCGACGCCGCCCGCCTCGCCCACGCCCACGCCCATGCGGCACAGGAACAGCTGGGTGAAGGACCCCGCCACGCCGCACAGGGCGGTGAAGCCGCTCCACAGGGCCAGGGCCGTGGTCATGATCCAGACCCGGCTGAACCGGTCGGCCAGCCAGGCAATGGGGATGGCCAGGGTGGAGTAGAGCAGGGCGAACGCCAGACCGCCCATCAGGCCGAACTGGCTGTCGCTGAGCCCGAACTCGGCCTTCAGCGGCGTCGCCAGGATGCCGATGATCTGCCGGTCCAAGAAGTTCAGCATATAGACGAAGATCAGGACCGCCAGGACGTAGTAGCGGTAGCCGGAGCCGGGCGCGGCCTCGCGCGATGGAGCGGTCGTCATCGGCGTTTCCCTTCGATCATTCGGAGATCGTTCTTGTCGGAGCGAGCCTAGCCATAAGCCTCGCCGGAAAGCAAAGGGCGGCGGCCCTGCGACCGCCGCCCTCCGGGTCTCTTTGGCCTGGGATTCAGAACTTGACCGTCAGGCGGGCCGAATAGGTGGTCGGCGGGCCGTAGAAGGCGCTGATCGAGTCGTTGTAGGTCGCGCCCGGGAAGCTGTAGGCGCCGATCCGGTAGCGGACGTCGGTCAGGTTGCGGCCGAACAGGCCCAGCTCCCAGTTGCCGCTCGGCGCCGTCCAGATCACGCTGGCGTCGGCCAGGACGTAGCCGTCCTGGTCCAGGATGGGATCGGGCGTGTCGAACAGGTGGTAGTCCGAGCGATAGGACAGGGACGGGGTGACCCGGATCTCGCCGCCCAGGATGTCGCCCCGCCAGGTCATGCCATAGTAGGCCGACCATTCCGGCGAGTTCTGCGGCTCGCGGATGTCCGAGATGTCGACCGGCGTGCCCGTCACCAGGGTGATGAACTCGTCGAACTCGTTCTTCAGGTAACCGACCGAGAAGTTGGCCGTGATGTCGTCGGTCAGGAAGGCCGAGCCCTCGACCTCGAAGCCGTAGATGGTCGAGGAGCCGACGTTGTCCACCACCGAGGCGATGCCGACGGCGGGCGGCGTGGCCACCTGCTGGGTCGTGATCTGCTGGTCCTGGTAGTCGGAATAGAAGGCGGCCGAGGCGAACGACAGGCGGCGGTTGAAGGCGGTGCCCTTCAGGCCCAGCTCATAGGCGGTGACGGTTTCGGGCTGGTAGCCGTCCACGGTCTGCGGAACCAGGGCGGCGTCGCCCCGCATGTCCCAGCCGCCCGACTTGAAGCCCTGGCTGACCGAGGCGTAACCCGTCAGCTCGTCGCTGAAGTCGTAGGAGATGCTGGCCCGCGGCGTGAACTTCTCGAAGGTGTCGGACGCGGAATAGTTGGTGCGCGTGGCGATCGGCGTCGCGGCCGGTCCGCCGGTGTAGGGCGTGCGGCCGACGCCGAGGAAGAACAGGCGCAGGACCGAGGCGTCCTTGTCGTCCCGGGTGTAGCGGCCGCCCAGCGACAGGTGCAGGCGGTCCGTCAGGTCGTAGCTGAAGTCGGCGAAGGCCGAGAAGGACTTGGTGTCGACCGAACCGGCGGCGGCGATCGACAGACCCAGGTTTCCGGCGATGGTGTCGAAGGCGCCTGACGACGTGCCGTCCAGATAGAACAGGCCCGCCACGCCCGACCAGCGCTCGCCGGTGAGCAGGGCCTGGAACTCCTGGGTGAACTGGTCGTCGGAGTAGATGGCGGGGATGTCCAGCGTCGGCGCCGGCGTCTCGTCGAAGTCGATGATCGTCTCGGTGTCGCCCGAACGATAGGCGGTGATCGACTTCAGCGTCAGCATGTCGTTGACGCGGTATTCGCCGGTCAGCGAGACGCCCTCGGTGACGACCTTCTGCTCGCCGGTGATGCCGGCATAGGTGTCGTATTCGCTGGCGGGCGGCGTCCACAGGCCGTCGGTGGAGACGACCTCGCGGTGACCGTGGCGGGGCGCGGAGTCATCCTCCACGCGGTCCCAGGCCAGGCGGAAGAACAGATCGTCGTTCGGCGTCCATTCCGCGCTGGCGCGGAAGGCGGTGACGTCCTTGTCGTACTGGTCCTCGCCCGTGAACAGGTTCTCGCCGTAGCCGTCGTGATTGTAGGTCGCGACCGCGGCGCCCACGGCGAAGGTGTCGCCGACCGGCATGGAGCCCGACAGCAGGAAGTTGTGCTCGTTGTAGCTGCCGACCTCGGCGCGGCCGGTCAGGCTGGGATCCGCGCCCAGGCGCTTGGTCACGTACTTGATCGCGCCGCCGATGGTGTTGCGGCCGTAGAGCGTGCCCTGCGGCCCGCGCAGAACTTCGATGCGCTGGATGTCGAAGATGTCCAGCACCGCGCCCTGCGGACGGGCCACATAGACGTCGTCGATATACAGGCCGACGCCCGGCTCGAAGCCCCACAGCGGATCCTGCTGGCCCACGCCGCGGATGAAGCTGATCAGGGTGGAGTTGGAGCCCCGGGCGACCTGGACGGTGGCGTTCGGCGTCTGCTGCTGCAGGGCGGTGATGTCGGTGGCGCCGGTCTGCTCGAGGCGTTCGGCGCTCAGGGCCGAGACGGCGACGGGAACGTCCTTCAGCTGTTCGTCGCGGCGGCGGGCGGTGACGACGATGTCGTCGACCGAGGTCGCCTCCTGCGCATTGGCCGCCTGGGCGGCGACCTCCGTGTCCTGGGCGGCCGCAGCCCCCGCCAGCACGGTCCAGGCCGCGCCGGCCAGCAGCGCGCACTTCACATGACGGTTCATGATCTAACCCCTCGTGGTTTCCTGCCGAGACGCTTTTTATTCAGCGTTCAATGATTTTCCCGAAACTGACCCGGTTTCGCGTCCCTGTCAAACCTTCACGGTTCCGTCGCGTCACGCGGCGCTTCAGGCGTGGCGCCGTTGCACCGGCGGGGGCGCGCGCCTAGCGTGAGCGGATGAGCAGGTCCGACGCCTCGATCGCCCCCCCTCTGCCCGCCGCGCGCCGCAAGACGGCCGGCGGCGCGCCGCCGGCGCGGCGAGGCCGACCGCCGAAGGCCCAGGCCAAGCAGGGCGGCGAGACGCGCGAACTGATCCTGGACGCCGCCGAGGACCTGTTCTCCAAGCACGGCTTCTATGGGGTCACCATCCGAGAGGTGGCGCGGGAAGCCGGCGTCGACACCGCCCTGGTCCACTATTATTTCGGCGCCAAGCGCGAGCTGTTCGACGCCGTCTTCATCCGTCGGGCCCAGGTGTGGAACGACGAGCGGGTCGCCGCCATCGACCGCTACGCCGAGGCCGCCGGCGAGGCGATGACGCTGGAAGGACTGCTGGAGGCTTTCCTGCGACCGCCGTTCGAATGGTCGCTGAAGGGCGGGCCGGGGTGGAAGCATTATGCGGCCCTGGTCGCCCAGACCAACGCCAACCCGGCCTTCGGGGGCGAGACCATGGCCCGCTATTTCGACCCGGCGATCCGCCGCCTGATCACCCTGATCTCCCGCGTCCTGCCCGAGGCCAGCGAGGTCGATCTGTACTGGGCCTATCACAACCTGTCGGGCGCCCTGACCCTGACGCTGGGCGAGACGGGCCGGCTGGACCGACTATCGGGCGGCCTAGCGCGGTCCGGCGACCTGCAGACGGCGGGCGACTACATGGTTCGCTTCGCCGCCGCCGGCTTTCGCGCCGTCGCGGGGCTGTCCGCCCGCCCCTGACTTGGGAGGGCTTCCGCCTCAGCCCGCCTCGGGCGTCTCCTGCACCGGCCCGGTTTCGCCGCCGCCCATGATGGCGGCGGCCGAGGCGGCGCAGCCGTTGAAGACATTGGGCCCGAACTCCACCCGCGCGGTCAGCGGATAGGTGCGGTCGCTCATGCCGTCCGAGCATTCGGTGGCGATGAGGGAGACGTTCAGGGCTTCCTGATAGGGGGTCGAGGTCGAATAGGTGGCGACCGTCCCCTGGATCGTCGCGCCGTGATTGGGCGCCCGGCGCGGCGCCTGGTCGGGCCGGGTCAGGACGATGGCGTCGCGGGTGATTTCGACGCTCCAGAAGGGCTCCGTGCCCAGCGCCCGCACCGGCCGGCTCAGGTCCACGCCCGCCAGCACGGCGGCGGCCTCGGGCGGCGGGGCCGACTGGGGCTCCTCGGTCTTGCGGTCATAGCAGGCGCCCAGCGACAGGAGGGCGGCGGCGGTCAGGGCCGCGGTCGGGATCGGGCGCATGGAGGTCTCCTCTTCCGTCGGGGCAAGTGAGGACGCGCGTCCGTTCGGTCAAGGCGCGGGCGTGCGTTATGCTGCTCCGCATGCCGAATCGTCCGACCGCCTATGAGTTCTTCGCCGGGGGCGGCCTGGCCGGCCTGGGCCTCGACCTTGGTCCCTCCGGGATCGAGGTCGCCTTCGCCAACGACATGGACGCCATGAAGGCCGCCGCCTTCCGCGCCAATCATACCGGGACCGTCTTCCGCCAGGGCGATGTCTGGGGCCTGACCCCCGCCGACCTGCCGGGACATCCCGACCTGTGCTGGGCCTCCTCGCCCTGCCAGGATGTCAGCCTGGCCGGCGCACGAGGCGGCCTGGAGGCGGGTCGGTCCGGCGCCTTCTGGGGCTTCTGGCGGCTGATGCAGGGGCTGGCGGAGGAGGGCCGGGCGCCGCGCGTCATCGTGCTGGAGAATGTCGTCGGCCTGCTGACGTCCGGCCAGGGGCGGGACTTCGGCGCGGTGTGCCAGGCCATGGTCCAGGCCGGCTATCGCGTCGGCGCGCTGGAGATGGACGCCGCCCTGTGGCTGCCGCAGTCGCGGCCGCGACTGTTCGTCGTGGCGGTGAAGGGCCAGGCGGCGGCAGCGGCCGGGCCGTCGCTTCCCTTCCACACGCCGCGCCTGATCGCCGCCCATGACCGTCTGCCCGAGGCGGTGCGGGACGCCTGGGCCTGGTGGTCGCTGCCTGCGCCGTCCAGGCGAAATCTGGACCTGGACGCCCTGCTGGAGCCCGACGACGCCGTCGCGTGGCTGGACGACGGTGAGGCGGTGCTGACCCTGGCCTCGCCGCTGCATCGCGCACGGATCGAGGCGGCCCTGGCGTCCGGTCGGCGCTGTGTCGGCGCGGCCTATCGCCGGGTGCGGGTCGAGGACGGTCGCAAGACGCAGCGGCTGGAGATCCGCTTCGACGGCCTGGCCGGGTGCCTGCGCACCCCGGCCGGCGGCTCCTCGCGACAGTATGTCGTGGTCTGCGACGGCGGAAGGGCGCGGGTGCGTCGGCTGACGGCGCGCGAGGCGGCGCGGCTGATGGGCGTGCCCGAGGACTATCGACTGCCGGCCAGCCAGAGCGCGGCGCTGAAGCTGATGGGCGACGCCGTCGCCGTGCCGGTGGTCCGCGCCCTGACCGAGGGCCTGCTGCGTCCGGCCCTGGAGGGCGTGCGCGCCGCGGCGTGAGGCTCAGTCGTCCTCGCGGCCCGGGTCCAGGCGATTGTCGACCCGGTCGTCCCAGCCCTCGCGATCGGACTTGAAGGCGAGCGCCATCAGCAGCCAGGCCAGGCCGAAGGTCCCGGCGACGCCCAGCGCCATGGCGATCCACCCATGGACCGACAGGTCGCCCCCGCCGATCAGGGCCCAGAACCAGGCCAGGCTCCAGGTCGCGCCGCCCGCGACGAAGCTTGCGAGCAGCAGAGCCAGGGCGAAGCGGACGATCCGGCCGGTCATCGGTTCGCCCCTATGCCGCTGCGCCTAGCGCTGGACCCATTGGCCCTGGGCGTTGCGATACCACTGGCCCGACTGGATGCGCGGAAGCAGCTGGCTTTCGAACATCCGGGCGCCGGCCACGTCGGCGCTGGTGCCGGCCTCTGCCGCGCTGCGGGCGTAGGCGGCGCGGCGGCCGGCGTTGGTGGCGTCCACGGCGGCGCGGAGGCCGGCGTCGGACGACGAGGTGCGGAAGCCGATGTAGCCGTCGGCCTGTTCGCCCACGACGCCCTGGGCCTTGGCCTGGTCGATCATCGACTTCTGGGCGGCGGTCTGGGCGACGGCGGCGCCGGCGACGCCGAGCGCGGCGACGGCCGCGCCGATCACGAAAAGCTTGCGGAAGGTCATGTCAGCCTGTCCTTTCAGGAGAGCAAGGCTATCAGAAGAGGTTCGGGTTGTCCTGCAGGAGCTGCTGCAGCTCCTGGTCCAGGCGCACCCTGACGTCGGCGTCCAGCTTGGCGTAGATCTGGATCGGCGCGACCTCCAGGCGGATGGTCGGGGCGCAGGCCGAGACGGCGACGACGGCGGCTCCGAGGCCCAGGCCCGCCAGCTGGCGCTTGGTGATCATGACGAAGGCTCCGGTTCGGCCAAGGTAATGGCGTCCAATAGCACGGGCGTCCCTGAACGCTCCCTGAATGATTGCGTTCACTGCGCCGCCTCGTTCGCCTGGCCCTGACGGGCGCGGTTCATCGCGATCAGGTCGCCGATCAGCTGATTCAGGTTCAGGGTGGTGTCCAGCGTCAGGTCGATCTGGGTGTTCGAGGGCAGGGGCAGGTTGCGGTTCAGGAACTTGCGGCTGATCAGCTCGCTCAGCGACAGCCGCAGCTCCTGCCGCTGCGGCGGATCGTGGCGGCCGCGGATATGGAACAGCACCGCCATGCGGTCGTCCTCGCGGCTGTTCACATCGGCGGTCAGCACGTCGAAGGCCAGGTTCTCCATCGCCTGATAGGCCAGGTCCTCGACCATGCCGGGCGGGACCGCCTCGCCGCCGCCGCCGGCCGCGACCTGCGTCAGGGCCTCGCGGCTGATCGACAGACGGCCGGGCTGGACCGCGCTGAGCACGCCGCCGGTCACCTTGAAGCCGGTCTTGGGGTCGGAGGTGAAGGGCAGGCGGCCCGAGACGATGGCGTCCAGCTGCACCTTGTCGCCGAAGCCGGAGTCCGACACCACTTCGCCCAGCTGCACCCGGTCCAGCACCACGACGCCGCTGAACGGCAGGCTGGGATCCAGCGGCACCGAGAAGGGCTCGACCGACACCACGCCGCCGCCGGCGTCGACCCGGCCCCCGACGACGTGCAGGCGATCCGCGTCGAGCGCGAAGGTCAGGTCCAGGCCGGTCGCGTCCGTGGCCGTGTCCAGCCGGTCGATCGTCAGATGCTGGTCAGGCGCCGTGATTAGCGGGGTCAGGCTGGTCAGGACGACATCCCCCTTCAGGCCCTCCACCGGGCCGGCGGGGCTGACGAAGTCCAGGCCGGGGATGGTCAGCCGGCCGCCTGAGGTCGGTTCGGCGTCCTCGGTCCAGTCGAACCGTCCCTGGAAGCCGATTTCCCCCGTCACAGGCGACTGGACGTAGTCGTCAAGCAGCGCCGTCAGGTCCGAAGGCTGCAGGCCCTCGGGATCGAAACGGACGCTGGGCGCCGCGATGGTCAGGCCGCCCGCGCCGGTGCGGCCGTCGTGCGCCAGGGTCAGGCGCCCCAGCGGCGCCGCGCCGTGCGTCAGCTCGAACCCGCCGCTCCAGCGTTCACCCGCCAGTCGCGCCTCGCCGGAGGCCGTCAGGGGATGGAATCGCCGCGGGTCCATCGCGTCGATCACGCGGGCGTCGGCCACCGAGGCCGTCAGCCCGATCCCGGCATCGCCGCCGTCGACCGCGACCCGGCCCCTGGCGTCCGCGAACCGCATGCCCAGGAAGGGCGCCTGGGCGGAGACGTCGGCGAAGCCGCCCTCCACCCGCCAGCGGCCGTCGGCCGAGACCAGCAGCGGGCCCTCGCCGGGGCAAAGGCGGGCGGCGACCTGATGCACGTCGTTCTCGTCCAGCTCCAGCCGGTCGACGGTCAGGTCCACGCAGTCGTCCGGCGCGAAGGTCAGGCGGCCGTCGGCCATGCGCATCAGCCCGCGCGTGCGCGCCTCGACGCCGCGCGCCAGGTCGAAGTCCAGGGCCGCGCGGCCGTCCAGTTCGGCCTCGAACCCCGTCTCGGTCAGCCGCCAGCGCGGGATGTCCACCGCCAGTTCCGGCAGGCCGCGGCCCCGAATCGCGGTCAGGGCCAGGGCGCCGTCGCCCAGCCGCCCCGGTTCGGCGCGATAGGCGCCGTCCGCGCCCTGGGCCACGGTCAGGACGCCGCCGTTTCGCGGCCGGATCGTCGCCGGGCGGGCCAGCATCACGCTGGTCCCGGCCGTCCCGGTGGCGAAACGGACCGCGGGCGCGTCCAGGGCGAAGGCGCCCAGTGCGCGTTTCATCTCGACCAGATCCGCCGGATCGTCCGCCGCCGCCGGTCCGAACAGCGGCCAGGCGCCGTCGGCGGCGCGCACGGCGCCGTCGACCGCGATCCGGGTGGCGGCGTCATGCACCAGGTCCAGGGCGCCCCGCGCCTCGGCCCCCTTCAGCACCAGGTCGCCCTGGGCCAGACGGTCGAAGCGCGCCGTCAGCGGCCCGGTGGCCTCGAAGGCCCCGTCGCGGCCGCCCAGTTTCAGAGCGTCCGACCGGATCGCCGCCCCGCGCGCCTGGGTCTGGCCCGCGCCGGCCGAGGCCGCCGTGACATCCAGGGGCGTGTCCAGGCTCCAGCGCAGATCGTCGCCGCGCGATACCCTGAGGCTCCCGCCTTCGGCGCGGGCGGCCAGGGTCGTCCCGGTCATCGCCCGGCCCGCGACGGCCGCGGCGCTGGCGGTCAGGTCCGACGTCCCGTCGATGCGGAAGGTCTCGATCCAGCCGGTCACGCCGCCTTCGAAGGCCATGTCCAGCCGGGCGTCGCGCGCCCGCGCCGCCTCGCCGCCCAGGGCGTCGGCCGTCAGTTGCGCCTTCAGCGCGACCCGGCCGTCGCCGCGCCGCTGCTTCAGGTCCGGATAGGGCAGGGCGCCGGTCAGGGTCAGGCGTACAGCCTGCGCCTCCACGCCCGGCGCCGCGAAGGTCGCCGCTCTGCCGTTCAAAGTCAGGGCGATGCGGTCGCCCGTCGTGGTCAGGTCGATGGCGGCCTGGAAATCGCGCGCGGACAGGTCGCCGCTTTTCAGGGCGGGCGCCGAGGCCCGCGCCGCCAGCCGCATCAACTTGCCGTCGTCCAGCCGGGCGCCGCCGTTCGCCTGCACCGCGCCGTATTCGGTGTCTATCCGGGCGCGGCCGTCTTCGATCACGATCACCGGGGCGCGGGAGTCCGGCCGGGGCGGCCGGCCGGTGAACTCCTCGATCACCGGGTCCAGCGACCCCAGGGACAGCTTGCCGTCGCGCCAGGCGGCCCGCAGCACGGGCCGGACCAGGCGGATGCGGCTCGGCGTGACCGACAGGCCGCCCCGCGACCACGGCATGCCCAGGGCGTAGTCGACCTCGACACGCTCGACCGTCACGTCGGGATCCGCCGGATCGCCGATGCGGATGCGCCCGACGACGCCGTCCAGCTCCACGCGCTCCACCTCGACATCGGCCGGCACGCCGCGCTGGTCCAGCCAGCCGACCAGCACCTGCCGCGCCGCCGCCCGTCGGTTCAGATACAGGGCCGCGACCGCCAGGGCCACGATGACGACCACAGCCGTCGCGACCACGGCGGCGCGGCGCAGCAGGCGGCGCTCGCGTCGGCGGGCAGGGGGATCGGCGGGAGCGTCGGTCAAGCGCGTGTCATGCAAGAATCAAGAAAAGCCGCCAGCATCGCCGTCGCCCGTCGCCAGCACAGAAGCGCGCCGGCCCGGGCGAACGTCGCCCTTTCAACATGCCTTGCAGCGAAGCTGGGCGACAAGAGGGCGGAAGGCCAGCAGAACCCATTCTACCGCTCCGCCTCTACTCAAAGCGTTGCTTTGGCGGCGTTTGTCTCGAATCTGAAACGAATCCAGCCCGTTCACGAAAAATACGTACGTATTAACCCTTTGTAACAGGATGTCTTCCCAAAGTGAGACAGGCGGGTTATACGGCTTGCCTTCGCGGTCCGGGGCCTTGGGACGCGAGCTTGCGAGTACAGTTGCTTGGCGCCGTAGGGCGTCGCAGACCGACGGGGAACGATGGCTCAGTTCGACCCACGCCGCCAGCCGATGCGCCTTGCGCCTCACCTGCTGACCACGGTCGCCGCCGTCACGGTGGCTCTCCTGGCCGGACGCGCCTATCAACCCGCCCAGGCGGAAGAGGTTCCCGCCCCAACCGCCGCTCAGATGGCCGCCATGGAGGCCCAGGCCTTCGCCGCCGCCGGCGCGCCGGTCGGCCTGACCGCCCCCGAGGCGATCCCTGTCCAGATTCGCCGCGGCGAGACCTTCGAACAGGCCGTGCGCCGCACCGGCGTCGCGCCGGAAGAAGCCAGCGCCGTCGCCGCCACCATCGCCAACGCCTTCGACCTGACCGAGCTTCGCGCCGGCCTGAAGTTCGAGACCGCCATCGCCCGCCCGCGCAGCGGCCGGGGCGACGCCCGCCTGATCGGCCTGACCATGCGCACCGGCCCCGCCAGCCAGCTGACCGTGTCGCGCAGCTTCGACGGCGCGCTTCGCCTGCGCTCGCTGGAGGAGAAGGTCACCCACGAGACGGTGGTGCTGAAGGGCGACGTGGAGCGCTCGCTGTCGGCCAGCGCCCGCGAGATGGGCGCCACGGCGTCGATCGTCCGCGCCGCCAGCCGCGTCTTCGCCACCAAGTTCGACCTCCAGCGCGACATCCGCGCGTCCGACGAATTCACCCTGGTCTTCGATCGCGACGTGACCGAGAACGGCCGCACCGTCGATGTCGGCGCGCTGCTTTACGCCGAACTGAAGGGGCGTCGCTTCTATCGCTTTCAGCCCGCCGGCGCGAAGGAAGCCCAGTTCTTCGACGAGAACGGCAAGAACCTGCGTTCGGCCATGATGCGCACCCCGCTCCAGAGCTTCCGGCGCGTCAGCTCCAACTTCGGCGTCCGGACCCATCCGATCTCCGGCTATCGCAAGATGCACCAGGGCATCGACTTCGCCGCCGGCATGGGCACGCCCGTGGTGGCTCCGGCCGATGGCGTGGTGGTCGAGGCCCGTCGCTGGGGCGGCTACGGCAACTGGCTGCGCATCCGCCACGCCAACGGCCTGGAAAGCGGCTACGGCCACCTGTCGCGCTACGGCTCCGGCATCCGCGCCGGCCAGCGCGTCAGCCAGGGCCAGGTCGTCGCCTATGTCGGTTCGACCGGCGCCTCGACCGGCCCGCACCTGCACTATGAGATCTGGCGTCGGGGCCAGCGGATCAATCCGGCGGGCATCCGCACCCAGGAGGGCACGGAACTGACCGGCGCCGACCTGGTCGCCTTCCGCGCCGAGAAGAGCCGGATCGACCGCGTCATCGCCTCGGGCGGCCAGCGCCGCCCGGCGGTTCAGCAGGCGTCCGCAGCCGGCCTGCGGCAGGCCCAAGCCTAACCCACCAGCACCGGCCGCGCCTTTCCGGGCTCGGGGCAGGACAGGCCGTGCACCCGCACGTCCGCTTCGCCGAACCGGAGGCCCAGCAGGTCGAAGACCGGATTGAGCGCGGCGTCCAGCGCCGGGCCGATCGGGGCCAGCACATGGCCCAGGGCCCGCGTCAGGGCGCCGACGTCCAGCGGCAGGTTCAGCACCTTGGGCGTCAGCTCCAGCCGTTGCAGAAGCGAACCGACCAGGCCGCCCGCGAAGCCGCGCGAGGCCGTGGTCTTGATCGTCCTGGCGTCGATCTCCGCCCGGTCGAAATCCACCGTCTGAAAGCTTGTATCGGCCGCTTCGATGTCGGCCTTGGCGTTCAGCGAGACGAGACCCAGCAGCGACAGGACGGTGGCGGGCTGGGGCGCCAGGGGCTTCTTGAAGTCGTCAAGCCGGCTTTCGTCGATGACGCCGATCATGGCGCGGGCGACGCCGGGGCGCACCCCGATCTTCACCCCCTGGTCCTTTCCGCAGGTCAGCGCCTCCAGATGCGCTTCCGACGAGGCGAGCTCGACCAGGATCGGCAGTTCCACCTGCGCCAGGCCGGACAGTTTGGCCGCCGTCCTGAGCCGGATGTAGAGGCGCGTCTGGGCGGTGCGGATGACGGGCGAGCCGTCGGCGGTGACCGTCAGCCAGGGCGAACGGTTCGGCCGCTCGCCGATCGCCAGGCTGGTCTTCAGGTCCGCGACGCCCGCGGGCGCGTCCAGCTTCAGGGCGATCTGGCGGTCGCCGGCGGCGGTCTCCAGCATGGCCGTCACCAGGTCCAGGGCCGAGACCTCCGCGTCCAGTCCCGCGCGCAGTCCCTCCGGCGCCCGGGCGTCCACGCCGATCAGCTGGCCGAGGGGAAGCTTCAGCCCCACGGCGGCGCCCGTCAGATGGCCCAGCGCGCCGCCGTCGCGCCCGCCGGCCAGGTCGTTCAGCACGTCCAACGCGGCGCCCGCATCGACCGTCGTGCCCAATAGGGCGTCGTAGTCGCCGGCCGTCAGGTCCAGTCGCGTGGCCAGGGCGTCCGAGAACGCCAGCAGATTCACGTCCAGGTCGGCCAGGGCCCGGTAATCCATCAGGCTAAGCGAGACCTTGCTGCCCGTCAGGCCGGACAGCAGCTGGTTGGCGATCCCGCCCTCCAGCCGCGCCAGGCGCGAACCCAGGCTGAACATGGCCTTCGGCGCCTCCGGCGCGGCGGCGACGGCATGGCGCACCACGATGACCTCGTCGCGCCCCATCAGCCAGCGGCTGAAGAACAGGGGCGCCGGGGCCGCCAGGGTGACCCGCGCCGCGTTGGGGGCGTCCGGCCCCGCGCTGAAACGCGCCTCCGGGGAGAGCGAGGGATCGGGCGTGTAGCGCCCGACGGCGGCGTCCACCTCCAGCCCTTCGGCGGGAAGATTGGCCTGGGCGGTCAGGCGGGCGGCGGCCTGGGCGGCCTGAAGGTCGCGCACGGCGGCCAGCGCCGACAGATCCGCCGCGCCCTGAAGTCGGCGTGCATGCAGCGCCAGCCCGCCCAGGTCGATCGCCACCGCGGCCACCAGGCACAGCAGGCTGGCCCCAAGGGCCGCCGTGACGCCGACCGCCCCTCGACGGTCGAGAAGCGTGCGTCGGGTCATGTCAGTGTCCTCCAGTCCGGATCGCCGCCGAGCGTTCGATCACCTCGGGGGGGCGGGGCAGCATGCCGCCCAGCAGCATCACCGGATGGTCGCGGATGTCGTAGGCGACCACGATGCGGAACGTCCCGCCTTCGCCGTCCGTCCGCACGGTGATCCGCGCCAGGTCCAATGCGCCCATGTCGCGGGCGCTGGCGGCGACTTCGGCGCGGGCCAGCTGGTCCCGTTCCGCCGCGTCCAGCCCACCGACGGCGGCCCGCGCGCCCTCGGCCGCCAATGCCTGGATCGACTGCGCCATCAGGAACCAGCCGCCGTAGACCACGGCCGCCAGCAGTATGGCGATCAGTATGGGCCCCACCAACGCGAACTCGACCGCGGCGCTTCCTTGCCGGTCATTTCTCCAGGACCGGCGCTTCGACGGTTCAGGCATTTCAGACCCTCCGACTTGTTGCGCCTTTAAGTTGTATTCTATCGCCCTTAACGGAGCGTGTAGGTCGCTCTCGCCAGGCGAGCGCTGTCCTCGAAGTCGTTGATGGCGAGGACTCCCGGGGCGTCGACCCCTGTTGTTCATTGGTTTCAGGCGCTTGGGAGGAGGGCGCCTCCGATGGCCCGGAAAACCGCCCCTTGGGCTGACGAAAAAGCAGCGCTCGCGGCTTGACGCGCGATGGGTTTTGGGGCCTGACGCGCCTTTCCATCGCATTTCAGGTTCCCATGACCGAAGCTGTTGATCCCGTTGACGTCGCCATCGGCGCGCGCATCCGCGCCCGTCGCGAGGAGCTTCGCATCACCCAGGCCCAATTGGCCGCGGGCGCCGGCGTGACCTTCCAGCAGATTCAGAAGTACGAGCGCGGCGTGAACCGCGTCTCCGCCGCCCGTCTCCTGCAGATCGCGGCGGTTCTGAAGACGACCGGCGCCGCGCTGCTGGGCGAACTGGACGGAGAGCACAGCGACGAACTCGCGCTCGCCGCCCCCGGCGTCGCCGAGCTTCTGGCTGCGTTCCGCCGCATCGACGATGCGGACAAGCGCGACGCCCTGCTGGTGGTGGCCCAGGGCCTGCACGGCTGACGAAGGCTCCGTCGGGGCGGCCGGCTTGCACATATAAGCATGTCTTTATATGTGTGGCGGCCTGACACTCTGACAGGAGCCCGCGCTTGGCCCGTTCGTCCTTCTTCTTCACCTCCGAAAGCGTGTCCGAGGGGCACCCCGACAAGGTCGCCGACCGCATCTCCGACACCGTGGTCGACCTCTTCCTGTCGCGGGACCCGGAGGCGCGGGTCGCCTGCGAGACGCTGACGACCACCAACCGCGTGGTCCTGGCGGGCGAGATCCGCGGCAAGGGCCTGTGGGAAAACGACGGCTGGGCGCCGGGGATCGAACAGGAGATCGAGGACGCCGTCCGGGCCGCGGTGAAGGACATCGGCTACGAGCAGGACGGCTTCCACTGGAAGACCTTCGAGTTCTCGAACTACCTGCATGGCCAGTCCGCCGATATCGCGGTCGGCGTGGACTCGACCGAGACCAAGGATGAAGGCGCGGGCGACCAGGGCATCATGTTCGGCTATGCGTCGAACGAGACCCCCGAGCTGATGCCGGCGACCCTGGCCTACAGCCACCGCATCCTGAAGCGTCTGGCCGAGCTGCGCCACGGCGGCGAAACGCGGCTCGAGCCCGACGCCAAGAGCCAGGTCACCCTGTACTACGAGAACGGCAAGCCGGTTCGCGCGACCTCCATCGTCGTTTCCACCCAGCACGCCCGGGGCCTGAGCCAGGCGGACGTGGCCGCCCTGGTCAAGCCGGTGGTCGCCGAGGTTCTGCCGGAAGGCTTCATCACCAACGAGACCGTCTGGCACATCAATCCGACCGGCGTGTTCGAGATCGGCGGGCCCGACGGCGACAGCGGCCTGACCGGGCGCAAGATCATCGTCGACACCTATGGCGGCGCGGCCCCGCATGGCGGCGGCGCCTTCTCGGGCAAGGATCCGACCAAGGTGGATCGCTCGGCCGCCTACGCCGCGCGCTATCTGGCCAAGAACGTCGTGGCCGCCGGCCTGGCGGATCGCTGCACCATCCAGCTGAGCTACGCCATCGGCGTCGCCGAGCCGCAGTCGATCCACGTCGACCTGCACGGCACGGGCCGGATCGACGAGGCGGTGCTGGAGCGCGAGCTGCCCAGGCTGATCGGCGGGGCCACTCCGCGCGCCATCCGCCAGCACCTGGGCCTGAACAAGCCGATCTACGCCCGGACCACGGCCTATGGCCACTTCGGTCGCGAGCCGGACGCCGACGGCGGCTTTTCGTGGGAACGGACCGATCTGGTCGATCGGCTGAAGGCCCTGGCGTAAGGCTCAGGCGGCCTGATCGATGGTCAGGCCGCGCACCCCAGCCAGATTGGCGCCCGTGAAATCGGTCTGGCGCGTCTGGGCGTCGTGCAGCACCGCGCGGCCCAGATCGGCCGAGATCAGAAGCGCGCGCCGCAGATCGGCCCCCGAGAGGTCCACGCCCCGCAGGTTGGCCCCCGTGAGATCGGCGGGCAGCAGGCGGTCGGCGGTGATCATCAGCGGACCAAGCTGGGCCTCGCGCAGGTCCGAGCCCGCCAGCTTGGCCCCGCGAAGCCGGGCGCCGCGCAGGTCGGCCCGGCGCAGGTTGGCCGAGCGCAGGTCGGCATTCTCGAGGTGCGCGCCCTGCAGCTGCACCCCCTCCATGTCCAAGCCGTAGAAGACGGCGCCCTTGGCCGACAGGGCCGTCAGGTTCAGGCCGACGATCGACTTCAGCGGCCGCAGGTCCACCCCGTCGAAGACCGACGGCTGGCCGTCGGCGCCGCCCGTCTCGCACCAGCGGGCGTGGTCGCGCAGCATTTCGGCGGCGGGCATTTCGGCGACGGGCGCGCCGGCGCAGCGGTTGTCGGTCAGCGCGCCCGCCAGGTCGGCGCCGTCGGCCCGCCACATGGTGGTCTTGACCCCGACCAGCACGGCGTCGCGCAGGTCGGCCCCCGTCAGGTCGGCGCCGGACAGGTCCGCGCCCGCCAGGTCGGCGCCTCGGAAATCGGCCTGTTTCAGATTGGCCCGGACCAGCTTGCAGTCCTTCATCACCGCGCCGGAGAAGTCGGCCTTGATGGCGATCACGCCGGCCATCTTCGAGCGCTGCAGATTGGCCCCCGCCAGGCAGGCGCCGCCGACCTGGGTCTGGTCGCGGGGGCGAGGCTCGATGATCTTGAAGCCCAGCTTGGCATCGGCGGCGGCGATGGTGCCCTCGCGCAGGTCGGCCTCGAAGAGGTCGGCGCCGGACAGGTCGGCACCGCGAAGGCAGGCCCCGCGCAGGTCGGCCCGGCGCAGGGAGGCGTCGGCCAGGACCGCGTCCTGCATATCCGCGCCGAAGAAGTTGGCGTTGTCGAGCCGGGCACCGGTCAGGTCGCAGGCTTCAAGGCAGGCGCCGGCGAAGTCGGCGTCAGACAGGTTTCGCCCCTTCAGGGTCAGCCCGGTCAGGTCCAGCCAGGCGAAGACGGCGCGGGCGCCGCCGGGGCGCGCCTGGAAAAGCCGGTCGTGCCGGGCGCAGATGGCGTCCAGCTCGGCCTGGGTCAGGCGCTTTCGGATGATCGGTTCGGCGACGGCGGCCATTGCGCCAGAATAGGACAGCGGCGCTTAAGAAAGATTTTCGAAGCGGCGCTATTCGGTCAGCAGGCCCTGGTCGCGCAGGGCGTCGGCCAATTCGCCGGGCGCGGTCCACAGGCGGGTGTAGCCGGCCTCGCCCAGTCGCTTCAGCTCGGTGACCAGATCGGCCTTGGAAGAGGCGGCGAAACGGCCGTCGAAGCCGGCGCCGTCCTTCGACACCCGCACCATCGGCCGGCCGGTCTCCAGCCGGTGCAGGAAACCTTCGCACAGGGCCGCGCCCTCGTCGCACATCAGGCCAGTCTCGACCGTCAGGCCGGCGGCGCGCAGCCGCTCGGTGCCGCGACCGGCGGCGAAGGGGGAGGGGTCCAGGCAGGCGATGACGACGCGCGACACCCCGGCGTCGGCCAGGAAGTGAGCGCAGGACTTGCGGCCCGACGACCGCGCGCCGCACGGCTCCAGCGTGACATAGGCGGTGGCGCCCCGGGCCTGGTCGCCGGCGGCGGGCACGGCCTGTTCCTCGGCGTGGGGGCGGCCGCCCGGCGCCGTGGCGGCCTGGCCGACGACATGGCCGTCCTTGACCAGGACGCAGCCGACCGCCGGATTGGGCCAGGTCTCGCCCATGCGCCCGGTCGCCAGATCGATGGCCTGGGCCATGAAGGCGCGGTCGGGGTCGCTCCAGGTCATGCGATCGCCGGCAGTTCTTCGGCGCGCGCCGCATCGAGATAGCGCGCGGCGGTCGGCTTCAGGGCGTCGTCCAGGTCGATCTCCAGCGGATTGCCGGTCGGAATCTCGACGCCGACGATCTTGTCGTCCGGCACGGCGAACAGCAGCTTGACGATGGCGCGCAACGAATTGCCGTGGGCGGCGATCAGCACGTCCTCGCCGGCCTTGAGGCGCGGCGCGATCTCTTCGTCCCAATAGGGCTTCACCCGGTCCAGGGTGGTCTTCAGGCTCTCGGTGTCCGGGATGGCCTTGCCCGCGTAGCGGGGGTCGGTGGTGAAGTCGAACTCGCCGCCGGGCGCCAGCGGGGGCGGCGGCACGTCATAGCTGCGGCGCCAGACCTTGACCTGGTCTTCGCCGTGCTTCTCGGCCGTCTCGGCCTTGTTGAGGCCGGTCAGGCCGCCGTAGTGGCGCTCGTTCAGCCGCCAGTCCTCGATCACGGGCACATCCTTCAGCCCGGCGGACTGCAGGGCCAGGGCGCCGGTGCGTTTGGCGCGGGTCAGGACCGAGGTGAACATCACCGCCGGCTTGAATCCCGCCTGGGCGATCAGTTCGCCGCCGCGCCGCGCCTGCGCCTCGCCTTCGTCCGTCAGGTCGACGTCGACCCAGCCGGTGAAGCGGTTTTCGAGGTTCCACTGGCTTTGGCCGTGGCGAAGCAGGATCAGGCGGGGCATGGGCGTCTCCGGGAGGCGGTCCGTCGGGCGTAGGACGCCGTCACGAACCGGTCAAGTTTCGCCGGTCGACGCGGACGGTCGGAGCCATATCCTCCATTGTGCGTTGTTGCAGCCTCACCGGGGCCGCCGCTATACCTTCGCCATGTCCGACCGCCTGTTCTTCGCGCTGGCCCTGACCGGCGTCGTCCTGATGGTCGCCCTGGCGCTGGTCTGGCCCTGAGGCCCGGTCGCCCACACCCTTCTTTCCAAGGATTCCCATGCTGAAGCCCCGCCAGGACCTGAAGCCGAACACGGCCGCCTATGAGACGCAGGCGCTGGTCAAGCCGACCGGCTTTCGGGAATACGACGCCCGCTGGATCCTGGAAAAGGAGATCAACCTGCTGGGCGTTCAGACGCTGGGCCTGGGCCTGGCGACCTATGTCCACGAGATCGGCGTCAAGCCGAAGATCGTCACCGGTCACGATTTCCGGGGCTACAGCCTCAGCGTCAAGCAGGCGCTGATCCTGGGCCTGCTGGAAGGCGGCATGGAGGTTCTGGACGTGGGCCTGGCGCTGTCGCCGATGGCCTATTTCGGCCAGTTCGAGCTGGATGCGCCGTGCGTGGCCATGGTCACCGCCAGCCACAACGAGAACGGCTGGACCGGCGTGAAGATGGGCGCCAACCCGCCCCTGACCTTCGGCCCCGACGAGATCGGCCGCCTGAAGGAGATCGTGCTGAACGGCCAGGGCGTGGCGCGCGAGGGCGGCAAGCTGGTCCGGGTCGAGGACTTCCGCGAGAAATACATCGCCGACATCGCCTCCAAGGTTCAGGTCAAGCGGCCGCTGAAGGTGGTCTGCGCCTGCGGCAACGGCACCGCCGGCGCCTTCGCGCCCGACGCGCTTCGCCGCATGGGCGTCGAGGTGATCGAGATGGACACCGATCTGGACTTCACCTTCCCCAAATACAATCCGAACCCCGAGGACCACGCCATGCTGGTGCAGATGGCCCAGCGGGTGAAGGAGACGGGCGCCGACCTGGCGCTGGGCTTCGACGGCGACGGCGACCGCTGCGGCGTGGTGGACGACACGGGCGAGGAGATCTTCGCCGACAAGATCGGCCTGATGCTGGCGCGTGACCTTTCGGCACTGCATCCGAACGCCACCTTCGTCGTCGATGTGAAGTCGACGGGCCTGTACAAGACCGACGAGGTCCTGAAGGCCAACGGCGCCGAGACGGTCTACTGGAAGACGGGCCACAGCTACATCAAGCGCAAGACCGCCGAGATCGGCGCCCTGGCCGGGTTCGAGAAGTCGGGCCACTTCTTCATGGCCGGCGAACTGGGTCACGGCTATGACGACGGCCTGGTGGCGGCCGGCGCCGTGCTGGCCATGCTGGACCGTAACCCCGGCAAGAAGCTCAGCGAGTTGAAGGCGGCCCTGCCGGACGCCTGGACCAGCCTCACCATGAGCCCGCACTGCGACGACGAGCTGAAGTACGAGGTGCTCGAGCGGATCGTGAAGGAATATTCCGACCTGGCCGACGCCGGGGGTGAAATCCTGGGCCGCAAGATCGTCGAGGCCATCACCGTCAACGGCGTGCGGGTGCACCTGGAGGACGGCTCGTGGGTCCTGGTCCGCGCCTCGTCCAACAAGCCGGAGCTGGTCGTGGTCGTCGAGAGCATGCGCTCCGAGGACGACATGCGCGACCTGTTCAGGAAGGAGGTCAAGCCGCGCCTGGCCGCCTATCCCGAAATCGGCGCCTTCAACCAGGAAATCTGACGGATCGGGCATGGCGGGGCGTCCCCGCCGTTCCGGGCGGAG
>Ga0065721_10050486_pt1 | contig 19809 bp, 12 predicted proteins | sample Mesricmetagenome_FD_59108 | JGI IMG/M metagenome (GOLD analysis project Ga0065721, IMG submission 59108) | Mesophilic microbial community from rice straw/compost enrichment Sample: eDNA_1 v2 (version 2) | ecosystem: Engineered > Solid waste > Grass > Composting > Bioreactor | place: USA: Davis... | reverse complement strand
GGGCCGATGGCCGGAACAGGTTCACGCCCCGGCCGCCGCCGGCCAGGCGGCGGCCGTCGGTCATGGTCCCCCGCCAGGCGTATCGAAAGGCGCAGGCGGCGGCCTCAGGCGTGTCCAGGAGCCACGCCGGTTCGGTCATCGAATAGACCTCGTCCGGCAGGATGCTCCAGCTTCTCAGGAAGCCGGCCCGGACGGCGTCGATCCCGTGGTCGACCCGATCCGAGAAGACGAACAGGGCGTCCGGCGCGATGACATCGGCTGCGAGACGGTCGAACTCATGCTGGTTGATCAGGCGCCGATAGCGGTCGAAGGCTTGCCGGGCGCTGTCCCGGATCGTTGCGGAGGGGCCGCCTCCGGCGGCCAGGGGGAGGACGCCCGCGCCGGCGAGCAGGCTGCGCCTGTCGGGGTGCGCGCTCATGCCGCCCGCCCCGCGACCTGCGACCCCGCGTGCCGGCGGCGCATTTCCAGACGGACGAGGCGCGGCTGGGCGCCGAAGCGACGAAACGTTCCGGCGATGCGCGAGGCGGCGGGCTCGTCGATGAGCCTGAGGCGGCGGCCACGGGCGCGCGCGGTCAGCGCCGCGACCAGGACCTCGGCGGCGTGATCGTCGGCGGCGGCGATGTCCAGGATTTCCAGGCAGGAGAAGCCCTGGCGCAGGACAGCGTAGGCGCGCGGCGGTCCTGACTCCGGCCAGGCCACCGCCTTGACGTCCTCGTCTAGCCTTCGCGAAAGCGTGGCGATGTCCCGCTGCCACGTCCGCGGCGTGTTTTCCGAAAGGGCGGCCAGGGCGACGAGAGCGTGCGCAGGCGGAGCGGCGAGCGGCGCCGGGCGGCCGCTGAGCGTGAGGCAGTCAAACGAGACGAGCCGGCGTTCGGCCTGGAATCCGGCGCCCTCGCAAAGACGGCGGCCCGGACTCCGCTCAAGAACTTCGATGGCGATGTCGCCATAGCCGCAGCGGGCCAGACGGTCGCACTGCTCGCGGATCAGCCGGGCGCCGACGCCTCGGCCCCGGGCCGCGGGTGCGGTTCCGAACCCGCCGATCCAGGCGCGGCCTCCCCGTGTGGCGGCGAGGGATAGGGCCGCGGGCTCGCCCCCGATCCAGGCCACCACGGAGTGCTGAAGACGGATGTCCGCGCTGGCGACGTGACGGCTCAGCCCCGCCCCGGAAAATGCGAAATCGACGGGAAGCCCCGCGTAGATGTCGCGCCAGAGTTCGGCGAGGCGGCCCAGCGCCGGTCGCGTCACGGGGGTGAAGGTCAGGTCCGCGAGCGTCATTGCAGGCCATCATCGAGATCAAGCACCAGGGGCGCCTTGCCGGTCTGCGCCACCCGCCTCAGTTCGGGCGCCTCGCCCGCCTCCCATGCCGCCACCCTGTGGGAGATGCGATACAGAACCTCCGGGCCCTGCAGGCCCGAACCCGGCTCTACCGGGCGCTCGGTGCAGATGAACTCGACCTCCAGGGCGTCCTGCGCCGCGCAGGCCAGGGCGAAGCCGTGTCCGCCCATGTCGGCGAAGCCGAGGTGAGGGGCGACCTCTTCGTTTCGGACGGCCAGGGCGTCCTCGATCCGGCCAGTTCGATCCAGGGCGTAGCAGGCCCGCACGCCGTGCCGGATCGCCAGGTTCATCGCCGGCTGGACGCCGCCGCCGGCCGGATCCGCATGCAGATAGATCGGCGATAGCGGCCGGCCGAGCGGCAGGGCGGCCTCGGCCGCTTCGAAGCTGGTGGGCGTCGAGATGGAGCCGACAACGAACTCCGCGGCGACCGGCGCATAGTCGCCAGGCGGCAGCTCGGCCGAGAGCAGGCCGGCGAAGAAGCTGTGACGATCCCCGACGAGCGCCGCGACGTTCGTCAGGCCCTCGTCGCGGATGAAGGACAGGAGTTCGCGCCGTTCGGCCGGATATCCGCACCAGTCGTCGGTCCCGTAAAGGCCGTATCCCTCCGAGGGCCAGCGCGCATCCACCGACTCCGGCAGGTTCTGGAGATCCGTCCGCCGGTGCAACATGCCGACGGAGTTCGCCCAGAGCTTCCATCGCGCCGTGGAGCCCTTCAGGTGGGCCTTGAACCAGCGCTTCTGGTCCGCGCCGAGCATGCTGCCGGGCGCCGCGTCGCGGCGTGTGTTCTCCAGATCGCGCCCGTCGAACCGTATGGACCGGGGCGGTCGCCCGTGGTCGTAATCCCGGCCTGCATCGAGGATCTCGACGGCGTCCTGGGGCGCGAACCAGGGAAAGCCGCGCACCGAAAAGGGCGCTGCGTCCGGCGTGTCCGCGGCGGGCCGGGAACGGAAGGACCGGTTGTCCGTGAGGATCAGGTCGACATTGGCTCCCCAGCGCAGGGTTCGCGCGACCTTGAGGCTGTTGACCGCGGCAAGGTTGCCGCTCTCCCGGGAGAGGCCGTGATCGTCGAAGGCGGTCAGAGGCCTGTCGGCGACCTCGGGCGGGACGAACCGTTCCAGGCCGAGGGTCGATCCGCTCACCCGCGCCGGCACATATTCGAACCAGGCCTGATTGGCGGCGACCTTGAGACTCTGCGCGGGACGCGGGCCGTCATAGTCGATCTGGCTCTGCCAGCAGCGGTTCGAGAACTCGTGATTGTCCCAGATGCAGACGAACGGCCACAGGGCGCGCGCCTCCTGGATGTCGGGATCGGACAGATAGGCCCGATAGACGTGCCGGTAGTCCTCGACGGTGGTCGGAACCTGGATCGGGCCGACCTTTCGGCCCGTGGGGAGCGGACCGATCTCCCGCACCCGTCGTCCCTGGACCACCGGCTGGTCGTCGGGCGACCAGATCATCTCATAGATGAAGTCGCCGAGATGAAGGACGAAGCGGATACGTTCCTCGTCGGGCCTGCCGGCGTCTTCCCGGATCAGGCGGCGATAGGGCGTCGCATGGCCCAGATTGATGTTCTGGCAGCTGACGAAGGCGAACCGCGCCGGCGAAAGGTCGGCCTCGTCGGGCGCCGTGAAGGTCCTTCCGGTCCGGCTGGCGCCGCCCGTGTCTTCGACGAATCGATACCAGTATGCGGACCCGGACTTCAGGCCTTCGACGAGAACGCGACACGTCCAGTCCGAGTCCAGCTGCGGAATAACCGATGTTTCAGCGACAACCCGTTCGAAACCGGGGTCCTCGGCCATCTGCACGGTCAGCGGGCGCCCGCTCCGGCCGCCTTCCGGCGCATGTCGCGTCCATAGGATCACGCTGTGGGGGGTCGGGTCCGCCGAAGCGACGCCTTGGGGGAAGGCGGAGGGGCGCTGGCGGACCCGACGGCCCGTCGCTCGGGCCGGGCCGGCCACGACCCAGGCGGCGCTGAGCGCCAGGGCGGTGGCGATGACCTCACGGCGATGAACGGCGGGCATGGCGAGACTTCGGAAAGAGAGGGTGAGAGGGGGGCGGCGGTCAGTCTGGGGAAACGGGGCGTCCGTCGTGGTCGACGCCCATCAGCAGCCGCACGCCTGGCGGATGACTCCCTCCCAGGGAGAGGCCGGATGGATACGCCGGCTCGGTGATCGGCAGGGCGTGAAGCCGGATCTCGGCGGACAGCGCATAGTGCTGCAGGGCCGACAGGTAGACGCTGTCGCTCCAGACCGCGTTGCGCACGGTCGCCAGATCCTTTCCCAGGAGAGCCACCATGTGCTGGCTGGCGTCGACCGCCATGGTCAGCTGCGCGCCTGGCCAATGCTCCAGAACCGAGTCCGACATCTTTGATCGCACGCCTTGGTAGGCACCGGCGGGCTCATCTCGATAAATGATGCCGATCACGGCGACCCCGCGGGCCGAGGCGGCCGATAGATGGCTCGCGAGCGCCGTCTCGACCGTGGGAAAGGCGTCGAACAGGACAGTCTCCGTCGCTCCGTCGATCATCCGACGGGCGTGATCGAACACTTGGGCGGCGGAGCGCAACTGGTAGAGGCGATCCTCAGCGACCCGACTTTCCAGCTGAGCCAGTTGCCGGCCCGCGCTTTCTTTCTGGTCGTCGAACCGGCGGGCGAGCGCTTCGAGCAACTGGTCCGGGGGAAGCGCCCTGAAGGAGCGCGGGTCCCCGCCGTCGTCGATCACCGCGCCCTTCTGGGTAAGGGTGCTGAGCGCCTTGTAGGTGTTGGCCTGCGCCTTCCCCACGCCTTGCGCGATGCGATAGCCCGTCGAAGGCCCGCCGCGCAAAAGCTCGCAATAGACGAGGGCTTCGATCTCGGTGAACCCGAGCGGCTCGAGGGTGGCTTCCGGCGTCATGTGCTTTTCCTAGTAGCAAAAACTGCTAGGTATGAGTTACAAAGTGGTAATGTCATCGGCGTCCCTTACGGCGTTTTCATTTGACCTATTAGCGGAAGCTACTAGTACGAAAATCTCTGTCTCATCGGGTGCCCAATGTTGCGTTCCGCCTTCCTTGCCCTGGCCTTGTATCTGCCCGCTTCCGCGGCGTCGTCCCAAACGCCTGACGTGCTTGTCGCGCGCCATCTGGAGTGGCGGGGCGGCGCGGCCTTCCAGGGTCTGCGGTCGATCCATTCCCGGGGGACCATAGAGACGTCCGGGCTGAGCGGCGTCCTGGAGCGGTGGAATGACGGCGACGGGCGCGCGCGCACCGACATCGATCTTGGCGTCCTCAGGGTCTCGGAAGGCTATTCGGACGGGGCGGGCTGGACCGTGACGCCAAGCGGGCAGGTCGAGGACGCGTCCACCCACGCCGTGGCCGCCGCGAGCCGGGAGGGCGCGGTGCTGTTCGGCCGGTTCGACGGCGCGCGCCTCAGTCTGCTGCCGTCCGCGGAGCCGGGGGCGCCGACCTCCGCCGGACTCCGGGCCGATTTCGGCGACGGCGCCGTGTACGATCTGCGCCTTGATCCCGACACGGGCGCCCTGCTGAGCCTGGCGGTCACCGAGGACGGAGAGACGCGGACGATATCCTACGGCGATTGGCGCGTGGTGGACGGGGTCCGCATGCCCTTCCGGGAGGAGGTCGACTATCCGGGGGACGCACAGGATCAGAGCATCCGCGTCGAATCCCTGGAAGTGAACGAGTCTTCGCCTGCCGCCGTGTTCGAGCGGCCGGTCCGGGCCGCCAAACTCTCCTTCGCCCCGGGCGCGGTCTCCAGCGGACCGGTGTCCTTCGACCTCTACGCCGGCCGGCGTCTGTATCTGCCCGCCGTGGTCCAGGGACACCCGGTCGAGGTTCTGCTGGACAGCGGCGCCGAGACCACCGTGCTCGACAGCGCCTTCGCGGAACGGATCGGCCTGAAGGTCGAAGGCGCGGTGAGCGCCGAGGGAACAGGCGGTCGCGACACCGTCGGCCTCGCCTCCGGCGTGACGATCCGCCTGGGTGCAGCGACCCTTGCCGACGTGACCGTGGCCGTCATGGACCTGTCGGGACTGGCGAGCCGCCTCGGCCGGCCCTTACCGGTCATCCTCGGCAAGGAAATCCTCAACGAGGCGGTCGTCGATGTGGATTTCGGAGGCCGCCGTCTCGAAATCCACGATCCGCAACGCTATGCGCCTCCCGCGGAAGCCTTCGAGACGCCCGCCCTGTCGGTGGACGGCGTCCGGACGGTGCCGATCTCGGTCGAAGGCCGCGAACCGGTGCAGGCGACCTTCGACCTTGGCAATGGTTCGCCGCTCATCGTGTTTCCACGCTATGCCGAACGCGAGCGGCTGCTCGACGGCCGGCCGGCCTCACGCGCCCAGGGCGGCGGCGTCGGTGGGGTGCGCCTCGACCGGATCGCGACTCTTGACCGCGTCGGATTCGGCGGCGTCGAGTTCGACGACGTTCCGGCGACTTTTCCCGCGCCCGGGACGGCGGTGTTCGACACCGATCGCGCCGGCGCCAACGTCGGCCTGCCCCTGATCAGCCGGTTCAGGCTGATCACCGATTTTTCCCGCAACCGGATTTTCCTGATCCCTCGTCCAGAGGCCGCCCGGCCGTTGGATCGGGATCGGGCCGGATTGAAGACCCGGCTCGAGGACGATCGCTGGATCGTCGACTTCGTCGCTCCGGGCTCGCCCGCCGAAGCAGGGGGCTGGAAGGCTGGCGATGCGATCATCCTGATGAACGGCCGGCCCGTCGCCGGTCTGGCCCCGAACGAATGGACCGGCGGGCCGCAGGGCTCGCAGATCAGTCTGACGCTGGCCGATGGAACCCGCCGCGTCCTGACCCTGCGCGATTATTTCTGAGGCGGGGCAATGACCATGGCAGCGCCGATTCCCTTCAACCGGGCCGCCCGGAGCCGCTATCGCGCCCAATCCGCGGGATCGCCCATCCGTCGAATGGCGGGCGCAGGTCCGCGCGGAGGTGTCGCGGCGCTCGCAACTTCCAGGGAGACCACCATGTTCGACCGAAAGCTCTCCACGGCGCTGATCGCGGCGATAGCGCTGATGGCGCCTCACGCGGACCGGCTAGCCGGCAAGGCCTATGCCGCAGATCTGGTGGTAGAGGCGCAAAAGCCTCCCCCGGCCATCATCGACACCCTCCAGCAGGTGATCGTCGAGGGCTACCACGATGCGGAAAGAGGCAGGGAGATCGCGCGCCGGCTGAACGGAGCGCGCAGCTCGGGCCGCTACAGCGGCGTCCTGGATCAGGACCGTCTGGCGTCAATGCTGACCGACGACCTTCGCGAAATCTCGGCGGACGACCACTTCATGGTGATTTTCGATCCGAACGCCGCCGCGGACGCCGTGCCGGGCCGGGGCGGGCGACCGCCCCGGCGGAGCTTCGCTGTCATGCCCGAGGCGGAAGGGGCGTTCCTGCGCGCCGACGGCTATGCCGTGCGGGGCGTCGAACGGCTGGAAGGCAATATCGGCCGGATCGACATCCGCGCGTTCGCCGGGCCTTACCCCGAGGTGCGGCGGCGTTATGCGGCGATCATGGAGTTCGTCAGAGATACCGACGGCCTCGTCATCGACCTGACCCGCAACGGCGGGGGCAGCGTGCACATGGTCAACCACTTCCTGAGCTATTTCTTCAGCCGCCCCGCCTTCCTCACCAAATCGATCGAGTGGCGCACCCAGGGCTCCGAAGCCTTTGTGAGCGTGACGGCGCTCGAGGGGCCCTCCTATGGCGAGGAGCGGCCCATCGTTGTCGCCGTTTCGAACACGACTTTCTCGGGCGGCGAGGAACTGGCCTATGACCTGCAGGTGTTCGGGCGTGCCACCGTCGTCGGTCAGGTCACGCGCGGCGGCGCCAACCCGATCGCCAGCTATGAGCTGGGCCAGGGCTTTCGCGTCACCGTGCCCACCGGCCGGGTCACCAACCCGGTGACGGGAGGAAATTGGGAAGGGGTCGGCGTGCAGCCGGACCTCGTCGTTTCGCCTGAGCGGACCCTGGCCTGCAGCCATGCGACCGCCCTGCGCCAAGCCCTGGCTTTGAAGCCCTCCGCGCCGGACGAGGAGAAGACCCGAACGCTCGCAAGGCTCGGGGAGGCCTGCGCCGCATGACCCGAATGATCCCCGTCCCCCAACCGTCCGTCCGCCTGTTCCTTGTAAGTCCGACAGAAAGCTCATGACCTCACCCAACCTCCTGCTTGGCGCGGTTTGCGCGCTCGCGCTTCTTTCCAGCCATTCGGTCGCTCAGGAATCCGCGATTTCGCCCGCCGCAGCGCATGCCCCGCCGCCGGCCTTCGGCGCGTTCGGCTTCGACACGGCGGGCATGGATCACGGCGTCCGACCGGGCGACGATTTCTTCGCCTACGCCAACGGCGGCTGGGTCGCGCGCACGGAGATCCCCGCAGACAGGTCGAGCTGGAACACCTTCGGCCTTCTCGCGACGAAGGCGGACGAGCGCACGGTCGACCTGATCCGGGGAGCCGTGGAGAAGGCTGCGACCGATCCGGCTGCGCGCAAGATCGCCGACTACTACGCCACCTTCATGGACGAGGCGTCGATCGAGGCGAGGGGCGCTGCGCCCCTGCGCCCGGAACTGGACCGGATCGCCGCGATCGACGGCCGGGCGGCCCTGGCGCGCGTGCTGGGGAGCTCGATCCGCGCCGATGTCGATCCGCTGAACGCCACCGACACCTACACCGAGCGGCTCTTCGGTCTCTGGGTAGCGCAGGACCTGGACGATCCGGAGCGCTACGCCGCCTATCTGATGCAGGGCGGCCTGGGCATGCCGGATCGCGACTATTATCTGGAGCACGGCGATCGAGCAGCGCAGCTCCGTGGTCAGTATGCGGGCCATGTCGCCGCCCTGCTGCGCCTGGCCGGATTCGACGACGTCGATCGCCGCGCCGCGGCCATCGTCGATCTGGAGACGAGGATCGCCCGCGTGCACTGGACGCCGGTGGAGACCGGAGACGTTCAGAAGGCGAACAATACCTGGACTCGTCACGACTTCGCGCGGGCGGCGCCCGGCCTGGACTGGGACGCCTTCCTCGAAGCGGCCGGCCTTGCCGGGGAGGCGACCATCAAGGTATGGCAGCCGCAAGCGATCGCCGGGATCGCGGCGCTGACGGCCTCGGAACCGCTGGAGGCGTGGAAGGACTATCTGGCGTTCCACGCCATCGACCGCGCGGCGCCCTATCTGTCCAGCGCGTTCGCCGACCAGTCATTCGCCTTCCACGGCGCCGCCCTGTCGGGGACGCCGCAGCAGGCGCCCCGCTGGCGGCGCGCAGTGGCCTCGACCAATACCGCCCTCGGAGACGCGGTCGGGCAGATGTATGTCGAGCGCTATTTCCCGGCCGAAGCCAAGGCCGAGGTCGAGGAGATGGTGCGCAACATCATCGGCGCCTTCGGCCGCCGCATCGACGCGCTCGAATGGATGTCGCCCGAGACGAAGGCGCGGGCGCGCCGCAAGCTGGCGACCCTGCGCGTTGGCGTCGGATACCCCGACGCCTGGCGGGACTATGCCTCCCTGGAGATCGTGCGCGGCGACGCGCTCGGCAACGCCGAGCGCGCTGCCCTGTTCGAGTACCGGCGGAGCCTCGACAAGCTTGGGCGGCCTGTCGACCGGTCCGAGTGGTTCATGGTTCCCCAGGAGGTGAACGCCCTGTTCGCGCCATCGCAGAACTCCATCATCTTCCCCGCCGCCATTCTGGAGCCGCCCTTCTTCGACCCCCACGCCGATGCGGCGATCAACTACGGCGCCATCGGCGGGGTCATCGGCCACGAAATCAGCCACAGCTTCGACAACTTGGGCGCCCAGTTCGACGCCGACGGGCGGCTGTCGAACTGGTGGACCGCTTCCGATCTCGAACGCTTCGAAGCCGCGGGAGCGCGTCTGGCGGCCCAGTACGACGCCTACCAGCCGCTGCCCGACGTCCATGTGAACGGTCGACTGACGCTCGGGGAAAACATCGCCGACGTCGCGGGCCTCGCCGCCGCCTACGACGCCTACCATCTTTCGCTCGGGGGCGCCGAAGCGCCCCGGATCGATGGCTTCACGGGCGACCAGAGGTTCTTCCTCGGCTGGGCGCAGAACTACCGCAGCCGTTATCGGGACGCCGCCCTGCGCCGCCAGCTGCTCACCGACGGACACTCTCCGGGACCTTATCGGGCGGCGACAGTCCGCAATCTGGACGCCTGGTACGAAGCGTTCGGCGTGCGTCCCGGGGACGGCCTCTACCTGTCGCCTGACGAACGGATTCCGGTCTGGTGATGTCCTGTCCGCCTTCTTTTTCAGCCACTCCCGGAACCGTCATGCATCGCCGATCCTTCCTGGCCGCATCGGCCGCCGCCGGCCTTCTTTCCGTTCCGGGCGCGCCGGCCCGGGCCGGCGATCAGACCGGGGACGCGCGCCTGGACGCTCTGCTCGCACGCCAGTTCGAGGCGCGGCTGGACGACTCTCCGGAAGGGGCGACGGATCTGGGTCTCGACGTCGGCGCCCGCGCCGGGCAGCGGGCCCGTCTCGACGCCCGCTCGACCGAGGCGGCGCTCGCCGCACAGGCCCGGAGCGCTCGATTCCTGGCCGAACTTCGGGCTTTCGACCCGTCGGGTCTCTCCGCCGCCGGCCGGCTGAACTACGACATCGCCGAATATGAGCTGTCGACCTGGGCCGCCTATGCCCGGTTCCCCTATCACCGGGCGGAGGACTGGCGGCTCTCGCCCTATGTCGTCTCGCAGATAGGCGGCGCCTATGCGGTGGTTCCGGACTTCCTCGACACCAGCCACAGGATCGAGGTCCGCGCGGACGCCGAAGCCTATCTTTCGCGGCTGCGGGCGTTCGCCGTGGCGCTCGACGAGGATACGGCGCGGATGCGGGAAAACGCGGCCATGGGCGCCGCTCCGCCAGACTTCATTCTGGACGGCGCGCTCAGACAGCTGCGAGCGCTGCGGGACGGACCGGCTCGCGACAAGGCCGTGGTGCGTTCTCTGGCGAGACGGGCGGCGGAAAAGGGTCTGGACGGCTATGGGCCGCGCGCCGCCGCGCTGTTCGAGGGTCCGGTGACCTCGGCGCTGACGCGCCAGATTCAGACGCTGGAGCAACTGCAAAAGGACGCGGTGCACGTCGCCGGCATCGATCGGGTTCCGGACGGCGACGCCTATTACGCGCTGAACCTCAGGGCCTACACCACGACCGACTATTCGGCCGACGAGATCCATCGGATCGGCCTGGACCAGGTCGGCGAGCTCCAGGGCCGGCTTGATCGTCTTCTGCGCGCGCAGGGCTACAGCGAGGGGACGGTTGGAGAACGCATCAACGGGCTCAATAGGGAGCCGCGTTTCCTGTTCGCCAACACCGACGCGGGACGCGCCGAGTTGCTCGCCTATCTGAACGTGGAGATGGCTGAAATCCGGGCGCTGATGCCGAGTGTCTTCGAAACCCTGCCTCGGGGCGCCTTCGAAATCCGGCGGATCCCCCCGGAAATCCAGGACGGCGCGCCGGGCGGGTACGCCGCGGCCGGCAGTCTCGACGGGGTGCGGCCCGGCGCCTACTACATCAATCTGAAGGACACCGAGGACTGGCCACGGTGGGGCCTGAAGACGCTGACCTATCACGAGGCGGCGCCGGGCCATCTCTTCCAGGGCGCGCTCGCCCGGGAGGCGGGCGAACTGCCGCTCTATCGCAAGGTCGGTGGCTGGTCGGCCTATGCCGAGGGCTGGGGCCTGTATTCGGAAAGGCTCGCCGACGAACTCGGGGTGTATGAGGACGATCCTTTCGGTCGGATCGGCTACCACCAGAGCTTCCTGTTCCGCGCCGTGCGGCTGGTGGTCGACACCGGACTTCACAGCCGCGGCTGGAGCCGGGAGCAGGCGATCCGGTACATGGTCGAGAACGCGGCGGAGCCGCTGAACCGCGCCGAGCGGGAGATCGAGCGCTACTGCGCGGCGCCCGGCCAAGCCTGCGCCTACAAGCTTGGCGAGATCGAGATCTCGCGCCTGCGCGCCGAAGCGGAACGCCGGTCGGACTTCGACCTGAAGCGGTTTCATTCGGCGCTTTTGCTCGGCGGAGCGATGCCGCTGGCGATCCTGCGGCGCCGTGTGCTCTCGCGGGGCTGAGGCCGTCAGCGGAGGTCTGCTGCGGCATCTCTGACTCTCGATCGCTCGCAGAAAAGTTCGCCCGGCATTCGGCTGCCACGTCGGCTAGGGGTAGCGGGCGGCGATTGGCCAACACTTGAGTGTCGGCTTTCTGGCGAGGCGGCAATGTCCGGATCTGGCGCTAAAGTCACCCGCCAACGCTAGCGCCATGGGCTAACCGCGCGACAGGCCCGCACAATCCAGGGCATTCAACCGGCGAGGGGTCAGGGAACAACAGTCGCCGGTTGTGCGTCCGCAGCTCTTTCGCCTAAGCTAATCTTGGGGGGCCGATGCTGTTTCGTGCGTTGAACGCTGACATCTTCACCTTGTTCGCGGGAGGCAATCGCCGCCTGTACGAGGCTGTTCTGCTCGACGTCTACGACGAGTTCTTTCGCGCGGAGATGTTGTTTCCGGCCCAAGGCGAGGTGGTCAGCGCCATCTATTCAAGTCTCGCGCGGAACGCCGAGCATTGGCGGGACGACGAGGCCGAGGTCGTCCTCGACACCCTTTCCGTTCGAGGATCGCGACGGCTCAGACGACGTCGGTCCGAGACCGCGGATGCGGAGGCGAGCGGGGAGGCGATGGCGCGGGCGCGCCATATTTACAATCGCCTGCTCCAGACCGGATGGCTCGACGAGAACCGCTACGGGCTGAAGGTCACCGTCGACATGCCGGCCGGCGCGTTGCGGCTGGCTGAGTTTCTCTGGAGTCTGACCCAGGGGGTCTCCGAGCAGGTCGGCGGTCTGGTGGTTCAGGTCAAGAACGCGCTGGACGCCGCGCGCGTCAATGCGCGGGACAGTGCGCTGGGCGTCAACAAGGCGGCCAAGGATGCGGCCGCCTTCGGCCGCTACCTTCGCAGCGTGCTTTCGGCCTTGCGAGACGTCGACCGTCAGGTGATGGGCAGCCAAAGCGTCGAAGAGCGGCTCAAGTACTACTTCCACGACTTCGTCGAGCAGGTGTTGCTCCGCGATTACGCCGATATCTCGACGACGTCGCATCCTTATCGATTTCGGCACCACATCTTCGAGACCATTCAGGCGATCGAGGATTCGGCCATGGACATGGACTCCCTCGCCGAAGCCTATTTCGAGGCCCGCCTAGGACAGGATATTCGGGATGCGTCCGCGGTGGTCCAGGACGATCTGCTGACGATCCGAACGGTTTTCGACCGGATCGAGGACGCCTTCCGGCGCATCCAGCAGCATCGGGGCCGCCTGGAAACCCGACTGAGGAACACGGTCCGATACGCCGGTCGCCAGACGGGTGGCTTTTTGCAGAGAAGCGAGCGCGTCGTGATCCTCCTCGATCGCATGCTACAGACGTCGGTCGCCATCGAAGCAAAGGGGCCCATGGAGGCGCAGAGGGAGTTCCTGTCTCCATTCCTGCTCGCCCGCCCGCGAAGCGCTCGCCCGGCGGTCGTGAGCGGCGTCCTCGATCTGCAAAGCCTGACGCCGTTGCAGATGTATCGCCGCGACCTCCAGCGGCGTTACCTCGACCGCCTCAATGTTCGTCCGGCGCAGGTACAGCGTTTCCTTGAACGGCGAGTGCTTCCGTTGACGAGCCAGGCGGCGAGCGATCTCCATATTGGCGATCTCGATGATTTCCTCGCCTTCGAAGCGCTTCGCGTCGCCGTGGCTGGCGCGGACGGCGGCCAGTCCGCAAAACGACTCCTGACCGCCCTGTCTCAGGATTTCGAGTTCGAGACCAGGGAGGGAGACCTCGTGGACAATGAGTGGATCGCCTGCCGAGGCTTCATCGTCCGGCGCAAGACCGACGCCATCACGCTGGAGCGCTCGCATGCTGATTGAATTTCAACAGTTGGAGGAGAAAGACGCTCGGCTGTACGCGCGTGTCACCCAGGTCATCGCCCACCTGCTTCGTCACCAGTTCCTGCATATCGACGACCGCGGCGCAGCCGGGCTGATGGAGACGCTGCGAAGAGCGGCGGCCGTCACCCTGCTCAGGGACTATTTCGATGTCGCCGGCTACCGGCTGGTCGTGCGCGAAAGTGAGGGCTGGGCCGGGCTTTTCCCGGACCTCGACCGGATCACGGCGCCGAGGATGCGCATCGAGGACTCTCTGGTCCTGCTCGTCCTGCGCAGGCTCTGGGAAGAAGAGGTCCAGAACGGCGACATACAGCCTCATGCCAGTGTTCTGCTGACCCTCAACGCGGCCTACGACGCCTATCAGGAAACAGTCTCGCGAGCTCGGCGACCGGCGCTGAAGGTCGGGGAGTTTCGCGATGTCCTGCTGTCGCTCGAACGGCGCGCCATAGTACGGCTCGGTCCGGAAGATGATCAGGCGCAGGACCGCGAACTCACGATACGGGCGCTGGTCAGCGAAGTGGCCGGCGACGATTTCCTCACCTCGCTTGAGCAGCTTCTTCAGAGACCGGATGTCGTCGAGGACGATGCCGATGAGGAGCCTGCCGCTCCCGAGGCCGATCGGGCCGAGGTGGAGGTCTCCGCATGATGACCCTCAGCCGCATCGCCCTGGTTCAGTGGCATCTGCTGGCCCGAGCCGACCTTGATATCGTCGGCAACGGCGCGATTCTGGGTGAGAACCGGTCCGGAAAATCGACCCTGATCGACCTGATCCAGACGGTGATGTCGGGCGGGGCGGCCAGCCTTTACAAATACAATCGTTCCGCCGGCGAGGGCTCCGGACGTTCAGAGCGCACGCTCCAGAGCTACTGCCTTGGACGGTTGGACGAGGGCGTGAGCCTGCGCGATCAGACAATCACCCACATCGCCCTGACGTTCGAAGACGCGGAGGGAGATCGCCCTCCGGTCACTCTCGGCCTCTGCGTGGAAGCGACCTCTCGCGACAACGCCGTAATCCTCGGGCGATATGTCGCCGAGGGCGTTCGCGCGGATTCCGCGCTGTTTGTCGAGGAGGTGGATGGCGTCGCGCGTTCTGCGGAGTGGCCGGTCGTGAAACAGAGGCTGGAGGCGGCCTGCGCAGCGGGCGGCTACGAACTCCGGCGACAGACCAAGGCGCGCGACTTCATCCGAGAGTACATGCGTCTGCTGTTCACAAAGGGACAGCGGTCTGAGCCCGAGCGCTTCGCGCGGGCGTTCGTCCTCGCCCTGTCGTTCCACCACATCCCGTCTGTCGAAGCCTTCGTTCAGACCTATCTGCTGGAAAAGGACGACATCGACATTGGCGAGCTTCGCGCGTCCATCCAGCGCTACCGCCAGATTCAGCAGGACATTCACGACCTGGAGGACAGGCTTGCCGCCCTTCGGGAACTCAAAATGCAGGCGGATTCGTTCGAGGATCTTCTGCGACGGGAACAGATCGCCCGCAGCGTCGAACAGCTTGCCCAGGTAATCGAAGCGGGCGGCGCCCTGTTCGACAATCTGCGAGCGCATCGCGAGGCCGAGGACCAACGCCGGCGGGTCGAGGAGGATCTTGATCGCTGCGAAGCAGAACTCGCGCTCGCGAAGGATCTCGTCGTGTCCCTGACGGCCCAGATTCAGGCGCAGGGTCGCGGTGCGGAGGAGGCCGTGCTGAACAGCGAAATGAAGCTCGCCTTGAAGGAACGGGCCGAGCTCCTTGGCCGGCTTCAGGCGCGCTTTCTCCGCGCCGCCCGCGGAGTGTCCCTCCTCGACCAGAGGGCGCTGCTGCAGCCGCTCCGGCTGGGTCAGCTCACGTCCACGCTCGAAGCGATTCAGAAGCAGAGCGAAGGCCGCAATCCCCCCGACTGGCCGCAGGATCCGGCCGGGATGGAAACGCTGCTGAGCACGGCGGCGATCATCGCGGCTGAGAAAGTCGACGGTGTGCGCGAAGAGCGGAACAGCCGCATCGGAGCAAGGGAGGGCATCCGCGCCGAGCTGAAGGAAGCGAAAGCGCAGCTCGACAAGAGCCAGCAGGGCGCGGCCTTGCTGGACCCGCGAACGGAAGCGCTCATGGCCAAGCTCGCGTCGCTGGGAATGGAGCCCCGCGCCGTATGTGAGGCTGTCAGTCTGACCGACGAAAGCTGGCGCAATGCTGCGGAGGCCCTGCTGGGCCGAGACCGGGAAGCGGTGATCGTTGCACCGGAGCACGCCTCACGTGCGGTCGAGATTCTTCGCGCCGGACGAGAGGCCTTCCGCGGGTGCCGGGTCGTCAACACGCGTAAGCTCCAGGGATCGGCCCGTGAAGCGACGCCGGGGTCTCTCGCCTCGGTGTTCACAAGTGAGGACGGCCTGGCCATGGCATTCGTTGTCCAGCGCGCCGGTTCCGTGCGGCTGGCCGAGACGCAGGAGGAACTGATGGCCGGCCCGCGCGCCATTATGCGGGACGGCGCCTACAACAGCGGCCTGGTCGTCGAGGTGCTTCATCCGCAAGGCCTCAAGATTGGCCGCGCCGCCGCGGGCCTCATGCAGGCTCGCCTCACCGATGAGATCCGAGACCTGACGGCCATCCTGTCCAAACACGATGCGAACGTCGCCTTCATCGATGACGTGGTGCGGCGACTGGAAGACCTCTCCAGCCCGGTAGAGGCGGCCGATCGCCTCGATACCCTCGTCTTCAGCATCGCCGACGCCGAGGAGAAGGCGGAGGACCGAAGACGACGCTTGGCCGATCTGGCGGCGAACGTCGATCCGGAGCTTGAGCAAGCGCTGGCGGTGGCGCGGCGGCGTCAAGAGATGGCGGAAGGGGAAAGGCTCGCCCTGGTCGAGCAACGCGGTTCACTGGGCCAGACCCTCCAGGATCTCCAACGCCGTCTCGAGAGCGGCGAGGCCCAGCCAGGCTCAAGGCTGTGCCTGGCCCTGAGGTGGCGAACTTTCCGCCAGCGGCTTCCGGGCCGCCAGGGGTTCCTTCCGGTGCGACAGGCCTACGCGGCGCTCAGAGCGGGCCGTCGTCCGGAGAAGATCGCCCGCGATCAGGCGGCGGAGGCCGAGACGCTTGTTGCTCAATACCGAGACGTCGAAAGCGCGCTGCGCGTCGACCTCGGTCGCTTCCGCGCGAAGTTCGGGTCCGCATCGGTCCCGGAGCCCCAGGCGCGCATCATCGCGGAAATCATGCCCTGGCTCGAAGAAGGGATCGCTCTTCTCGAGCGGAATCAGCTGATCCAGTATCGCGAACAGGCCGACCGGGCGGCCGAGGAAGTGAGCCATCTCTTCCGGACGTCCTTTGTCCATGAACTGAACGGTCGGTTCAGCGGTCTCAGGAGCGAGATGCTGGCGCTGAACGCAGCCTTGCAATCCCGGCCGCTTCACGGCGAAGTCTACTCGGTCCACTGGGAGATCAAACCCGCCTTCGACGCGCTGTACCGCCTCGCCCGCGACAGCGAGTCCGATGAAGACGTGCTCGCGGCGCTGTTCGGTCGGGGTGAGCCTCGGGACGAGAAGCACGCGCTCGCGCTCAAGGAGGTCGAGCGCCTGATGCAGGACGAAACGCTCGATTTCACGATCTACCAGGACTATCGCAACTACTACGCCTTCGAGCTCCGGATGAAGGACGTGGCCACCGGTCGGCAGACAAGTTTCGACCGGCGGCGCGGTGTGGCGAGCGGCGCTGAACTTCAGGTGCCCTTCTACGTCATCATCGGCGCCGCCCTCGCCAGCATCTATCACGGACGGCGGGTTACGCCCGGCGTCGAACGTGGCATCGGTCTGGCCGTGTTCGATGAGGCGTTCAGCAAGATGGACGGCTCGAACCAACGCATCCTGTTGGACTTCTACCGCGACATCGGTCTGCAGGTGGTTGTGGCCGCGCCGCCGGAAAAGCGTTCGGTCATCTTCGAGAATTTGGACAGCGTCATCGACGTCTACCGCTTCGGCGACGCGGTCACCGCGGAGTCGGCGCGCATCAAGCCGCTCGTTCATGAAACCCTCAGGCGGGCCAATCCGCGTAACAGGACGGATGAGGATCTGATCGCGGAGATGGCGGCCGCGCCCTTGCCTGCTCAATGACGGAGATCCAGGACCCAGTCGCGCTCCTGCACGGGCTGCTGGACCGTCACGAACGCCAGGCCGGCAGCGCGGCGGCGACGGCGCGGATCGACGAGGACCGCTTTCATTCAGTGGCCGACTGGGATGCCTTTCTCGCTGTCCTCGGGACCGTCGAGCGGAAGGGCGGGGTTCGCCTCGTTCGGACCCGCCGAGGCGGCGTAGAGCACATTCGGACGGTTCGGCTCATCGACCCCGAAGTCGTCTATCAGGTGTTGGGACGTAAACCCTCGCGGGAGGGCGCGGCCGCCGCTGTCGCCTCCGTCCCGCAAGAGGCGGATGGAGCCGGATTCGCGTCGGTCATCGCCCGGATCGAAGCGGGGTGGGCGAGGCACAGGACCATTTTTGGGCTGAGGCCTGGCCAAACCGACCGTCTCGACAAGGCGGCGCGCCTGGCGCGGGCGCTCCGACGCCGTTCGCAAACCGACGAGAGCGTCCGCCAGATCGATTACCGCAGCTTCTCCCGGGATGCGGCGGGGGACAGCAAGGCCTTGGCCGATACGCTTGTGGCGGTGGCGGCCCTGCTTCAGGCCGACGACCCCGCGAGGCTGGCCGATCTGATCCCGGAGGATGTGGTCGCACTTTACGGAGTGGAGCGTCTGCCCGCGCCGGTGCTCATCAGCGGAGCTGTCGCCTTGGATGGGGCGGTCCTCCCGCGGGCTGAGTATCTCGGGTTCCCGGGAGCGGTCGCCGAACATCTAAGCCCGGGCGCGCCTCCGGCCTACCTTCTGACCATCGAAAACTACACCTCCTTCATCCGACATTCGCGCGAATGCGCGGCAGACGATGGGGGGCTGGTCATTTACACCGGCGGCTTCCCCTCGCGCGCCGTCCTCGCCGCCCTCCTGCGCCTCGCGCGCCTGAGCCAGTCGACGGTTTATCACTGGGGCGACATCGACCCGGGCGGGCTGCGCATTTTCCGATCGCTCGAGCAGGCCTTGGCTGCGGAGGGCCGCAAGCTGCGACCTCATCTGATGAGCCTTGAGCTCCTTCGCGAACGCGGTCGTCCCGACCCTCAACGAAGGCGGCTCTCCGTCGGCGCCGCCCAGGGAAGCGCTATCGCCCCGCTCTGGGATGCGATGGCGCGAATGGAAACGCCATGGGAGCTTGAGCAGGAGGGAGTGGCGCCGTCACGTCCAGAAGACCCAGGCGCCTAGAACTGGTCGCTCTCAGCGGTGCGATGCACCGGACCGGCGCGCCTTCTCACCCGCTAGTGAAGCCGCACGCCATCCGGGGCGGACGTGACCATGACGAGGCTGTCGACCATGGCGTCGATCTCGGCGTCCAGCCCGGAAATGTCCAGGCCGGCGAACCGCTCGCGGGCGGCCTCCCGCCAGGCCGCTCTCAGGAGTTCGCGGGCCGCCTCGGGATCGAGATCCTCCAGATAGATCAAGCCTCCCTCCGCGAGCAGGCGACCGGCGACCACGCCGGCGCGCCCGGCCAGTTCCTGATAGATCTCCGCTTCTTCATCGGAGAGGTCTTCGGTCAGGGCGGTCCTCCGCGAAGACGAATGGGGGACGGGCCTGGAACTTCTGCGAGGAAGCCCGGTGTTTCGGAGCGGATCGCCGCCGACGCTTGGACGTCCCCCGGCTCCCGATCGGCCCCTATCGTCCCGGAACCCGTCACCCCCAGACTACAGCGCGAATGGGAAGGAGCAACACACCCGTTCATCGCCGACCGGAGAACGCCGCGAACAGGCGCATGCGGTGCAGGGAAGGGCTAAGGGCTCCGCCCTCGCGCAGGCCAGGGTGAAGCGGCTGCGCCGCCGGACCGGCCGGTCTCCCCCGCCTTCCGCGCCGGCGACGAGGGCAGAGCGATCAGAAGGGTCAGGCTTGTGCAGGCCGGGCGATCCCCCTCCGGCCGGTCCGCCCTGGCCCTTGCTACCCCGGTCTCGCCGACGGGCAGGGTTTCAGGCGCGCAGTTCGCGTGCCTGCAACCCTTGCCCAAAGGAGGCAGACATGACTGTTCAATCCACCCAAACCCGCGCGGCGGCTGACGCCGCCGCCACCGCAGCGGATCAGGAGCCGGGACACGGCGCGGAGATCGTGGTTCCGCTGAACCGGTTGAAGGCGTCGCCGAAGAACGCCCGGAAGGTGAAGCACACCGAGGCCGGGATCGAGGCGCTGGCCGCCTCCATCAAGGTCAAGGGGGTGTTGCAGCCGCCCGTGGTCGAGATCGAGCGCGGCGAGGGCGGCGCCGCGACCGGCGCCTACCTCGTCACCATCGGAGAGGGGCGGCGCCAAGCGCTGCGGCTGCTGGTCAAGCGCAAGGCGATCAAGCGGACTCACCCGGTCAAGGTGACGGTCGACACCGAAAACGACGCTCACGAAATCAGTCTGGACGAGAACGTCACCCGCGAGGCCATGCACCCGGCCGATCAGTTCGAGGCCTTCAAGCGGCTCGCGGACGAGCGGGGCTATGGTCCCGAGGAGATCGG
>Ga0065721_10050485_pt1 | contig 19816 bp, 19 predicted proteins | sample Mesricmetagenome_FD_59108 | JGI IMG/M metagenome (GOLD analysis project Ga0065721, IMG submission 59108) | Mesophilic microbial community from rice straw/compost enrichment Sample: eDNA_1 v2 (version 2) | ecosystem: Engineered > Solid waste > Grass > Composting > Bioreactor | place: USA: Davis... | reverse complement strand
AGCGGCTCGATCACAGACCATTCGAAATCTGTCAGCTCAAAACGGCGACGCATCTCCAAGACTCCTTTCCCGAGCCTTGAATCAATCACTGCCGCCTCGCGCAACTCAGTTTATGAGTTTACCGCCTAAGGCTCGGTCCGCGCCGAAGGTCCGCTTCGGGCTATTCGGTCGGACCTGATGAATGCCGCGCTTCGACCGCAAATTCGCTCAATTCAAGCTTCTGTCCGACCTGCGTCACAATCACGGGTGCGACAGTTAGTCCCAGTCGTTGTTTGACTCGTTCCTCGAGGATGAACAACGGTCGTTCCACCTTTTCGCCCATCGTGACGGGATCGGTTGATGTTTTCTCGCCGCCCGCGAGCAGTATCCAGTCGCTAGGCCTCACCCGGGCGAGCGCCCAGTTCAGGTCGCGACTATGCACCACGACAAGCCGTTGTGGCAGCGACACATAGGAAAGCGGGTTGAACGTGTAGCCCTTGGGGTAGAGCAGCTTTCCGTCGGGAAGTCGAATATCGAAATCGAGCGTGTGGAATGGCACCACCGTTCGCTTCCGATCGGCCTTCGCAACGTCGAGCAACGCCGATTGCATGGCGCTCCACTTCTCGCGAGGACCGAACTTTGCCGCGATGCTTCGCGGCTGCTGCGCGACGCGAGCTTCGATCTCAGAAAGTGCATCTGGTTCGGTAATCGGCCAGGTGCGTCCGATTGTCGCGGTTTGACCCCGCGCTGATGCGGCTATCGCGAGCGCGCCGAGCACGAGCATTAACGATGTACCGAACTGCCAAGCGGCCACGCGGATACGCTGAGGATCATGCTCCATGACGTCGCCTCCATCTTTGCCGCGGGTCGGCGTTGCCGACGCCGATGACCGCAGCCGCGAGCGAGCCCAGTGACAGCAGGCTCATCACGATGATGAGCGATCGCGGTGGATTTTCGATCGGGCCGGGAGCCTCCAGCAGGATGACGGCTAGCGCCTGGCCTAGCATAAACCCGCTGACGGCGAGCCGCACCGCGACCGGTGAAGGCGTGTTGGACAGGAGGCCGTTCATGATTCTCGCCGCCGGCGACGCCAGCGCAGCATCAGGCCGCTCGTCACAGACGAGAGCCAGATCAGAAGCAGGCCGCTTGCGAAACAGGCGATTCCGACCGTCACCGACGCTTGCGTCACGATGGCGGTGGGCTGTTCGACCAGCAGCCCGGCCACTAGGACGAGTGCGGCCATCATGAAGGACTCGATCATGACGAGCCGAAACCGCCAGCCGAGCGCCTGACGCTCGGCCACCGCCGCGACGGCCGCGTCGAATAGGGCCCGGTCGGCGGGCAACATAGCATCGAGTTGCAATTCGAGCTGGTCGCGGCGGAGCGGAGGCCGTTTCATGCCGCCCGCTCCGCCATCTGCACCGCGCCGCGTTCGCCGAGAATTTCGCGGGGATCGACGCCGGCGAGATCGCACACCGCTTCGAGTGGTGAACGGCCCGTGCGGATCAGCGCCTCGAACGCGGCGACTTCGTTGGGCGCACTGGTGTTGATCCAGTAGCTGAACGGATCGACGACGAGCCGCGCGACGCCGAGTCCGAGCGGGCTGTCGATGAAGACTTCGCTGTAGTTCGGCTTGTTGTTGCGGACCGACTTCAGAAGATCGAGGACGAAGCCCGAATAATCGAGAATCTTGTTCTCGACCGCCCGGTCATAGGTTGCACCCTGCAGCAGGAACCGCGTCGCGGCATTTTCGAGGATGACCTGTCCGGTGCCGCCGAACAGCATGAGGTCGTTCATCGACTGGAGGACGATGCCGAAGCTGCCCTGGTATTTGCGCGCGCGGCGATAGCCCTGCGCGAAGGCCTCGGCGAGCCGCGACAAATCCTGCCCGTCGCTCCGCGTCATGAACTGCGCCGCTTCGTCGCAGAGGACGAAGCGGGGGCGGTCGCGAGCCGAAAGATAGAGCTCCTGCGTGACTGCGTTCACCACCACCATGACGATGACATTGAACAGGTCGGGCATCGCCTTCAGACGTTCGAGTTCGAGCACGACGAATTCGTCCGAGCTAATGTCGAAGGTAGACGGTCCGTTGAAGAAATGCCCGTAGGCGCCGTCCGACCCGAAATCGCGGAGGTTGAACGCGAGTTCGCGCGCGACGGGCTTTAGATGTTCGACGCGGTCGAGATCGGTCGCGGCAAATTGCGGATAGGCTCCAAGCCAGGCACGGACGGAATCGATCCCTTCGTCGGCATGACCCTCGTCGATGGTCCACTGGACCGCCGACTTGATAAGGTTCCATTCCGACGTTGAGACACCCTTGCGCGTTGCGGCGTTTGCCATCTCGGCGACGATTGCAACGGCCATGGCGATCGCTGACTGCTTGTCTTCGCCGTCGAGCGCGAGCCCGAGGTCGAACGGGTTAAGGACGAGCCGTTCCTCGCCGATATCGATATAGCGGCCCGAGCAGAGCGTGCAGAGCTTCCGGTAGCTGCCGCCGATGTCGATGATGCGGATCAGCGCGTCCTGAGCATAATATTGCCGGCAAAGGTCATTGAGCAGGAAGCTCTTCCCAGCGCCGCTCTCCGCCGCGACCACGAAATTATAATTATTGATGCGCGGATCGAAGAGGTCGAGCGTGATAAGCTGGCCCTTGCGCCCCGTATAGAGCAAGGCAGGCCGCCCGCCGCCGCGGAAGTCGGTCTGGATCGGCGCCATCAGCGCCGCGGCCTTCACCGGCATCCGGAAATCCCGCTCAAGCATCTTGATCGTGCGGCGCTCGGGGTAGAGGCCGAAGGGCAGGCTCGCCGTCAGCAGGAGTGGATTGAGATAGGATTCTTCCTGCACCATCCACGGGAGCGGCTCACTTTCCCAGAGCCGTTTGGCGCGCGCGGCCATCTCGCGGGCTTGGTGGCGGTCGCGGCCAAACACCCAGACAGCCGGGATCACGGTCACGAAGCGGCTGTTGCCGGCCTCGTCGAGCACCCAGCCGATTTCCTCAATCTGTTTGCCGACTTCGACCGCGAAGCTGCCCGCAGCCTTCTGCGCCGACAGGATTTGAGCGCGCTTGTGGATTTCGAACTGCGAATGGTCGAAGAGAATGTTGAGGCAGTAGAGGAAGGGGCCGCCGATCTGGTCACTGTCTTCCGCGCTGCCGCGCATACCGCCCATCAAGCGGTTCATGCGTTCGGCCGTGACGCGCTTTGCCGGTGCCTTCGGCGTCAGACAGCGGGCGACCTGGTTACCGAGAAAGACCTCGGGGCCGTCGAAAGCAAGATCGGGGCCCGCGTCGACGATCTGCTTGCGGATCGGAGGGGAAGGGTGCCCGGGTGCGCCGCTGGCGAACACGCCCGGGGCATTTTCGAACACGCCGTTGAAGATGCGGCGATAGAAGGAGACCATCTCGTGCGGTTCGGTGCGCCGGATGCCGAGCTTGGCGAGTTGCTCTTCGATCTGGCGGCGGAGGTCGCTGTGCATCGGCGTGCGCGTCTTGACGGCGAGAAACGTCCGGAAATCGCGCACGGGGATGCCGTGAAGCGCGGCGAGGCCGTTGCGCCCCTCGTTCAGATAGGCATGCGTCCGGCGCGCCGACGCCTGGATCAGCGGATCGGGCCGCGTCTTGAGGTCGAGATAGGCGTCGAGTGCCGGCGCGATCAGCGGATCGGCGAAGCTGATAAGCTGGACGAGGCTGTTCTCGGGGAACTGGATGTTGAACAGGCCGAGCAGCGCCTGGTGGACATGCGCGAACATATAGGCTGCGGGCGTCAGCTCCCAGGCATAGCCCCAGCCATCGTCGATACAGAGGAAGGCTTCCTCCTCCTCGACCCACGCGACCAGCGGCAGGAAATCCGAATAGCGGTCGCGCGCGACCGCGCGATGCAGGTCGGCGAACGTCAAGCCGCCCCCCGTCCCGGTCCCGGGCGCCTTCACGGCTGCGGAACCACAGGTGCGTAGACCATCGGCGCCGGCTCGCCTCCCGGCGCCTCGCGAACCTGATCGAGCACCGGCGCGCGCGCCGCGGCCGAAACCGGCGGGACGAGGTAGCCGCCGACGACCCATGACGGGGTCTCGAGTACCGAATAGATGAAGCGCGGCATGTAGAGCCGGTCGGGCCGGTTGCGGTCGGCATAGGGCAGGATCAGCGTTCGCACGGCCTGCGCGGGGCGCAGCATTGGCGTCTCGGGTGCCTCAATCAGACCCTGGAGTTCACGATAGACGCTGTCGCGATAGCTGCCATAGGCACTGGCATCCCGGCGGCCGCGGCGAGCGGGTTCGCGCTGGTTCGTCTTGAGCTGCGTTTTGTCGCGGGTAACCGCCGGGTCAGAGCGCGATGCCATGCCCTGCGCTGCATCCTCATAGGCTCTCTCGGGATGGATGCACTGGCCGTGATCGTCATTCTTGCAGCTGAACTTCTCGCTGTAGGGCGACATGACTGAACCGAATGAGGCGCAGGCGGAAATTGTGCAGGCGAAGCCGTACAAAAGGCCCGTCAGGCTCAGGCGCGTGCGGCGGCGGTTCGCTATTTCAAACATGGTCGTTGCTCCAGGAACAGGCCGGGTCATCAGAATTTGCTCCCGGCGGTTGGCTTGATTTCGAGCGTGACGCCTTCTTGGATCACGACGACGACATCCTTCGCGGCGCCGACCTCGACGATCGGGCCTGCCTGCCGGGCGAGGTCGAGATAGAAGTCGGTCAGCTTGTCCGATGATTTTGAAAGGCCGCCGGCGATCCCGGCCTTGGCGGCATCGCCCGCATCGAGCGTGCGCACCGAACCCAGTGCCGACGTCGAGACATCGCCGATGGTATTCTCGACCGTCTGGCTGATGCCGCTGATTGTGCCAGCGATGAAGGCGCGCGCGAGGCTTGCCCCTGCGCGCGTCACGACCTTGCCGGAAAGCCCCTTCTTGCCGTCGGTGTCGACGAAGAAACCCTTGATCGGTTGATCGACCACTGAGCGCTCGTCGAAGTCGACGCAGGACAGCGACACAAGCTGGACCTCGACCCGCTCCTTGGCGAGACTTCCGGTCGCATTGCCGACCACGAAGCAGCCCGAAAGATTGGCTTTGACGTCATTGGGCAGGACTGCCGGCGCCTGGACGCGCGCAATCAGCGGTTCGGGGTTCGAGGTCGCATCGCTACTGGCGAGCGCGTCGATCCCGGTCAGGAGCCGCGCTTTCATGAAACCAGGCGGCAAATAGATCGTCCGTGTCTTTTTTTTAGTGCCGGCAGGCGCGCCTTTGCCGTCGGTCGAGGCGGCTGCGCCGGGCGCCGTTACGGCCGCGCCGATCGCGCCGACGGTCTTTTCGACCGGCGGCGCGGGAGGGGCAGGGGGCGCCGACGGCGGCATCGGCGGAGCCGGAATCTCGCCTGCCATCCCCTCGGCCTCGTCGGGAGCGGAGGGATAATCGGGAATGGTGCCGGGCAGGGCAGGCGGCAATCCCGGGTCGCCATCGAGTGACGACGCGGGTTTGCTTCCAGGGATGACCTTGCCCTCCTCTATTGCGGCGACGCGTTCGCCGAGCAGCGACTGTCCATCGAGGATCTTCTGAAGGTCGCCGCGCAGCTTCACCTCAAGGCTGTCGCCGCGGAGCCCGGCACCCATGTCGAGCTTGGTTGCAGCCGGTGCTTCGGGCTTGTCGTCGCTTCCGCCTGTGCTCGCCGTATACAGGCCTGTTCCGAGCAGCGCGACGACGCCGGCGACGCCCAACTGCTTGGCGCGCAGCTTCTGTTTCGAGCTCAGCGTAGCCCAGCGTTCCTTGAGGGCGAGCAATGCAGGGCCGCGCTCGGGAAGCGGAGATTCGGGCGGCAGCGGCTGGCCGACCTCGCCGAGATCGAGCATGTCTTGTTCGGGGCCGGCGGTCATTGCCCGTCTCCGCGGCGAATGACGATCAGCCGCGCACTTTCGCCCGCCTTTAGGTTGAGCCGATCTAGCGTGATCGCGAATATGTCGGCGCCGAGACCGCGATCGAGGAACTGCCGTTCCTCCAAAGTCGCATCGCTGTCGCTGGTGAGGCGATACTCGGAGGCCGAAAGACCCGATCCCTCGATCTCGAGCCTGCGCCTCTCGATCAATGTCGCCGACGGCGTGGCCTGGACCGTGATGATCCCCGCGCGCGGTGCGACTTCGGTGAAGCTTGCAGGCACACGGTCCTGCAGCATCGCGAGGCTGATCGAGATTGCCCGCTCTTCCTCGACCAGCGGCCCGAGCAGATCCTCGTTGGCGCGCGCGCGCTGCGGCCGCCCCGGGACAAGCGTCACCGTCTGTGCGGGAATGTCCGAAGGCTCGGCATAGATCGGATAGATCGCGCCATTGCACGAAATGAAAAACTCGCTCGGTGTCGTGACGTAGCTGCGGGTGACCGCCCCCATGTCGTCGATCTCCTTGACGAGGAATTTGATCCAAGCGTCCGAACCCGCGCGCTCGACCGCGATCGCTTTCTCGGCCGAGAATTTGACATCCTCGATCTCGCCGCCGACGCAGACGATATGATTGACGTCGCGGTTCGAGAGCCGGACCGTGCTGGTCTGATCGGGCAGGGCGGTGATCGCCTGCGCGAACACGGAAGCGGGCAGCAGCAATGCGGCGCCGACCAGCATCGCGCCTGCCCTAGCGAGCCTGTGCATCGAAACTCTCCTCGGTGAGCGAAATCAGCCAGAAGCGGCCGTTCTCGACGGCGTAGCGAATGCGAAGATTGCCGCGGAACTTGCGGATGACGCCGCCGATCACGCGAACCTTCTCGACGGGAACGAGAATGTCGCGATCGGTCCATTGGACCGGCTGGTCGGGGCGGATATAGGTCGCGATCGACAGCGTAGGGTTGCCGGCGAGTTCGTCCAGGATACCGTTCAGGCCGTCGCGCATGCTGTTATAGGCCGACGGGTGGACGATCGAAAGCAATTCCTGGAATTGCCGGTCGGCCGAATAGGCCGAATAGGTTCCCGCGAGCGCGACGATATTGCGCGTGATTGTGCGGAGATAGGAAGCCGACGGCTTGGAACCGGTCACATAGAGGTCGCCCCCGGCGCCAAAGGGAACGACCACCGTGCGCTGCTTCTGGTCCGAGGTATGGACCACCGCTCCGAGAACGGCGGTGATGCCAAACAGCCCGACGATCGCGAACTTGAGAAGCCGGTTCTCCTCGAACAGGTTTGACGAGCCTTGAACATAGCGATGGATGCCGAAGCTGGCGGGCTTGCCGATCAGCGGGTCGACCGGCGTGTCTTTACGGGAACGCAAGAACATGACCGCCCTCACTCGTAAAAGCGGGTCTGGGTGGGACCCGGATAATAACGGAAGCGCAGCATTCCCCAGCGCCACGCGAGATGCGCGAGGAAGCCGCGCGGCTGCGCGCGCTTCCACGGCAGGAAAAGGAGAAGGGCCGCGATAAACGCCCATCCGACCAGTCCGCCCACGATGACGGCGACGAAGATGGTTGTGACCACCAGCACGAACTCGTCCGATCCGAACCAGAGGATCTGGACCGGCTTGTGCAGATACTGGGGCAGGCGTTCGTTCATCGACCCTTCTCCTCCTGCTTCACAACCCCATGTCCGCAGACGCCAAACATGGGGTCTTTGCCGGGAGCGTTGTCCTCCCGGTGACCGGATTGCGAGCGAGCGGAGGAACCGGACCGCTCGTCCGTAATCCGATGCCGTCAGATCACCATCCCGAAGGTCTGAAGGATCGAGTCCGCCTTGATGAGGCAGACCGCCGCGACGATTGTCGGAATGCCGATCATGATGTTCGAGAACAGCCGCGACACGCCGAACAGGAAGGCCGCGACGCCGCCGACGAAGCCGAGCGGGCCCTTGACGCCCTGGTTCACGACGATGTCGTAGATGTCGTAGCCGAGGTCGCCGGCGACCGGCGCGGTGAAGGCATGCGCGCTCGCGGCGATGATCGACAGCAGTAGCACCGAGGTGCCGATGTTGGCGACCGAGAGCGCATTCTTGCGGAGATTTTTGATCATATTGCTTGCTTTCTCAAAAGTCGGGCTGTCCGCTGACCTGCCTGCCGGCATCGATGCAATCGCTGTCGGCCGACGGCTGCGCTGGACGGCCCGATTGGGGCGCCGCCGCCGGCATTCCGGTGCGCTTGGGGCGTGAGCGAAGATGCTCCCCGTGCCCGAGCGTCCGCCATGAAGAGGAGGGAGTCAGCGGGGTGCACGGGCGTCCTTCGCTGACGAGAGGAACGCCTCGATCTCGGCTTGCTGAAAACCGGAAATTAGCTTGCCGCCAGCGATCAGCGTCGGCGTGCCGGTGATCGCGGCCGAACTCACGATCTTCGCGTGGGCCTCGACCTTTGCTCGACCCTCCGCGCAGGTCCTCAGCACTGCGGGCGCTGCCCCGGCGTAGACCGCCTTGAAAGCGGCTGCCTTATCGGGGGAACAGAAGACATGTTCGGCTTTTGCGGCCGCCTCGGGATGAATGCCGCTGACGAAGAAGACGAGGCGGCGAGCCGGCTTGCCTTCCGCAGCCTTTGCCGCCCAATAGCGGTCGAGCGCTCGGCAATAGGGGCAATCGGGATCGGTGAATTCAATGACCGTCGGCGCGCCTTCGGGGCCGATGGCGAAGGCAAGGGCGGTATCGATCGCCTTCAGCCTTTTTGCGGTCCCGGCTTCCTGCGCCAGCGCCGTCAGGTTGACGCCATTCTTGTTAAAGATCGATGCGATCAGGAGGTGTTCGCTTTCGGGTGCATAGTAGACAATGCGGCCGCCGGCGTTCGCTTGGTAGATCGGCCCACGGACCGGAGCAGGCTCGAAATCTTCGAACTGGACATTGGTGAAGGTCTGACGCAATCGCTGTTCGGCTTCCGCTGCAGCTCGCGCGAGCACCAGCTTCTCGCGATTGTCTTCGGCGTTGGCGGTCGAGGATGCGCAGAGCATCGCTGCAATAAAGGGAAAGCTCGCGACGCGAACGGCGACGGACGTGCGAGACGACCGGCGAGCCGATATTGCGGGCAAACGGGTGGCGTAGGCGGAATCGCGTCGCATGAGTCCTCCCAGGCGCGGAATGCGCCGTTCAATTCTGGCTAGTGTGGTGATCCACCAGGAAGTCGCATGGACGGCCGCCGGATCGATCTCGGTGGGCTGGATCGCTCGCTTGGCCGGCTCGGACAAGGTGAAGGGCACGACTATGCCTCTTTAGGGCAACGCTGTGCACATCATTCTGGCAATCGGCTCGGCATGAATCCAGTGTGTTTCGATCGTTTCTGCACCGGCGAAGAACGATCTGCCGGTCAAATCTCGTGAAAAAGCTGAATAATACTATTGGATTGCAAGCAGTTCCCGTTGCCCAACCTCGGGCTGCCGTCCAGCCTCGCATATGCGGAACGCAGATGACGTGACGCTAATTGAAACGGGAAGCCACGATGTCGACCGCCACTAGTAGCCATGATGCCCTGTTGAGGCAGCTCAAGGAAATATCGGGCCGGCGGATCGAAGGAGAGCGGCGGCGGAGGTTTCTTACGCAACAACAATTCGCATCGCGGCTAGGTATCAGCGTCCGGTGGCTGAGGGAGGTCGAAAGCGGCAATCCGGTCGTGAAGATGGACGACCACTTGCTCTGCGCGGCCGCGCTCGGATTGGCTCCGAGCTATATCTTCCTGCCGTTGCTATATGGCGCGCACGGCCGACGCTTTCCGATCGACATATCATATTTCGATCTCACTGATGTCGAGTATCGATGCATGCAATTGATCGACCGTCGAACGAAACAAGCGGCATCGCTCCCGCGCCCACATGCGACGCGCCTTTAATCTCGCCCATGCCCCAGCCACGGTGAAAGGACGTGAATCCCGAAGAGACCATTCGGACGGCATATGAAGATGCAGAAAAATCATAATAAATCAATTTGTTATCCTGATAACAAAGGATTTTCCTTCTCTCAGGGGTATCGTTGGTAGCGGTCCTCCGCTACCAAGGCCATTTCTCCGTAAAAATCCGTCTTCGTTCGTCCGCGGATTATTTTTCAATAAAATCAAACGTTTCTTGCGTCCTTCCGCGGTCGTTTCGGTCCGTCGGGGTCCGTCCAGATCCGGCTACAGCGATTTGATCTGGGGGTATTTTTTGGGCAATTTTCCAAAATACCCCCAGCAGGAAATACCCCCAATGGCCCTCAAGGACCTCGAAATCAAATATGCGGCGCGCCGCCAGCGCGAATATAAACTCTTCGACGGCGAGGGGCTTTTCGTGCTCGTGACGCCCAAGGGATCGAAGCTCTGGCGCTTCAAATATCGATTGGCCGGGAAGGAGAAAGTGCTCAGCCTCGGCAAATATCCTGCCGTTTCAGCGGCTGTCGCTCGTCAAAAAAAGCAGGAAGCAAAGCGGCTCATCGAGCAGGGCATCGACCCATGCGACGCCAAGCGCGCGAAAAAGCATCGCCAGGAGCCGCTCACTCAGTTTGAATCCATAGCACGCGCCTGGCATGCGAATCGTGTCGAGGAGCTCGATGGCGCGCATGCGCTGCGCGTGATGAACCGGATGGAGCGCGACGTCTTTCCGGTGCTCGGCAAACGGGACATCAAGGAGATCACGCCGCCCGATGTCCTCGCGGTGGTGCGGGCAGTCGAGGCGCGCGGCGCGCTCGATGTCAGCCGCCGCATCAAGCAAGGCATCGGGCAGGTATTTCGCTTTGCGATCGCCAGCGGCTGGGCGACGAGCGACCCGACCGTCAGCCTGAACGATGCGCTGAAGCCAAGGCCGAAGGTCCAGCATATGGCGCGCGTACCTTTGACTGAGCTTCCCGATCTGGTGAATGCCATTCGAACCTATGATGGTGAGGCCGATACACGGCGGCGCGAGACGACGCGCGATGCGCTGCTCTTCACCTTGCTGACCTGGGCGCGCACGAGCGAGACCCGGTTTGCCGTCTGGGACGAGTTCGAGGATCTGAACGGCGATAACCCGCTGTGGCGCCTGTCGCCCGAGCGGATGAAGATGGAGCGTGAGCACCTTGTTCCTCTCTCGTCGCAGGTCGCCGAGCTGTTGCTCCGTCGCCGGCGCTCATCGAACAATCGCTTCGTCTTTCCGGGAGAGAGGCGGGGGCAACCGATATCGGAAAACACGATGATCTACGCCTGCTACCGGATGGGCTATCGCGGTAGGCAGACCGTGCATGGATTTCGAGGGCTCGGGTCGACATGGGCGAATGAGGCCGAGTGCTATCGGCCCGACTGGGTCGAAATGGCGCTGGCGCATGCTGACGAGGATGAAGTTCGCGGCGCCTATAATAGTGCCCTCTATCTGACGCCCCGCCGCCGCATGCTGCAGGATTGGGCCAACCACCTTGACGGGTCCGTCATCGCCGTGAAAACCGAAATGCCGACAGCCGCCACCGTGCAACCACCGCGCGAAAATCACAATATCACGCAGCCCCCTCCTGTGCCGCCTGTTGCGGGCCGCCCGGTATATTGGCAGCGACAGCGGTCACGGACATTGGTCGGTCGGCCCTGAAATTCCTGCGGTCGGAAATGGCTTCAATTTTTGGATCGGATTTGAAAATCGTTGTTTCAGGACGCGACGGCAAGCAGGCTATTGTTGCAATGCTACCGACTGATTTCTGAGGATATTGCCTACGGCCGAACGGCAGGGATGCGGTACGGGGCGGGTCGGCGCGTGTCGCCATTTCAGGTGGCGACGTCTCCATTAAATGTCCTACGATTATGCAGACAACTATTGACTTTTGCCTCAAGATGGGCGAAGAATGCCCAACGTGAGAAGCGCAGCGCGGCTCCTTGAGAAACGTGCTTCCGCCGACGAAATCTGCGGCCGCGCATGCCGGCCCAAGAACCGACAAGAGAGGGGCGCGGCGTTGACAGACAAGGGCAAATCGCCATCATTGCCATCCGGCGACCTTCGAGCAATCCTTGAGCAGTTCAATGCCAGCCATTGGCGCGCGTTGGAGCTGGAGTTTCATGGAACCAAGCTGTTCCTGAGCAAGGACGCCGGCGCCGCGCCAACATGGGTTGTTCGGCACTCGGTCGACGTGTCGCCCCCGGTCGACAAAGCGGCCGCGCGGCCGGCATCTCCTGCTCCGGCGTTAGGAACCGATCATGCTGCGACCGTCGTGGAGGCCGGCGAGGGGCAAGTCATCGTGAAGGCGCCATCGCTCGGGACATTCTATCGGTCGCCGAAGCCCGGTGCGGCGCCATTCACGCAAATCGGCGATCAGGTCGAAGCCGAAACCGAACTTTGCCTGATCGAGGTCATGAAGCTCTTCACCACGCTTCGCGCCGGGGTGAAGGGTAAGCTGGTGAAGATTCTTGTCGACGACGGGGTGATGGTTGAGCACGATCAGCCACTGTTTGTCATCGATACCAATGGCTGACCCGGTCACCAGCCAGCCTCGCCTGTTTGTTGCAAATCGCGGCGAGATTGCGTTGCGCGTCATTCGAGCGGCGCATGCGCTCGGCATCGAAACCGTCCTTGGCGTATCGGCTGCGGACAAGGACAGTCCGGCTGCGCGCGAAGCCGGGCGAGTGGTCGTGCTGGGACCGGCCGCCTCACGGGATTCATACCTCAATGTCGACATTGTCGTGCACGCCGCGATCTCGACAGGGTGCACGCTCATCCATCCCGGATATGGATTCCTGTCGGAGCGTCCGGATTTCGCGGAACTTTGCGCGGCGTCAGGCCTGATTTTCGTCGGTCCTCGTTCGGAAACCGTACGTGTGGTCGGGGACAAGATATCCGCCAAGGCGGTGGCCGACGCCGCAAAGGTGCCATTGACGCCGGGAAGTGGCAAGCTCGAGTCCGTCCAGCATGCACTGCAAGTGGCTGAGGAGATCGGCTATCCCGTGATCACCAAGGCCTCTGCCGGCGGCGGCGGCCGCGGCATGATCGTGGCCTGTGACGCCGAGGAATTGCGGCGCGCCTTCGACCAGGCATCGGCAACGGCGCGCGAGGCCTTCGGTGACGATACTCTCTATCTCGAAGCCTATGTCGAGCGCGCGCGGCATCTGGAAGTGCAGCTGTTCGGCGATGGCAAGGGGCGCGCGATCCATTTCGGAGAACGCGACTGTTCGATCCAGCGACGTTACCAGAAGATGATCGAGGAGGCTCCCGCCAGCATCCTTTCCGATAAGTTGCGTAGCCGGCTGCGAGCTGCCGCCGTCGATCTGCTGGCTTCGATAAACTACGGCAACGCCGGCACCGTCGAATTCCTCTACGATGAAGTCCGCAAGAGCTTCTACTTCATGGAGGTCAATGCACGCATTCAGGTCGAGCACCCGGTCTCCGAGCAGATTTCTTCGCACGACCTCATCAAATTGCAGCTCGGCCTTGCACTGGGAATGGCGACCTTGCCCGCGCAGGACGAAATCTCGCTTGGCGGACATGCTATCGAGGCGCGAATTCTCGCCGAAGACCCGGAGCGGAATTTCATGCCCTGTCCAGGCAGGATCACGCGATGGGTTCCGGCCGCCGGACCTGGCATCCGGGTCGATTCTGCCGTGCAGGAAGGCTCGATGGTCCCCCCCTATTACGACAGCATGGTCGCCAAGCTGATCGTGACCGGTGCCGACCGCGAGCAGGCCGTGGCCCGGCTTTCCGCCGCACTCAAGCGGTTCGAGGTCGAGGGTATCGCAACCAATATTTCGCTGCTGCAGGCGATCGTCGACCATCCCGATTTTCGCGCGAACGCAGTCAGCACCAAGTGGCTGGAGAACGTGCTTCTTCCGCAATTTCAGACAGAGAGGCCCCAATAGTCATGGCGCATATCGAATTCGTCGACGAGACGTTCCGCGACGGGCAGCAGAGCCTTTGGGGAATGCGGATGCAGGCCGGCATGGCAATTCCCATCGCCTCAACGCTCGACCGGACGGGGTTCCGCCGTATTGAATATGGCGGTTCCAACTATTTCGAAGTCCTGGTTCGCTATTGCCAGGAAGACCCATGGGCGGGGATGGACGCGGTGCTGGAGCAAATGCCTCGCACTGTGATCCGCAGCGGGATGCGTTCCAACGCCATGGCTACGTTTCGGACCTCGCCCGACGCCCTGATGGACGCTTGGATGCGCCAGAATTGCGTCCATGGCGTGCGGAGCATGTGGGTCTACGACTTGCTTTACAACATCGACAAGATGACGCGCCTCGCCAAGGTGGCGAAGGAATTCGGAACTGAGATCGCGGGTTCGTTGATGTACACGCTCTCACCCGTCCATGACGATGCCTATTATGCCGACAAGGCCAAGAAGCTTTCGGCATGCCCGGACATCGATACGCTGCTGCTCTACGATACTGCAGGCGTCCTGACCAAGGAGCGCATGACGACGCTGATCCCGGCTATTCTGGCGAATAGCAACGGGAAGCCGCTGGAGTTTCATGGCAACAACCTGCTGGGGATGTCGGCCAAGAACTATCTGGATGCCATCGATCTGGGGGTCAGCATCATCCACACCGCCAGCCGCCCGATGGCGAACGGGCCATCGGTGCCATCGACCGAGCTGATGGTGAACAACCTCGAGATCCAAGGCCACACGCATAATCTGAACAAGGACCTATTCGCGCCGGTGGCGGACCATATGGAGCGGGTCGGCAAGCGCGCCGGATTTCTCGTGAACCAGCACGGCGAATACAATGTCCTGTCGATCCAGCACCAGATTCCGGGTGGCATGATGGGGACTCTGCGTGCCCAGCTCGAACGCCATGGCATGTCGGAGAAGATCGACGAGGTTCTGGCAGAAGTCGCGGTCGTTCGGCGCGAACTCGGTTACCCCGGCATGGCGACGCCATTCAGCCAGCTTGTCGGCATTCAAGCGGTGCTCAACCTGGTCAACGGAGAACGCTACAAGACAATCCCGGATGAAATCATCGAATACGCCCTTGGCTATTATGGTGAAACGGCTGCGCCGATCGAGGCCGACGTTCTCGACCGCATCCTCAGCAGCCCGCGAGCACAGACCGCGCGCGACAATCCGCCGGAGCAGCCGACTCTTGCCGAACTGCACCGCAGATTCGACACGACGGATGACGACGAGATGCTGCTCCGAGCAATCCTGCCCGAAACAGACCTCGAAAAGATGCGCGCGGCGGGACCATTGAAGCGTGATTACCCGACCATATCGTCGCCGGAACTCGAACAGGCGGCGAAGCTGCTCAAGATCGCGAACCTGCCTGTGGTCCAGATGCAGTCAGAGAATCTCTCGATATCGTTGCGGGCCTGACAGGTCGGCGGTCACCCCCGGTAAATTTCCGTAGTCCCGGATTCCGGAAAACGGCACGGACTTCCTGTCAGTTCGGCCGTTTTGCCGCGCGAAGCGGTTCTTCGGATGCCATCGGTCTGAGACCGAGCTTCGCGAGCATGGCGGCGTCCTTTTCCTCACCGGCATTGGCGGTGGTGAGCAGCTTGTCGCCGGTGAAGATGCTGTTGGCGCCCGCCATGAAGCAAAGCGCCTGGGTGGATTCGCTCATGCTCTCGCGACCTGCCGACAGCCGCACCATGCTCAGCGGCATGGTAATGCGCGCCGCGGCGATCGTGCGAACGAACTCGATGTCGTCGATCCTTGCGAGCGAGGCGCCTTCGAGCATGTCGCCCAGCACCGTGCCCTTGACCGGAACCAAGGCGTTGACCGGCACGCTTTCGGGATGCCGGGGCAGCGTTGCCAGCGTGTGAATGAAGCCCACGCGGTCGGAACGCGTTTCACCCATTCCGACAATGCCGCCCGAGCAGACGTTTATGCCGGCGTCGCGGACGTGGGCGAGCGTTTCGAGCCGATCGTCCATGGTTCGCGTCGTGACGATCTCGCCGTAGCGCTCGGGCGAGGTGTCGATATTGTGGTTATAGTAATCGAGTCCGGCTTCAGCGAGCATCTCAGCCTGGCGCGGGGTCAGCATGCCAAGCGTCATGCAGGTTTCCATTCCCATTTTCCGCACGCCTTTCACGATCTCGACGATCGTCGGCATGTCGCGGTCCTTCGGGTTGCGCCAGGCCGCCCCCATGCAGAAGCGCCTTGATCCGGCATCGGCGGCCTCAGCCGCCTTTTGCAAGATATTCTGCACGGCCATCAGCTTGGTCGCCCCGACGCCGCTGTCGGCATAGACCGATTGGCTGCAATAGCCGCAATCCTCGGGGCAGCCGCCTGTCTTGATCGAGAGCAAGGTGCAAAGCTGGATCTCGTCGACGGCATGATGCGCTCGATGCACCGCGGCTGCATGGAAGATCAACTCGGCGAACGGCCATTCGAAGAGGTCCGCGATTTCCTCCCGGGTCCAGTCGGAGCGGGGAGGGGCGTCGGCGAGGTGGCACATCAGCTGTGGGGTCATGGTCATTCCAGGGTCAATCGACAAGATTCATCCGTAGCGCTTCGACCTTTGCCGGCGGGCAGCGCAAGGCTTCGGCGGCATAGGCTTCAACCGAGCCGTATCGCTCGCGAACGGCACTCAGCGCCCGCGACAGGAAAATCGGCTCTACGCGCGTGACGACCTGAATTGCCTCCTCGGACAGGCCCTTGCCGAACCTGCGTTCGATCTGGCTCCGCAATTTGGCCACCTGGGCTCCGCTGTCCGGCGCGGAGTTCGTGAGCAGATATTCCGCCATCACGTCCTCGTGATGCATGCCCAGCAACGTCTGGAGAACCGCGACGATGAAGCCCGTGCGATCCTTCCCCGCCGTACAGAAAACCAGCGACGCCCCGTCGGCGGTCGAAAGCATGTCAAGATAGTCTGCGTAGACTCGTTGCAGAAGCGGACGAAAGGGCAGGTCCTCATAGCGGCTTGCGAATTCTTCGCGCATTGTGGCCGCGTCCTTCGCCCGAGCGGCGCCCTCCTCATGAAAGGCCATGCGAGCCGACTCGCCATCGGGTTCGATCAGCCGGGCGCTCAGCTTTTCTGGCCAGCGGCAGGGCGCGTTGGCGCGCTCTGAGGTTCCTCTCAGATCGACCAGGACAGCCGGCGCCATCTGTTCGATCGCCATCAGGTCTGCCGCAGTCGCTTCGGAAGTGTCCCCCGACCGGAACAGCCTGCCAGTCCTCAGGGAGCCGCCACCAGGCAGCGCATAACCGCCAAAATCGCGGAGATTGTGGATCTTGTCCGTTTTCACGAATCGTGCCGCGTTTTGGTCATCGAGGAAAGCCGTCGTCATTCCGCCCCCTTATCGGTGGAGATATGCCATTGTAGGCCGACTAAAAGTGTAATACACAAATGTATACCAAAGCACAACATGTGAGAGGCGCCGTCCATGAACATCGCATCGATCCTGGTGAACAGCGCGCGGACGTTCGGTGACCGGCCTGCGATGTCGACCGGCGATAGGCTCCATGCCAATTACGCCACGATGGCATCGCGGACGGCGGGTCTGGCAGGTGGATTGAGGGCCAGGACCGGGCTCCTGCCGGGCGACCGCGTGCTGCTGGCGATGAGCAATTGTCCGCAATATTTCGAACTGCTTTTCGCGGTTTGGCATGCCGGTTGCGTCGCTGTGCCGGTCAACGCCAAGCTCCACCCCCGCGAAATCTCCTGGATCGCCCAAGACAGTGGCGCCAAGCTCTGCTTTTGCACGCCGGACCTGATGGAGGCCGTCATCGCGCAGTCGGACGAAATGCCGTCGGTGACGCGCTTTGTTTGCGTCGGCGACGTCGAATACGAACAGCTGCTGGCGGACCCGATATCGTGCGCGACAGCCGGCCGTGATGATCTGGCCTGGATATTTTATACAAGCGGAACGACGGGCCGCCCCAAAGGCGCGATGCTCTCACATCTTAATCTCCAGCTGATGGCGTGGAGCTATTTGTGCGACTTCGATCAAATCGGCTCGCGCGACGCGATGCTGCACCTGGCCCCGCAATCGCACGCTTCAGGGCTGCTCGCCCTGCCGCATATCGCCAAGGCGTCGCATCAGATGCTGCCGCCAAATGGCGCGTGCGACCCCAGCGAACTGGTCTCACTCATTGAGCGCACCGAACGCCTTACATTTTTCCTTGCCCCAACGATGCTGCGGCGCGTGGCCGAACATGGCGGTGTCGCCCGCACGCGGATCGACAATGTCAGGACTGTAATCGGAGGAGCGGCACCGTTCACGGCGCAGGATGTCCGGCAGGCATTGACCATCTTCGGCCCGCGATTCACGAATGGCTATGGCCAGGCGGAGTGTCCTTGCACCATAAGCGCGATGCCCAAGCAGCTCTATGCGGAAGCGTCAACGGACGAAGAGCTGACCTCGGTGGGTATCGCCCGGACTGGTGTGGAAATTGCCCTCGTTGATGGCGATGGGAATCCCGTAGCGACGGGCGAGGCCGGGGAAATCGCGGTGCGCAGCGATATCGTGATGCAAGGCTATCTCAATCGCCCCGATGCCACGCTTGAGGCCATCGTTGATGGTTGGTTGCGGACCGGCGACATGGGGGTCATGGACCGCCGCGGCTTCCTGACGCTGAAGGACCGCTCGAAAGATGTGATCATCAGCGGTGGTTCGAACATATACCCTGCGGAACTGGAAGCGGTAATGCTCCGCCAGACCGGAGTCGAGGATGTCGCGGTTGTCGGAAAGCCGGACGCCGACTGGGGAGAAGTGCCCGTCGCCTTTGTCGTGCTGGCGCCGGGGACGAGCGTTACAGCAGAGACCCTCGATGCCGTCTGCCTCGCAAATCTGGCACGATACAAGCGCCCCAAGGATTTTGTCTTCCTTGACCGGTTGCCGCGCAACAGCACCGGCAAAGTGCTGAAGGCGGAGCTGCGGGCAAGCCTGCGTTAGACGTTCTCCCAACGTCAACAGAGCGAGGAAGGCTATATTTCAGCTGTCCCTCTGCTCCGGGAATGCACCATCCGGAAGGTCGGTCAGCATGGCGATTTGGCTTTGCAGATGCGCCCGCATGGCTTTCTCGGCCTTCTTGGCGTCACCCGCAAGGACCGCTGTCGCAATGGTGGAATAGTCCGCGATGTGGATCTTCTTGTCCTTGGCGCCAAGATAGGATTTGATCTGAAGGCGAAGCATGTGAATCCGCATTACGGGCAGGATGGACGGAAGTTGGCTGTTGCCGCCTATCGCCATCAGGACATCGTAGAAGTGGCGTCGCTGCGACGGTGATTCGCTGATATCTTCCGCCCCCTCCCGGTACGGCAACAGTGCGGCTTCGAACCGCGCGCGTTCCGCCGCAGAGATGTCGACAGCCAACTGTTTCGCCGCCAGGCTTGCTATCAGGCATCCCAACGGTTCGACGGCGCGCAAAAGATCCATCGCCTCCTGACGTGTCAGGGTGCGGACATAGGCCCCCTTGTTCAGAGCTTTTGACAGTACCCCTTGAGCATCCAAGCGCCGAAATGCCTCGCGAACCGGGCCCCGGCTGAAACCCAGCGGGCGCGTGAGGTCGTTTTCGATCAGCCGCTGTCCAGGGACGATCCGTCCCTCGAGGATGCCTTCCCTGATGAATTCAACTGCACGATCAGGGGCGGACTGCAGCGCGTCGGAATCGGTCACTTTACCCTCTGCCTTCGCTGGTTCTCGCCGCTTATTACGTCCTGGAGCAATTGAAGCCATCGTCGAATGAAATCCCATAAATGTCCAAATCTCTTATTGCAGCGAAGTGCCATTGGCAATGGGAGACCCACAATTGTCGACAGAAGTGGGCCTAGCTCGACAGCACGCGACGTGTGCTCCAGCGGGGTTTCGGAGGCCGGAGGGCGTAATGCCATGTCTCTGAGTATCGTGCGGTATCATGACTGTCAGGCGTTTACGTCTTCAAGAATGTCCTACACTCGTGCATTGTGCGATCCTATCGTCTACCACAGGCGCTTGCGAGGCCCCGCGGGCTGGACGTGAAAGGGAGGGACAAAAGATGAGGTTCAGGCACACTGGCTCCAGCCGACCTATGCGTCAGACGTCACTGGGCGCTCTCGCGGCCGTATTAG
>Ga0065721_10050484_pt1 | contig 19817 bp, 13 predicted proteins | sample Mesricmetagenome_FD_59108 | JGI IMG/M metagenome (GOLD analysis project Ga0065721, IMG submission 59108) | Mesophilic microbial community from rice straw/compost enrichment Sample: eDNA_1 v2 (version 2) | ecosystem: Engineered > Solid waste > Grass > Composting > Bioreactor | place: USA: Davis... | reverse complement strand
GAGAATCGTGAATGCCTACGGCGTGAGTGGGGAGGTGAGTATTGAGTAGGTCCGTGGACCATCCGTCGACCAATAAACCGTCGACCATTCCGCGGACCGTGGTCCGTGGTCCGTGGACTATTCACTATCTTTATCTATCCAACTCCATATCCCGTGAACACAATAACACTCCCCATTGCCCTCATCCTGTCATGTATTTCCCTTGCAACCCTTGCCCAGGAAAAGGGAAAAAACGCCAAGTGGGTGATCAGTCGTACTGACGATTTTGAGGTTACAGGTGATGGAACCAACGCTGCATGGAATGCAACTGACTGGGTGACCCTGTCGCGCATTAAGGGAACGTCTCCCTACCAGACGCGCGTTAAACTACTCTATTCAGACAAAGGCATCTATGCAATGTATGAGTGCGAAGACAAAACGATAAAAGCTACCATGCAGGAAGACTTCGCCAGTCTATGGCGAGAAGATGTCATCGAGATGTTCCTGTGGCCTGACGAAACCTATCCAATTTACCTTGAATACGAGCTCTCACCGCTGAACTACGAACTCGCCATACTCGTCCCCAATCTGAACGGACAGGCTAGTGGTTGGACACCGTGGAATTACCGCGGAAACAAGAAGACCAGAAAAGCGACAAAGGTTCACAAAGACGAAGACGGAAACACAATCAAGTGGACCGGAGAATTCTTTATTCCTTATGCGCTGATGAGACCGCTTCAAAACGTACCACCGTCGAAGGGAACAACGTGGCGAGCTAATGTATATCGCATTGACTATGATCACGGCGAGTCATTCTGGTCATGGCAGCAGATCAACACCAGCTTTCATGAGTTCGAGAAATATGGGACGTTTGTTTTCAATTGATGACTTTGCATTCACAAGTAGTAATTCGTAATTCGCAGTCAGTTATTCGCAAAATGCTCTTCACAAGACCAAAAAATTTCCTTTACTGCTTCATGTTTTTAATTGCTCTTGCTTCATGTGGTCCAGGGGAAAAAGGTGAGCGCATTCCGCCTGTCTCCCCATTCGACGACGACGTCGCTTTTTTGAAGAAATATTCGGAGGTTATCGAATTGACATCACCTGACGGGAAAGCCCGCGTTGCCGTGATGCCTGCATTGCAGGCACGTGTCATGACAAGCACGGCTGGAACTCCCGATAATACAAGCTTCGGATGGATTAATCGTCCATTTTTTGAAGCTGGTGATACGTCGGTACACATGAATGCGTTCGGTGGTGAAGAGAGGATCTGGCTTGGACCCGAAGGTGGCCAGTTCTCCATCTACTTTGCTCCCGACAGTGCGTTTACATTTGAAAACTGGCACACACCGCGACTGATCGATCTCGATCCCTGGGATGTGACATCGCGGAAAGAGCATTCTGCAACATTCACCAAATCGGCGACACTGACGAATTACTCGAGAACAGTTTTCAACCTGAAACTCAATCGCGAGGTAAAAGTGCTCAGTGCACGAGACCTGGAAGAAATGCAGCTCCTTCCGGCCGATACCAACGTCTCGTTCGTTGCTTACCAGACAATCAACGACCTGCAGAATGCGGGCTTGGAGCAATGGATCAAGGAGAAAGGGCTCTTGTCAATTTGGTTACTCGGAATGTTTAATCCTTCTCCGGGGGTAACAATGGTCATTCCATTTGAACCCGGATCCCATATACCAGGCCCCATCGTCAGCGATGACTACTTCGGAAAAGTCCCTACCGAGCGACTTAAGGTTTCCGACAGTGTTATCTTCTTCCGCGGAGACGGGGAGTATCGCAGCAAAATCGGTCTAAACGCAAGACGCGCGAAGGGGATCATGGGAAGCTACGATGCAACTACACGCACCCTGACTATTGTGAAGTACTCGACAGGAGAACCCGATGATGTTTACGTCAATTCCAAATGGGAAATACAGCGCAACCCGTATAGCGGAGACGTTGTAAATGCGTACAACGACGGTCCTCCGGCCCCGGGAGCAAAACCAATGGGTCCGTTTTATGAACTGGAAAGCTCTTCACCCGCAAGGGAACTAAAGCCCGGTGAAAGTGTGCGACACGTACAAACTACTGTACACTTCCAGGGGGACGACGCACAGATAGATAATCTGGCTCGACGCCTACTAGGCACAACCTTAGGGGAAATTAAAGGTGCCTTCTAGCGCAGACAACCGCAACTCCACCCCAGTTTAGGGTATCGAGATCAACCTCCCGATAGGGCGCGTATACGAACGTCGACCGGCGGTTACAGGACGACTAGTTTCAGGTTTAATGCAGGAACCCCAGACCTGAACTATGCTCCGCACCCTATTAGCTGTTTTTCTCGTCTCAATGCTCGTCGCCTGCGCCCGTAAGGACCAAGGCAGAGGGTTGCTGACGCTCACAGGGACAAGCCCTTCTCCCGAGTTACAAGGCGAAGATTCTACCTTCTACATTGGATACGTCGACTACTTCCCGGAGACGCACGAGTTTTACACTGCGCTTTCATACCGCGAGGGATTCGAATATCCTGACGAAGATCTCCTCGAATCAAAGCTCGATTCCACGATCATATTCGACGACGATTGGGGGCGTGAAAGATTGCCCATTGAAGACGCGCAGAGAATACTTGTCCTCGAAGGACTTGACACGTTGGCGATTTTCAACAGAAGACATGACCTTATCTGCAAGTGTCCCCTTACGCGAATTGAGTATGTCTGGAACGGACTTGAAAGCTATTTCATCGCTGTATTCAAGGCCAATAAGGATTTTCCCGGTCAGACCGAAGAACTCTATGGGATAAGCGCTAGCCTTCCCGAGAAGTACTTCACGAGCTTCTCAACTGACGAACTTGAAGACGAGACTTTCAACAACTTTCTCCTCGGAAAACTCAAAGTACCTGTTGCAGGTCAATGGGAAATGCGTCATTACCGCGTTACTCCACCAGAAGCGATGTACTCGGTTCTTTCGTCATGGTCATCCAGCGGGAGTCGTTCATACCTCACATTCTTTGAACGAAACAAGGCTCAGATACTCAACGAGGAAGTCGACAACTTCCATTATCTGAACATTCTCCCTGTTCCGATATTCGTCAATGACAAGCCACTGATGCTCATCTCGGCCGGATATCCTTCGAGTGATGTGTTATGGGATTATCTCGCCGTATTCGACGGAACGCGATACGAAGCGGTTGAGTACAATCGCATACGCGCGGACTTAGTCAGCGTCAGGCCCGCGGTCAATTATTCGGTCACTGCCGACGCCGGACCGACGGCCCGTGGAGTATATTGACTCACCTCGTTAAGGTACCATCAACCATACGGAGAATTCCCAATGGGTTTTCATCCTTCAACTCGTCTGGAAGCAGGTTCTGAGGGAAGTTCTGATAGCAGACCGGTCTCGAGAAGCGCCTTATGGCATCCGTTCCCACTGAAGTGCTTCGGCTATCCGTGGTAGCAGGGAATGGCCCTCCATGAACCATGGCATGCGTGACTTCCACACCCGTAGGGTAGCCGTTGATGATAATCCTTCCAACTTTTTGTTCGAGGATTTCGATAAGCTCGCTGTATTCGTCAAGGTCGTTCTCCGTTGCGTGGATCGTAGCAGTCAGGTGACCCGACAGCTGTCGAGCAACTTGCAGGAGTTGCTCCTTTCCTTCCGCTTGGATTGCCAGGGTTGATGGACCGAAGACTTCTTCTTCCAGGCTGTGATCATTTAGAAAGACGTCAGCGGTAGACTGGAACAGATACGCGGGGGCATAACAGCCATTGCCTTGCGCTTTACCTTGAACAAGCGTCTTAACTCCCTTTGTGCCAGCAAGCTTTTGGACCCCAACGTTATAGGATTCCTGGATATAAGACGTCAGCATCACTCCAGGTGATGTTGCTTCCAAGGCCTTCGAAAGTGATACACTAAACGACGCCTCCTCGGCTGGATAGAACACAAGGCCGGGATTGGTACAGAACTGACCTACGCCGAGTGTCACCGATGCAGCGAGATCTTTCGCGATTGCTTCCTTTCTCTGCTTCATCGCAGAGGGCAAAATGAATACAGGGTTCGTGCTACCCATTTCGGCATAGACTGGAATAGGCACGGGACGGCTATTCGCAACGTCGAATAACGCCTTACCTCCCCGATACGAACCCGTAAAACCAATAGCCTTAATTAGTGGATGACGTACAATCGCAAGGCCAACGGCGGTCGACTTGCCGTGGACCATGGAAAAAGTGCCTGCCGGCATACCTGTTTTCTCGACAGCACGGCGGATCGCCATTCCTACCATTTCGCAAGTACCAGGGTGCGCGGGATGAGCCTTGAATACTACGGGGCACCCAGCAGCCAGCGCGGACGTTGTATCTCCGCCTGCGACAGAGAAAGCGAGCGGGAAATTACTAGCGCCAAATACACCAACGGGACCGATAGCCTTTTGCATGCTTCGGATGTCGACCTTTGGTGGGGTACGATTCGGATCCGCTTTGTCGATTCTCGCGTCAACCCACGATCCCTCCCGAAGGTATGATGCGAATAACTTCAACTGATTGACCGTTCTACCCCTCTCACCTATCAGACGGGCCTGTGGCAGGCCAGTTTCTTCCATGCATCGAGTGATCAAGTCATCACCAATAGCAAGGATTTCGTCAGCAATCGCTTCCAAAAACGCAGCGCGTTCCTTCCCGGACTTATTTCGATAAACCTGGAATGCGTCGGCAGCTGCCTCTATTGCGCGCCAGACTTCTTTCTCTGCGGCTTCATGAAATGCCGGCTGCAGTTGTTCACCATTCGCAGGATTCTCTGCAAAAAAGGTGATGGAACCTTCCCCTGAAATCGAGTTTCCGATTATGTTCTTTCCTGTCAATGTAGCCATCTCCGTTTCTTCTTTTGACAATCTATTCCACTGTGTTCACCAACGTACCAATGTGACTGATTGAAATTCGTATTTCGTCATCCTTTTGCAATGTAAAATCGCTGGGAGGTACTATTCCCGTACCAGTCATTAACAAACACCCGTGCAAAAACGTCGTTTCTTTATACAGGTAGGAGACCAGTTCCTCAAACGTCCGTTTGATCTGACTAACCTCCGTGGTGCCTTCAAACACTTTCTTACCTCCGCGAAAAATCTGCAGTTCGATTGATGTATCCTTCGGCAGCGGTTTGTCCGTGACAAAAACACACGGCCCGACCGATGCGCTTCGGTCATAACACTTAGCCTGCGGGAGATACAGCGGGTTCTCACCTTCAATGCTCCGAGAACTCATGTCGTTTCCGATCGTGTAACCAACGATCTTGCCCGACCGCGTAATGACAAGCGTGAGTTCAGGCTCGGGCACATCCCAGGTCGAGTCTTTGCGAATTCGTACCTTATCACCCTGCCCCACGGCCCTGTATGCAGGACTCTTGAAAAAAATCTCAGGACGTTCGGCCTCATACACCCGAGCATAGAAATCTCCGCCTCCCGCATCCTTCGACTCTTCCTGGCGACCGACTTTACTCCTGTAGTAAGTCACTCCCGCCGCCCAGATCTCCTGATTGACTACAGGTGGAAGAACTCCATCCTTCAATCTGTCAGTATCTGACTTCCTGTCTTCCCCGACGCGGGCCAATGTTGTATACAGATCGTCGTCGTTGATCAGTTCATCCCAATCGTTCGTGAGAAGGTACTGTGCATTGTCTTTTTCCAATACGGCACCACTCAAAGTCCTGTATAGTTTCATCTGAAAGTATTTGGCTGTAAAATAAGAAACTGTTTCCGGTTCGGCATGAACATCCGGGTCCAAGTCTCAAAAATAGCGCTGTGATCTCCCTTGACAGACCAACTTTGCGCACAACGGGTAACAAATTGCGTTTGCTACTTGCGGCTCGACACGGGCTGAGTCCAGGCCGTTTCGAAGTCGCCTTCCATGAATGGATTCTCCTTGAGCTTGTCAGAAATGATCTTTGCCCTCACGAATACGTAGCTGTCATTGAGTTCGAACGACGCCTCAGGGCCCTTCACGGTTCTTAATATGGTTGTGTTCGTATCCCGACCAGTGGCACCGATGAACTGGATCTCGTAGTTCACACCTGGTTCTTCTTTCACGTCGATGCTGATGACCCTTCCTGTAACCTTCAAGTCGTCAAGAGTGACACCGGTTGTGGCGTAAAAATCGCCCTCCTCCAAGGCGCGAATTAGAGCCGCCGGACTGAGCGCCTCGGCCCTTACCATAACCCAACCTCTGCCCGCATTACTGTGTTTAACTCCGAACAAGTGATAATTGTGGCTGTCGTCAGTGGCAAGTCCGAGAAGAAGAGGCTGGTTTCTCCGGGCGTACTCCAGGTTAATTTGGTCCCACATAGGCTCGGTGCCGGGACGAGTACTATCGCCGTAGTTGTAAACCATTGGGTGTCCGTTGTACACTTCAAAAAATCGCTCACCTTTCAGATCGTAAAAATCTTCCGCCGTGATCGCAAAGTAAAAATTGGGATGGTTGATATGTGGAAACATCGGAACGCCTGTTTCCTCGCGCTGTTTGAGAACGGCGTCCACGTTGCGCTGCATTACTTCAGTCACAGTTGCGCCACCTTGAGGCGGAATATGCTTTCTCACATTCGTGGCGTTGATATGAATCGGCTTTCCATCGACTTTATCAGTAATTTCCTCTGACTGAATAATCAGAAAGTTCGAATCCTCAAACCGCGGGCGATACTCTTCGAACGTCTTTAGCTTCACTTGAATTCTTCCCGTATCGCGTTTGTGGGTCACCCATTCTTCCCCAAACTTCTGAAGATACTTTTCGAAGGCTTCCTCGTAAATCCTTCCCCTCTTCACCACGACCCACTTCTCTCCTTCTGCGAGAGTATTGTGATCCGTGAGGGCAACGAAATCATATCCCTTGGTCTTATACCAGTCCATGATCATTTCAGGAAACTCGTCTCCGTCACTCCAATAGGAATGGGTGTGAAGATTTCCTTTATACCATTTCGTGTTGTCTTTCTTTTCGGTAGTACACGCGACGACGATCAGCGTCGCGGCAATGATCATGGCGGTTGGTTTCATGAAGATAAATGTAAAAAATTATCGAGAATCGAAAATCGAGAATCGAAAATTGCCGAGAGTCGAGAATCGAAAATCGATAATTGCCGAGAATCGAAAACCGAGAATCGAGAATTGCCCGAAAAATCGAAAATCGAGAATCGAGAATCGCAGTTCCGCAGGGCAAGAGGCACCACTGTTGACCAATATACTGTCGACGATTTGTGGACCGTAGTTCGTGGTCTGTGGACCGCTTACCAAATGTCACCCAACAGATAGCCAAAAAAGTAGTACCTTCAGCGCTCCATAAAACCTCTATGACACGTATTCCCGTCGCGCTGATCCTGATCGCTGTTCAGGCTCTTTTCATCATACCCGAAAGTTTCTCGCAACCCGGAGGGAAGGCCGTTGTAAAAGGAACGGTGGTCGACTCGGTGTCCAGCGCTCCGCTCGGCTTTGCGAGCATCCGAGTGTTTGACGCTCAGGACAAGACGTTAATCAACGGCAACATAACGGATGAGTCGGGTGCCTTTACCGTGGATGTTCCGTATGGCAGGTACTATGCAGAGATCGAATTCATTGGATATCGTCCCCTGACAACACGACAATTCTCGGTCTCTCAGCAACAGGACGAGTACAACATTGGAATAGTCAGGCTGAGAGCATCGGTTAGTACACTCGACGAAGTGGTAGTTCAGGCAGAGAAAAGTTCGATGGAACTGTCGCTGGACAAAAAGATCTTTAACGTGGGAAAGGATCTGGCCAACGCTGGTGGAACAGCGAGCGATATTCTTATGAACATTCCCTCGGTACAGGTAGATCCGGAGGGCGGCGTGAGACTCCGCGGAAGTAGCAATGTTCGAATCCTCATTGATGGAAAGCCATCAGGACTGGTCAGTTTCAAAGGAGGAAGCGGATTACAACAACTTCAGGCGAGTATGATTGAACGTGTTGAAGTCATCACCAATCCTTCTGCGCGTTACGAGGCCGAAGGCATGGCGGGGATCATCAACATTGTATTGCGAAAAGAACGCAACCAGGGATTCAACGGATCATTTGAAGCTATCACCGGAACTCCGAGCAATTTCGGAGGTGCTGCCAATCTCAATTACAGGCACCGGCGCGTGAACTTCTTTATCAACTACGGCATCGCATACCGCGTACTCCCCGGCGTCGGAACGCTATACCAAGAGGTCTATGGTACGGAAACGTCAATTCTCAGTCAAAAAAACAAGGGGTCGATCACTGGTTTTAACAACAACATCCGTGGCGGCATCGACCTTTTCTTTACCGAGACCAGCATCCTCACAGGTTCCTATTTGTTCCGACGCAGCGATGTTACAAGAACAACCGATATCGAATACAAGAACTACTGGAATTCCCTTTCGAATCTCGACAGTATTGAAACCCGCCGACAGGATGAGGATGAGACAGAACCTAACTCAGAGTATTCCCTTATTTATAAGAAGACGTTCCCTCAGAAAGATCACGAGCTGGTAGCAGAAGTGAAATTCCTTGACAATTGGGAGAGTTCATACCAACTTTTCACGCATCGCTACTACAACCCCGAGCGCGTTGAAGACAACGACCGCGCTACACTCGAACGGTCGATCAATGACGAATACGAGAAACAACTCCTTTTCCAGGTTGACTACACCAAGCCAATTGGCACAGGCGGAAAATTCGAGACTGGATTGCGCAGCAGCACGCGGGAAATGGTTAACGACTATGCTGTAGATCGTCAGAATAGCTCAGGGGAGTTTGTACCGCTACCCGGACTTGACAACATCTTTGAGTACGACGAAAATATCCACGCTGCCTACGGCATTCTCGCGCATAAGGGAAGCAAATTCTCGTACCAGGCAGGCCTTCGCGCGGAATGGACGGATGTGAAGACAACACTTCGCGAGACAGGTGAAGAGAATCCACGTGAGTACGTAAACCTCTTCCCAAGCGCCCATATCACGTACAACCTCCCTGCCCAACACGCGCTGCAAGGCAGTTACAGCAGGAGGATACGCCGACCATTCTACAACGATTTGTCTCCTTTCATGACCTTGGCGGACAGGCGAAATTTCTTTAGCGGAAATCCCAACCTTGACCCCGAATACAGTGATGTATACGAAATTGGTCACATCAAATACTTTGAACGTGGATCATTCACTTCCTCGGTATACCATCGAAACACAAAAGGAAAAATCGAGCGCATTCGGGCAGTGGACGACGAAGGGAATTCAAGAACATTGCCAGAAAACCTTCGTTCGGAAAAGGCCACTGGAGTTGAATTTACCGGAGAATTCTCAATCTTTTCCTGGTGGAAATTTGACATGAACGTCAACTTCTTCTATGCCGACATCGACGGGACCAACATTCTGTCGTCGTATAACAATACAACTTATAGCTGGTTTGCGCGTCAGACCTCTCGCTTCAAATTACCGGAGGGACTTGACATCCAGCTGAGAGCCAATTATGAGGCACCGCAGCGAACCGCTCAAGGCAAACGCCTTGCGTTATACTACCTGGACTACTCTATGAGCAAAGATGTGTTCAAGGGAAATGGCACAATCCATTTCAATGTCCTTGACGTCTTTAACAGTCGTAGGATGAGGTCCATTACAGAAGGTCCGAACTTTTATACAGAAGGGAATTTTCTTTTCCGCCGTCGGCTGATTAACTTGACTTTCACCTATCGCATACGGCAGGCAAAACAGGCTCCAAAACTGGGAACCGAATAGAATGAGATATTCACTTTACCTTGGCAGAATTGCAGGTATCAAAATACTTGTTCACTGGACATTCCTGATTCTCATTTTCTGGATTGTCATTGCAAACATGCGCTCTGGTCTCACGACAAATGAGATCATTTGGTCTGTCGCTTTCATCCTCGCGATTTTCGGATGCGTTATACTTCACGAGCTCGGCCATGCCCTTGCCGCAAAGCGGTTCAACATAAAGACGCGGCAGATTAGCATACTACCGATCGGAGGAGTTGCACAGCTCGAATCCATTCCCGAGAAACCGAAGGAAGAACTAATTGTTGCCCTCGCCGGTCCGGCGGTCAACTTCGTGATAGTCGCGGTGCTGTATCCGTTCGCGAAAATTGATGTCGAAATGGAATCTCTCGGAAGGATCGGCCCCGGAAATTTTCTGACTGCACTCATGAGTGTTAATGTCTGGCTGGCGTTGTTCAACCTGATTCCCGCTTTCCCCATGGATGGTGGGCGCGTACTGAGAGCGCTTCTCGGTTTCAGGATGCCACACGTCAGGGCGACGGCCATCGCCGCATCGGTTGGACAATTCCTCGCAATAGTTTTTGTATTCTTTGGATTCTTTTACAATCCTTTCCTGATCTTCATCGGATTGTTCATTTTCCTCGGCGCTCAGAATGAAGCCACTTATGCCAGATCAAAATTCTTGCTGAAGGGATTTACCGTGCGCAATATCCTGATGACCGAGATCCCGACCATAGCGCACGATGCACCGGTAAGTGAAGCAGCGAACCGTTTGCTCGAAAGTCAGAACAAGAATTTCGTTGTACTCGAAGGTGACAAACCTGTTGGTGTTCTGACGCGAGACCTCATTATCAAAGCACTCGGTGAAAGAGGAAGCGGAGCATCGGTCAGCGAAGTCAAGGACACCGACCTCGTTGTGCTACGACCTGATATGCCATTGGAAGAAGCGTGGCAGGTTTTTCAACAACAGCGCCGGCCCCTTATGCTAGTCATGTCTGATGGCAGACTCGAAGGCGTTGTTGATGAAGAAAACCTGGCGGAGTTCATTCTCATACAAACAGCCTCGAGAAAGAAGGACGATCGACACATCAGTTGATTATTCGCAACAATTCAACCCCGTCAGATACGCGCGTTCTTCAACCTTAGACTGTTTGCAACAACGCTCACGGAACTCAACGCCATCGCTGCACCGGCAATCATCGGATTCAGTAGGAAGCCATTCACCGGATAGAGAATGCCTGCTGCAAGTGGTATCCCTATCAAATTATAAATAAACGCCCAAAACAGGTTTTGTCTGATCCCATGAACAATTTTCGTTGAGAGCGCGAACGCCTTAGGTACTAATCGAAGGTCCGAAGTTATCAAGGTCATTTTTGCCACATCCATAGCAATGTCTGAACCCTTGCCCATGGCTATGCTGACGTCAGCCTGGGCGAGAGCATGCGAGTCATTGATCCCATCGCCGACCATTGCAACGACTTTGCCCTCGTCCTGCAATTTTTTTATAAATTCAGCTTTTCCCGCCGGAAGGACTTCAGCAAGAAAGTGTTTGATTCCTGTCTTATTCGCTACAGCCTGGGCAGTCTCCTGATTGTCACCAGTCAACATGTAAACATCGATCCCGTTACGCTGCAAAATGTCAACTGCATCCGTGGAGGTATTTTTGATCTTATCAGCGATCGCTATCAACGCAACGACGCGATCATCAACGGCAAAATAGGTAACCGTCTTCGCATCTTTCCTCAGCCTCGCTGAGTCGGCTGCAATTTGTTCCGTGATTGTCACACCATTGGACTGCATCAACTTAACATTGCCCGCAAAATACCGCTGACCACTGACCACACCTTTCACGCCCTGACCCGTAACGCTTTCATAGCGTTCGACAGGGGTACCGGATATTTTCTCATGTTTAAGGTGCTGAACAATCGCCTCCGCCAGTGGATGTTCAGACTGAGCTTCCAACGTCATCAATATGGGAAGATTAGTATCCCGATCACCGTAATACCAGATCAAATCAGTTACCGCGGGTCTTCCTTCCGTAATTGTACCTGTCTTATCAAGAATCACTGCATCAACCTTGTGAGCAAGTTCAAGACTTTCAGCATCCTTAATCAATATGTTATTGTCAGCGCCTTTACCGACACCCACCATGATAGCAGTGGGAGTCGCAAGACCAAGTGCGCATGGACACGCAATGACCAGCACCGTCACAGAAGTCAACAAAGCATGAGTAAAGGCGTCATCACCTCCGGCAATCATCCACACGACAAATGTGATTATCGAAACACCAATGACTACTGGAACAAATACACCGGCAATCTTATCCACAAGCTTTTGGACTGGTGCCTTACTGCCTTGGGCCTGCTCAACCATGTTGATTATTTGCGCTAGAATGGTTTCACCCCCTACCGCTTTCGCTTCAAACTGAAAGCTACCCTTTTGATTGACAGTGCCGGCGAAGACCTTGTCTCCCGGATTTTTCTGGACAGGTACTGGCTCACCTGAAATCGTGCTCTCATCAACGTAAGACGAACCTGACATCACCACTCCATCGACCGCAATCCTTTCACCTGGACGAACCAAAATCCTATACCCTTTTTGAACCTCTGAGAGCGGTATGTCCATTTCACCGTCCTCGAAAAGAACTCGGACGGTCTTTGGCTGCAATCCCATTAATTTCTTGATCGCGGAGGATGTCCCAGACTTCGCCTTCTCTTCCAATAGTTTTCCGAGTAGTATAAACGATACCACTACCGCGGCAGCCTCGTAGTACACGTGCGGATGAATTCCACGCGCCATCCAGAACTCCTCAAAGAAAGTATTGAAGGCACTGAATAAAAATGCTATTCCTGTTGACAGCGCAACAAGAGTATCCATGTTAGCCTTACCGTGGCGAGCTTGTTTCCATGCATTGAAAAAGAAACGATTCCCGAAATAGAAAACTACCGGCGCGGTAAGTACAAAAGAAATGTAGTTTCCGTAGGGAAGATCCATAAGGAACATGCCGATAATAACAACGGGAATGGATAAAGCAATCGCCCACCTCGTGCGCCTCTTGAGATCTGCATAGTGGGTACGTTGATATTCTTCCTGTACAGCCAACGGGTCTTCGGCATCTATCACCAAGTCATAACCGATAGACTGCACCGCCCGTCTGAGAGCGTCAGGTTTAGTCACACTCGAATCATATTCAACCCACGCCGTTTGGTTGGCAAAATTCACGGATGCATCCTTCACACCGTCCGCAGCCTTGAGCATCGACTCGACACTTACGGCACATGCCGCACAGGTCATCTCAAGAACCGGGAATGTTTGTTTCACGTCTGTACCCGTCTTTGTTTTATTACTGCTATCAATCAAGGTTTCCATATCCAGGAGGTTTACAACAATACTACACAGATCCACAGGTAATAGTTTTACAACTCCCCTGGCAGGATTTACAGAATTCCTCGGGAACCTTAGAATTTGCAGAATTTAGTGGACCCGGTCGATGGGTTTCCGAACTTGTTCAGCCTGGCGGGATTTCTTGAGCGCCGACGGTGTGAATCCAGTCACCTTTTTGAACTGACCCGACAAGTGCGCCACGCTGCTGTAGCCGAGTTTGTCAGCAATTTCGCTTAAAGTAAGTTCGTCATAGAACAAGAGTTCCTTTGCCTTCTCGATTTTCTGCCTGATGATGTACTGCTCCAGGGTGATCCCTTCAACGGAAGAGAAGAGGTTGCTCAGGTAATTGTATTCGTAGTGAAGGCGTTCGGAAAGGATATGTGACCAGTTAAACTTTCGTTGTCTCAGGTCTCCTCGGTGGATAAGTTCGATTACTTCTTTCTTGATGGTTTCGATCAATCGCGCCTTTCGATCGTCAATTCTTTCAAAGCCCAGGTTGCGCAGAGATTCATCGAGTCTGTCCCGCACGTCGGAAGCAATTTCCTCTTTGAGTACAACTTCTCCAAGGGTAACCGTTTCCGGTTCTAAACCCAGTTTGTCGAGCTCTTGTTTAACGACCATGATGCACCGGTCGCAAACCATATTCTTTATAAACAAAGTCGTCGCCATTGTCGGAGTAAAACCAATTGTTTTCTGGTATCGCGCATGTCGCCCCCAGTCCAAGCAGGAATGCTCCCTGAGAACCACAATTCTATGCGGGAGGTTCCCGCATAGAATCACATTGGGTTTCTGGGCATTATTTGGCGAGCGGGTCGGGTCTCAATTGAAACTTGAACACCTTGCTTGTAGTGCCCTTGCCTCCTTCCATATGGAATGGTGCCCGCGTACTTATAGTAGCCCAAAGGCCTCTTCCTTTCCAACCAGCATTGGGGTCATCAATCCTACCATCAAGCCATTTTGTATAGAATCCCATTGGATAAGGAACGCGCAACTTTACCCATTCGCCATCCTTGAGCGCGAGCAGAGCTTCTGATTCATTACCCGTATTGATGGGAATGTTCTCACCGAGTCCAAAGGTGTTGAACTGGTCGACCCAGGTGTAGTAGCTCCCTTCAGCGCTTCCCGGAGAGTCAACGCCTTTCATTTGAGGAAGCGGCTCAGTATAAAATGTCCAACCTTCCGGGCAATGCTGACCGGTAGCATCCGGGCCGTTGAGAGTCTTACACTTTCGTCTATCAAAGCTCGCCATGTGTCCGCTGGCCAACGCTACCCATGCGACACCATTTCGATCTACGTCCATGCCGCGAGGAGAAAATCCCTCGACAGGCTCACCGTTTTCGTTCAGAGGCAGTTCATAATATTCCACCAACGCGGTATGCACCGGATCAGGTCCAGGCTCCAGGCGAATCAAAGCGCCCGGATAGCCCAAAGACGATCCCCATACCGATCCGTCAGGAGCGGGCGACACTGCGTACAACCCTCTGGCTATACGCTTGTCTTTCTTCGGATCAACCGATTGATCCGGTTCAACGTATTCATCACGCTTGCCATTCCCATTCGTATCGAGAATCAGCGGTGTCCATCCCTGCGATGCAGCCTCATCTCCTGTTTCCTCAAACTTCTTCACGTCCAGCCAACCGATGACCTGACCGCCACCACTGGTCCACAGCGTATTGTTATCATCTTCGGCAAACATCAGGTGGTGTGTACTGAAACAGGTGCTGACATGAGTATATTTTTTGTTTGAAGGGTCATAGACTGCGAGGTGGCGATACGAGCGCTCAAGCGGGAACACTTTTGCCGCAGGGTGATCGGATCCCTCCTTGCAAAAATCCGGATTCTGCGGTGACCTGACAGTAGCCGTCAACCACAGTTTACCTTTCTCGTCAAGCATTGGATTATGAACATTTGTCTGGCTTTTCCATATCGGTTCATCGCCCCAATAAGGAGAAGGCTGCGGCATATCAGGTCCGGTAGCTACAGGAGTGTTCGGATCGCGAACGGTCAGGGGTATTCGCGTTGTGTCATGAGTCATCGGATCAAGCACCGGGACGTAGTCTGCGCTCACCTCCAAAGCTCCATACAGAGGACCATTCGCGTTCACTGTCGGATTTCGTCGGTCTGTAGATACAAGATCATGCAGGTAAGCTTTTGGATCGGCCCAATCCCATTGAGTAATCACGACGTTTCGCTCGATTCCACTTGGGCGCGGCGGTGCTTCGGGAGTTTCTCCGGCTTCGATCCGGTCAGTCCAATCGGCAAACATTTTAAGGATCGCTTCTTGTCCCATCTGCGACACCGACGTAATCATGCTTGCACCAGCCTGCCCTGACTGAAGACGTCTTTCCCATGCTGCTACAGAGGATTCAAATTCTCCCATTGATTCTTGAAATTCCCTCGTCCCCTTCGTGCCGATCGCGTGACATGCGAGACATGTCCCGGATTTCAAATGTCGAAGCAATTGCGCCTGATTCTGAATACTCGGGGAGATTCCATTACCCTTGGGGCCTGTCCCTGGAAAATTGCTTTTGTCCGGGATTTGCATCAATGAGTACCAGTAACCCGCAGGGTAATATTCAGCCGCCGCCCGCTTGTCGGGAGCAGGAACAGCCGTAAGATTCAACGTCGCGCCGGGTTTCACTTCTTGTTTTTCTGAATCGATCAACCCATATCCCCGTACCCACACGGAATACTTTGCTTCGGGAAGATCGGGAATGAGGTACTGACCCTTGTCATTGGTGACAACGATCTTTGCATACCTCGTGGGCAGATCAAATGTTTCGGCAATCACCCACACACCCGCTTCCGGACCATTCGGCCCACTGACCACACCGGCGATGTCGTCGGCATCTGCAGTGACCGAATCGTTGCCGGAGTCGCACGCACTTCCAAACAAGGTGATCAGAATGACAAAGTGTGCAAGTCCCCTCATCCATGTCCCCCCTTCGCGATGACTCATAGTTTTCATAGAAGTAGTTTTGGTTAGGATATTACTCATCGATTTTCACATCTTTCTTTAGTAAGAAATTCTTTACGACTTTCCGGAAACGGGCATCCCCGCGATATACACAGCTGAGATGGTCCTCACATTCCTTATGTTGTCCAGGGGATTTGCATCGAGGACGAGGAAATCGGCCCACTTCCCTGAAGCCAGCGTACCCAAGTCCTTGAGTTCCATATAGTCGGCTGCATTGCGTGTAGCCGAGACGATGATCTGCATAGGGGAGAGTCCTGCGTCAGCCATCATCTCCATCTCGAGGTGTTCAAAGTATCCCATGAATCTCGTTGGCACGCCACTGTCCGTACCAAATACAATAGGAACCCCGGCGTCGGAAAGTGTTTTTAAATTCGCCATCGCCGTTGGCAATTGTTGGCGATATATCTGCGCATTCCTGTTATTGCGGACCTGGCTTTGACGCGCCGGATCCGTTAAGGGCTTTATCGTGGCCGTATCGTACTCCTTTAGAAAGAATGGATCAGTGAAAAATGTCGGCGTGTCTCCATAAACATACGTCGACACTTCTCGTGTCAGTGTCGGACAATAGCCAACTCCCTTCGCCTTGATAAGATCTATGAATGATTGGTCGACGGCCACATCCCTGACACTATGCGCAACGAGATCTGTTCCTGCGTCCAATAACTTCCGTGCATCCTCGAGATAGTACATGTGTGTTGCGATCCTGTAACCCAGTTCGTGAGATCGCTTAATCACCGCTCGATAGACATCCTCTGTCATCTTTTGACCTGTACCAAGATTGTCGTCAACCCTGATCTTCATGAAGTCGACACCCATTTGATGATTCTGGTCAATGACTTTCATCGCGTCCTCGGGCGTTGCTCCCGAGATGACGTCTCCGGCAATGAAAAGACGCGCTCGATTGACGGGAAGACTGTCATTCACATGACGAAGCGGAACAGCTTCTTGCCTGTCATCACCAAGGCTGACCACCGTTGTTATTCCATATCGTGCATAGATAGAGAGATTATCGATCACATTGTCTTTAGAATAATGTCCTCCCTCAATACCCTTGGCGTTTCCAACGTGCCCATGCGCGTTGATAATTCCGGGCATGATGTATTTACCCGACACATCCACAATCTTGGCCCCTGCCGGAATTGTCACATTACTTCGACTCCCTACGGACGTGATTCGCCCATTGGAGATGACGAGCACTCCATCGCGAATAGGATCGCCCCCACGTCCATCGACGATAGTCGCCCCGGTAAAGGCCGTGTGCGTAGATTCAACATCTTCTGCGGGTTTGCACGCAGTAAAAAGGGTAAGAGCAATACAGAGACAGGCAAGTTTTGGGTTCATACCGGAAGTTATGAAAAATATCCGAAGCAGTCGACGGCGCAGAGGTCTTCTCCGTCGATCTCGTGGACATTAAACTTCAACTGACTTGAACCTCTGGTGTTCGCTCCAGAAGGATTAGCGCTGTTCCTCCGAAAATTGTTTGCTGGTCAATATGACCACGCTTTCACCACCTGGCGGGAGAGAAATACCATTTATGAGAATCTTGCCATTCTCCGAAGTGACATCGGAATGAGCCCGGTATTCTACGATTGAAGGATCAAATACTTCGACTGATATATCTTCGACGACAAGAGTATTTTCGATCCGGACACCGGTACTACAGGATCGTTCACTATTATTCAAAATATACACAAACACAGACTCACCGCATCTTACACCATATACCTCTACATTGTCGGCTTCTACTTTGATCGTCTCGAAAGAGCCATTGCCAGCCTGCAACATACGATCGCTGATCTGTCTGACACCTTGAAAATAGGGCGTAAGTCCGCGTTCATCAAACAACTCCCACCACCAACTCATGGGTAAAATGGGTGTAGGGGAAAAGAGTCCATACCATAACCCCCTCTTATAGTCAAAGTCGAGTTCTTCTGCGACTACCGAAAAATCTTTATTCCAATCCCACTCATACGCAAATTCTCCCCAGACAAATGGCTTTTTATATTCACGCGTGAATGCCACGACTCCCCTGGGTATCTGATGCGTGCGCTTATAAATATGCATCTGATTGATGTCAATCGCGTCGATTTCGTATAGGCCCTCAATCTGGCGGTGAGACACACTGGTTGTAACGATATGATCATATGGATCAATTTCCCTGAGGTATTCCGCCATCTCCCGATGCCAACTCACGATCGCCTCATGAGGAATAATGATGCTGTCACTTTTTGAGAACGCGGCATTGTCAATTTCATTAAAAAACTCCCAAGCAGCGATACTTGTAGCGTAGCCCCACCGTGCAACGATATAGCGCAACCGATTCTTGTAGCGCTGTCGTGATTCTTCGAGTGTGAAAAATTCTGTCGGTGTTTTCGCTGGTCCGCCGTTCGCCTGATTGTAGTTGTGTATTTCCCATTGATTACCTTCGATTAAGGCGTTGTGGGAATCAAAAGCAAGCATCATATACAACCCAAGTGAATCCGCCATCTCAACAATCTCATCGAGCCGCTTGGCACCTCCCGGATTAAAGTACTCGTTGGTATCCTGATATCTCTTGGTATGTCTGACAGTCTTCCATTCTAATGGAAAATTATTCGGGGACATCCATGACCGAAAAAAATTGGCACCATACTTTGAGAGTCTTGGAAGGAGGTAGTCATAAGTAAACTTCTGGTCGCTGAATGATCTCGGTTCCCAACCAACGTTTTCTCCGATGCCGCGAAAGGGCTTTCCAGAATCGAATCGAAGCGTCCACAAATCGTAGGCATGAAGGAATCCGTCCTTACCTGATGGTTCAGATACAAAATCGTCTACAGACGACAGCGCCTTCTCCGACCCATTCCTGGTGCGTTCGAATCGATAGGAATACCTGCCTAGTTCCTGAGGCGCAAACCTCGCCTTCCAAAATGACTTCCCGTTTTCATTCTTTTCAAAATAACATGGCAGACGGAGGCTTTTTCCGGAAGGGCTTTGCAAAATCATATCGACGGTGACCTCCCGTTGATCATAGGGGTTTTCGAAGGTTTCATTCAAGACAAGACTGAACTCGACCTTCGAGTACTGACGCGCCACCGAAGAAATTCGCTTTTGACTCTGAAATACCGAATCACTGCATCCGGTCAGAACCAATAAAATGCAAACACAAAAGGCGGATCTGAGATTGGTGTAAATCATTTCGACAAGTCGAACGCGGGCCAACTGCTTTGTAACTAAGGTAACGGAATCCAACATCATCTCTATTCCACAACTACTCCGTCCGCCAACGCATACATATCGGGCAAGTCGGAACTAAAAAGGGTAAAAGAACTCTGGTAGAACTTCACAAAATCAGCTGATGAACTGTGACCACTCCACGGACCGTAGTAGTGAAACCCCTCGTGGGAAGGATCGTATTTGTTTCGCCACATAACTACCATACTGACATCCTTCCCGATGAGGGGAGTCAATATTTCCTTCGTCCAGTATTCGGGGTATTCAGCTCCATTCCTGCGGATTCCCTCGATTCCGGTCTCCGTAATACCGCACGGTTTCAATTTCTGTTTTGACAGTGTTTCGAGATTCTTTGCATTTGCCGCCAGCGCATTTGTATTTGTGCCGTGATAACTATCCATACCAATGAAGTCGACATAGTCGTCACCGGGCCAGCGAAACAAAAGGTTATCGATAGAGCCCGCAGCATCCAATTGAGGCGAGATTGCAAAGATCAAATTATGGACTCCTTTCTCCTTAACAAGATAGTCCA
>Ga0065721_10050483_pt1 | contig 19817 bp, 17 predicted proteins | sample Mesricmetagenome_FD_59108 | JGI IMG/M metagenome (GOLD analysis project Ga0065721, IMG submission 59108) | Mesophilic microbial community from rice straw/compost enrichment Sample: eDNA_1 v2 (version 2) | ecosystem: Engineered > Solid waste > Grass > Composting > Bioreactor | place: USA: Davis... | reverse complement strand
GGCGGTTCCGGCCGTGGCTCCGGCGGCGGGGGCGGGGGTGTCGGCGGCGGACGTCATCGGGGCCTCCTGGCGCCGGCCGCGACCGGGCGCCGGCGGTTTTCACATGACAGCGCGTTTTTGTGGGGCTATTTTCGTTTTTCTGTCAAACGAAAACGAGGCCGGCGCCCCGCCATGCTGATTCCGCGCCAGACCCAGATCCTCGATCTCGCCCGCCGGGTCGGGCGCGTCGGCGTCGACGAACTCGCCGCCCGCTTCGAGGTGACGCCGCAGACGATCCGCCGCGACCTCAACGAACTCTGCGAGCGCAAGCTGCTCGCCCGCGTCCACGGCGGCGCCGTCGCCCAGTCGGGCGTCGAGAACATGGAATACGGTGCGCGCCGTTCGATCGCCGCCGACGAGAAGGCGCTGATCGGGCGCTGCGCCGCCCGCCTCGTGCCCGACGAAGCCTCGCTCTTCATCAACATCGGCACCACCACCGAGGCCGTCGCCCACGCCCTGCTGCAGCATCGCGGGCTGATGGTCATCACCAATAACATCAACGTCGCCAACGTGATGCGGGTGCAGCCGGGCTTCGAGGTGGTGATCGCCGGCGGCGTCGTCCGCCAGGCCGACGGCGGCATCGTCGGCGAGGCGGCGGTCGACTTCATCCGCCAGTTCAAGGTCGACTACGCCATCATCGGCGCCTCGGCGATCGACGACGACGGCGCCCTGCTCGACTACGACTTCCGCGAGGTCAAGGTCGCCCAGGCGATCATCGCCAACGCCCGCCACGTCATCCTCGTCGCCGATGCGACCAAGTTCGAACGGACCGCGCCGGTGCGCATCGCCCACCTCTCCCAGGTCGACACCTTCGTTACCGATCGCTGCAACGCACGCGCCATCCGCAAGATCGCCGAGGACAACGACGTCACCCTGATCGAGGCGGCCGACGACGGACGCGGCCTCGCCGCCGACGCGGTCTGATCGGCTCCGGCAGCGGGTGTTCGGTCATCCTGCCGGAAAGATGACGACATTTCAGCGTCATACGGGAATTGCGGCGACCGCGCGGCGTCCGACTCGAAACCGACGCATTTTCGGATTTTTTCTGTTGACCTTCGCAATCTGTTCGATTTATCGTCTCTAAACCGGTTGACCTCATTCGGAAATGTTGCATTGCGATGCCGTTTCCCGGCCGAAAGAGCCGATGGCGACCGGTCCGGACATCTGCGGCGCGTCACGCCCGGATGGCAGGTGCGAGGGGGAAGCGTTGACCTACGACATCTTCGTCATCGGCGGCGGAATTAACGGCTGCGGCGTCGCTCGCGACGCGGTCGGCCGGGGCTATTCGGTCTGCCTCGCCGAGATGAAGGATTTCGCCAGCGGCACCTCCTCCGGGTCGACCAAGCTGATCCACGGCGGCCTGCGCTATCTGGAGCACTACGAGTTCCGCCTCGTCCGCGAGGCGCTGATGGAGCGCGAGGTGCTGTGGGCCGGCGCGCCGCACATCATCTGGCCGCTGCGCTTCGTGCTGCCCCACCACGAGGGCCTGCGCCCGGCCTGGCTGCTCCGCCTCGGCCTGTTCCTCTACGACCACATCGGCGGCCGCCGCAAGCTGCCGGCGACGCGCACGCTCGACCTCGTCCGCGACGCCGTCGGCACCCCGCTCAAGAAGCTGTTCGCCAAGGGCTTCGAATATTCGGACTGCTGGGTCGACGACGCCCGCTTCGTCGTTCTCAACGTCCGCGACGCCGCCGACCGCGGCGCCCGCGTCCTCGCCCGCCACACGGTGGTTTCGGCGCGGCGCGAGGGCGGGCTCTGGCAGGTCGAGGTCCGCGACGAGGCGAGCGGGGCGAGCGAGCGGATCTCGGCCCGCCTCCTCGTCAACGCCGCCGGCCCCTGGGTCGACAAGGTGCTGTCCGGCGTGCTCGGCCGCAACGACGCCCACAACGTCCGCCTCGTCCAGGGCAGCCACATCGTCGTGCGCAAGCTCTACGACCACGACCGCTGCTACATCTTCCAGAACGCCGACGGACGCATCGTCTTCGCCATCCCCTACGAGGACGATTTCACGCTGATCGGCACCACTGACCGCGACTACGAGGGCGATCCGGCCGGGGTCGCCATCACCCCCGGCGAGATCGACTATCTCTGCGCCGCCGCCAGCGAGTATTTCGAGCGCCCGGTCACCGCCGCCGACGTGGTCTGGACCTATTCCGGCGTCCGTCCGCTCTACGACGACGGCGCCTCCAAGGCCCAGGAGGCGACCCGCGACTACGTTCTCAAGGTCGACGCCGAGGGCGGCGCCGCGATCGTCAACATCTTCGGCGGCAAGATCACCACCTATCGCCGCCTCGCCGAGGCGGTGATGGAGAAGATCGGCGGGCTGATCGGTGCCAGGGGCGCGCCCTGGACCGCGAAGGGCACGCTGCCCGGCGGCGACTTCCCGGTCGAGGGTTTCGAGGCGCTGGTCGGGCGCCTGCGCGCCGCCCACCCGTTCCTCGCCGAGCGCCACGCCCGCCGCCTCGCCCGACACTACGGCACCCGCGCCTTCGCGATGCTGGCCGAGGTCGACCGGGCCGAGGCGCTCGGCCGCCGCTTCGGCGCCGACCTCTACGAATGCGAGGTGGTCTACCTCATGACCCAGGAATGGGCCCGCAGCGCCGACGACGTGCTGTGGCGCCGCTCCAAGCTCGGCCTGTCGATCAGCCGCGACGAGGCGGCGGCGCTCGACCTCTGGATGGCCGAGCACGCCGGCCGCTACGTCACCTCCCGGGCTGCGGAATAGGAAAGGCGCGGAATGCTCGAACTACGCAACGTCGGCAAGTCGGTGGGTGGCCAGGTCCACGTCGAGGGCGTCTCGATGCGGATGGAGAAGGGCTCGCTCAACGTGCTGCTCGGGCCGACCCTGTCCGGCAAGACCAGCCTGATGCGCCTGATGGCCGGCCTCGACGCGCCGACCTCCGGCGACATCCTGATGAACGGCACGAGCGTCGTCGGCGTGCCGGTCAGGAAGCGCAACGTCGCCATGGTCTACCAGCAGTTCATCAACTACCCCTCGCTCACCGTCTTCGAGAACATCGCTTCGCCGCTGCGCATCGCCGGCGCCGACAAGGCGACGATCGAGGCCAAGGTGCGCAAGGCGGCCGAACTGCTCAAGCTGATGCCCTATCTCGGCCGCACCCCGCTCAGCCTGTCCGGCGGCCAGCAGCAGCGCACGGCATTGGCCCGCGCCGTGGTCAAGGGCGCCGAACTGGTGCTGCTCGACGAGCCGCTCGCCAACCTCGACTACAAGCTGCGCGAGGAACTGCGCGAGGAACTGCCCAAGGTCTTCGCCGAGACCGGCGCGATCTTCGTCTACGCCACCACCGAGCCCTCCGAGGCGCTGCTGCTCGGCGGCGCCACCGCCACCCTGCACGAGGGCCGCGTCACCCAGTTCGGCCGTACCATCGACGTCTTCAACCGGCCGGTCGACCTCGTCACCGCCGAGACCTTCTCCGACCCGCCGCTCAACAGCCTCGCGGTGACGAAGGCCGGCGACGATCTGGTTCTGGGGGAGGGCGTCAGGGTGCCGGCGCCCGCGGCGGCACGGAGCCTCGGCGACGGCGCCTACCGCGTCGGCTTCCGGCCGCACCATCTCCATCTCGATCCGCCGGCGGGCCGCGCCGTCGAACTCGTCGTCCCGGTCGCCGTCACCGAGATCTCCGGCTCGGAGAGCTTCGTCCACGTCGACTTCGCCGGCGCCCGCTGGGTCGCGCTCGCCCACGGGGTGCGCGCAGTCTCGGTCGACGAGCGGATCCCGGTCTGGCTCGACCCGGAACGCTTCTTCGTCTTCACGCCCGAAGGTCGCCTCGTCGCGGCCCCGGCCACCGTCTGAGGGGAGCGCCGCCATGGCCCGCATCGACCTCGACCACATCGCCCACTCCTACTATGCGAACCCGGCCAAGCCCGCCGATTTCGCCCTGAAGGAGGTTCACCAGACCTGGGAGGACGGCGGCGCCTACGCCTTGCTCGGCCCGTCCGGCTGCGGCAAGACCACGCTGCTCAACATCATCTCCGGCCTGCTGACCCCGTCCCACGGTCACGTCCGCTTCGGATCGAACGACGTGACGCTGCTGCCGACCGAGCAGCGCAACATCGCCCAGGTGTTCCAGTTCCCGGTGATCTACGACACCATGACGGTGGCCGAGAACCTCGCCTTTCCGCTGAAGAACCGCGGTGTCGCCGAGGACGAGATCCGCCGCCGCGTCTCCGAGACCATCGACATGCTCGGCCTCGGCGACAAGGCGAACCGCAAGGCCCGCGGCCTCACCGCCGACGAGAAGCAGAAGATCTCGCTCGGCCGCGGCCTCGTGCGCCACGACGTCAACGCCATCCTGTTCGACGAGCCGCTGACCGTGATCGACCCGCACATGAAGTGGGTGCTGCGCTCGCAGCTGAAGCAGCTGCACAAGCGCTTCGGCTTCACGATGATCTACGTCACCCACGACCAGACCGAGGCGCTGACCTTCGCCGACAAGGTGGTGGTGATGTACGAGGGCGAGGTCGTCCAGGTCGGCACCCCCGAGGAGCTGTTCGAGAAGCCGCGCCACACCTTCGTCGGCTACTTCATCGGTTCGCCGGGCATGAACGTGCTCGCCGCCGACATCTCCGGCGACCGCGCCCGCATCGCCGGCGCCGAGGTCCGCCTGCCGGGCGCCTACCGCCCGCTGGCCGGGCGCACCGAAGTCGGCATCCGCCCCGAGTTCGTCTCGCTGGCGCAGGACGGCGGCGGCCTGCCCGTCACCGTGCGCGGCGTCGACGACATCGGCCGCTACCGCATCCTGCGCGCCGCCTTCGCCGGCCAGCCGCTCAACGCCGTGGTGCCCGAGGGGGTCGCGATTCCGGACAGCCCGCGCCTCGTGCTCGATCCCGCCCGCCTCAACGTCTACGCCGACGCCCACCTCGTCGAGCCGGAACGCCGGAGCCACCCGTCATGAACAAGACCGTCAACAACAAGGCCTGGTTCATGGTGCTGCCGGTGCTGGCGCTGGTGGCCTTCTCGGCGGTGATCCCGCTGATGACCGTGGTGAACTATTCGGTCCAGGACACCTTCGGAAACAACCAGTTCTTCTGGGCCGGCACCGAATGGTTCGTGGAACTGCTGCGCTCGCCGCGCTTCTACGACGCGCTGATCCGCAACCTGATCTTCTCCGGCGTCATCCTCGCCATCGAGGTGCCGCTCGGTATCGTCATCGCCCTGTCGATGCCGAAGAAGGGCTGGGGCGTGCCGGTCTGCCTCGTCCTGATGGCGCTGCCGCTGCTCATTCCGTGGAACGTCGTCGGCACAATCTGGCAGATCTTCGGCCGCGTCGACATCGGCCTGCTCGGCCGCGCGCTCGCCGACCTCGGCATCGACTACAACTACACCCAGGAGCCGGTCGCGGCCTGGGCGACGGTCATCGTCATGGACGTCTGGCACTGGACCAGCCTCGTCGTGCTCTTGTGCTACGCCGGCCTCGTCTCGATCCCGGAGGCCTATTATCAGGCCGCCCGCATCGACGGCGCCTCGCGCTGGGCGGTGTTCCGCTACATCCAGCTGCCGAAGATGCATCGGGTGCTGCTGATCGCCGTGCTGCTGCGCTTCATGGACAGCTTCATGATCTACACCGAGCCCTTCGTCGTCACCGGCGGCGGCCCGGGCAACTCGACGACCTTCCTCTCGATCGACCTCGTCAAGATGGCGATCGGCCAGTTCGACCTCGGCCCCGCGGCGGCGATGTCGATCGTCTACTTCCTGATCATCCTGGCCCTCTCCTGGGTGTTCTACACGGTCATGACCAACTACGGCGAGGGAGCGCGCTGATGTCCGACGCCACCACCGTCACCTCCGGCCTGCGCGAGACGGGCGCTCCCGCCTCCGCCGGCGCCATGTCCGCGGTTCTCGGCCGCCCGGCGCGTGCCTCCGTCGTCGGCCGGGCCCGCGGCTCCGCCCGCTTCGCGCCGCTGATCCCGGTGCTCTACATCCTGTTCCTGCTGCTGCCGATCTACTGGCTCGTCAACATGAGCCTCAAGACCAACGAGGAGATCCTGTCGAGCTTCACGCTGTGGCCGCAGAACCTGACCTTCCGCAACTACATGGTGATCTTCACCGATCCGTCCTGGTACAACGGCTACATCAACTCGATCATCTACGTCGTCATGAACATGGTGATCTCGGTGGCGGTGGCGCTGCCGGCGGCCTACGCCTTCTCGCGCTACACCTTCCTCGGCGACAAGCATCTGTTCTTCTGGCTGCTGACCAACCGCATGGCGCCGCCGGCGGTGTTCGCGCTGCCCTTCTTCCAGCTCTACTCGGCCTTCGGCCTGATCGACACCCACATCGCGGTCGCCATCGCCCACTGCCTGTTCAACGTGCCGCTGGCGGTGTGGATCCTCGAAGGCTTCATGTCCGGGGTGCCGAAGGAGATCGACGAGACCGCCTACATCGACGGCTACAGCTTCCCGAAGTTCTTCGTGAAGATCTTCATGCCGCTGATCGCGAGCGGTATCGGCGTCGCCTGCTTCTTCTGCTTCATGTTCTCCTGGGTCGAGCTGCTGATCGCCCGCACCCTGACGACGACCGACGCCAAGCCGATCGCCGCGACCATGACCCGCACGGTCTCGGCGTCGGGCATGGACTGGGGCGTCCTCGCCGCCGCCGGCGTCCTCACCATCATCCCCGGCGCGCTCGTGATCTGGTTCGTGCGCAACTACATCGCCAAGGGCTTCGCCCTGGGGAGGGTGTGATGAATCTGGTTCGTTCGATTGAACGCAGCGTCACCCCGTTCCCTCATCCTGAGGAGGCCCGCAGGGCCGTCTCGAAGGACGAGGGAACGGCCCCCTCAGTCGCCGCGTCGCCGCGACAGTTCCGGAAGATCGCCGTATCGACCCTCGATCAGCGCTTCCTTCTTGCGACGACTCCAGCCCTTGATCTGCCGCTCGCGCGCAACGGCCTCGGCGGCACGCTCGTAGGTCTCGCAGAAGACCAGCGTCACGGGGCGACGTCGCGCCGTGACGCTCGTGTCGGAGGGCAGGTTGTTGTGCTCCCATACGCGGGCCTCCAGGGGCTGCCGGGTGAGGCCGGTGTAGTAGGAGCCGTCGGCGCAGAGGAGCATGTAGACGGTGAAGTCCATGGTCGGGGTTCACCCTCGCAGAAGGGCAGGCGGCCTTCAGCGTCGCTGCACCGCCATCTGAAATCAACCGGCGTCCGCCTCGGCCGATCCCTCGTCCTTCGAGACGGCCCTTCGGGCCTCCTCAGGATGAGGGATCGGGTCGAAGGGCGTGTTCGCGGCGTCGCCTCGTCGCGGCCCGGCATCGTCGCCCTCGCCGAGACGTGCAGGGGACGCACATCCAATTCCCTGACGAGGAGCGCACCGTGATGGACTTCTCCTGGATGGCCTGGACCTGGCCGACCGCGATCTTCTTCATCGTGATCTTCTCGCTGATCGCCGGCATGGGGCTGTGGGAGTATCTCGTGCCCGGCGGCGGGCCGCGGGTCGGGATCCTGCGCTTCGAGACGACGCGCGGCGACCGCCTCTTCGTGTCGCTGCTCGGCGCCGCCTTCATTCATCTGTTCTGGCTCGGGCTGGTCGGCCCGGAGCTGTGGTGGGCCACGGCGCTCTCGCTGGTCTACGCCTTCGGCGTGTTCAGGCTGGTCTAGGCGCTACTGGGAGGAACCGGCGGCGTGTCCGCCGCATCGTGCGTCGCCGGAACCGGCGACATTCAAGGGAGGAAACCATGAGAAGAAAACTGATGATCTCCGCGGCCGGCGCCGCGCTGCTGCTGAGCGCGGGCTCCGCCTTCGCCGGCATGGACGAGGCCAGGGCCTTCCTCGACAAGGAGATCGGCGATCTCTCCAGCCTCTCGCGCGCCGATCAGGAAGCCGAGATGCAGTGGTTCATCGACGCCGCCCAGCCCTTCGCCGGCATGGACATCAAGGTCGTCTCCGAGACGATCACCACCCACGAATACGAGGCCAAGGTGCTGGCGCCCGCCTTCACGGCGATCACCGGCATCAAGATCACCCACGACCTGATCGGCGAGGGCGACGTCGTCGAGAAGCTGCAGACGCAGATGCAGTCGGGCGAGAACATCTACGACGCCTACATCAACGATTCGGACCTCATCGGCACCCACTGGCGCTACCAGCAGGCCCGCATCCTGACCGACTGGATGGAAGGCGAGGGCAAGGACGTCACCAACCCCGGCCTCGACATCGACGACTTCATCGGCAAGTCCTTCACCACGGCGCCGGACGGCAAGCTCTACCAGCTGCCCGACCAGCAGTTCGCCAACCTCTACTGGTTCCGCTACGACTGGTTCAACGACGAGAAGACCAAGGCCGACTTCAAGGAGAAATACGGCTACGACCTCGGCGTCCCGGTCAACTGGTCGGCCTACGAGGACATCGCCGAGTTCTTCACCGGCCGTGACATGTCCTACGCCGGCGGCCCGAAGAGCGTCTTCGGCAACATGGACTACGGCAAGAAGGATCCCTCGCTCGGCTGGCGCTACACCGACGCCTGGATGTCGATGGCCGGCATGGGCGACAAGGGCGAGCCGAACGGCCTGCCGGTCGACGAGTGGGGCATCCGCGTCAACGAGAACTCCCAGCCGGTCGGCTCCTGCGTCGATCGTGGCGGTGCCACCAACGACGCCGCGGCCGTCTACGCCGTCACCAAGGCCATCGACTGGCTGAAGAAATATTCGCCCCCGGCCGCCGGCGGCATGACCTTCGGCGAGGCCGGTCCGGTTCCGGCCCAGGGCGAGGTCGCCCAGCAGATGTTCTGGTACACCGCCTTCACCGCCGACATGGTCAAGCCCGGCCTGCCGGTGATGAACGAGGACGGCACGCCGAAGTGGCGCATGGCGCCGTCTCCTCATGGCGCCTACTGGGAAGAGGGCATGAAGGTCGGCTACCAGGATGCCGGTTCCTGGACGCTGATGAAGTCGACCCCGGTCGACCGCGCCAAAGCGGCCTGGCTCTACGCCCAGTTCGTCACGTCGAAGACCGTGGACGTCAAGAAGAGCCATGTCGGCCTGACCTTCATCCGCGAATCGACCATCAACGACAAGTCCTTCACCGAACGCGCGCCGCAGCTCGGCGGCCTCGTCGAGTTCTACCGCTCGCCGGCCCGCGTCCAGTGGTCGCCGACCGGCACCAACGTGCCGGACTACCCCAAGCTCGCGCAGCTGTGGTGGCAGAACATCGGTGACGCCATGTCCGGCGCCAAGACCCCGCAGGAAGCCCTCGACGGCCTCTGCGACGCGCAGGAGCGCGTGCTGGAGCGCCTCGAGCGCGCCGGCGTCCAGGGCGAGTTCGGTCCGAAGATGAACGAGAAGCACGACCTCGCCTACTGGGCGGCGGAAGCCAAGAAGAACGGCACCCTCGCCCCGCGCGAGAAGCTCGAGAACGAGAAGCCGGCCGGCGAGACCGTCTCCTACGACGAGCTGATCAAGTCCTGGCAGAAGTGACCCCGACCTCCGGACGGGTTCGGCCTCGCCGATCCCGTCCGGGACCGCCTTTCCCCCGTCGTCGGCACCCGGCGACGGCCGGGCGCGCGATTCCGGGGCGGAAACGCTCCGGGATTTTTTTGTCGCTCCGTGTCATCGAACGAGAAAACCGAGGGAGACTTCCGGCATGGCCACCCACGTCCTCGCCATCGACCAGGGCACCACCTCCACCCGCTCGATCGTCTTCGATGCGGAGCGCCGGATCGTCGGCACCGCCCAGCAGGAGTTCCCCCAGCACTATCCTCATCCCGGCTGGGTCGAGCACGACCCCGCCGACCTCGTCCGCACCGCGATCGAGACCATGAAGGGCGCGATCGCGGGCGCCGGCATCACCGCCGCCGACATCGCCGCCATCGGCATCACCAACCAGCGCGAGACGACGCTGGTCTGGGACCGGGCCACCGGCGAGCCGGTCCACCCGGCGATCGTATGGCAGGACCGCCGCACCTCGGCGATGTGTGCCGAACTCAAGGCCGCAGGCCACGAGGCGATGGTGCGGGAGCGCAGCGGCCTGCTGCTCGATCCCTATTTCTCCGGCACCAAGGTCGCCTGGATCCTCGACGCCGTCGACGGCGCGCGGGCGCGGGCCGAGGCCGGCGAGCTCTGCTTCGGCACCGTCGACAGCTGGCTGATCTGGAATCTGACCGGGGGCGCCGTCCACGTCACCGACGCCACCAACGCCGCCCGCACGCTGCTTTTCGACATCCGCGCCAACGCCTGGAGCGACGAGCTGCTCGCCATGCTGAAGGTTCCGTGGGCGATGCTGCCGGAGGTGAAGGACTGCGCCGCCGACTTCGGCATGCTCGACCCGGCGATCCTCGGGGCGGCGATCCCGATCCTCGGCGTCGCCGGCGACCAGCACGCCGCCACCGTCGGCCAGGCCTGCTTCACGCCCGGCATGCTGAAGTCGACCTACGGCACCGGCTGCTTCGCCGTGCTCAACACCGGCGAGGAGTTCGTCGCCTCGAACAACCGCCTGCTCACCACCATCGCCTACCGGCTCGACGGCCGCACCACCTACGCCCTCGAAGGCTCGATCTTCATCGCGGGTGCCGCGGTGCAGTGGCTGCGCGACGGCATCAAGGTGATCGACCAGGCCGCGGCCAGCGGCGACCTCGCCGCCGCCGCCGATCCCGAACAGCGGGTCTATCTCGTGCCGGCCTTCGTCGGCCTCGGCGCCCCGCACTGGGACGCGGACGCCCGCGGCGCGATCTACGGCATCACCCGCAACACCGGGCCGGCCGAATTCGCCCGCGCGGCGCTGGAGGCGGTCTGCTTCCAGACCGCCGACCTGCTCGACGCCATGCACAAGGACTGGGCCGGGTCGGCCGAAACCATCCTGCGGGTCGACGGCGGCATGGTGGCGAGCGACTGGACCATGCAGCGCCTCGCCGACATCCTCGACGCGCCGGTCGACCGGCCGGAGATCCTCGAGACCACCGCCCTCGGCGCCGCCTGGCTCGCCGGTCGCCGCGCCGGCCTCTGGCCGGACGAGGCCGGCTTCGCCCGGGCCTGGCGCCGCGAGCGCCGCTTCGAACCGGACATGGACGCCGCCGAGCGTGCCGAGCGCCTCGCCGGCTGGCGCGACGCCGTGGCCCGGACGCTCACGCGGGGCTGACCGCCGGGCCGTATCCGTGCGGCGGCGGACTGCGCCGTCGTCCCGGCCGCCGCAGGCCTCGCCGCCACTCGGCTGCCGGCGACAGGCGTCGAGGGACGTCTGTCCGCCGAGGCGGAAAGACGGCAGGATCTGCGGTGAAGACAAGTAATCGCCGATGCCTCCGTGAAGTTCGGCTATGAAGTCGGTGACCGCTCGGCCTTATTCTGTATCTGCACCGAATTCTCGATTGCCCACCCCACTGAAACGTGCATAGTGGCGCCGAGCGGCCGGTTCCGATACCCGGTCCGGCCGGCTCGACATGTCATCCACACCTCCACAGGAGACGGGAAATGACCGACGAGACCTCCGCCCCCAAGGCCAAGAAGCCGATGGAGAGCATCACCCTTCGTCTCGAGCGCGACGTCGTCGAATCGCTGAATGCGCTGGCCGAAAAGTCCGGCAAGTCGCTCAACGGCATCCTGCGCCCGATGATCAAGCGCGGCCTCAAGGTGGCCGAGAAGAAGGGCAAGTTCGCCGAAGAGTGATCGGACGGTTGCTCCGCCGCGAGGCGGGCCGGGCGCGCGGGGGCGAAAGCCCTGATCCGTGGCCAGGCCGCCTGCGAGCCGGAGACCGCCGCTTCGGAGAAGAGTTCGAAGGGCCGCGCGTCGATCGCGCGGCCCTTTTCTCGTCGGTGGTCCGGCCCCTGCCTGCGAGAGAGGAGGCCGGGGCGGCCCGTCTGCCATGGCGCAGGGCCGTCGGTTCCGCCGTCAGTTCGCCCCGCCGAGGCATTCGGAGAAGGACGCGCCGAGGTTGCGGACGAGCGAGAAATAGAGGTCGGGGCCGTCGGCGAGGTCGGCGCCGAGCGGGTCGAGCACGCCGGTCCGGGCGCGGCTGCCTTCCGTCACCGTGCCGATCAGCTTCGGCTCGAATTGCGGCTCGGCGAAGACGCAGGCCGCGTCGAGACCGGCGAGCTTGGCCCGGATCGCCGCGATCCGCTCGGCCCCCGGCATGACTTCTGGCGAGACCGTGATCGAGCCGGCGGCGGCGAGGCCGAACCGGTTCTCGAAATAGTGGTAGCCGTCGTGGAAGACGACGAAGGGCTTGCCCGCGACCGGGGCGAGGGTGGCGGCGACGTCGTCCTGCAGCGCGTCGAGCCGGGCGGCGACGGCGGCGGCGTTGGCCTCGAAGGTGGCCGCCTGCGCCGGATCGGCTTTCGACAGCGCCGCGGCGATCGCCTTCACCATGGCCTTGGCATTCTGCGGGTCGAGCCAGACGTGGGCGTCGAATTCACCGTGCCCGTGGCCGTGCTCCTCGCCGGAGGCGTGGTCGTGCCCGCCCTCCGCATGCTCGGCGTGATCGTGTCCGTCGTGATCGTGTCCGTCGTGGTCGTGGCCGGCGTGATCGTGGCCGGCGTGCCCTTCCTCGCCGTCGTGATGATCGCCGTGGTCGTGGGCCTCGAAGGTGCCGCCTTCGCGCAGCGGCAGCGTCTTCAGCCCGGGCGCTTCGAGCAGTTCCACCGCCGTCGCCTTGCCGGCGATGGTGGCGAGCGGCTTCTCGAGGAAGGCCTCGAGCTCCGGGCCGATCCAGAACACGACGTCGGCGTCGGCGAGCATGCCGGCTTGCGACGGCTTGAGCGCGTAGGTGTGCGGCGAGGCGGCGCCGTCGACGATGATCCCGGGCTCGCCGACCCCCTCCATTACCGCTGCGACCAGCGAATGCACCGGCTTGATCGAGGCGACGACCTTGATCTCGGCACTGGCGGAGGCCGGAACGAGGACCGTGGCGGTGGTGGCGAGCAGGGCGGCGAGACCGACGGCGGCGAAACGGGACATGAGAACTCTCCAGAAGTCTTGCACGAGGGGGATTTTCGGCGAAGGAAACGGCGAGGCGCCGCTGAGGCGGGCGTTCGGACCGCCTCGTCCGCGGGAGGCGTCCGGCGTCGTCGCCCTGCACCGGAGACGCGGGTGGATCATCGATGTGATGTTATTTGGTAACGCATTTGCGTAACGGTATAACGTGTGGCATAGAGGAGTGCAACGGCTTCCGGCGACTTCGACGCCGGAACGTCCGCCTCGCCCTCCGCGCCGTCCCGCCGCCGCAGCGCCTTCGCGCCCCCGGGGCAGGACGCGTTCCGGTGTCCCGTCGCGGCACCGACACGGATGACCCATGCTGAAGAAGGCCGACCCCCTCGTCCTGCTCGACCACGCCGGCCTCTCCCGAGGCGGCCGCTGGCTCGTGCGCGGCGTCAGCCTCGCGGTCGAGCCCGGCGAGATCGTCACCCTCGTCGGCCCCAACGGCTCGGGCAAGTCGACCACCGCCAAGATGGCGCTCGGCGTGCTCGCCCCGAGCGAGGGGCGCGCCGCCCGCCGCGACGGCCTCGTCGTCTCCTACGTGCCGCAGAAATTTTCGGTCGACTGGACGCTGCCGCTCGACGTCGACCGGTTCATGACCCTGACCGGCCGGGTGAGCGCGCGCGACGCCGACGCCGCCCTGGCCGAGACCGGCGTGTCGCATCTGCGCCGGGCCGAGCTGCGCACGCTCTCGGGCGGCGAATTCCAGCGCGTGCTGCTGGCCCGCGCCATCGCGCGGCGTCCCGACCTCCTCGTGCTCGACGAGCCGGTGCAGGGGGTCGACGTCGCCGGCGAGGTTGCCCTCTACGAACTCATCGCCCGCATCCGCTCCGAGCGCGGCTGCGGCATCCTGCTGATTTCCCACGATCTCCACGTCGTGATGGCGGCGACCGACCGGGTCGTCTGCCTCAACGGCCACGTCTGCTGCTCCGGCACGCCCCAGGCGGTGACCGCGAGCCCGGAATACCGGGCCCTGTTCGGCGCCCGGGCCGCCTCCACGCTCGCCGTCTACCGTCACGTCCACGATCACGAGCACCTGCCGGACGGCCGGGTGCGCCACGCCGACGGCTCGACCACCGACCACTGCCACCCGGACGACGGCCACCACGGCGGCGGCCACGATCACGGCCACGACCACGATCATGGGCACCATCACGATCATGGGCACCATCACGATCATCGGCACGGGCACGACCATGGGCACGATCACGGGCACGGGCACCATCACGACCACGGGCACGGCGAAGGCCACGGCCATGCCCAAGAGACCCCGACCCCGCGAGCGCCGGTGACGGCCGCCGCGGACGCCTCGGAGAGGACACGCGATGCTTGACGACTTCTTCCTCCGCGCGCTGCTCGCCGGCGTCGGCGTCGCCCTCGTCGCCGGCCCGCTCGGCTGCTTCATCGTCTGGCGCCGGCTCGCCTATTTCGGCGACACCCTGTCCCACGCCGCCCTGCTCGGCGTCGCCCTCGCCCTGCTGCTCGACACCAACGTCACCCTCGTCGTCTTCGCGGTGTCGGCCTGCGTCTCGATCGCCCTCCTCGTTCTGCGCCGGCGGGCCTCGCTTTCGGCCGACGCCCTGCTCGGCCTGCTCGCCCATTCCGCCCTCGCCCTCGGCCTCGTCGTGCTCGCCTTCATGACCTGGGTCCGGGTCGACCTGATGGGCTTCCTGTTCGGCGACATCCTCGCGGTGTCGAAGACCGACGTCGTCACCGTCTGGCTCGGCGGCGCCGGCGTGCTCGGCCTGCTCGCCCTGATCTGGCGACCGTTGTTCGCCGGCACCGTCAACCGCGAGCTGGCCGAGGCCGAGGGTGTCGATCCGGACCGCTCCGAACTCGTCTTCATGCTGTTGATGGCCGCCGTCATCGCCATCGCCATGAAGATCGTCGGCGTCCTGCTGACGACGGCGCTGCTGATCATCCCCGCCGCGACCGCCCGCCGCTTCGCCTCCGGGCCGGAGCAGATGGCGGTGCTGGCGGCGCTGGCCGGGGCGGCATCCGTGGTCGGTGGCCTGTTCGGCTCGCTGCGCTGGGACACGCCGTCGGGGCCGAGCATCGTCGTCGCCGCTCTCGCCCTGTTCGTCCTGACGCTTTCGCCCCTCGCCGGCCTCTTCAAGCGGCGCTCCGCGCCCGCCGACACCCGGACCTGACCCGATGCCTCCCCACGACCACGACCACGACCATGCCCACGATCATGGCCACACTCATCCGGACCTCACGCGCAACCAGACGCTGGTGATGACCACGCTGGTCGAGGCCGGCGGTCCGCTCAGCGCCTATTCGATCCTCGACCGGCTGCGCGGCGAGGGCATGCGGGCGCCGCTGCAGGTCTACCGCGCCCTCGACAAGCTGGTCGACTTCGGTCTCGTCCACCGGCTCGAAAGCCTCAACGCCTTCGTCGCCTGCCGCAATCCCGATTGCGAAGCCCACGAGACCGTCGCCTTCGCCATCTGCGAGCGCTGCGGCGCGGTCACGGAGATCTCCGACGACGGCCTCGCCGAACGGCTCAGGGACATCGCCGGTGCCGCCGGCTTCGCGCTGACGAAGTCGACGGTGGAATTGCGCGGCCTCTGCCGGACCTGCGGCACGGCCTGATCCGCGCGGCGTCACGGCGGGGACGAACCGTGGTGGCATTCGTGTAGGGAATGAAATTTTCCTATCTTGCCGGCGGGCCGGCGGCGTGCTTCGCTGCGCCGCGAAGGGGCGGCGTCGTCCGCCCCGGCGATCTTCGAGGAGCCTCGTCATGCCCGGTCCCACCGTCGTGCCCGTCCACGGCGACGCCGACCTGCCCGATCGCGTCGACGTGGTGGTGATCGGCGGCGGCATAATCGGCTGCGCGACCGCCCTTGAACTCGCCGAGCGCGGCGTTCGGGTGGCGCTGTGCGAAAAGGGCGGCATCGGCCAGGAGCAGTCGAGCCGCAACTGGGGCTGGGTGCGGATCTCCCGGCGCGATCCGCGCGAGGTGCCGCTGATGGCCGAATCGATCCGGATCTGGAGCGATCTCGACCGCCGCACCGGCCGCGAGACCGGCTACACCCGCGCCGGCATCGTCTTCACCTGCCCGACCGACGAGGAGGTCGGCGACTACACCCGATGGCTGCGCCATCTCGACGGTCTGCAGCTGTCCTCGCGCATCGTCGACGCCGCCGAATTCCGGCGGATGTATCCCGACGCGACGATCGACGTGAAGGGCGCGCTGGTGACGCCGGTCGACGGCCGCGCCGAGCCGCAGAAGGCGGCGCCCGCCATCGCCGAGGCCGCCCGCGACAAGGGCGCCGCCATCCTCACCGAATGCGCCGTGCGCGGCATCGAGACGGCGGGCGGGCGGATTTCCGGCGTCGTCACCGAGCGCGGCTCCATAGCCTGCTCGGCCGTGGTGCTCGCCGGCGGTGCCTGGTCCAACCTGTTCTGCGGCCGCTTCGGCCTCGACCTGCCGCAGCTCACCGTCGTCAATTCGGTGCTGCGGACGAAACCGCTCGAAGGCGGGCCGACGGAGGCGATCTGGGCCGGCGACTTCGCCTGCCGCCGCCGCGCCGACGGCGGCTACACCATCGCCAACGGCCGCGAAAACATCGTCGATTTCGTGCCCAATACCTTCCGCTACGCCCGCGCCTTCTGGCCGACGCTCAAGGAGGAGTGGGGCTCGCTGCGCTTCCGCCTCTCCGGCCGCTTCTTCGAGGAGGCCGGCACGCCGAAACGCTGGTCGATGGACGAGGAGAGCCCGTTCGAGCGCTGCCGCGTCCTCGATCCGAAGCCGGCTACGGAACGGACGCTGAAGGCGCTCGCCGATCTTTCGAAGGCCTTTCCGGCCTTCGCCAGGGCCGAAGTCGCCCAGCACTGGGCCGGCCGCATCGACGTCACCCCCGACGCGATCCCGGTGATGTCGCCGGTCGACGCCGTCCCCGGCTTCTTCATCGCCACCGGCTTCTCCGGCCATGGCTTCGGCATCGGCCCGGGCGCCGGCCGGCTGATGGCCGACCTCGTCACCGGCCGCACCCCTGTGGTCGATCCCTCCGCCTTCCGCTTCTCCCGCTTCACCGACGGCTCGAAGGTCGCGCCCGACGCGGGGTTCTGAGGCGCGGGGTTCCGAGCGGGACCTCAAAAATCCCGGATCACCTGCAAAAACCGCTCGCCGAAGCGTTCGAGCTTGGTGCGGCCGACGCCGGAGACGGCGAGCATCGCCTCCTCGTCCTCCGGTCGCTCGCGGGCGAGGGCGACGAGGGTGGTGTCGGGGAAGACGACGTAGGGCGGCACCGACAATTCCTTCGCGATCGCCGTGCGCTCGGCCCGGAGCGCCTCGAACAGGGCGCCGTCGGCCTCGTCGAGACCCTCGCGGGCGTTGCGCGCGGCGGGCGAGGCCTCGCGGGCGGCGCGGCCCTTGGTCGGCCGGTCCTTGCGGAAGCGCACGGCGCGCTCGCGCCGGAACACCGCGCGGGCCTCCGGCTCGAGCCGCAGCGCCCCGAAGGCCGAATGGTCGACCGAGACGAGGCCGGCGGCGAGCAGCTGGCGGTAGACCGACTGCCAGACCTTGGCCGACAGATCCTTGCCGGCGCCGAACACCGGCATCTGGTCGTGGCCGAAGCGGCTGGTCTTGTCGTTGGCGACGCCCGTCAGCACGTCGACCAGATGGCCGGCGCCGAAACGCTCGCCGGTGCGGTAGACCGCCGCCAGCGCCTTGATAGCCGCCTCGGTTCCGTCCCAGGTCTCGACCGGCTTCAGGCAGGTGTCGCAATTGCCGCAGTTGCCGGGATGGGCCTCGCCGAAGTGGGCGAGGATCGCCTGGCGCCGGCAGCCCGGCGTCTCGCAGATCGCCAGCAGCGCGTTGAGCTTGGAGCGCTCCACGCGCTTGACCTCGTCGGAGGCGGCGCTCTCGTCGATCATCCGCCCGCGCTGGACGACGTCGGCCATGCCGTAGGCCATCCAGACCTCCGAGGGCAGGCCGTCGCGGCCGGCGCGGCCGGTCTCCTGGTAATAGGCCTCGACCGAACCGGGCAGATCGAGATGGGCGACGTAGCGCACGTTCGGCTTGTCGATGCCCATGCCGAAGGCGACGGTGGCGACGAGGCAGAGATCCTCTTCCTTGAGGAAGGCGTCCTGGTGGGCCTCGCGCGTCGCCCGCTCCATGCCGGCGTGATAGGCGAGCGAGCGGATGCCGTGGCCGTTGAGGAAGGCGGCGGTGTCCTCGACCTTGGCGCGCGACAGGCAGTAGACGATGCCGCTCGCGCCCCTGTGGCGGGCGAGGAAGCGCAGCAGCTGCTGGCGCGGCTGGTCGCGTTCGACGATCTCGTAGGCGATGTTCGGCCGGTCGAAGGAGGTGGTGAAGACCTTCGCCGAGGCGAGCCGCAGCCGCTCGATCAGGTCGTCGCGGGTGTGCGGGTCGGCGGTCGCCGTCAGCGCCATCCGCGGCACGCCCGGAAACGCGTCGGCGAGCTCGCCGAGGGCGCCGTATTCGGGGCGGAAGTCGTGGCCCCACTGCGAGACGCAATGGGCCTCGTCGATGGCGATCAGCGCCAGCGGCGTCTCCGCGATCATGTCGCGGAACGCCGGCGTCAGGATGCGCTCGGGCGTGACGTAGAGCAGGTCGAGCATTCCCTCGCGCAGCGCCCGGCGCACCTCGCCGGCCTCGTCCCGGCTCAGCGAGGAGTTGAGCACCGCGGCCCGCACGCCGAACTGCTTCAGCGCCTCGACCTGGTCGCGCATCAGCGCGATCAGCGGCGAGACGACGAGGCCGACGCCCGGCCGGCACAGCGCCGGGATCTGGAAGCACAGCGACTTACCGGCGCCCGTCGGAAACAGCACCACCGCGTCGCCGCCGGCGGTGACGTGCTCGACGACCTCGTCCTGGCGGCCGCGGAAGGCGGGGTAGCCCCAGACCTGCCGCAGCACGTCGAGCGGGCGGCGGGTGGCGGAGGCCTCGAACAGGGCGTCGAGGGCGGAAGACGGGTTCGGCATCGATTCGCTCATGGGAGGGCGCATCTATGGCACGCCCGCGCGCCGATGTCCGCCTCCCTGGGACGGAAAGTCGGGGACGGACGGCGCGGCGATCGTATGGAGCCCGGTCGTCGGCGTCGGCGACGGCGATGGCGGCCAGGTGCCGGCGGCGACCCCTTCACTCGGCGGCGGCCGGTTCGTCCGGCCGGCGGCGCGGCAGCAACCCGCCGATCGCGGCGAAGGCGACGACGGCGAGGGCGCCACAGAAGGCGGTGAGCGCGAGCGCCCCCGGGGCGCCGAGCCGGTCCATGGCGAGGGCGAAGGCGAAGGGCGCAGCGGCACCGACGACGAGCCGCACCGCCATGATCCGGCCCTGCCGGGCGCCATAGCCCCTGGCGCCGAACAAGGCGAGCGGCAGCGTGCCGCCGACGATGCTGTAGAGGCCGTGGCCCATGCCGAAGACGACGGCGAACACCATCGCGCCGGGAAAGGACGGTGCGCTGGCGAGCAGCAGCAGCAGCGCCGCCGGCAGCGCCGCCGCCGAGACGACGGCGAGGGTGAGCTGGGACAATCCGCGACCGAACAGCATGTTGATCAGCCGGCTCGCGACCTGGGAGGGGCCGAACAGCGTGCCGACGGCGACGCCGGCGAGGCCGAGGCCGAGGGCGCCGAGCATCGGCAGCATGTGGACGAGGACGGCGGAGCCGACGAAGCTCTGGAAGGCGAAGCCGGCGGCCATCAGCGCGAAGCCGCGCCCGCGCCGGTCGGCCGGCAGCAGCCCGCCGGCCGGCGCCTCGACCACCGCTGCGGCGATCTCGCCCGTCCCGCGCCGGCTATCGGCGAGCGACCCCTCAATGGGCGGACGGGCGGCGAGCGGGCGGGCGAGGGGCCGCGACAGCGCGGCGTGGATCGGCAGGCAGACCAGAAGG
>Ga0065721_10004881_pt1 | contig 19831 bp, 18 predicted proteins | sample Mesricmetagenome_FD_59108 | JGI IMG/M metagenome (GOLD analysis project Ga0065721, IMG submission 59108) | Mesophilic microbial community from rice straw/compost enrichment Sample: eDNA_1 v2 (version 2) | ecosystem: Engineered > Solid waste > Grass > Composting > Bioreactor | place: USA: Davis... | reverse complement strand
ACGAGCTGTGGCGGGCGCTGCGCGCCGGGCGCGGCATGGTCGACCGGGTGGACGCGCTCACCCGGCTCAACCGTCAGCGAGGCGTGGGCCTGGCGATGATTTCGCACACCATGAGCGATCTACTCGCACTGCCCACCGACGAGGATCGAATGAAGGCGCGGGGATTCGTCGAACGTGCCGGCATGGTCGTGTGCGGTGGCCTCCCGGGTGCCGAGATGCCGATGCTCACGAGCGCTGTCCCGCTCTCGCGTGCAGAGCAGGAACTCCTCACGTCTTGGCAGGATCCCGGCACCTGGGATTCTGGGCCGGGATCCGAACCGCCCGGACGGGGGAAGTTCCTCATCAAAGTCGGCGGCCATCCCGGCATCCCGATCAAGGTAGAGCTCGTGGAGGCGGGGCGATCAACGACACGAACAAGTTGTGGCATGCCACCACGGCGTTCCCCGAGCCGAACGAATCGAACCCGATGATCGGTCTCGAGGACGCCGAGCACGCCGCCCATGAGTTCGCCCTGGGCGCTGACAGCGCGGCTTCCGTCCAGCTGGAGGACGGAGCAGCATGAGCGCCACCAACAGGCGCGGGCAGGGCGTCGACGGATCGACCATCGCCCTGCTGGTCATCGTGATCGCCGCGTTCGTCGCTCTCGGCAGCGTGTGGGCCGCAGTCGCGTTCGGTTCGCAGCTCGAGGGCGTGAACCAGGGTCGCACAGCCGACCCGTTCGACGTCTTCTTCGGCGTGCTCCGCGGAACGGTGATTTGGCCCAGATCGGCCACCTGGATCCTCGCGGCGATCCTCGCCGCGGTGGCAGTCCTGGCGGTCGTGATCGGCGTTTCAGTAGTGCGCGCCCGCAGGAGGCGCACCGCGGTCGATTCCGCGGCGGCGCACATGGGGAGGGGCAAGCAGCTGCGCTCACTGTCTGCCACGGGGGCTCGCCAGACCGCGCAGCGGCTGGGCGTGCAGAACTGGGTGGGCGTCCTCATCGGCGTCACCGTGGCGGGGCGTCAAAAGATCTACGCCTCCCCGGAGGACATGCTGACCCTGATAGCCGGCCCGCGGGTGGGGAAGTCCACCGCCTACGTCATCCCGGCGATCGCAGATGCGCCGGGAGCGGTCCTCACCACCTCGAACAAGCGAGACGTGCTGGATGCCACGCGCGAGCTGCGCGCGACCAAGGGGCGCGTGTGGGTCTTTGACCCACAGAGCATCACCCTGGAGCGTCCTACCTGGTGGTGGAACCCCCTGAGCTACGTGACCGACGACGTGAAGGCCGCCAAGCTAGCCGCTCACTTCGCGTCCGGCTCCCGTTCGGGAGACAGCCGCGGCGACGCCTACTTTGACAACGCCGGTCAAGATCTTCTCGCCGGTTTCCTGCTGGCAGCCGCGCTCGAAAACCTGCCGATCACCCAGGCGTTCACGTGGACGACCACGCCCGGCGACGACGAGCCGGTGCGGATCCTGCGTCGCCACGGCTATGAGCAGATGGCCGATTCTGTGTCGGGACAGGTCAACGGGGAGTCGCGCCGGCGTGACAGCGTGTACGGGACCGCCGCACAGATGGCGTCGTGTTTGAAGATCCGCGCGATCGCTGAGTGGGTCACGCCGCAGGGCGAGCACGACCCGCGGCCGCAGGTCGATCCGCGGGCGTTCGTGCGCAGCTCCGACACGCTGTACAGCCTGTCGAAGGAGGGTCGCGGCACCGCCGGCCCGCTGGTCACCGCGCTCACCGCGGCGACTGTGGAGGCTGCCGAAGAGTACGCCACCACTCAGCCCGGCGGGCGGCTGCAGACGCCGATGTTGGGCGTTCTGGATGAGGCGGCGAACGTGTGCCGGTGGCACGACCTCCCCGACCTCTACAGCCACTACGGCTCCCGGGGAATCGTGCTCATGACGATCCTGCAGTCCTGGTCGCAGGGCGTGCAGGTGTGGGGCCGCGATGGGATGCGCAAGCTCTGGAGCGCCTCAAACGTGGCCGTGTACGGCGGCGGCGTGAAGGAACCGGAGTTCCTGAACGAGCTGTCGCAGATGATCGGTGACTACGACCGCCGCACGACGTCGACGAGCGTCGGCCGCGGCTCCCGGTCGACCTCTCACGGCGTCCAACGTGAGCGCACTTTGGACATTGCCGACCTTGGCGCGCTGCCGCGCGGCCGCGCCGTCGTGTTCGCCTCCGGTGCGCCGGCGACGCTGGTGGAGACAGTGCCGTGGATGAACGGGCCGCACGCGGCCGAGCTGCGCGCCTCGATCGCCGCCCACGACCCGTCCCAGGGCGCCGCGGCGCCGCCTGCGTCGGATGCCTGGATCGACCACGCCGCACGGAGGGAGCCGGAAGAGTGAGTGACGTTCTCGATGACTTCAGGGAGGATGACGACACGATCGACGTCGCCGCACCCGACCTCATGTACGGGTCCGTCGACGAGTTCGTCCGCGAGTACCTGCGCCACATGTACACCCGCCCCGTCGGCGGCGGAAACGCCCGCTACCGATGGGCGGCTGACTGGTGGCGGTATCCCGAGGCTGTCGCGCGACTTGAGGGGCTGTGGCGCTCCTGGGAGCATCTACGGCAAGACCCCGCGACAGGAGCGAGCACCTGGTGGGCTGAGCACGCCGACCACCACATGACGATCCTGCTGAGCCCGGACGGGCCTTTCGCTCGCTCCAAGGACTCATGCGAGCCTGGAGAGCCGCTGCCCTATGCGGAACCACCGGCCGGCTGGTTCCCCGATATGAGAGAGACCCTGTGAAGGAACTCCCGCCCGGACGCACCGGCGCCGCTCGCCGGCATATGCGCTGGGCGGTCCCTCTGCTTATCGGGGTCGTCGGCTTTCCGGTCCTCGGTGCCCTTGGCTCGCAGCTCAGCGCCAACGCTCGCGGCACCACAAACATCGCCGGTTCTCTCGGGGGCCTCCTGCTGATGCTGCTCGCCTTCGTCACCGCGATCGTCGCAGCCGTCTTCTTCGTCGTTGGCGTGGTCCGCACCCTCTCCGAGTGGCGGCGGGTGCGACGGCACGCCGCCGGCAAGTTCACCCAAGCGGAGCTCGAGGACCGCGCTCGAGCGGAGGCTTTCGCCAGCTCGTGGCAGAACGCCCGGCAGCTGCACGCCACGCTCGCGCACCGCCAGGTGCCAGCTCAGATCCAGGTCTGGGACGTCGTACCGAACGCCGGGGAGGCGTTCTTCTACGACACCTCCGCCAGCTACGCCCGCTTCTACGGCCAGGATGTGGCCTACAACCGCTCCGGGGGCTTCTTCTTCGGTCACCCGCTCTTCGTGGTCGCCGGGGTCGCACTCTCGGCAGCCGGCAACGCCGCACGACGCTCGAGCGCGGAGGCGGCAGCTGCCGCGCAGTGGCGGAAGCATCAGACCGTCCGGCTCCTCGTGTCGAATCAGCGCCTCGTCTGCAACGCCGGCGGTCAGTGGCTGAGCTTCTACTACTCAGCCATGACAGCGGTCTACCCCGAGGTCGACCGCTGGGCGCTGGTGTGCCAGTTCGACTCCACCACGCCGCTGCTCCTGCACGGCCCGGCAGTGCCCGCGGCCGCGCTGGTCACCGTCCTCATGACCCACGGACCCGAAGCGATCCAGCAGCATCCGAGCCTCGCGCCACTCGCTCGCTGACCGGTCACGATTCGTCGATCGGCCCCTCAACGTTGCCGTCCCAGGCGCCGCCGGTGATGTGGTGGAGATAGGCCGCGAACGCGGCCGGCTCTTCTCCCGGCTTTATCCCGTGCGCCTCGCAGTAGTCGTCGAAGCTGATCGGCGATCAGGCATACTGCCTTTCTCTTTGACACAGATCTTCCTCCCCACCCACAAGTAGCCGGATTGTGGCCCCGCCGCGGCGGCGTCAAGGGTGCCCGCACGGGCATCGCTGCGCGACGCTTCGCGCCCTTGACGCCGACGCTTTCAGGGGCCGGATCATCAACTACGGGTGGGGAGGGAGCGCGTAGGGTTTCGGGCATGTGCGGCCGCTTCGCGATGAACAAGCAGACGAACGAGCTCATCACCGAGTTCGTCGCTCAGGGTGGCAAAGCCGAGGACTGGGCCGGTTCGTACTCGATCGCTCCCACGACGACGGCGCCGATCGTGCGGGAGTGGGCCGGCTCTGGCGGGGCGGTAAATCGAGACGTGACGCTTGCGCGTTGGGACTGGCCGAAGCCGCCCTCGCGCCCGTCAGGTGCACCGATCATCAACGCACGGATCGAGAAGCTGCCCACCGGGTTCTGGGTGGGCGCGTTCTCGAACGCCCGGTGCATCGTGCCGATGATCGGCTACTACGAGTGGACGGGACCGAAGGGGGACAAGCAGCCGCATTTCATCCACGGCGACGGCCTGCTCGCTGCCGCCGGCCTCACCTGGACGATGGACGTCGCCGGCGAACGTCGACGGGTGTTCGTCGTCGTCACGCGCGAGGCGCGCGACGCCTCAGGCGAGGTCCACGACCGGATGCCGGCGTTTCTCACGCGAGATCTCTGGGACGAATGGTTGAACCCGGCGCCGCTGACGGTCGACGGTGACACTGCCGCCTCGAGGGCGAACCGCGAGCATCTGCTGGGCGAGCTCGACAACGCTTCTCAGCTGATCGCGTCGACGATGCGGACTCATGAGGTCGACCGTCGTGTGAGCAATTCCCGGACGGCGCCGGCCAACGATGCGAGCCTCATTCAGCCGCTGACTTAACGGCGCATCGGTTTTATGGCTTGACCTGGGGTTTTTGCTGATAATCACCCTTGTGTCAACTTTGGTTGACGTAATCGCTCCTCGAGGCGGCGTGGTCAGCCGACGATGCGGACGCGATGGTGACCCGTTGCGGCAGCTGCTCCCGTTACTTTGATAGCGAAGCTGGCGAGCCAGCCACCGGCGCGAGCATCTGGTGGCGCGACCACGCCGACCACCACATGCATGTCCTGCTCAGCCCGGACGGACCGTTCGCCCGATCCAAGGACACGTGCGAGCCGGGTGCGCCCCTGCCTTACATTGCACCCCCCGCAGGCTGGTTCCCTGACGTGCGCAGGTGAACGCAGAACGAGTAGCAGAGGTACGAACGAAAGCACATGCCGAGATAGCCTCGGTGACTCTCACGGATGCGTACGTAGCGCAGCAGGTCGCCCCGCGGTGGCGACGGGCTGGACCATGTCCGACTCCTCGATGTTCATGTGATAGGTGTCGAGATGGACGCCCAGCTCGGCATCCGTTCCGTCGAGATGGACGTGCCGGTCCTGCTCGTCTCGGTAGACGTCGAACGCGCCGACGTCCCCGCCCCCGCTGCTGGCCTGGAGCCGCTACCCATACAGGTCCGCCCGGTTTTGGGGCGACGCCGTCCAGATCGACTCCTGCAACCTGGGGACCGGGTTGCATCGGCAGTTACGTCCTGCCAGCGGCGATTCTTTCGCTTGCGAGAACTACGTCGGCGTCGAGGCGACGCCGAGCACGACGACGAGGCTAACGACGCCGGCTGCGAGCGCGATAAGGCAGAGCGCGAAGAGGGGGCTGGCCCCCGGCATCCGTCCCCTGTCGCCGTCGCGCGCGAGAATCGTGTTGACGGCGCGGTAGCGGCGGCGCGCCCACAGCCACAGCAGACCGGATACCGCGAGCCCCGCAACGCCGACGAGCACCCACCACGGGCGGCCCAGCGCGGCGGGCAGCAGACGCAGCGCGACGAGCGAGCCGACACTGAACGCGAGGCACGTGCGTCGCCACGCCATCTCGGTACGCTCGGGCTGCAGCCCGGGGTCGAAAAGGGTGCTCATCGCACGAGGATCGCCAGCAGTACCAGGACGCCGGCCGCCGTGACCGCAACCGCGAGCAGCGGGCCGAGGATCGTGGCGGGGAGCGGCTCGCCGCGCCGTAGCGCCCGCTCGGTGCGGGTCCAGTTCAGCCACACGAGCAGCGGTGTGACGACCCCGGCGATCAGGAGAACGAGGGATGCCGCGAGCCGCAGCCCGGGGTCAAGATTCAGGCCCAGCAGCTCGAGCGCGACACCGCCCGCGATGAGCGCGAGCGCGGTCCGAATCCAGGCGAGGAACGTGCGCTCGTTCGCGAGAGTGAAGCGAGCGTCGGGCTCAGTTCCGTGGCGAAACACCGAGCGCGGGAATCGGCGGTCGGTCATGCGGCGACCGTCCGGAACCCGGCGTTGCCCATCGACGAATCCGGCGTGTTCTGCGACCGCGCCGAGTTGCGATATCGGTTGCAGTACGAGATATGGCACAGGTAGCTGCCGCCACGGAGCACGCGCGCCATGCCCATCGAGGGGCCCGCGGGGGCGGTGTCTGGGGAGCGGCGGTAGTAGCCGGGGTCGAACCAGTCCTGGCACCACTCCCAGACGTTGCCGACGGTCTGCCACAGACCGTAGCCGTTGGGCTCGAACGTGCGCACCGGCGCGGTGGTGAGGAAGCCGTCCTCGCGCGTGTTCTCGCGGGGGAACGACCCCTGCCAGATGTTGGCGCGCCAGCCGCCCTCGTCGACCTCCTCGTCGCCCCACGGGTACTTTTTCTGATCGAGGCCGCCGCGCGCGGCGTACTCCCACTCCGCTTCGGTGGGCAGGCGGCGTCCGGCCCATTCGCAGTACGCGACGGCGTCGTTCCAGCTGATATGCACGACGGGGTGATCGCCGAGCCCCTCGAGCGACGAGTCGCGGCCGCCCGGGTGTCTCCAGTCGGCGCCCTTCACCCCGAGCCACCACGGCGTGCCCGATGCCGACCCCATGACGTCCTCGCCGGGGGCCTGCAGCGCGAGGTGGAACACCGCGGAGAACCCGAACGTCTCGGCCTCGGTCTGGTAGCCGGTCGCGTCGACGAAGCGGGCGAAGTCGTCGTTGGTGACGCTGGTCGCGTCGATCGAGAAGCTCTCGAGGGTGATCGGATGCTGCGGCACCTCGCCGTCGGCCGGGTTGCGGTCGCCCGACGAGTCGCCCATCACGAACGTCCCCGCCGGGATCACCACCTGCTCCACGTTGTGCGGTCCCACGACCGGAAACGGCGGGGCGCTGCCACTCGCTGGAGTGCGGATCGCGAGGAACTGCGAACGGCCGGGTGTACCGCACCCGCACGACGGGCCGCAGGCAGGGCTTCGATCAGACATACATTTCACCTGTCATCGGGCGTGGTAGCGCCCCATCTTCTTCGGCGGTGGTGGTGGTCGGGGCTAGGGAAGAATCGTGCGAGCAAGGCCGACCGGGGCGTTCGGTTGGCTACGGCAGCAGCTGACAGCGGGAGGATCAGGCGTCTCTCATATGATGATTCTGGCGGACTGCTCGACGGCTAAGCCTTTTCGGTAACGGTCGAGGAAGCGACTGTAGCCCGCGACGTCATCGGGGTCTGGGCTGAGAACAATCACTTGACTGTCGGCTAAGACGCGCGTGGCGAGGTAGTCAGTCAAAGGCAGTGTTGATCCTTCACGAACCGCCAGATGGTAAGCGGCGAGCACTGCCATGCCCCAGGACCCGCCTTCACTGGCGGTCTCGGACACACTCACCGGGGCGCCGATGGCAGCGGCGAGGAGTCGTTGAGCTACGCCCTCAGTCTTGAAGACTCCCCCGTGTGCGTACATCGCGTCGATTGCGACGCCCTCCGATGCGAGGATCTGAAGGCCGAGGCTGAGGGCGCCAAACATGCTGTACACCTGAACTCGCATGAGGTTCGCGAGTGTGAGTTGGCTGCCTGGCGTGCGCAGGAGCATGGGTCGCCCGTCCGTGACTCCCGCGATCGGCTCGCCGGTGATGAAGTTGTACGCCAAGAGGCCTCCGCCGTCCGGCTGCCCCGCGAGCGCCTCTTTCAGAAGGATGGCGAACACCTCGTCGCGGTTGGTGGACTGGTGTGCGGCGGCAGAGAACCTCGTGAATACGGAGGCCCATTCAGCCAGCTCGTTGGCGCCGTTATTGCAATGCACCATCGCAACCGGATCGCCGGAGGGAGTGACCACGAGATCGATCTCGCGATGAGGCGTGCTGAGCGGCCGTTCCAGCACCACCATCGCGAAGATGGAAGTGCCGACACTGATGTTGCCGGTTCTAGCGGCTACGGAGTTGGTCGCAACCATCCCCGTCCCGGCGTCGCCTTCAGGGGGACACAGGGGAATCCCGGGCTCGAGCGTCCCGGTGGGGTCCAGGAGACCGGCGCCTTCGACCGTCAGGTTGCCTGCTGGCTGGCCGGCCAGCAACGGTTGCGGCAGTATGCCGTCAAGGTGCAGGTGGGGATGTGTGGGCGCGACGAGTTGATCAAATACAGCGACCTTGGCCGAGTCCCAGTCGTGGCTGGCTGGGTCGATGGGGAACATGCCTGACGCGTCTCCTGCACCCAGCACTTTCAGCCCGGTGAGTCGCCAGTGGACATAGCCGGCCAGGGTTGTGAGGAAGTCGATGTTCTCGACGTGCGGCTCGTCGTTCAAAACGGCCTGGTAGAGGTGCGAGATCGACCACCGCTGGGGTATGTGGCGCTTGAACAGCGAGGTCAGTTCGACCGAGGCGGCTTCTGCCGTCGTGTTGCGCCATGTGCGGAATGGGGTCAGAAGGGCACCCTCGGCATCGAAGGCCAGGTATCCGTGCATCATCCCGGAGACGCCGATGGCTGCGTATCGGCTGGGCGTGACGCTGAACCTGCGTTCGACGTCGGCTACGAGGTCGGCGTAGCAGGCTTGCAGCCCGCCCCAGACGGCGTCTAAGGGATACGTCCAGTTCCCATCGACGAACCGGCTGCTCCACTCGAACGCTCCGGCCGCGATCGGCCGATGATTTCGGTCAATGAGTTGAGCCTTGATCCGCGTCGATCCGAGTTCGATGCCCAGGATCGTGTCTCCGGCTCGGATCGCATCAGCTTCCTCGGCCTGCGGCTCTTCTACGAGACGGGTCACAGCGTCAGCTCCCTTCCGGTGTCGTCGCAGTTACAGGTCGACGCCGTTGGGAAGCAGCACGAGGTCGCGGACGACGACGTTGCGGGGACGGGTGAGCATGAAGAGGACGGCCGCCGCGACCTCTTCAGGCTGCATCAGGCTCCCCGAGGCGAGTGCTTCATCCATCTTCGCTTTCGGCCAGTCATCCAACAGCGCCGTCACGACCGGACCGGGCAGAACCGCGCCCACGCGCACCCCGTGTGCCGAGACCTGACGGCGGGTGGTGTGCACGAAGGCCTGGACGGCGAACTTCGATGCGGTGTAAACCGGTTCCCACACCACCGGCACGATGCCTGCGATCGAACTGGTGAACACGACATCACCCGACTTATGTGCCACCAGATGAGGCAGCACCGAGCGAACGCTGCGGAACGCCGCCTTGACGTTGAGATCGAGAACTCGATCCCATTCGTCGGGGTTTCCGTCCACGACCGGGCCGCCGACGTAGGCGCCGGCGTTCACATGAAGAATGTCAAGCCCGCCGGCAACCGCGAGGATCCCGTCGAGGAGGTGAGAAGTCTGAGCGGGATCCAGAAGATCAACGACCAGGCTCTTCGCGCGAGGTCCCAGTTCTTCTGTCAGTTCCGCAAGCCGCCGTGCATCCCTGTCGACGAGGACCACGGTCGCACCTTCGTCCAGCATCGCGGAGGCACAAGCCAATCCGATCCCCGATGCCCCGCCCGTCACCGCAGCGACCTTACCCGCCAACTGATCACTCATGAACCACTTTCCTTCCGATGGTCTGTCTGGGCTAGTTCTTGTGTCTTCTATGAAGGTCAGTCAGCGGAGTGCCCGCATGCTGCGGCGACATGGCCTACTCGGTGCGGAGGAGCAGTTCCCATGCTTGCGGGGACATGCCGGTCACCGGGGCCGAGAACTCAATCACGACGTCATGAATGGTGCCGGTGAACCGAGCGGGTGCTCGGTAGAGATCCGACACCGGTGAAGGTGAGTTGTAGCCGACCTGGAGCGACAGGCAGCCGAATCCAGCAGGCATCAGCGAGGGCAACGCGGCCTCTGCGACCACTTGCTCGTCGTAGCACAGCCTGGCGCACGCGCCTTTGTCTGTCCGCGTCAGCTCCAGGCGCACCTGACGCGTCCCAGGGTCGGCCGGGCGGTCAGCGGCGACGACGGTGCGGTCGCCCGCTCGGTTCAGCACGAACGTGGCCCGTCCATCGTCGAAGAAGAGCACGAAGCCGGCCGCTCGTCTTCCGTATGCGACGAGCACGCCATTCTCTCGTTCACCGAGATCCTGCAGATTGACGGTAAGTGTGAATTCGCGGTCGCCGAAGCCGGGAGCTGAGGCCCCATTGGGCAAGCGGACACCAGGGAGCAGGCGGTAGATCGCGCGCTCCATGCCGGTATTGCGGGTTTCGACCCGTGTCTGCATGCGGTCATCGAGAGGCAACACGTCGTGCGTCTCTGCCTGTGTCCACCACTCCGCGACGAGCTCTTCGACAACGGCGGGATGTGTTCCCGCCAGGTCGTGGACTTCCGCGAAGTCGTCGGCGATTGCGAAGAGTTCCCATTGGTCGTTGTCGTAGTCGGTCCCGGGCTCGTGTCGGGCGACGGCTTTCCATCCGTCTTTTACGATGCCGCGGTAGCCTGCCGTCTCGAAATACTGAGTGCGTGCTGAAGGTGCGGCAGCGGGATCTTCCAGCACGTCGACGAAGGATCGGCCGTGGGGCGCCTTATCGGGAGCGAAATCGCGGGCGTCAAGTCCCAAGAGATCGAGCAGCGTGGGAACCACGTCTGTGATGTGCTGGAACTGCTGGCGGACCACGTCGGAGTCGCGGACCCGCGCGGGATACCGGACGATCATCGGCACGCGGACGCCGCCGGCGTAGTTGTACTTCTTATACATGCGAAGGGGGGTATTACCGGCCTGCGCCCATCCCGACGGGTAGTGATTGTGCGTGTAGGGCCCGCCTAGCTCGTTGATCATCGCGAGGCTGTCCTCGAAACTGTCCTCGACCCCGAGGAAGTATCGGTACTCGTTCGCGGACCCGTGTGCGCCGCCTTCCCCGCTGGCTCCGTTGTCCGACATCAGCACGATCACGGTGTTGTCGAGGAGCTGGTAGGTCCGGAGGAAGTCGATCAGTCGACCGATCTGCACGTCGGTGTACTCGATGAACGCGGCGAAAACTTCCTGCATTCGGGCGTAGAGGCGCTGCTGTTCGGCAGATAGGTCAGCCCATCGCGCGACGCCGGGATTCGGTTCCGGAAGCTCGGTTCCCGGCGGAACGATGCCGAGTTCAAGCTGCCGCGCCAGCACACGCTCGCGCTCGACATCCCAGCCATGGTCGAAGGCTCCGCGGTACCGTTCGATGTACTGGCGGGGAGCGTGATGAGGTGCGTGGCCTGCGCCGAAGGCCAGGTGCATATAGAAGGGGCGCTCGGGGGCGACGCTTACATGGTCGGAGAGGTACTGCTGCGCCCGATCCACCAGGTCAGCGCTCAGGTGATAGTCGGGGTCGTCCGGCAGCGGTGCGTAGTGCTGGTCCTCCCACAGTTCGGGAGCCCATTGATCCTCTTCGCCTCCGAGGAAGCCGTAGAATCGGTCGAATCCGCGCCCGGTCGGCCACTGACCGAACGGGCCGGCAGGACTGAGATCGGTCGGCGGCGCCAAGTGCCACTTTCCGACCGCATACGTTCCGTAACCTTCCTTCTTCAGTCGCTCCGACAACATCGGCGTCTCGGGGTCGACGGCACCGCGATAACCGGGGAACCCGCTATCGAAGTCAGCGAGGAAGCCGACGCCGACCGAATGGTGGTTGCGGCCAGTCAGCAGCGCGGCTCGCGTCGGAGAGCACAGTGCCGTCGCGTGAAAGTTCGAGAACCGTGCGCCGTGCGCGGCCAGGTCATCGATCGCCGGGGTGGCGATCGACGATCCGTAGCAGCCCAGCTGGCCGAACCCGACGTCATCCAAGACGATGGTGATGACGTTGGGTTGCGCCCGCTTTCGTTCCCGCGATGCGGGCCATGCCGGCGTGGAATCTGCGACCGTGCGGCCGATGCGGCCGCCGAACTGGTTATCTGTCTTCACTGTCTTGATGCTTTCGTGTCTCACGGCCTGTCATCCGGCACTTCGGGAGCGCGAGCGGTCACGGTCACTGCTCACGAATCGGGCGGTGACCGTGGCCGCTCATGAGGAGCGCGGCCGATGCGTGACGTTTACTCGGCCTCGCCGGCCTGGGCGTTCTTCATCAGCTCCAGGCCCGTCTCGAGCAGGTCGTCGATGGGCGGTGCCTGAGGGTAGACGCCCGCGTCGACGAAGAACTGGGCGCTCGCCTTCAGTGCGTCGGCGGTCTGACCGGACTCGGTCGATTCGATCGACTCATCGAGCGTGAACCAGTCCCGGATCTCGACCTCGTACTGGGCCTGTTCCCGGTCGCCCGCGATGGCATAGGTCTTGTAGTAATCGACCATGTAGTCAACTGCCTTGTCCGGGTTCTCGTTGATGAACTCGGTGGCCCGGGTGGCGGCGCGGATAAACGATGCAGCGGCCTCCGGGTCGTCCGAGAGGAACGCCGGCGTGACTACGAGGGGGGAGGTCACGGCGACGCCGGCCTCCTCGCCGTTGCAGACCGGCGTGAACTTGTCCGGCTCCTGCAGCAGCGGCCAGGAGGGCGTTGCCCAACTGTTCGCCACGTCGACCTGACCCGAGATGAGCGCCTGTGACACCGCGCCGCCTTCCAGCGGCACGAGCTGGACGTCTTTGCTGGGCACGCCGAGGTACTCGGCGCACGCGCGCATGACCTGCTCGGAGAGCGCATTCTGTTGCGTCGCAACCGGGTGTGACTCGAGCACTTCCTTCGGCGTGGAGCCCTCGAGCACGTCTGCGTTCATGAACATGATGTGATTGGCGTCTTCGCGCATCATCAGGCCCACCGGGATGAGACCGAAGCTGTTGGCCCCGGTCAGGGCCGGGGGAGCGCCCAGCCATCCCGCCTGCCATTCTCCTGCCGCGCCGGCGGCAAGCGATGCCGCGCCGCTTGCGTAGTTCGCCACGGTGACGGCGAGGCCCTCATCCGCGAAGTAGCCTTCCTTCTCGGCGATGAAGAAGGGCAGTCCGGCGCCGTTGGGCTGTGAAGTCAGGGTGATCTTCGTGTTGCCGTTCTCATCCGACGCTGCTGTCTGGCCTGCGCAGCCGGCGAGGAGCAAGGCGGCAGCGGCCGTAGCGGTCACTATGGTCATGCTTCGGCGCATGGCACTATTGAACATTGCTGTTGTCCGTTCTATATCGGGTTGTGGTGGCTATATCGGGTGGTGGTGGGATCCGGCGGCGGAATCCGCGCCCGGATCACCGAGATGTGCCTAGTTGGCGTGCAGGTGCTGCCAGATCTGTTCGCGGAGAGAGTTGAACTCTGGGTCACTCATCGCGCTTTCGATGGCGAGCGACTTCCAGGGAGAGTTGCGGTCGACCCGGTACTCGTGCGCGATCCGGCCGGGACGAGCGGACATCACGATGATCCGGTCCCCGAGGTAGACCGCCTCCTCAACGCTGTGCGTGACGAAGAGGATGGTGGAGCTGATGCGTGAGCGGAGCTTGGCCATCTCGTCCTGCATGCGCGTGCGCGTCTGTGCGTCCAATGCGCCAAACGGCTCGTCCATGAACAGCAGCGGTGGTTCGAGCACGAGGGCGCGTGCGATTGCCACACGCTGCTGCATGCCGCCGGACAGCTCACTCGGATAGGCCTTCTCGAACCCGCCGAGCTTCATATTGGCGATCTGCTCACGGACGGGCGCGACTCGATCCGTCTTCTGCACGCCCCTCACTTTGAGCCCGAAGCCGATGTTTTGCTCGACTGTCATGTTGGGGAAGAGCGCGAACTGCTGAAAGACGACGCTGCGGTCAGGTCCAGGCTTGTCGGCGCGGCTGCCGTCAACGTAAATGTCGCCGTTGGTCGGGTCTTCAAGCCCGCTCGCGATCATGAGCAGCGTGGACTTCCCGCAGCCGGACGGGCCGACGATCGTGACGAACTCCCCCTCAGCGACGTTGAGGTCGGTCGCGGCAAGCGCCTCAACGTCGCCGCGTGCGGTATGAAATGTCTTGCGGACACCCCGGATCGAGAGTTTGATCTCGGTCATGGTCGATACGTCCTTCTCTTGCTTTCGCAGCGTTTCGCGGGCGGAGCCGGATGCGTTGGTCATTTGCTTCTTCTCCATGGCATTACCTGGCGGCTGAGGATATTGACTATCCAGTCGATGACGGCGCCGGTCGCGCCGATCGCGATCATCCCCGAGATGACGACGCTGACGTCACCGCTCTCTTGACCTTGGATGATGAGAAATCCGACGCCCTGCGTGCCGCCGATCATCTCCGCTGCGACGACCGCCATCCAGCCGTTACTGACGGCGACTCGGATGCCGGTGAAGATCGACGGCATGGCGACAGGAACCAGAATCTCGGTGACGGTTCGGGCTCGACCGCTGCCGAGGTTTGTAGCGGCCCGAGGGAGCCTGTGGTCCACGTTGACGATGCCAACTTGTGTGCTGATGATGATCGGCGGCACGGCGGCGATGAACACGATGAAGGATGCGCTGGTCTGCCCGGCCCCCATCCACAGGATCGCGAGCGGGATCCATGCGAACGGAGGGATGTACCGGAGGAACTCGAAGACCGGGGTGAAGGCCTCTCGGACATAGGTGAATGCGCCGAAAGCGATACCGACCGGAACCCCGACGAGAACCGCGATGAGGAAGCCGGTGCCCCAGCGTGTCAGCGACGATGCCACGTGGCCGGGCAGGGTGAGGCCGGCGAGCGGTTCAACGCAGAGGCTGATGAATGTTTGGGCAACGGTGAGCGGCGTGGGTAGAAGGGCGGGACCGACGATGAGGCTCGCCACGAACCAGATCACAACGAACAGTGCCAGCGAGGTCACCACCCACGGTGGTGACACGGTCGTCTTGGTGGTCCGGCTCGGGCGAGCGGACGTCGGAACTGTAATGGACATAGTCATGGGAGCCTCAGTTTTTCGCCCAGGGAGCCAACACCTTCGAGATACGGAGCATCACGAAGGAGAACAGAACACCTAGCGCACCGATGATCACCATCGCGGCCAGCATCGTTGGGGTGTCCAGTACTCGGGATGAATTCAGTGCGACGAACCCCAGGCCGGCGACCGCCGCGAGGAGCTCTGCGGCGATCAGGGCCGTCCACGCATTTCCCAGAGCGATGCGCGCTCCGGCGAGCAACGTCGGAAGCCCCGCAGGCAGCACGACCTCGGTGAGCGTACGGCGGCCGGCACCCAAGGTCTTCGCCGCGCGAATGAGCAGCGGATCCACCGAACGGACGGCGTCCATGGAGTTGACCGTCCACGGCACCACAGCGGCGATGAAGACGATGAAGATGCGCGCGCTGTTATCGATGCCGAGCCAGACCAGCGCGATCGGGATCCAGGCGATCGGTGAGACCGAGCGCAGCATCTGAAAAATGGGAAAGGTGAGATTGCGGACCAGGGGTGACCAGCTCATCCCAACGCCGAGCGCGGTGCCGACGACCCCCGCGAGCAGCCACCCGCCCACGACGATCTGGACGCTTGCCCATGCATGTCCCCAGATAGTCTCGCCAAGGTATGGCGTGTAGCTCAGGGACACGATCCGTGCGACCACCGACTCTGGGCTCGGTAGAGCCGTCGGTGAGAGCAGCCGTAGTTGGGTCGTGGCCAGGTGCCAGATCACGATCAGCACAACAGCAGTGCCCGCGCCGATCGCGATTCTTTGAATCGGTACGCGGTTGGTGCTGGCTCTGGCCGTCCTGCGAGCCGGAGCGTCTTTGCTCATCTGCCTATCCCCTTCAGTAGGTGAACACGATGGAATCATAAATACTTGTTGTGCGCAAGTTATCCTTGTATCGCTACCGCCCCTTTGATCGGCCCGGGAGAATCGAGTGCTATGACTGACGTCCGCCCCGTGAGACCGAACGGAGTAAACGGGATCATGCGCCCCAGCAACGTTCGCGAGGCGAACGCCGTCGCGATCCTCAAACTGCTGCTGTTGAACGGTGCGTTGCCGCGCGCCGAAATCTCCCGCTTGCTCGGGTTGACGCAGGGCACAGTCACGCGCATTGTCGCGGACCTGGCAGATCAAGGCTTAGTTCAGGAGCGCGAGCCGGTCAACGGGACTACCCGCGGACGGCCACGAGTCCCAATCGACCTCGTGCCGGACTCGCGGCTCACGATCGGCGTGCATATTGGTGTGCGGATAGTGCACGCCGCACTGGTGAATCTTCGCGGAGAGGCCGTTCTGACCGGCCGCGCCGCTCACGACGGGTCCGTGGCGGGAATCATCAGCGACGCTGCACGCCTCATCCGCGACCTACGTCAGGCATCTCCCACCCTGCCCCTGGGAGTAGGTGTCATCATCGGCGGGTGGGTCGAACCCGGGGAAGGACGCGTTCGACGCCATCAGCTTCTCAACTGGAGGGACGTCGATTTGGCTCGCCTCCTCACCGCGGAGACAGGGATGGACATCCTGGTTGAGTCGAGCGTTCGAGCACACGCGCTAGCCGACCTCATCTTCGGCGACGCTAAAGGGCACAGCAGCTTCGCGCACGTTTTCGTCGGCCACGTTGTTGAAGCCTCCCTTGTCTTCGACAGCCGCATGCACGCAGGCCCAGAAGGCATCGGCGGCTCCCTAGAAAACTGGACCATGGACGATGGCCACGGCCGCTCCGCCCAGGCGTGGGAAGTCATCAGCGACAGTGCGCTCATCGCCAAGGCCCAAGCAGCTAACGTCATCGACAGTGATGGTACGTTCGAGGACCTTGTAGAGACTGCTAAGTCCGACGGCCCCATCGGACTGCGGGCGCTCCAGATTCTCAATCACCGCGCCTTCCAGGTTGGCACCCTGATCGCCGCTGTCACAGATCTACTCGGCCTCAGCCTATTCATCCTCAGCAGCGGTGTAATAGCAGAAGAGGGTGCCATAGATTACGTTCGACAAGGCCTCGAAGCTGCCCGGCCGGGTCTGCCGGCGCCGGAATTGCGAGCTGAGATCAATTCGCCAGAGACATTGACACGAGCAGCGAGCTCGGTGGTTCTCGCTTCCACTGTTCTGAACGTTCGCGATCTGCCCTGACGCGCTTGCCGATCGTGTCCAGTACATGATTCATGTATTTGCTTCTCTGAGGACCACCGATATTGCGGTCGGGAGCCGGCCGCGCGTTGACGCAATCGCGTCCTCGAGCCCATCATGGGGCGCGATCGCCGGTGACGATCCATGCCTCGCGGGTTGCGTGCGCGACGTTCCCCGCCGGACCCTGCGTGGACTGCAAGGGCACCGGCCGGATGAGGGTCGGCCTCTGGTAGTCAGATCTGAAGATGAGGAACTTCCTGCGCGTCGTGCACAGGGCGTTCCTCGCAGCGGCTCTTCTCGCTGTCGGCCTTTGCGCGTTCGACGCGCTCCACAGCTTCCGCATCCCGTCGCGGGCCCCACACCTGCACGCCCTGCGACCAGGACTGCAGTATCCGTCATAGTCCCTCTGCCGGCGCCGTAGGTCCGCGCAGCATGCGCCTTTTTACGCTTGACCTGGCTTTTTCTCTGATAATCGACGTTATGTCAACTTTCATTGACAAATCTCTCCCCAACGATGCCCTCTCGGATGGAGCTAGGTCGTGTCTCCCAATAGTCGGACCCAGGTGAGGATGGCGCAGAGGGTGACGCCGGCGCGGTACGTGATGGCGAGTTTGTCGAAGCGGGTCGCGATGCCGCGCCACTGCTTCGCGAGTGCGAAGAATCGCTCGATCACGTTGCGACCGCGGTAGGCGGTGGCGTCGAACCCGGGCGGGCGACCGCCGCGACTCCCACGCCGTTTTCGTGCGATGATCTGGTCGCGCTTGTCGGGAATGACGGCCTTGACCTTGCGGCGGCGCAGCTCGCTGCGGATGACTCCGGTCGCGTAGGCACGGTCGGCGATCACGGCGTCGGGTCGGGTTCGTGGGCGACCCGGGCCAAGCCGGGGAACCTGGATCTCGCCGAGCACGTGGATGAGCATCGCTCCGTCGTTGCGCTGCCCGCCGGTCACGATCATCGCGAGCGGGCGGCCGTGCCCATCGACGGCCTGGTGGATCTTCGTGGTCAGACCGCCGCGGGAGCGGCCGATACCGTGACCGGGCGGTTCAATCTCGTGCCAGGGCAGATTCTTGTGATTCGATCCTGCCGCCTGTGTCCTGCTCGGGGCGGGTGGTGTTCGTCGCATGCTGATGCGCGCGCGCGATCGTCGCATCGATCGACACCGCCCAGTCGATCTTCCCGGCCGCGTCGGCCTCGGCGAAGATCTGCGCCAGCACCCGATCCCACGTCCCGTCACCGGCGTAACGGCGATGCCGCTTCCACACCGTCTGCCACGGGCCGAACTGCTCGCGGGGCAAGTCACGCCACGGGATCCCGGTGCGGAACCGGTACGCGATGCCCTCCACAACCCGCCGGTCGTCACCGAACGGGTGACCACGCCGCCCGGCATTGGACGGCAACAGCGGAGCGATCCGCTTCCACTGCGCATCCGTGAACACCCGATATCGAGAACCCGTCGACCTCACCCCACCAGACTGCCGCGAACCTCACGATGCATATGGGAGACACGCCCTAGAGAGAGAGCATCTTCAAATCCGCCTCACATCAGTCGAGCAGGAGGGCGGGCTCCTCGAGGATCGAGGCGACGTCGGCGATGAAGCGGCTCATGCCGTCGCCGTCGATGACACGGTGGTCGAACGATCCCGACACCGTCGTCACGAAGCGCGGGCGCACCTCGCCGTCGACGACCCACGGCTTCTGCCGGATCGTGCCCATCGCGACGATGCCCGACTCGCCGGGGTTGATGATCGGCGTGCCCGCATCCATGCCGAACACGCCGATGTTCGTGATCGTGATCGTGCCGCCCTGCTGGTCGGCGGGCGACGTGCGACCCTCGCGAGCGGTNAGCGTCAGCTTCTCGAGCGCCTTCGCCAGCTCGCGCATGCTGAGGCTCTGCGCGTCCTTGATGTTCGGCACGAGCAGACCCCGCGGCGTCGCGGCCGCGATGCCGAGGTTGACGTAGTTGCGCACGCGGATCTCTGCCGAGCCGTCTTCACGGTCGATCCATGCGCTGTTGACCATCGGCGTGCGCCGCACCGCCCAGATCACGGCGCGCGCCATGATCAGCAGCGGCGACACCTTGATGTCGGCGAAGTCGGGAGAGGTCTTGAGCCTCTTCACGAGCTCCATCGTGCGCGTGGCGTCGACATCGGTCCACACCGACACGTGCGGGGCCGTGTAGGCCGAGCGCACCATGCCGGATGCCGTGGCCTTGCGCACGCCCTTGACGGGAATCGCCTCTTCACGGCTCTCGTCGAGTGCCGGCGCCGGACCGGACCCGTTGCCGCCCGCGGCGACGGGGATCGTCTGCTCGCGCTCGGCGGGAAGGTCAGGGGTGGCGATGTTGCGGAACACCGACGCCTGTTCGGCGTGACGCACGACGTCGTCGCGGGTCACCTCGCCCGCAGGGCCGGTGGGTGTGACCTGTGCGAGGTCGACGTCGAGATCGCGGGCGAGCTTGCGCACGGGCGGCTTCGCGACGACGCCGGCCGACTGGCGCACGGCCTCCGCACGAGGCGCCGGCCTGCTGCGACGCGACTTGACGGCGCCGCCCGTGCCGTAGCCGACGAGCACGGCGCCCGCGGCATCCGGCTCCGCGTGCTTCTCGCCGTGCTCGCTCTGGCCTGCCGACGCGTCGGGCGTCCCGGCGGCCCCGACGATCGTGATGATCGGCGCGCCGACGGTCACGGTGTCCCCCTCCGCGGCCAGCAGCTCGCCGATCGTGCCGGCGAACGGCGACGGCAGCTCGACGAGCGATTTGGCGGTCTCGATCTCGACGATGACGTCGTTGACGGCGATCGTGTCGCCGGGCGCGACGCGCCACTGCACGATCTCGGCCTCCGTGAGGCCTTCACCGACGTCCGGGAGGTGGAAGGT
>Ga0065721_10004821_pt1 | contig 19838 bp, 13 predicted proteins | sample Mesricmetagenome_FD_59108 | JGI IMG/M metagenome (GOLD analysis project Ga0065721, IMG submission 59108) | Mesophilic microbial community from rice straw/compost enrichment Sample: eDNA_1 v2 (version 2) | ecosystem: Engineered > Solid waste > Grass > Composting > Bioreactor | place: USA: Davis... | reverse complement strand
GTCATAGGCCTTGAACTCGCCGAAGTACTTCGTGATCGCCGCCGTCAGCGACGTCTTGCCATGGTCAACGTGACCAATCGTGCCAATGTTGACGTGCGGCTTATTGCGCTCAAACTTGCTCTTTGCCATTACCGGCTCTCCGTTTTTATCCCCGTCAGGGGTTATCTCTCAGTTTATGGGGCGGATTACTCCGGTCACTTCTGACCGGAGTACTTGGCCTGGATTTCAGTTGCGACGTTCGACGGAACCGGCGCGTAGTGATCGAAGACCATCGAGTACTGTGCGCGGCCCTGCGACATGGAGCGCAGGTTGTCGACGTACTTGAACATGTTGGCCAGCGGCACGTGGGCGTTGATCACCACGGCGATACCGCGGCTTTCCTGGCCCTGGATCTGACCACGGCGAGAGTTCAGGTCGCCGATAACGTCACCGACGTAATCTTCCGGCGTCACGACTTCGACCTTCATCATCGGCTCGAGGAGCTGAGCACCAGCCTTCTTTGCTGCTTCACGGAAGCAAGCGCGGGAGGCGATTTCGAACGCGAGAACCGACGAGTCGACGTCGTGGAAGGCGCCGTCGATGAGGGTCGCCTTGACGCCCAGCATCGGGAAGCCTGCCAGCGGACCGGAAGACAGGACGCTTTCGATGCCCTTCTGAACGCCCGGGATGTATTCCTTCGGAACAGCACCACCGACGATCTTGGATTCGAACACGAAATCTTCGCCATCCGGGTTCGGTTCGAAGATCAGCTTGACGCGCGCGAACTGGCCGGTACCACCGGTCTGCTTCTTGTGCGTGTAATCTTCTTCCGTCTTGCGGGTGATGGTTTCGCGGTAAGCAACCTGCGGAGCACCGACGTTTGCTTCAACCTTGAACTCGCGACGCATGCGGTCGACGATGATGTCGAGGTGAAGTTCGCCCATGCCGGCAATGATGGTCTGGCCGGATTCCTGGTCGGTCTTGACGCGGAACGACGGGTCTTCAGCAGCCAGGCGGTTGAGCGCGAGGCCCATCTTTTCCTGGTCGCCCTTGGACTTCGGCTCGATCGCGATCTGGATGACCGGCTCGGGGAATTCCATGCGCTCGAGGATGACCGGCTTCAGCGGATCGCAGAGCGTATCGCCAGTGGTGGTTTCCTTAAGCCCTGCCAGAGCAACGATGTCGCCTGCGAAGGCTTCTTCGATGTCTTCACGCGAGTTCGAGTGCATCTGCAGCATACGGCCGACGCGCTCGCGCTTGTCCTTGACCGTGTTCATGACAGACGAGCCCTTCTCGAGCTTGCCGGAGTAGATGCGTGCGAAGGTGAGCGAACCAACAAAGGGGTCGTTCATGATCTTGAACGCGAGCATTGCAAGCGGCTCTTCGTCGTCAGCGTGACGCTCGATTTCGGCTTCCGTCTTGGTGTCGATGCCCTTGATCGCCGGAATGTCGAGCGGCGACGGCAGGTAGTCGACAACCGCGTCGAGGAGCGGCTGAACACCCTTGTTCTTAAAGGCAGTGCCGCAGAACATCGGGTGGAACTTGACGTCGATCGTACCGCGACGAACGAGTTCGCGGATCTTGTCGTTCGACGGCATGTCGCCGTTCAGGTAGGCTTCCATCGCTTCTTCGTCGATCTCGACAACCGTCTCGATCAGCTTTTCGCGATATTCTTCAGCCTTGTCCTTCATGTCGGCCGGGATTTCGACGACATCCCAGGCAGCGCCAAGCGACTCATCGCGCCAGACGAGAGCGTTCATCTCGATCAGGTCGATCACGCCCTTGAAGTCGCTTTCAGCGCCGATCGGCAGCTGCATGACGACAGCGGTGGCGCCGAGACGGGTCTTGATCATCTCTACCGAGCGGTAGAAGTCAGCACCGGTCTTGTCCATCTTGTTGCAGAAGATCATGCGCGGAACATGATACTTCTCAGCCTGACGCCAGACGGTTTCCGTCTGCGGCTCTACGCCTGCGTTGGCGTCGAGGAGAGCGATGGCACCGTCGAGCACGCGCAGCGAACGTTCGACTTCGATGGTGAAGTCAACGTGGCCGGGGGTGTCGATGATGTTGAAACGGCGCATCTTGCCGTCACGGCCCTTCCAGAAGGTCGTGGTGGCAGCAGAGGTGATCGTGATGCCACGCTCCTGCTCCTGCTCCATCCAGTCCATCGTGGCTGCGCCGTCGTGAACTTCGCCGATCTTGTGCGACTTGCCGGTGTAATAAAGAATACGCTCGGTGGTCGTCGTCTTGCCGGCGTCGATATGCGCCATGATACCGAAATTGCGGTAGTCTTCGATTTTATATTCGCGAGCCATAGGACTGCCTTTCGAAATTCGATCGGGTGAAGATTACCAACGATAGTGCGAGAATGCGCGGTTGGCGTCGGCCATCTTGTGCGTGTCTTCACGCTTCTTGACAGCGGCGCCGCGGTTGTTCGCAGCATCCATGAGCTCACCCGAAAGACGATCGATCATGGTGGTTTCGTTGCGCTTGCGGGCAGCNGCAATCACCCAGCGGATTGCCAGAGCCTGGCGACGTTCCGGACGCACNTCTACNGGAACCTGATAGGTCGCNCCGCCAACACGACGCGAACGAACCTCAACATGCGGCGCGACNTTGTCGAGCGCAGAATGGAAGATCGCAAGCGGGTCGGCCTTGGCCTTGCCCTGCACGGCGTCGAAAGCACCGTAAACAATGCTTTCAGCTACGGACTTCTTGCCGTGAAGCATGATGGCATTCATGAATTTGGTGACGACCAGATCGCCGAACTTCGGGTCCGGGTTGATCTCACGCTTTTCTGCACTATGGCGTCGGGACATATATCTTCTCGTCTCTAAACAATTGAGCGCTCTACCACGCGGAGGACCTCGCGCAGCGCCGGGATTTCATGTCCAGGATGACCTGGAGCCCGAATTACTTCGGACGCTTCGCACCATACTTGGAACGGCGCTGCTTGCGGTTCTTAACACCCTGGGTGTCGAGAACGCCGCGGATGATGTGGTAACGCACACCCGGCAAGTCCTTTACGCGGCCGCCACGGATCATGACGACAGAGTGTTCCTGCAGGTTGTGGCCTTCGCCCGGAATGTAGCCGATGACTTCGAAGCCATTGGTCAGGCGGATCTTCGCAACCTTACGCAGAGCCGAGTTCGGCTTCTTCGGGGTTGTGGTGTAGACGCGGGTGCAAACACCACGCTTCTGCGGGTTCTCCTGCAGGGCAGGAACCTTGTTGCGCTTTACGTTCGCCTGGCGAGGCTTGCGGATCAGCTGGTTTACGGTAGGCATTCAACCATCCCTTACGTGTTTCTCAGCACCCTTTCGGGCCAATCTGATGCCGTTTCCGGCGGGCGACACACACATTTCCTCATGCGCAAAACGTGGCCCAATCCCAATTTGGAATGGACCACAGAAGGCAGAGGACGCATTATACATGCGTCGTGCGTGCAGCATTCATGTCTTCAACGTGCGTATGGAACCGTGTTTGAGACGAACTCCGGAACGAGTCATCCCGGACGGACAAGCCTCACATCGCTTCCGATGGGTGGGCGTTTACTGTTTTAGCCCCTGTCCGTCAAGGGCTGGGCCCAAAATAATAGCTTTCGCGGGCTTTCCGGAGCCCGCTGAGCGACAAGATGACAGGTTTTCGTTAATTCTTCTGTTCTTCGGCTTTAACGCTTGGGAATCAGTTCCAGATGTCACTATGGGTTGGACATACCAACTGACTTCCCCTTTCAACGCTCCAGAAGGTTCAAACGGAGATGGACATGATCGACAATCCCGACAACGACAACATTGCCGAAGGACCGATGGTGTTCATCATTATCGGCAAGGGCTACGAACAGAAGGGCGGCGAGGGTATCGAACTGCACATCATGCTGCAGGCGCCGGACGACGATTCGGCCGTTCGTGAAGCCTTGAACGCGCTTTCCGAAGAAGGTTTTCTCGAAGCCGACCTCGACCAGATCGGCGTACTCACCGACATCCCGACCGAAGAGCCGCATGCTTCCGCCTACCAGGGCGCGCTTGAAGGCGAAGTGGCGATCATCCGTTTCGACTAGGACGGACGGGTTCCGAACTCTTCATCATCTGTCCGAAATGCAAAACGCCCGGATCGCTCCGGGCGTTTTTGTTTGCTGTCGGAAAGGAGCCCGTTTCCGGACCCCCTCGCCTGCTTATTCGGCAGGCGTATTTTCCGAGTTCATGTCCTGCAGCATCGGGGTGGCCGAGCCAACGCCCGAACCCTTCTTGCGCTCCTCGAGGATGAGGTCGTCGCGCGAAGTGGCGATGCGGCGGATCTGCGTCATGGTTCCGCCCGTACCGGCCGGGATGAGACGGCCGACGATGACGTTTTCCTTCAGACCCTGCAGCGTGTCCATCTTGCCGGCGATCGCAGCTTCCGTGAGAACCTTGGTGGTCTCCTGGAAGGATGCAGCCGAGATGAAGGACGGCGTCTGCAGCGAGGCCTTGGTGATACCAAGCAGAACCGGCTCGCCGTACGCAGGCTTCTTGCCTTCCTCGATGAGCTGGTCATTGGTGTCTTCCAACTCGATCCGGTCGACATTGTCACCGACGATATACTGGCTGTCGCCAGCATCGGTGATCTCGACCTTCTGCAGCATCTGACGAACAATCACTTCGATGTGCTTGTCGTTGATGACAACGCCCTGCAGACGGTAGACTTCCTGGATTTCGTTCACGAGGTAGGAAGCGAGTGCTTCCACGCCCTTGATCGCCAGGATGTCGTGAGGCGCAGGATTGCCGTCGAGGATGTAGTCGCCCTTTTCGATGTAGTCACCATCCTGAAGATGGAAGGGCTTGCCCTTCGGGATCAGGTATTCGACCGGCTCGACACCGTCTTCCGCCGGCTCGATCATGACGCGACGTTTGTTCTTGTAGTCGCGGCCGAGGCGGATCGTACCATCGATCTCAGCGATGATGGCGTGGTCCTTCGGACGACGAGCTTCGAACAGTTCTGCGACGCGCGGCAGACCACCGGTGATGTCCTTGGTCTTGGCGCTTTCCATCGGGATACGTGCAAGCACGTCGCCCTGGGAAACCTTCTGGCCCGGCTCGACCGACAAGATCGCATCCACCGAGAGCTGGAAGCGAGCTTCGCCACCACGCGACAGCTTGGCGATCGCACCGGAAGCGTCCTTGATGACGATCGCCGGCTTGAGATCCGCACCGCGCGGGGTCGAACGCCAGTCAATGACCTGGCGCTTGGTGATACCGGTCGACTCGTCGGTCGATTCCGAAACAGAGATACCGTCGACGACATCTTCGAACTGAACCGTACCGGCGACTTCTGTCATCATCGGGCGGGTATACGGGTCCCACTCTGCCAGACGCTGACCGCGACGAACCTTGTCGCCATCATCGACGTGCAGCTTGGAGCCGTAGGCCACGCGCTGGGACGACCGCTCGACACCACGCTCATCGAGAATGGTGACCGCCATGTTACGACCCATCGCGACGAGAACGCCCTCAGAGTTGCGCAGCATGTTGCGGTTCTTGATCTGGATCGTGCCTTCATAGGAGGCTTCCAGGAACGAGGAGTCGACCACGTTTGCCGTACCACCAAGGTGGAACGTACGCATGGTCAGCTGGGTACCCGGCTCACCGATGGACTGTGCCGCGATAACACCAACGGCTTCACCCATGTTGACCGGCGTACCGCGTGCAAGGTCACGGCCGTAGCAGACCGAGCAAACACCCGTCTGAACTTCGCAGGTCAGAGCAGAGCGGATGCGGATCGACTGGATGCCAGCCTTCTCGATCTCGATGACGTCCGGCTCCAGGATCATCTTGCCGGCGTCGACGATACGCTCACCCGTGACCGGATGATCGATATTGTCGAGAGCCGTACGACCCAGGATACGCGCGCCAAGCGATGCGACCACCTGACCGGCGTCAACGATCGCCGTCATGGTCAGGCCCTTTTCAGTGCCGCAATCGACCATGTTGACGATGCAGTCCTGCGCGACGTCGACGAGACGACGGGTCAGGTAACCGGAGTTCGCGGTCTTCAAGGCGGTGTCTGCCAGACCCTTACGGGCGCCGTGCGTCGAGTTGAAGTACTCGTTAACGGTCAGGCCTTCCTTGAAGTTCGAGATGATCGGCGTCTCGATGATTTCACCCGACGGCTTCGCCATCAGGCCGCGCATGCCGCCCAGCTGGCGCATCTGGTTCGGTGAACCACGGGCACCCGAGTGGGACATCATGTAGATGGCGTTCATCTGCTTCTGACGACCGGTTTCCGGATCGAACTCAACGGCCTTAATGCGGGCCATCATGTCCTCGGCAACCTTTTCGGTAGCCTTACCCCAGGCATCTACGACCTTGTTGTACTTCTCGCCCTGAGTGATCAGGCCGTCGTTGTACTGCTGCTCGTATTCCTTCACCAGGGCTTCGGTGTCGCCGACGATCTTGTGCTTGCTGTCGGGGATGATCATGTCATCCTTGCCGAAGGAGATACCGGCCTTGCAGGCGTGCGTGAAGCCGAGCTGCATGATCCGGTCGCAGAAGATCACCGTGTCCTTCTGTCCGCAGTGACGGTAGACCGTGTCGATCATCTTGGAGATGTTCTTCTTGGTCATTTCCTGGTTGCAGATGTCGAACGGCACGTTGACGTTCTTCGGCAGAAGCTCGCCGATGATCATGCGGCCAGGCGTGGTCTCATAGATCTTCGAAACAGGCTTGCCTTCGGCGTCAACGGTCTTGAAGCGACCCTTGATCTTGGCGTGCAGCGTGACGACCTTGTTTTCCAGAGCGTGGTGCAGTTCGCCCATGTCGGAGAAGGCCATGCCCTCGCCCGGCTCGTTCTGGTTCATGATCGACAGGTAGTAGAGGCCGAGAACCATGTCCTGCGACGGAACGATGATCGGTGCACCGTTCGCCGGATGCAGGATGTTGTTCGTCGACATCATCAGCACGCGTGCTTCAAGCTGTGCTTCGAGCGACAGCGGCACGTGAACGGCCATCTGGTCACCGTCGAAGTCGGCGTTGAAGGCCGTGCAGACGAGCGGATGCAGCTGGATGGCCTTGCCTTCAACCAGGATCGGTTCGAAGGCCTGGATGCCCAGGCGGTGCAGCGTCGGTGCGCGGTTCAGGAGAACCGGATGCTCGCGGATGACCTCGTCGAGGATATCCCAGACTTCCGGCTTTTCCTTTTCAACCAGCTTCTTGGCCTGCTTGACGGTCGAGGAATAACCCTTTGCGTCGAGACGGGCGTAGATGAACGGCTTGAAGAGCTCGAGCGCCATCTTCTTCGGAAGACCGCACTGGTGCAGCTTCAGTTCCGGACCGGTCACGATAACCGAACGGCCGGAATAGTCGACGCGCTTGCCGAGAAGGTTCTGGCGGAAGCGGCCCTGCTTGCCCTTCAGCATGTCGGACAGCGACTTCAGCGGACGCTTGTTGGCGCCGGTGATGACGCGGCCACGACGGCCGTTGTCGAACAGCGCGTCTACAGATTCCTGCAGCATGCGCTTTTCGTTGCGGATGATGATGCCCGGAGCGCGCAGTTCGATCAGGCGCTTCAGACGGTTGTTACGGTTGATGACGCGGCGATAAAGATCGTTCAGGTCAGAGGTCGCAAAGCGGCCGCCGTCGAGCGGAACCAGCGGACGCAGGTCCGGCGGGATCACGGGAACGACCTTCATGATCATCCATTCCGGGCGGTTGCCGGACTCGATGAAGTTTTCGACGATCTTCAGGCGCTTCATCAGCTTCTTCTGCTTGAGATCCGACGTGGTGTCGGCAAGCTCGGAGCGCAGGTCGCCTGCAATCTTTTCGAGATTCATCGATGCCAGCATCTCGTAGATGGCTTCAGCACCGATCATCGCCGTGAACTGATCTTCGCCGAACTCGTCGACGGCGATCATGTATTCTTCTTCGGAAAGAAGCTGGTTTTCCTTCAGCGAGGTCAGGCCAGGTTCGGTGACGATGTAGTTCTCGAAATACAGAACGCGCTCGACATCCTTCAGCGTCATGTCGAGAAGGGTCGAGATGCGCGACGGAAGCGACTTCAGGAACCAGATGTGCGCCACAGGAGCTGCAAGCTCGATGTGACCCATGCGCTCACGGCGAACGCGCGACAGCGTAACTTCGACGCCGCACTTTTCGCAGATGATGCCCTTGTACTTCATGCGCTTGTACTTGCCGCACAGGCACTCGTAGTCCTTGATCGGCCCGAAAATGCGCGCGCAGAAGAGGCCGTCGCGTTCTGGCTTGAACGTGCGGTAGTTGATGGTCTCCGGCTTTTTGATTTCGCCGTAGGACCAGGAGAGAATCTTCTCGGGCGACGCGATCGAAATCCGGATCGAGTCGAAGTGCTGCGCAGGCACTTGGGGGTTGAAAAGATTCATGACCTCTTGGTTCATGCCTATCTCCTTTAGGGGCGGAAGCCCTCGCTTGCGACGGTCGTGTCCAAATTCCCGGGATGGACGCGCCGAAGCACTAAAACGGTCATAGCCGCGAAATGCGGCGAAAGTTTCCCGTCACTGCCGGCGGGAACCGGCGGCGGGAGCGGCGCGCGCCTGATGCGGCGCGCGCCTTCCAACTTATTCCGCTGCGTCTGGCAGCTGGCCGGCTTCCGCCGCTTCGAGCTTCGAGTTCTCGAGCTCCACCGACAGGCCCAGCGAGCGCATTTCCTTGACGAGAACGTTGAAGCTCTCCGGAATGCCCGCTTCGAAGGTGTCGTCGCCACGGACGATCGCTTCGTAGACCTTTGTACGACCAGCCACGTCGTCCGACTTCACGGTCAGCATTTCCTGCAGCGTGTAGGCGGCACCATAGGCTTCCAGAGCCCAGACCTCCATTTCGCCGAAGCGCTGGCCACCGAACTGCGCCTTACCGCCCAGCGGCTGCTGGGTAACAAGCGAGTACGGACCGATCGAACGCGCGTGGATCTTGTCGTCCACGAGGTGGTTCAGCTTGATCATGTACATGTAGCCAACCGTGACCTTGCGGTCGAAGGCTTCGCCAGTCCGTCCGTCGTAGAGGACCGACTGACCCGACTCATGCAGACCCGCCTTCTTCAGCATGGCTGCAACGTCCGGCTCATGTGCACCGTCGAAGACCGGCGTCGCAATCGACACGCCGCGCTTGGACTGTTCGGCAAGACGAACCAGGGACTCGTCGTCAAAAGTCGAAACTTCGTCGCGGGCTTGGCTGGCATACACTTCCGTCAGCTCGCGCTTCAGGTCGGTGATGTCCTGCGTCTTGCGGTATTCCTCGAGCAGTTCGCCGATCTTCTTGCCCATGCCTGCGCATGCCCATGCAAGATGGGTTTCAAGAATCTGACCAACGTTCATGCGCGACGGAACGCCGAGCGGGTTCAAGCAGATGTCGACATGCGTGCCATCCTCGAGGAACGGCATGTCCTCGATCGGAACGATACGCGATACAACACCCTTGTTGCCGTGACGGCCGGCCATCTTGTCGCCTGGCTGGATCTTGCGCTTCACAGCGACAAAGACCTTGACCATCTTCATGACGCCCGGAGGCATTTCGTCACCGCGCTGGACCTTCTCGACCTTGTCCATGAAGCGCTGTTCAAGGCGCGACTTGGATTCGTCGTACTGGCCACGCAGAGCTTCGATCTCGCCCTGGACCTTTTCGTCCTCGACGGCAAACATCCACCACTGCGAGCGGGGATATTCGGAGACGACGGCGTTGGACAGCTCGACGCCCTTCTTGAAGCCCTTCGGACCTGCAACCGAGACCTGGCCGCGAAGCATGTCGAGCAGACGGCCGTAGACGTTACGGTCGAGGATCGCCTGTTCGTCGTCGCGGTCCTTGGCGAGGCGTTCGATTTCCTCGCGCTCGATGGCCATCGCACGCTCGTCCTTTTCGACGCCGTGACGGTTGAAGACGCGAACTTCGACGACGGTACCGAACGTGCCCGGAGGCATGCGCATGGACGTGTCGCGAACGTCGGAAGCCTTTTCACCGAAGATGGCGCGCAGGAGCTTTTCTTCCGGCGTCATCGGGCTTTCGCCCTTCGGCGTGATCTTGCCGACGAGGATGTCGCCCGGCTGGACTTCGGCGCCGATGTACACGATGCCGGCTTCGTCGAGGTTCTTCAGCGCTTCTTCCGAAACGTTCGGAATGTCACGCGTGATTTCTTCCGGACCAAGCTTGGTGTCACGCGCCATCACTTCGAATTCTTCGATGTGGATGGAGGTGAACACGTCGTCGGCAACGATACGTTCCGACATCAGGATAGAGTCTTCGTAGTTGTAGCCGTTCCACGGCATGAACGCGACGAGCGCGTTGCGGCCGAGAGCCAGGTCACCGAGGTCGGTCGACGGACCGTCCGCAATGATGTCGCCCTTGTTCAGGACGTCACCGACGGCGACCAGCGGACGCTGGTTGACGCAGGTGTTCTGGTTCGAACGCTGGAACTTCTGCAGGCGATAGATATCGACGCCAGACTTCGAAGCATCGAGGTCTTCCGTTGCACGGATAACGATACGGGTCGCATCGACCTGGTCGACCACGCCGCCACGACGGGCAGCAATGGCAGCACCGGAGTCGCGAGCCACGACCGGCTCCATACCAGTACCAACGAACGGCGCTTCGGCACGAACCAGCGGAACGGCCTGACGCTGCATGTTGGAGCCCATGAGGGCGCGGTTGGCGTCGTCGTTTTCCAGGAACGGGATGAGAGCCGCGGCAACTGAAACGAGCTGCTTCGGCGAGACGTCCATCAGGTTGATGTTGTCGCGCGGAGCAAGCATCACTTCGCCGGCATGGCGGCAAACCACGAACTCTTCCGAGAACGAACCGTCCGCCTCAAGCGGCGCGTTTGCCTGCGCAACGTAGTACTTCGCCTCTTCCATGGCGGAGAGGTAAAGCACGTCGTTGGTGACCTTGCCGTCGACGATCTTGCGGTACGGGCTTTCAATGAAGCCGTACTTGTTGACGCGGGCGAAGGTTGCAAGCGAGTTGATCAGACCGATGTTCGGGCCTTCCGGCGTTTCGATCGGGCAGATACGGCCGTAGTGGGTCGGGTGAACGTCGCGGACTTCGAAGCCTGCGCGCTCGCGGGTCAGACCACCCGGTCCAAGAGCCGAAAGACGGCGCTTGTGGGTGATTTCCGAAAGCGGGTTCACCTGGTCCATGAACTGCGAAAGCTGCGAGGAACCGAAGAATTCGCGAACGGCGGCAGCAGCCGGCTTCGCGTTGATCAGGTCCTGCGGCATCACGGTGTCGATCTCGATGGACGACATGCGTTCCTTGATGGCGCGCTCCATGCGCAGCAGACCCAGGCGATACTGGTTCTCCATCAATTCACCAACCGAGCGAACACGACGGTTGCCGAGGTTGTCGATGTCGTCGATCTCGCCCTTGCCGTCACGCAGTTCCACAAGCATCTTGACCACGGCCAGGATGTCTTCCTTGCGAAGAACGCGAACGGTGTCTTCGACCTGCAGGTCGAGGCGCATGTTCATCTTGACGCGGCCAACGGCGGAGAGGTCGTAACGCTCCGGATCGAAGAACAGCGAGTTGAACATGGCTTCAGCCGATTCCATGGTCGGCGGTTCACCCGGACGCATGACGCGGTAGATGTCGAACAGAGCGTCCTGGCGGTTCTCGTTCTTGTCAGCGGCAAGCGTGTTGCGGATGTAGGCGCCGACATTGATGTGGTCGATGCCGAGAACCGGGATCTCGTCGAAACCAGCCTTCAGGATGATCGGCAGGGTCTTCTCGTCGATCTCGTCGCCTGCTTCCAGGTAGATCTCACCGGTTTCCATGTTGACGATGTCTTCGGCAAGGTAGTTGCCGTAGAGTTCGTCATCGGTGGCCTTGAGAGCCTTCAGACCCTTTTCGGTCAACTGACGCAGGAGACGCGGGGTCAGCTTCTTGCCGGCTTCGACAACGACTTCGCCGGTGTCGGCGTCGATCATGTCGGACAGCGTCTTGGCGCCCTTCAGGGTTTCGGCCTGGAAGGGGATGCGCCAGCCGTCGCCGTCACGCTGGTAGATCGACTTCGTGTAGAAGGTCGACAGGATTTCTTCACCGTCCATGCCGAGCGCCATGAGCAGCGAGCTCACGGGGATCTTGCGGCGACGGTCGATACGGGCGAACACGATGTCCTTCGCGTCAAATTCGATATCGAGCCAGGAACCACGATACGGAATGACGCGAGCGGCGAACAGCAGCTTGCCGGACGAATGGCTCTTGCCCTTGTCGTGGTCGAAGAACACACCTGGCGAACGGTGCATCTGGGACACGATAACGCGCTCGGTGCCGTTCACGATGAACGTACCGTTGTCGGTCATGAGCGGCATGTCGCCCATGTAAACGGACTGTTCCTTGATGTCCTTGATGGACTTCGCGCCGGTATCCTCGTCGATATCGAACACGATCAGGCGCAGCGTCACCTTGAGCGGCGCAGCATAGGTCAGGTCGCGCTGACGGCATTCCTCGACGTCGAACTTCGGCGGCTCGAATTCGTAGGACACGAATTCCAGCATGGAAGCGCCGGAGAAATCGGTGATCGGGAATACGGACTTGAAGACGGCATTCAGACCTTCATCAGGGCGGCCGCCCTTCGGTTCGTCAACCATCAAGAACTGGTCATAAGACGCCTTCTGAACCTCGATCAGGTTCGGCATCTCCGTGACTTCGGGGATTTTACCAAAAAACTTGCGTACGCGCCTACGACCATTAAACGAAAGGGTCTGAGCCATCGTCGCTCCTTCAAATTGCATCCGGGCCTGCAACGGACGGGGTTCGCTGGCCAGTCGATCTCCCGTCGATCATGGTATTCCCAATCTCGTCCTACTTCCCGAACGCGCCAGGCCGGATTGCCTTTTCGGTTCGGTTCAGGACCATCCTCTTGAGAACCCATTACCCAGGAGCCGTTCTGGACGGATCCTGGGTAATATGTTCGGAGGAAATTGGAGGGTGGAGAGAGATCTCCCCACCCGCCACATTCCGATATTACTTGACGTCGACCTTAGCGCCGGCATCCTCAAGCTTCTTCTTGAGGTCTGCAGCTTCAGCCTTGGAAACGCCTTCCTTGATCGGCTTCGGAGCGCCTTCGACCAGGTCCTTGGCTTCCTTGAGGCCGAGGCCGGTGATGCCACGAACTTCCTTGATGACGTTGATCTTGTTCGCGCCGGCATCCGTGAGGATAACGTCGAACTCGGTCTTTTCTTCTTCAGCAGCAGCCGGAGCAGCAGCGCCGCCAGCAGCAGCAACAGCTACCGGAGCAGCGGCAGAAACGCCCCACTTTTCTTCGAGCATCTTGGAAAGCTCAGCGGCTTCCAGAACGGTCAGCGAGGAGAGGTCTTCAACGATCTTTGCGAGATCAGCCATTTTCTAGTTCCTTTTGTTCGGTTCGAACTGGTTTAAAATAAACAGCGAAGTTCCGCCTTATGCGGCTTCGTCCTTCTTGGCATATGCTGCGAACACACGAGCCAGCTGTCCGGCCGGTGCCTGAACGACGCCTGCGATGCGGGTAGCCGGGGTCTGAATCATTCCCACCAGCTTTGCACGCAGTTCGTCCAGCGAAGGCAGGGTCGCAAGCGACTTGACACCTTCGGCGTTGAGCGTGGTCGATCCCATGGCGCCACCGAGAACAACGAGCTTGTCGTTGGTCTTGGCGAAGTCCGAGACAACCTTCGGAGCTACGACCGGGTCATCGCTGTAAGCGATGAGCGTCTGACCCTTGAACAGGTCCGACATCCCTTCCGACTCCGTGCCCTGAAGAGCGATCTTGGCCAGGCGGTTCTTCGCGACTTTGACGGTGCCGCCAGCAGCACGCATTTTCGAACGGAAGTCGTTCATCTGCGCAACTGTGACACCAGCATAGTGGGCCACGACAACCGAACCAGAAGCCTTGAAGACTTCGTTCAGCTCCGTGACGAATTCGCGTTTTTCCGCTCTTTCCACTGTCTGTCTCCAGTAGGCGGGACCGCAATCCTGCAGGCCCCACCGGGTTTGCCTTTGCCTCAAGGGATCCTTTGGTAAAGATCCCAAGCGACGCTTGAGGATCCTGTCCCCTCGCACTGTCACCTCAGCGGCTCCAGGCACAAGGCACACTAGGCTCGAACCGAATATCCAGAGCGCAAGCGCTCGAAAATCTCGGGTCTTACCCGTCTCATGCAGGCTCGAAGTGATTAAGGCTCAAAGATCTGGGACCTCAAAGCCACCTGCAATCTCGGACAGGAGTTCCGGATTTCTCCGGAAATCCCCGGCCTCGAAAGACCGGGAATTCATGGAACGGAAGCGCGAGCGCTCCCGCTAAACTAATCAGGCGGCCGAAACCGTGGCCGGGTCGATCTTGACGCCCGGGCCCATGGTCGAGGAGATCGCTACGCGCTTGACGTAGTTACCCTTGGCGCCAGCCGGCTTTGCCTTGACGACGGCGTCCGCAAAAGCCTTGATGTTTTCTTCAAGAGCCTTGGCGTCGAACGAAGCCTTGCCGATGCCGGCGTGGATGATACCAGCCTTTTCGACGCGGAATTCAACGGCGCCGCCCTTGGAAGCCTTGACAGCTCCGGCAACGTCCATGGTGACCGTGCCAACCTTCGGGTTCGGCATCATGCCACGCGGGCCGAGAACCTTACCAAGACGGCCGACGAGCGGCATCATGTCCGGGGTCGCGATGCAACGATCGAAGTCGATCTTGCCGCCCTGAACGATTTCAACNAGATCTTCGGCGCCAACGATGTCTGCACCAGCAGCCTTGGCTTCATCAGCCTTGGCGCCACGTGCGAAGACNGCNACGCGAACGTCGCGGCCGGTGCCGTTCGGNAGGTTGACCACNCCGCGGACCATCTGGTCTGCGTGACGCGGGTCGACGCCGAGGTTCATGGCGATTTCAACGGTTTCGTCGAACTTGGCGGTTGCGCGTTCCTTTACCAGAGCAATGGCTTCGGACAGGGCAACGAGCTTGGTCGGATCGATACCTTCGCGGATCTTCTGAATACGCTTTGCAAGCTTTGCCATGTTAAGCCACCACTTCCAGGCCCATAGCGCGGGCAGAGCCCTCGACCATAGCCATTGCGCCTTCGATATCAGCCGCGTTCAGATCCTTCATCTTGGCTTCAGCGATCGACTTGATCTGAGCCTTGGTGAGGGTGCCGGCCTTGGCGCCCTTGCCGGGGGTCTTCGAGCCCGACTGGATCTTCGCTTCCTTCTTGAGGAAGTAGCTGACCGGCGGCTGCTTCATCGCGAAGGTGAAAGACTTGTCCTGGAAATAGGTGATGACGACCGGGATCGGCATGCCCTTTTCCATTTCCTGCGTGGCGGCGTTGAACGCCTTGCAGAATTCCATGATGTTGATGCCGCGCTGACCAAGTGCCGGTCCGATCGGCGGGGACGGGTTTGCCGATCCTGCCTTGACCTGCAGCTTGAGCTGGCCTGCTACTTTCTTAGCCATTCTCTCTGCCTTTCGTTACGGATCGGATTGCCGATCCTTTGTGCCGGTGAAGCCCGGCGGCTGCGGTTGCGTGGTTCGGATCAACGGGGCCTGGCTTATCAACCCCCTCACCTTCCACGCGGCTGCGGCATTGCCGCACGAGACCTGCCGAACGAACGGCAGGCTCAACTCGTAAAACCCGTTAGACCTTTTCGACCTGGGCGTATTCCAGCTCGACCGGGGTTGCGCGGCCAAAGATCGAAACTTCGACCTTGAGGCGCGAACGCTCCTCGTCGACATCCTGAACGGTGCCGTTGAACGAAGCGAACGGACCATCGGAAACACGAACCTGTTCGCCGATCTCGAACGAGATCGAGGACTTCGGACGCTCGACGCCTTCCTGGACCTGGCCAAGGATGCGCTCAGCTTCGAAATCCGGGATCGGAACCGGCTTATTGTCGGAACCGAGGAAGCCAGTGACCTTGGGCGTGTTCTTGATGAGGTGGTAAGCCTCGTCGGTCAGGTTGGCGCGAACCAGGACATAACCGGGGAAGAACTTCCGCTCGCTATCGACCTTGCGGCCGCGACGCACCTCAACGACCTTTTCGGTCGGCACAAGGATCTTTTCGAACAGGTGCTCAAGCCCCTTCTGGCGAGCCTTGTTCTCGATGTCCTCGGCAACCTTCTTTTCAAAGTTCGAATATGCGTGGACGATATACCAGCGCGCCGCCATTTGTACTTCTCCAGAATCAGACGCTGACGTTCAGGATCAGGCGCAGAAGCCAACCCATCAACTGATCGGCAGCGAAGAAAAACAGCGCCGCGAAAACAACCATAACCAGAACCATCGCTATCGAAATCAGCGTCTCACGACGGGAAGGCCAATGGATCTTGGACGCTTCGGAGCGCACCTGGCGCAGAAACGTGACTGGATTGGTCTTGGATGCCATAGATTGTCCACGCAATTACGGCACGTAAAGCTGAACTCGCTCAGCCCCACGCACCGCGTGTCTGTTTTGTGCCTACATAAACACCCCTTCCCCTCCACACAAGAGGGAAAAAAGCATTCGATGAACTTTTGCCGTCTGCACCACGACCCTGCGCGAAGCTGCAGAAGTCCGTCATGCCTGTTGTCGAGATGGCAGGGGCAGAGGGGCTCGAACCCCCGACCTGCGGTTTTGGAGACCGCCGCTCTACCAACTGAGCTATACCCCTTCAATCCGAAGAAACCCGAACCGTTCGATCCGTCGCCCTCGGCTAGGCGCTCCCTTTAAGGGGATGCGAACCGCTTGGCAAGAGCGTTTTTTCGCGCAACCACACTATCTGAGCTTTACACCCGGCCGCTCGGAGGCATCCGCACGCGCTGCGCCCAGGACGGAATCTGTGCGCGCACCCAGGATTTCCTTGCCCGGGATATCAAAACCGCCTGCAACAACGCTTGCGCCGTGTGCCTTCCTCTCGGGCGAGAGCGGCAGGCGCTTCCAGGCGGCGCGCGGGGGCTTTTCCACGAAGGCGTCCGGCTGATTCACCAGGTCATTCACGACTCGGGAGATGATCGATTCGATCGCCACCTTGCGTCCGGTCTTGTGGTAGAAATTGCCCTTGATCTGGATCGTCGCGGCGATCGCCTTGATGAAATCGGCGAGCAGGCGCTGATCAATTGGCTCGGGCGTGCGCCAGAAGCTGTCGAGCCCCTTCTGGTGGGTAAGCCCTGGAATGTCGTAGATGGCCGTGCCAAGCGCGATCGTCGGGATCCCCGCCCGCAGGCTATGCAGCGCGGTGGTGGAATTGCAGACAATGACGGCCTGGACGTTCTTCAGGATATAGCCGAGGTCGCCCCTCTCGATGAAAACGACTCGCTTCGAGATGCGGTAGCGAGTCGCAAGCTCCGTCACGACCTTGCGCCAGCCTTCCAGATCATTGTCGAGCGGGTGCTGCTTGACGATCAGCCGACTGTCGTTCGGCGCATGCAGCGCAAAGGACTGCACGACCTGTTCGAGCATCTGCGACAAGTGCTGGAACGGCGAGTTGGCGCGGATCTGGTAATCGCTCTGGAGCTGAAGCGCGACAAGGTAGGTCTTCTTCGACTTGTCGCTGAAATAGCCTTCGGGCAGGTCATGCCGTGGCCGGAAGGCGCGCGGCAACCACGACAGGTAGTCGATCAGCGCGTCATAATACTTGTCGGCATGGTAGAGCGGGAACATCCCCCGGCCGAAATAGGTCGCGAGGTTATAGACCACCTCGTTGGTGGCTTCCTGATTGAAAGTGTGGCCATAGCGCGGCTCAAGATCCGGCGCGCCGACCTTTGCCGCGATCTGGCGGATCTGCTCCGGGTCGGACGGGAAATGCGAAAAGCGCCCCATGCCGTCGCGCTCCAGCGTGATCCAGTCCGGCCGCAGGTAGCCGAACTCCACCGCGTGACACTTCACCCCGAGCTTGCGGGCAACACGCGCGGCCAGTCGATGGTAAGGCAGCCGGTCAGCATAATAAAGAATGTCCGTGATTCCCTTGCGGCGAATCAGCTCCGCCAGGAAACGCGGCCAGGCCTTGACGCTGCCGCGATAGTTGATGGCGCCGCGCTTTCGCCAATACAGCTGGTCGCCGAACGAGAAGTTGACCCGCGACGTCTCTATTCCCTGCGCTTCAAATCCTTCGGCGAGCTCACGCCAGAAAATCGAAGGCGGGCCTTGCAGGAAAAGGACATTCGTCATGTCGTTGCCAATGCTGCTGGAGACTGCGATGCACGTAGATGTACAAAAGCGATTTCAATTGCGGACATTATCGATAAACATCGGGCGACATTTTCATCAAGGCAGTTTCCCCGTCAATGCCATTCCCCCTGATCATTAACGCAAGGTGTGTGACATGAATGCCCGCACCTTCCTGTTGCTGCAGGGCCCCGCCTCCCCCTTTCTCAAATATCTCGCCGACGAGCTTGAGAAGAATGGAGCAAGTGTCCGCAAGATTGGCCTTTGCCTAGGCGATGTGTTCTTTTGGTGGCCAAGGAGAACTGATTTCTACCGCGGGACGCGGGAGAACTGGCCCCTGTACCTGAAAACCTACATCGAGAGGCATGGCGTCACGGATCTTGTGATGCTGGGTGACGGGCGTCCGGTGCATGCGGCGGCGGCCGATCTCGGTATCGCACTCGGGATCAAGGTTCACATCCTGGAGCACGGATATCTGCGGCCAGACTGGCTGACAATCGAGCCCGACGGCATGTCGCTGCACTCGCGTTTTCCCCAGGAACCGGAGAAGATCGAGGCGCTCGCGGCGGGACAACCACCTGCCGCGAACAACAGGTTATTTGGCTCGAGTTTCCTCACCTACGCAGTTTATGACCTTGTTTACCATGTTCCGAATGTTCTGCTCGGATGGCTCGTCCATCCACACTATCGCACCCATGGAGCGGTCCATCCGGTGGTGGAATACAGCGGCTGGATCTGGAAGGCGCTGACGCGCGGCAGGCGGCAACGGCGGGCGCAACTCGCCATCGACCAGTGCCTTCACTCTCATAGTGACCGCCCTTCCCGCTTCTTCCTGTTTCCGCTGCAATTGCCGGGGGACTACCAGATCCGCAACCATTCACCGGGCGGTGACCTGTTCAAGATCGTGGACGCGGCCATCGCATCCTTCGCGCGTCACGCGTCGTCGAATACCAGGCTGTTGTTCAAGGTGCATCCGATCGACAACGGCCTGTCTCGCTGGCCGCAGCGGATCGCCAGGGCTGCAGCACAATATAATGTAGCGGATCGCGTCTTCCTGGCTGACGGCGGTGACACGGACACGCTGATTGAAAAGTCGGTCGGCGTGGTGACGGTGAACTCGACCGTGGGACTGACCGCCCTGATCCTCGGTCGTCCGGTGATTGCGCTTGGCGGGGCCGTTTATGACGTGCCGGGCCTGACCTCGCAGCAGACCCTTGGCGCCTTCTGGCAGGCTCCGACCGAACCGGATCCCGAACTGCTGGACAAGTTCCTGCGGGCCTTGGCGGCGACGACCCAGGTGCGCGGCGGCTTTATTGGTCGTGACGCCATCGAGACCGGGGCACGCAACGTTGCCGAACGGCTGCTGGACCCTGATGACCGGCTTCCGCTGGCTTTCCGCAAGCCGCGCGGCAGCCCTCAGTTCCGATACGAGCGAGAGCTCTTCCTCAAGAACTGACCGCCGCATTTTCCTGCAACTGGCTTCACCACAAACAAAAAGGCCCCGCTGTTTCCAGCGAGGCCTTTTCTCAATTCAGACGTTGAAGATTATTCAACGATGGCAGCGACGATGCCGGCGCCGACGGTACGGCCGCCTTCGCGGATAGCGAAGCGCAGCTTTTCTTCCATCGCGATCGGAACGATCAGTTCGACGTCAACGGTGACGTTGTCGCCAGGCATAACCATTTCCGTGCCTTCCGGAAGCGTCACGATACCCGTCACGTCCGTCGTGCGGAAGTAGAACTGCGGACGGTAGTTCGTGAAGAACGGCGTATGAC
>Ga0065721_10005796_pt1 | contig 19839 bp, 19 predicted proteins | sample Mesricmetagenome_FD_59108 | JGI IMG/M metagenome (GOLD analysis project Ga0065721, IMG submission 59108) | Mesophilic microbial community from rice straw/compost enrichment Sample: eDNA_1 v2 (version 2) | ecosystem: Engineered > Solid waste > Grass > Composting > Bioreactor | place: USA: Davis... | reverse complement strand
CGGGCGGCCGCCGATACGCCGCTCCATCTCGTCGGCTTCTCGAACGGCGGCGCTCTCGCCCTGATGTACGCGCTCGAGGCGCTGGAGGACGAGACGCTCGCACGGCCGGAGCGCATCGTTCTGATCTCGCCGATGATCGGCATCACCGCTTTCGCACGCTTTGCCGGGCTCGCCGGCCTGCCGGCGATCCTGCCGGCCTTCGCCAAGGCCGCGTGGCTGAGCATTCTGCCGGAGTTCAATCCGTTCAAGTACAATTCCTTCCCGGTGAACGGCGCGCGGCAGTCGCACCTGTTGACCCAGGCGCTGCAGCAGAAGATCGTGCACCTGTCGCGGGCGGGCCGCCTCGACGGTCTCGCCCCCGTGATCACCTTTCAGTCGGTCATGGACTTCACCGTCAGCACGCGGGCCGTCATCACGGCGCTTTATGCCCATCTGCCGGCGAATGGCAGCGAGCTCGTCCTGTTCGACCTGAACCGGTCCACCAAGCTCGGACCTTTGCTGAATTCGGCATCCGACACGGTGTTGACGCGCGTTCTGCCGCCGCCGCCACGGAACTTCCGGGTGGCTATCATCACGAATCTCGACGAGGATTCGAGCGAGGTCGTCGAGCGGGCGACGGCCGCGGGGCAGACGAATGAAACCGTGCGCGGTCTCGGCCTGACCTATCCCTTCGATGTGTTCTCGCTGTCGCACGTGGCCCTGCCGTTCCCGGTCACGGACCCGCTCTACGGGCTGAAGCCCGACCCGGCGGAAAACTTCGGCATCAGGCTGGGCGCGATCGCGGCACGCGGCGAGCGTGGCGCGCTGATCGTCAATCTGGATGCGCTGCTGCGCATGTCCTCGAACCCGTTCTTCCCCTATCTCATCGATCGCATCGACGAGCCGTTGCCGCGCGCGGATCGCGCCTCCGCCACGATGCCGGCACGGCATTAGATCGTGATGTATCCGTTCGCGAGCCCGACGATGCCCGCGATGCATCCGACAACGGCTGCAAGGAACACGACCCAGTCGATCGGCCGCGTGAAGAGCAGACCCTTGCCTTGTTCGCTGCGCGCCCAAAAATACAGCACTGATCCGGGCCCGTAGAGGATCGCGGACAGCACGAGGAACTTCAGCCCGCCGGCGAAGATGAGCCAGAGCGTGTAGAGGAGCGCGATGCCGGTGATCACGGCGTCGCGCCTGCGCTCCTGGGGCCGCACCTCGTAGGTCTCGCCCCGACGGGCGATCAGCACGCCGTAGGCCGCAACCAGGAAGAACGGGATCAGCGACATCACGCTGGTCAGGTTCAGCATCAGCGCGAACGCATCGTTCGACCAGTAGGTGCTGATGACGAAAAGCTGGACGATGATGTTGGTGAGCCAGAGCGCCGCTGCGGGCACCTTGTTCCTGTTCTCCGTGGCGAAGACCTTCGGCATGTCCTTCGACCGGGCGGCGGCGGAAAGGACTTCAGCGCAGATCAGCGACCAGGCGAGATAGGCGCCGAGCACCGACACGAGCAGCCCGAGGCTGACGAACACGCCGCCCCACGGGCCCACCACCGCCTCCAGCACGGCGGCCATGGAGGGCTGTCGCGTCCCTGCGATGTCGGCGCGCGCCATTACGGCGTAGGGCAGGAGCGTGACCAGCACCATGAGGGTCGTCACGCCCAGGAAGCCGAAGATGGTTGCAAGGCCCACATGGGAGCGTTGCTGCGCATAGCGCGAATAGACGCTCGCGCCCTCGATGCCGAGGAACACGAACACGGTCACGAGCATCGTCTTGCGGACCTGCTCGAAGAGGCTGGTGTCCGGCATTTCTGCGCCGCCCCAGAAATTGGCGCGGAAGAGGTCGGCCTTGAAGGCGAAGATCAGGATGACGATGAAGATCAGGATCGGCACGATCTTCGCGATCGTGACGACCGTGTTGATGAACGCCGCCTGCTGGACCCCGCGCAGGATCATGAAGTGGAAGAGCCAGATGCCGACGGAGGCGACTGCGATCGCGGCGACGGTATTACCGTCGCCGAAGACGGGAAAGAAGGCTCCGAGGGTCGACTTGATCAGGACCCAGTAGGAGACGTTGCCGATGCAGCTGCCGATCCAGTAGCCGAACGCCGACAGGAAACCCGGGTAGTCGCCGAAACCGGCCTTCGCATAAGCGAAGACGCCGGCGTCGAGGTCGGGCTTGCGTTCGGCCAGGAGCTGGAAGACACGCGCGAGCAGGTACATCCCGCCTGCGGCGATACACCAGGCGATGATGGCGCCGAAAGGGCCGGTGGCGATGCCGAAGGTGCGAGGCAGGGAGAAAATGCCGGCCCCAACCATGGAGCCGACCACCATCCCGGTCAAAGCGAAGAGAGACAGCTTCTGAACCGAGTCGGACGTCATGTGCCTACTCCGCCCAAACTATTGAAGAACGCCCTTCCCACGCTCTCCGCATTCGCGAGGTCGGCGCAGGCCGAACGACGGTCATGGCGAATAGACTTCTGCCAGGAAATGGAGTTCCCCAAGCGGCCGTTATTATAAGGCAGTATTGGTTAATGACAATGAATTATTATGGGTCACTTGGGTCAAATTTCGTTAAATATGTAAATATAGACTGCTCTCCTTGTCCGGATACATTGATCCGATGTGCGGGGTAGTCTCACCCGAACAAGCCCACGACCATGACGTGGAGCGAGGGGCCGTCCCGCGTCACGCATTCTTCTCGCCCGAGCTGAGCAGTGCCGAGCGCGTGGTCGGCCGCAGGTGTGGCCGTCTGCTCAAGCCGGTACCGCAGACCGTAGCCCGGCCTTGCGCAGGGCGAGGGCGACCGCGACATACGCGCCCCCGGCGACGAGGAGCGACAGGCCGGCAATTGTGCCGGGCGTGTAGATGCGTGTGTAGGGCAGTTTGAGCGTCAGGGCCGCACTCGCCATGAGGGCAATCAGCCCGGAGAAGAGCAGCCACTTCCAGCCGTCCTGGCGGCGGATCCTGATGGCGAGCCCGATCTGGGCGAGCCCCTGGACGAAGAAGACGACGGCGATCAGCAGCGTGATGGCGAGCGCACCCTTCAGCGGGTTGAAATAGACCAGGACGCCGCCGACGAGCTCGACGACGCCGGTCAGCTCCTGCCAGAGGAAGCCGTCCCACTCCCTGACCCGGAACGACTGGATCATCTTGACGATCCCCGCTGCCGCGAGCGCCGCCCCGAGGACGGTGCTCGCGGCGAAGGTGGAAACGGCCGGAAGCGCAATGGCCGCCGCCCCGCAGAGGAGGAAGACGATGCCGAGGACGAGGAACCAGCCCCATTTGGCGTAAGGTGAAGGCGTGCTCTGCCGGTCATGGTCCTGTCTCATGCGCCTGCCTCTCGTCATCCGGGTTCAGCTCTGTCCCGGCGGGAAGGGCTTCCGTCCCGCGCAGCCTCGTTCCGAGCGCCAGCGTCATGAGCGGGCTGGCGATGTTGAAGAATGAGAAGGGGACGTAGAGCAGCGTCGGCACGCCGAGCACGGCCGACATATAGGCGCCGCACGAGTTCCACGGCACCAGCGGCGATGTGACGGTGCCGGCATCGGCTATCGTGCGCGAGAGGCCCGTGGTGGGCAGGCCGCGCTCTTCGAATTCGGCCCGGAACAGGCGCGCGGGCAGGACGAGCGCCACATACTGGTCACCGGCGACGACGTTCAGTCCGATCGCGGTACCGGTGACGCTCGCGACGAGGCGCCCTGCGGTGTTGGCGCGTCGCAGCACCGGCGTCACCAGCTTGGCGAGCAGGCCGAATTCGTCGAGCAGACTGCCGAAGACGAGCGCGCCCATGATCAGCCAGACGGTCGTCAGCATGCTGTCCATGCCGCCGCGGGAGACGAGGCGGTCGACGACCTCGATGCCGGAATTGGCCTCATAGCCGGTGGCGAGCGCCTGCCAGATGCCCTTGACGTGGACGGCTGGCGGGCCGAGTTCCGCTGCGCCCACGAAGCGAAGCACGGCTTGGGGCTGCAGGAACGGCGCCAGGAGGCCGGCGAACAGCGCAGCCGTCATGATGGCGAGCGAGGTCGGCACCCGAAAGACGGCGAGGCCCACCAGAAGCGCCAGCGGCGCGAGGTTGAGGTAGGTGATGTGGAACAGGCCGTCGAGCGCCGCCAGTTCCGACTCGACGACAGCCTCGGATGCGCTGTTGGAGCCGTCGGCGAGCCCGAGGAGCGTGAACAGAACGACCGCGATCGCGAAGGCCGGTGCGGATGTCCGCAACTGGGCCCGCAGGTGGACGCGGATGTCGTTCCCGGTCAGTTGAGCGGCAAGGACGGTCGTTTCCGACAAGGGCGAGAGCTTGTCGCCGAGATAGGCGCCCGAGATCACCGCGCCCGCCGTCACGGCCGGCGAGACCCCGCTCAAGGTCGCGAGCCCGACCAGCCCGACCCCGACGGTGCCGGCCGTCGTCCAGGAACTGCCGATGCACAGCGAGATGGCACCGCAGATCAGGGCGCTCGCCAGATAAAACCAGTCCGGATCGATGAACTCGAGACCGTAGAACACGAGGGTCGGAATGGTCCCTGCCATGTTCCACGTGCCGATGAGCGCGCCGACGGCAAAGAGAATGAAGATGGCGCTGACGACCGAGGAGACGCCCTTGCGGCCCGCCTCGGCGATCTCCTCCCAGCTATGGCCGTTCTTCAGGAGGATGAGCGCGGTGACCATGGCGGACAGGATGAGCGCCACCTGCAACGGGCCGTCCATGGCCGCGAGCCCGAAGAGCGCCATTGCGCTGCCGACAAGGACGATGAGCGCCGCGAGAGGCAGTGCCGCGTCGAGGTAGGACGGCTCCCTATGGATTTGAGCGGAGGGCGAGACACCCATCGGAGCCGTCCGGTGATCCCGCCGCTAGAAGTCGACGGGATCGCGGGTGATGGGGCAGGTCATGCAGTGGCCGCCGCCGCGGCCGCGGCCAAGCTCCGCGCCGGCGATGGTGATCACCTCGACGCCCGCCTTGCGCAGGAGCGTGTTGGTATAGGTGTTGCGGTCATAGGCCAGCACGACGCCCGGCGACAGGCAGACGAGATTGGCACCGCTGTCCCACTGGGTGCGCTCGCGTACGTAGGCGTTGCCGCCCGTCTCCACGACGCGCATCTCCTTGAGGCCGAGCGCGTCGCGCACCGTCTCGACGAAGCTGCCCTTGTCCTTGCGCAGGTCGAGCCCGCCCTTGCCGTCCGGGCGATAGGAGAAGGCCTCGATGGTGTCGACGATATCCGGGTAGACCAGCACGCAGTCCCGGTCGGCAAAGGTGAACACGGTGTCGAGGTGCATGGCGGCGCGCAGCTTCGGCATCGCCGCCACGATGACGCGCTCGGCCGCCCCCTTCTCGAACAGCGTCGCGGCGAGCTGGCTGATCGCCTGGCGCGAGGTGCGCTCGCTCATGCCGATGAGCACGTTGCCCTTGCCGATGGGCATCACATCGCCGCCTTCGAGTGTCGCGAGGCCCCAATCCTTCGTCGGATCGCCCCACCAGACGTTGACCTTGCCGGCGAAGTCTGGATGGAACCGGTAGATGGCGGCGACCAGGATGGTTTCCTCGTGCCGCGCCGGCCAGTAAAGCGGATTGAGCGTCACGCCGCCGTAGATCCAGCAGGTCGTATCGCGCGTGTAGAGGGTATTGGGCAGGGGCGGCAGCAGATACTCGGCCACGCCGGCGGCGTCGCGGATGAGTTGCAGCATCTCGCCGCCGATCTCCTCCGGGAACTCGTGGGTCGACAGGCCGCCGATCAGCGTCTCGGCGAGTTCCCGGTCGGGCAGGCCCTCGAGATAGCTGCGGATCTCGTCGACCAGGCCGAGCCCGACCTGGTTCGGCACCACCTGGTTGTCGAGGATCCATTTCCTCGCTTCGGGCACCGCGACGGTCTGGGCGAGGAGATTGTGCATCTCCACCACCTCGATGCCGCGGTCTCGCATCTTGGTGATGAAGTCGAAATGGTCGCGCCTGGCGACGTCGACCCACAGCACGTCATCGAACAGCAGCGCATCGCAGTTGGTGGGCGTGAGCCGCTGATGGGCGCGGCCCGGCGCGCAGACCATGACCTTGCGCAGTTGGCCGACTTCGGAATGAACCCCGAGGGCGTTTCCGTTCGCTTCCTGGGACATTGCCATGACACGTCCTCCTTCCGGAACTCCGGTCAGATCCCCTTCGCGTCAGAAAGGCTGTTCATATGTAATCGATCCCGGAACGATGATAGCGCGCAAGTGTCCGTTACGTAAATTGGCATTTTGATGTGTATTTAAATAATTTTCCCTAAATTGTAACTATTATTCGAGGCCGCGGCTCTTTCGAGCGGAATAAAGATTGACTATTGTGACGTCGGGGCGAGAGCGCTGCGGTGGGTTCCGGTGCAGGTCTCCGGTGGGAGAGCGACACAGGCAGGCTGCGGCCGGGTGCGGGCTTCGATCGGGGTGGCAGCCATGTCCAGTCTCATCGTCATCGTATACCCCACGGAAGCCAGGGCCGAAGAGGTCCGCGGCAAGCTCTTCGACCTGCAGCGGGAATACCTCATCAAGCTCGGCGATGCCGTGATCGCGACCAGGACCTAAGCGGGCAAGGTCAAGCTCAATCAGATTGTCAACACCACGGCCGCAGGGGCCGCGCAGGGCAGCTTCTGGGGTCTGCTCATCGGCCTCATATTTCTCAACCCGCTGCTCGGGGTGGCTGTCGGCGCGGCTTCGGGCGCAATTGCTGGTGCCTTGACCGACGTCGGCATCAACGACGCCTTCATGAAGGAGCTGTCGGCCTCCCTCGAGCCGGGAAACGCGGCTTTGTTCCTGCTCGTTCAGGACATCACCACGGACAAGGTTCTCAAGGAGATCGAGGCCTACGGCGGCACGGTGCTCAAGACCTCGCTCGACGAGAGCAAGGAGCAGGTGCTCCGTGATGCCCTCGGCCGGGCGTCCGCGTCGCCGGCGGCCTCGACTTCATAAGACGGCCGGAAACCTGTGTAGGTCTGCGTCATGTCCGGGCTGGTGAACGGCATATTGCTGGTCGTGGAATTCTGTTGCGGCGCCGCTGCCGGCATCATGCTCGGCCGCAACGTCCGCAGCTACAGTTGGGGCCACTGGGGCGACGGTTTCATCGGCGGTATCGGCGGCCTGATCTTCACCTGGCCGTCGATGCGCCTTCCGGGGCTGGCGCGTTTCGTCGGCGATCCCGCCGGCGGCCTGACGCCGGCGATGCTGATCGGCGCCGGCGTGACGGGCCTGTTGGGTGGAGTTGTCCTGGTCTTGCTTGCCGGCTTCGTCAGAGCGTTCATGAAAGACTGACGCAACCGGGGAGGAATTGCAGCAAGCCAGTCGACGAGCGTGGCCGACGGTGACCGGCCTATGGAGCGGCCCGCCCGGGCTGCCATCCGGCGGAGGGGAGGGGAAATGCCTTGCCTATGCGGCGGACAAGTCTTGCATGTACCCCGCTTCGCACGCCGCTCGGCCGGCTGGTTGTTCGGCATCCTGTCGGCTGCAGGCGTGCTTCTCGGCTTGCCGGCCCTCGCCCAGACGGCGCCGCCGGTCGTCGGCATAGTGCAGGTGCCCGTCGAGGAAGTATCGCCAAGCTCCGAGTTCGTCGGACGGGTCGAGGCCGTCAACGCGGTCGACATCCGGGCGCGCGTCGAGGGCTTTCTCGAGGCGCGCCCCTTCGATGAAGGCCAGGCGGTGCAGCAGGGGCAGCTCCTCTTCATCATCGAGAAGGCTGCCTATGAGATCGCGCTGGCCGCGGCGCAGGCGGGGCTCGCGGGGGCCGAAGCGACGCTGCGCGACGCGGAGGGTCGTCTGGAGCGCAATCGCGAGCTCAGCCGCACGCAGACCGTGTCGCGCGCCACCCTGGAGGAAGTTCAGGCGGCGCGCGACACCGCCCACGCCAATGTCATGGCCGCCGAAGCGAGCGTGCGGCAGGCGGGGCTCAACCTCGGCTACACGAGCATCCCGGCGCCGATCACCGGACGCATCGGCCGCAGCGCATTCGCCGTCGGCGCCCTTGTCGGCCCCTCGTCCGGGTCTCTGGCCCGCATCGTGCAGATGGATCCGATCCGCGTGGTCTTCTCGGTCAGCGACCGCACGATCCTCGCGCTGCGTAGCGGCCCGGGCGAACCGAGCAAGGAGGAACTCGCCGCGCGTTTCGTGCCGAGGCTGCAGCTCTCGACCGGTGACGCCTATCCCTTCCCCGGGACGATCGAGTTCCTCGGCAATGAGGTCGATCCGCAGACCGGCACGGTGCCGGTGCGGGCGCGCTTTCCCAACCCGCAGTCGATCCTCGTTCCGGGCCAGTTCGTCACCGTGTCCGTCGGGGCGGCCGTGTCTCTCAGTCGGCCGGTGGTCCCCGCCGGAGCCGTGCAGCAGGACCGGCAGGGCAAGTTCGTGCTCCTCGTCGGCGACGATGACCGGGTCGAGCTGCGGCGCATCCGTGTCTCGCGGCAGGTGGGCCAGAACTGGATCGTGGAGGAAGGGCTGAAGGGCGGGGAGAAGCTGATTGCGCAAGGCTTCCAGAACGCTTCGCCCGGTGCCGCGGTCAGGCCCGTCGGTCTTGCGGAAGACGCCGCCGGGGCGGCGCCGTGATGATCTCCGCCTTCTTCATCGACCGGCCGCGCTTCGCGATGGTCATCGCCGTCGCGATGATCCTCGCCGGCCTTCTGGCCCTGTCGCAGATCCCGGTGTCCCAATTCCCGCAGATCACGCCGCCCGAGGTGCAGGTCACCGCGAGCTATCCCGGCGCCAATGCGAGCGTCGTCGCCGACAGCGTGGGCGCCCTGATCGAGGATCGCGTCAACGGCGTGGAGGACATGCTCTACATGTCCTCCTCCAGCACCAACAACGGCACCTATTCGTTGACGGTCACCTTCGCCGTCGGCACCGATCCCGCCATTGCCCAGGTCAACGTGCAGAACCGCGTCGCACTCGCCACGGCGCAGCTGCCGCAGGTCGTCACGGAACTCGGCGTGTCGGTGCGCAGCCGTTCGACCAGCATGCTGATGGGGATGGTGATCTATTCGCCGCGGGGCACGCGGGACGAGATCTTCCTCAGCAACTACGCCTCCATCAACGTGCGCGACGCGATCACGCGCATTGCCGGGGTGGGCGAGGCCACCGTGATGGGGCCCGTCTACGGCATGCGGATCTGGATGAATCCCGATCGCATGCAGGCGCTCGGCGTGACGGCCGAAGACATGGCGGCGGTCATCCAGGCGCAGAACGCGCAGGCCTCCGCCGGCCAGATCGGCTCCCCGCCGACGGCCGAGGGCCAGCAGCAGCAGCTGACGATCATGGCGCAGGGGCGCCTCGCGAGCGCGGAGGAGTTCGAGGATATCGTCGTGCGCACGAACGCCGACGGCGCCATCGTGCGCCTGCGCGACGTGGCCCGTGTCGAGCTCGGGGCGCAGTCCTACGACATCCGCTCGAAGTTCAACGGCCGTTCGAGCGCGACCATCGTGGTCTATCAGTCGTCCGACGCCAACGCGCTCGCGGTCTCGCGCGCCGTTCGGGCGGAGGTGGCGCGCCTGGCGGCGCTGTTTCCGGACGACGTCGCCTACGAAGTGGCCTTCGATTCCACGATCTTCGTTACCGAGACGATCAGGGAAATTCTGATCACCCTGCTGATCACCTTCGCGCTCGTCGTCCTCGTGACCTACATCTTCCTGCAGGACTGGCGTGCCACGGTCATCCCGACGCTGACGATCCCGGTCTCTCTCGTCGGTTCCTTCATCGTTCTCTACCTGCTCGGTTATTCCGCCAACACGCTCACGTTGTTCGCGGTGGTGCTCGCCATCAGCCTCGTCGTCGACGACGCGATCGTCGTGGTCGAGAACGTGCAGCGGCTCATGAAGGACGAGGGGCTCGACGCCCGTGAGGCAACCCTTGCCACCATGCGGCAGGTGACGGGCCCCATCGTCGCGACGACGCTGGTGCTGGCCGCCCTGTTCATCCCCGTCAGTTTCCTGGCGGGCATCACCGGCCAGCTCTACCGGCAGTTCGCCGTCACCATCCTGGTGACGATCGCGTTCTCGACCGTCAATGCGCTGACCCTGAGCCCGGCGCTGTGCGCGCTCGTGCTGCGGCCCCCGCGCGAGGAACGCAGCCGCCTCTTCGCCACCGTCGACGGAGCGCTCGACACGTCGCGGCACTGGTACCTCGCCCTATCGCAGCGGCTCGCGCGGCGCCTGCTCATCGCCTCCGTCCTTGTTCTGGCGGTCTTCGCGGGCATCTACGGCCTGTTCCGGACCTTGCCGACGGGCTTCCTGCCGGAGGAGGACCAGGGCTTCATCTTCGCCAACGTGCAGCTGCCGCGCGCCTCGGCGCAGGAGCGCACGCAGGAGGTGCTCGACGAGGTCGTCACGATCATGCGGCAGACGCCCGGGATCGACAATGTCATCAGCATCGCCGGCATCGGCATGATCGGCGGCAACGGGTCCGAAGCGGGCATGGTCATTGCCGCGCTCGCACCGTGGGACGAACGCAGGGACGCTTCCCGGAGCCTCGGTGCCATCCTCCAGCATCTGCGCATGCGCTTTTCCCAGCTGCCGGCGGCGACGATCATACCGTTCACGCCGCCGTCGATCCCTGGGCTCGGCACCACGGGTGGGTTCGACCTGCGCCTGCAGGCGCGCGGCGGCCAGAGCCAGCAGGATCTCGCCGAGGTGACGCGCGCCCTCGTCGTGGAGGCGCACCGCGCGCCGCAGCTGGCGGGTGTCTTCAGCACCTTCACGGCCGACGTGCCGCAGGTCTTCGTCGACATCGACCGGCATCGCGCCCAGATTCTCGGCGTCTCGCCCGCCGCGATCTTCCGCACCATGCAGGCCCATCTCGGCTCGTCCTATGTCGACGACTTCAACATCCTCTCGCGCATCTTCCAGGTGCGGTTGCAGGACGAGCCGCAGTTTCGCAGCCAGGCCGACGATATCCGGCGGCTGCACGTGCGCAACCGCTCCGGGGAACTCGTGCCGCTCCAGTCCCTGGTGACGCTCTCTACCTCGTTCGGCTCCAACGTCATCAGCCGATATAACCTCTTCCCGGCGGCTGCCGTGAACGGTCAGGCCGCCCCCGGCAGCAGCACCGGACAGGCGCTGATGGCGATGGAGGCCCTTGCGCAGCAGACACTGCCCGACGGCTTCGGCTTCGAGTGGACGGGGCTTGCCCTGCAGGAGCGGCAGGCGGGCGCCCAGAGCGCGGTCGTGCTCCTGATGGGCATCGTCTTCACCTATCTCTTCCTCGTCGCCCAGTACGAGAGCTGCAGCGTGCCGGTCGCGGTCATGCTGTCGGTCTCGGTCGCGGTGCTCGGGGCACTGGGAAGCCTCCTCGTCACCGGCACAGACGTCAACGTCTATGCCCAGATCGGCCTGCTTCTGCTCATCGGCCTTGCCGCCAAGAACGCCATCCTGATCGTCGAATTCGCCAAGGCGCGGCGGGAGGAGGGGCTGAGCGTGCGCGCCGCCGCGACAGCCGGCGTGCGGCAGCGCTATCGCCCCGTGCTCATGACGGCGCTGTCCACCGTCCTCGGCGTCATCCCGCTCGTGATCGCCACGGGGGCGGGGGCCGCGAGCCGCCAGGCCATCGGCGTGACCGTGTTCGGCGGCATGCTGATCGGCACGATAATGGGCCTCGTGCTCATTCCCGTGCTCTACGTCGGTGTCCAGGCGCTGCGCGAGCGCCTCAAGGCGCGTCTCTTCGGCCAAGGCTGATCTAGACCGGGGCCCGACCAACCGGCTCGAGGTACATTCTTCACCCCTCGGTGATGCATTCGATCATGTGGCGGGGCGCTGCAGGGGGCCGGCCGCGGTCACTTGACATGCAGGTATTTGCCTGCATATTTTCAATCTCAGAGGCGAGCGAAACCGATGGACGCTGACAAGGTTTTCAAAGCGCTGGGCGACCCGACACGCAGAAGGCTGTTGGACCTTCTCTACGAAAAGAACGGGCAGACGCTCGGGCAGCTCTGCGAAAACCTGGACATGGCCCGGCAATCCGCCACGCAGCACCTCGGGATCCTGGAGGCGGCCAATCTGGTGAGCACGGTCAGGCGCGGGCGGGAAAAGCTGCATTTCATCAATCCCGTGCCGCTCCACGAAATCTACGAACGGTGGGTCCGGAAGTTCGAACGTCAGCGGCTCAGCCTGCTGCACGACCTGAAGAAAGAGCTCGAAGGAGAGTAGCTATGACCAGGGAGACGACCAGCTTCGTCTATGTGACCTACATCCTCTCGACGCCCGAAAAGGTGTTCGAGGCCATCACGAAACCCGAGCTCGCACGGCGCTACTGGGGCCACGAGAACGTTTCCGACTGGAAGGCCGGATCGAGATGGGAGCATATCCGCGCCAATGACGAGCGGACCGTCGAACTTGTCGGCAAGGTCATCGAGGTCTCGCCGCCGTCCCGTCTCGTCATCACCTGGGCGAATGCCTCGCAGGCCGCCGATCCGGCGAGCCACAGCCGGGTGACGTTCGACATCGAGGAATACGAGAACATGGTCCGGCTGACCGTCACCCATGACGAACTCGAAGTGGGCAGCGGGATGGAGAAGGGCATCAAGCGCGGCTGGCCGGTCGTTCTCTCGAGCCTGAAATCCTTCCTGGAAACGGGCCGAGGTCTCGACGTCTTCGCCAAGCCCAGGGCCTGATCACGAGTGATCCGCACACGTCGAGGGGAGAGCCGTGATGAAGCGCTACACCGGTGGATGCGCCTGCGGTGCGCTCCGCTATGAAACGACCAGCGAGCCCATCTTCGAGAACCATTGCCAGTGCCGGGACTGCCAGAAACGAAGCGGCACGGGCCACGGATCCTATTTGACCTTTCCCCGGCGCGCCGAGGTGGCCATCACGGGCGAAGCGAAAAGCTGGCGGGTGGCGAGCGACAGCGGAAACGAAAAGCTCCACGCCTTCTGCCCGACCTGTGGAACGCCGGTCTACCTGACATCCGTGGCGATGCCCGACCTGATAACGGTCCACGCAGGCAGCCTTGACGACCCGGGCCAGTTCAACCCGCAGGCGGTCACCTACAGCATCCGCGGCCATGCCTGGGACACGATGGATTCCTCGTTGCAGACCTTCGCGCGAATGGCGCCTGCCTGAGTTCCGCCGGCGCGCGGGGGGCCACCCTAAGGAGGGCGTGAGGCGGCGGTGTGCGTGGCCGCATCATGCAGAATGCGCCGGGCAAGCCGGGAGCACTGCGTCCTGATGTCGGGAACGGCGACGATCTCCCAGAAGGCCGCCCGCGTGACGGGACCGACGGCGAACAGTCGTGCGGACGGGCGGCCGTCATCATCGATCAGCGCCCCGTCCGTCGTGACGTCGAGCCCGATGGCGAGCGGGTCGACCCGTGCGCGACCGCTGGCAAAGAGCGAGCGCAGAAGCGGGTTCTTTGTCTCCCCGGGGTTCGTCACGATGCCGGTACACGACACGATCGCGTCGACATCGAGCGTCTCCTCGCAGCGATTGCCCCGACGGCGGTAATGCACCCGTGCTCCGTTACCGCGCTCCTCGGTTGCGATCACCTTGCCAGCAAGCAGGTGGACACGGCCGGTCGCCAGCGCTGCCCTGAGCCGCGTATCGACCTCGGGGGGCATGCGGTGGCGGTGAACGTCCCACCATGCACGTGCGTGGGCGATGAAGCGCCGTTGCGAGCCCTGCGAAAAGCTCTGCCAGATGCGCTGGGTGTGCGGGCGCAATCCGTCGACGACGCTGCGCCAGTCCTCGCCGCGGCCCTCGGCCCAGGCAATGGTCTCGCGCAGCCAGTGCATGAAGTAGCTGATATCGGTGCCGAAGGGGATGTCGGCGGCATCGATGGTCATCGGAGCCACGCGGCGATGCGCCTGCGGCAAGAGACCCCGTCGCGACATGGCGACGATGGGGCCGCGGTGCCGGGCATCGAGGAGCGACAGCACATAGTCCACCATCGTGAGGCCGGTGCCGAGGATAAGCACGGTGGCATCGGGATCGATGCCGGAGACCGACGGTGAAACCCATGGGCTGACGTGGCAGCCGTCCTGGCGCGGCTCCTCATGGCCGGTGGCGAGCACCGCGACGTGGCCCGGCACGCTCGTGCCGTCGTCGAGGCGCACCTCGACGCCGGAGGGACGTTCGGCAACGTCGATGCAGGTACCCTGCACGATCGACAGGCGTCCGGCGCGATCGGGCCCGGCGAGGTGCGGCTCGATGAGGCTTCGCAGATAGCGCCCGTAGGTGGCGCGCGGGGCGAAGAAGAACGGTTCGGCGTCGCCGGTGTCCTTGAGCGTGCCGGTTCTGACCAGCCAATGCCAGAAGTGCTGCGGCTCGTCGGCGAAGGCGCCCATGTTGGCGGCTGCCACGTTCAGGAGGTGACTGCTGCTCGGGGCCGAGAAGGCGACGCCGGGACCGGGTTCGCCGCGTTGCTCGATCAGGGTGATCCTGAGATCGGGGAGCGGCTCGCGCAGCAGATGGCAGGCGAGCAGGGTACCGCTCGCACCGCCTCCGATGATGATCACGCGCGGGGTCGACAGCATGGGCCTCTCCGGGTTCGTCCGCATTCTCTGCCGCCGGGTCGAGGTGACGGACCGGCCCGCGAGGCGCCGTCAGATGTGGTAGATGAACTCCACCTCCCTGACGGCACCGAGCGCGCGCATGTCCGCGAGGCTGCGCTCGTCCAGCACGGCTGCGATGGCGTTACGCACATCGAGCATCATCAGGCGCACGGAGCAGTGCTCCTCCGAAACGCAGTCGTCGCAAGGCTCGTAGCGCGTACGACTGGCGCAAGGGATCGGCGCCAAGGGTCCATCGAGGACCCGGATAACCTGCCCCACAGAGATGTCGTGAGCGGGGCGGGCCAGGCGATAGCCGCCCTGCTTGCCCTTGCGGCTCTGAACGAAGCCGGCATTGCGCAGTTCGGCGAGAATCGCGTCGAGAAACTTCTTCGGAATGCTCTCTGCCTGGGCAATGTCCGAGACCTGAGCCAGTTCCTCACGCCCAAGACCTGCAAGGTGGACAAGGGCCTTGAGGCCATACTTCCCTTTTTTTGTCAGCATGTTCCGGCGGCGGTGCCCAACAAGAGGATATTATTCCAGGTAAGTCGTAGAAATAGGGCCTTTGCCCCGCTCCGTCGAGCGGCCGCCGTGCCGCAGCTACGCGAGTTCGAGCACCTGTCGCGCCGGATCGAAGAAGCGGTTCGCCGGNCGCTCGAGCCCGTAGTGNTCGCGCAGGGTGCGGCCGTCATAGCNTGTCCGGAACAATCCGCGTTTCTGCAGGANCGGGACCACCTCCTGCGCGAAGACATCAAACAGATGGGGCAGGATCGGGGGCATCACGTTGAAGCCGTCGGCGGCGCCGCTCTCGAACCAGTCCGCAATGATGGCGGCGATCTGCTCGGGCGTGCCGACGGCGGTCAGGTGCCCCCGCGCGCCCGCCAAGCTATGCAGCAGGGCGCGCAGGGTCGGGCGCTCGCGCCTGACAAGGGCGATGATCACCTCCGTGCGGCTGCGGGCGGCCTGGACGGTCCCGGGATCGGGGAAGTCGTCGACCGACAGGATGGCGTCGAGGTCGAGATGGGAGAAATCGTGCCCGCCGAAGCGATTGGACAGGTGCTCGAGCCCGACGGCCGGAACCGTCAGCTCGTTTAGCTCGCGGTTGAGGCGCTCGGCCTCCGCCTCGGTCGAGCCGAGCACGGGGCTGATGCCGGGCAGGATGACGATCTCGTCCGGCAGCCGCCCGAGGGCCGCCGCCTGATCCTTGATGTCGGCGTAGAAGGCTGCGGCGGCCGCCTTCTCGAGATGGGCGGTGAAGATCGCCTCGGCATGGGTGGCAGCAAAGCGCCGCCCGGTCGTCGACGAACCCGCTTGGACGAACACGGGCCGGCCCTGGGGTGGCCGGGCGATGTTCAAGGGGCCGCGCACCTTGTGCCAGCGCCCGACGTGGTCGATGCGCCGGATGCGCGCCGGCTCGGCGTAGCGGCCCGCGCCGCGATCGTCGCGAACGGCATCGTCGGCCCAGCTGTCCCAGAGCTTGGAGACGACCTCTACGAATTCGGTCGCGCGTTCGTAGCGCTCGGCATGCTCGATCTGGTGGTCATAGCCGAAGTTCGGCCCTGCGCCCGTGACCCAGGAGGTGACGATGTTCCAGCCGATCCGACCGTTGCTGATGTGATCGAGCGAGGCGAACTGGCGCGCGAGATTGTAGGGCTCGGTATAGGTCGTCGAGGCGGTGGCGATGAGGCCGAGCCGCTCAGTGACGCCGGCGAGGGCCGCAAGCGTCGTCAGCGGCTCAAGCCCGCCGCGCGCGTTGTGCTCGACCTCGTGACCGATGGCGAGCGCATCGGCGAAGAAGATGGCGTCGAACAGGGCGGCCTCGGCGCGGCGCGCCAGATCCTGATAATAGCTGATGTCCGTCAGGGACTGCGGCGTGGCGGCAGGATGGCGCCAGGCGGCCTCATGGTGGCCGCGGCCATGGACGAAGAGATTGAGGTGGAGCTGTCTGGTCATGACGGTTCTCCCGGGTCGGGTTGCGGCTGTCAGGCGTAGACGCCGAGCGCCGCAAGAAGGCTTCGGCGAAGGTTTTCATAGCGGCCGTCAGAGGCGCGCCGCGGGTGAGGAAGCTCGACGGTCCGGTCGAGCACGATGCGGCCGTCCTCCATGACGAGCACGCGATCAGCCAGCGTGAGCGCCTCGTCGACGTCATGTGTGACGAGGAGCACCGTCGGCTTGTACTTGCCGATCAACTGGAACAGCAGCGCGTGCATGCGCAGGCGGGTCAGCGCGTCGAGCGCACCGAAGGGTTCGTCGGCGAGCAGCAGTTCCGGGGCATGCGCTAGCGAGCGCGCAAGGGCGACGCGCTGCTTCTCGCCACCGGACAGGGTCTGCGGCCAGGCGGCCTCCCGGCCGGCGAGGCCGACATCTGCGAGCAACTTGAGGGCCCGCGTCCGGGCATCGGAAGCCCGCAGGCCGAGCATCACGTTGTCGAGGACGCGCGCCCAGGGCAGCAGCCGCGCATCCTGGAAGAGCACCGACGATTTCGCCGGTACCTCGAGGCTGCCGCTCCGTTCCGCATCATCGTCGAGCCGGGCGAGTGCCCTGAGGAGGGTGCTCTTGCCCGAACCGCTGCGGCCGATAAGGGCGACGAACTCTCCGGCCCGGATGGAAAGCGTGATGCCGTCGAGGATCGGGCGGCCGCCGAAGCCCCGGGCGAGGCCGTCGAGCGCGACCGCGACGGGAGGGGCGACCGGCTCGGTGGTTTCGAGGCGCAGCAGGGTCATGATCCGATCACCTTGCGGTAGGCGAGCGTCCGGCGCTCCCACCAGCGGACAGCGCTGTCGGAGACGAGGCCGAGAACGGCATAGACGACGAGCCCGACCACGATGACGTCCGTCTGGCCGTAGTCGCGCGCGCGGTTCATCAGGTAGCCGATGCCTTCCGTCGTATTGATCTGCTCGAGAACGACGAGAGCCGTCCAGCACATGGTCACGGCGAGCCTCAGGCCGGTGAAGAAGCCCGGCAGGGCGCCCGGGAGGGCGACGCGGCGGATGAACTGTGCCCGCGACAACCCGACCGTGCGGGCGAGCTCGACGTAGCGAAGGTCGATGCCGCGCAGCGCGGCATGGGTGTTGATATAGACCGGAACCAGCACGCTCGTGACGATGAGGGCGATCTTCATCGTCTCGCCGATGCCGAGCCAGAGGATGGCGAGTGGGATGAGCGCCAGCGTCGGGATGGCGCGCTTGATCTGCACGAGACCGTCGATGGTCGCTTCGCCAAGCCGCGTCAGGCCGGCAACGAGGGCGAGCACGAGACCGAGGGCGACGCCGATGGCAAGCCCGAGGTAAGCCCGCTCCGCCGAGGCGAGGAAATGCTGCTGCAGCACGCCGTCGACCATCAGGTCATAGCCGGTCACGACTGCCGTCGAAGGTGCGGCGAGCAGGCGAGGGGACAATAGCCCGGTCAGCGAGGCGAGTTCCCAGATCGCCAGAACGAGGGCAGGGCCGAACAGGTGGCCGCCCGGGCCGAGCCGCCGCGGCGTAAGGGGCCGCGCAGGGCGCTCTGCCGTGCTGGGCTCAGGCAGGGCCTTGCCCGAAAAGCCGAGCCAGGCGGGGTCGCCGTAGAACTCGTGAGGGGACAAAATGGTCATGGCAAGCTCCTCGTCACCATTCGCAGCACGTTCAGTCTCTGGTTGCCGCGGCAATGACGGCGTCGAAGCGCAGGTCGAATTGCCTGGATGCATCGAGGCGCTCCGGCAGGTCACCCGCCTCGTGGATGATGTCGACCAGCTCCTGCTGGCGCTGCACGAGCTCCAACAGCAGCGGGAAGGTCGGCTCGCCCTCGGAGACGGCGATGGTGCGTCCGTCGACGGCCGACAGGCGCTGGCGATCCACGAAATAGGCCTTGACCCAGGCGTCGGTATTGGCAGCGGCCCAGCGCTTCGCCGTGATCCAGCGCGTCACGAAATCACGGATGGCGGCGGCCTTGCCGGGATCGGCGAGCGCCCTGGCNCTGGCGTAGAGATAGGACAGGCGCCGCGGCAGCCGGTCGTGCTCGCTGTCGGGAAGTGNGCTTGCCCCCTCGGTGTCGGCGAGATAGCGCGAGAAGTGGGGCTCGTTCAGGACGGCCACATCGACCTGNCCGGTGCGGATCGCATCCGGGAAATCGGAAACGCGCAGAGGCACGAGGACGACGTCCTTGCGCGTCAACCCTGCGGCCTTGAGCGCATGCAGCACGAACGGCTGCCGCCCGGTGCCCTCGGCGTAGGAGATGCGCTTGCCCTTGAGATCCTCGAGCGTCTTCACCGTCAGGCCGGGCCGGACGGCGAGCGAATAGTCGACGACCGCGCTCGTCACCGCCGCGACGATCGGAATGGCCTCGCCGGCCGCCTGCGCCTGGATGGGGGGCGTGTTGCCGACGGAAGCGAGATCGAGCGCGCCCGCGCGGAAGGCCTCCAGGATGGCAGGTCCGCCGAGGAAATTGGCGTAGGTGACGTCGGCAACAAGCCTGTCCTGCTCGCCGGAGGCCTTCATCAGCGTCTGCAAGGCCTCGTTCTGGTCGGCGACAACTAATCTCGTGCCGGCCGGCACATCGTGCGGCACGGTGTCGTCCGCTGCCGCGGCCGGCGATGATCCGACGGCGGCGGCGAGCAGCAGGGCTGCGAGCCCGATCTTGAGGGTCATGGTCAATCTCTCCTGGCCTTGATCTGGCCGTGATGGTCCCGGCGTTCAGGCGACGCGGGCGACCGGCCGGCGGTCCGCCTTGCCGAGCGAGAGCAGCCGGTCGAACTCGAAGGCAGCATCCGCGATGCGCTGCTGCAGCTGGGGCGACAGCGCACCATCGGCGAAATCCTCTCCGCCGGCGTAGACGGCGGTCGGCACGGTCTGAGCGCCGAAGAAGCCGAACAGCGGGCGGAACTGATGTTCGATGACGAGCGCATGGCGATGACCGCCGCCCGTCGCCGAGGCGATCACCGGCTTTCCCGCCAGGGCCTTTGGCTCGACGAGATCGAAGAGGTGCTTGAAGAGCCCGGTGTAGGAGCCCTTGTAGACCGGGCTGCCGACGATGAGGCCGTCAGCCGCCTCGATCGCATGGATGACTGCCGCCGCACGTGGCGCGAGCGCGTCGCGACTGAAGGCGCCGATGTCCTCGCCAATATCGAGGAGATCGAACACGTCGAGATCGATGCTGCGCCAGCCGCCGACTTCGGCGGCGATGGCTTCAACGAGGAACCGCGTGCGGGACGGGCGATGCGTGTTGCCGCTCACGGCGACGATGCTCAGCCGGCTCATCGCTGACCTCCCGCGTGGGCGGACTGGACTGGCCGTGCCGTCCGGCTGGCGATCGGCTTCGCGATCGAAGTTGAGAGGACCCGGTTCGGGCGTCCGATCGCGGACGAGCGAACGGGCGCGCTCGACCCGGCGCGGATCG